>Ga0163149_10004752_pt1 | contig 14616 bp, 10 predicted proteins | sample OliLakLV19MP5G1_FD_148604 | JGI IMG/M metagenome (GOLD analysis project Ga0163149, IMG submission 148604) | Freshwater microbial mat bacterial communities from Lake Vanda, McMurdo Dry Valleys, Antarctica - Oligotrophic Lake LV.19.MP5.G1 | ecosystem: Environmental > Aquatic > Freshwater > Lake >...
GGAGCCGATTCAAAAGATGCGGACGGCTGCTGCTGTCGTTGAGTTTCACTAGGGTTGGACCTATCTTGTTGAGAACGATTGCTGCTATCATCAGCACCTGCAGCTTGTGTTCCTCCCGCACCGAAACCGCGTGCTAGTAGAAGCTGCATCAGAGCTGCCGCAGGACTTTCATTAGGTGCTCCTGAACCAACACCGACGCTGCCAACCGGTTGGGCCTGAACAGGCCGCTGCTGCTGTGGCTGCTGGCGACTCTGAATGAATGATTGAAGTGCTTGAATATTGGGCATGGTGAGGACGTTGTCTTGCTGATCCGGCGGAGGGGCGATGTTGGAGGCTTGCGATGGTGGCGGATCTTGCGGCGGGGGAGCCGGAGCCTGTCCTTGCACTTGCTGCTGAAGAGAGGATGCAATCCCCATCAGACTATTAATGTGCCGCTCCAGTGACGGCTGCTGCATCTGTCTATTAAACATCTGCAGAATTTGAAGAATAAGACTGATGATGGTGTTGTGACTGGAAGCGTCCGGTTGTCCCATATAATCTTCGGCAAGCTCCACAATTCGCTTGAATATTGTTTCACGCGAAGAAGAATTATTCTGCGGTGCGTGGAGCCCTCCTTGAGCAAACAAATGGGCGATCGAGGAAGAAAGGCCTTCGTTCCCGGAGGTCACCTGCGGCGCTTCAAGGCGTTGAGTTGGGGATTGCATTTGGAGCTGAGGAATCTGCGCTGCCGGTTGAGTTGACTCAAAAAAGTTGGGGATCCCCTCTTGCGAGGTCCATCCATTACCATTCAGCCAGTCGATCAACTGTTGCTGGTGAGGCAATAGACCGGACTCAGTGTCAGGTTCCTGATTCTGTTGAAAAGACTGTCGGTCGAACTCCGCAAACTCGATAGATTCAGGGACGGCGGGCGGTTTGCTATGCTGGTCATAGATGTCTTGAACATCGGAGTCCATACGCATGTGCTTGACCAGGCTTGGCTCATCACGCTTGAAAAGGCTGTTCTGGTAGGTGATGATTCCATCTGGAACGTTGTGGTGGGTAACTCTTCGAAATCCCCTACAAGAATGGAGCAAACCAACAGTATGACATAGACAATCGTGAGTTGAGAAACACCTAATAAGTTTTGCAGTTACCAAACAAACAATTTGATTCTGGCAGCAGTATTAAGAAATAACAAACTTACCATCGATTGAAGTTACGTATAAAGGCCCCATAATTGCTCACTTGAAAGTGTGTCGCTAGGAAGTCACTCTTTTTTAGATGCTTTGGATTCATGGCCACTGCATCTCCGCCTCCTGCCCACCCAATACAATCCGGAGCCAAACTCCTCTGCAAGGCCCCCATAAGCCTCTCTGCAAAGTTCTTTGGTTTCGGATAGGTAAGGGTGGTACCTATGCTTCCCTCCCCACCTACTGCTGCAACCGAAGACGAGGCAGAGCCGCCATCACCACCACCGCCCCGTTTGCTGTTGGATGCCCGCTTCTTGTTACCACTACTATTGTTGATGGAGGAACTGCTTGGGTCCTCCAAAACTCGTCCTCCTATTCCTATGGCATGGTCGCCTTCACTGCCACCGGCACCACCGCCGCCACCACCCGCTGGAACTCCTTCGGCTCGATTTCGTTTTCGAGACTTGGAGGAAGGCTCTCGGTTCGTGTTGGAGTTTTTGGGACTCCCTACGACGGCCACATCCGAAGCCGCCTGGCTTTCACTGTCTTCAATCTGATCGTTTTCACCCGCCAGTGCTCCCACGCTGTCAACATCCGCAGCACCAGCACCAGCACCACCCGCGCCGGCTGCTGCTAACGCCGCGGCTGCCAGTAACACGGAATCTTCGACACCTTGTAAGCCCAATGCTTCCGGCGGAGGAGGAGCAGCTACAGCTTGTAGGGGAGGAATGATATTGTGATGATGGCTATTGCCGTCTGCAAAGTGTAAGGGCAAACAAGAGAGGGGAGGAGAAGCAAAGAGAAGGATTCATTAGCTATATGACAGCTACAGAAAGACCAGAAAGACCGAGCATACTCACCAACAACGCGAGCGCCGCCGTTCTCGTCTTCGTCATCATTGTCCTCGTCTATCAGTGCTCGACCGACATGCCCGTTATTGGCACCGCCTCTTCGCTCCATGCTTTGATGTTTTTTATGATTACTTGCTTGCTTGCTTGTCAACTATCTACTTGGGTGATTTGTTATGCCAAGTTGCTTTGCCGCAGATTGAGGCAACTTCTCCGTGTCTTTGATCAGAACCAAAAATGGTAATACTGCTATAGCTGTACTAGTAGGAGGATGAGAAGCAACCTGCCTTCGAACCGAACAGACATGCTGGAGATCTGACCAACACAGATGATGATGGTCCGTTTGGATGGCCAAGTTGCTTTTGATAGACTTCCGTAGAAGAATAGAGATAGCTTTCTAAAGTGGTGAGATTTGTGATGTAGTTTAAGCCTAGTTTAGCAACAACTGTCTTGTACTGCTATCTCCGCTATCTATATATCGATAGTGATGGCTCAATGGTATTATGCGTGTATGTGTTACGGTATTACTCCTGCTGTTAATGTCGGTACTCTACTACTAGTACCGTATTTGTTTCGCCATTCATTCTCTTCCTTGTCGTTTAATTTCGCTGCGGTCCCCTGTGGAGCAGCTTGTACGTCGTACCAGCAGTTAGGTCGGGCGCCACGAAGTAATAGGGTACCGTACCGGTAGCTAGGTAGATGCACGTAGTAATGGTACCTCTTTACAGGGCAGTACCTGCTGGTAACTATTTGACTTCGGAAAAACAGATTGCCCCAAATCATGTGAAGTGTCAGCTATTCAATTGTAGCCTTTGTAGGCTTCTAATTTGGTCTGATTTGGTTCTATTATTAGTCGGAGCAAACACCGGTTGTGTATCCTCAGCATGTAACCGTTTCACAGCCATACACGTTATGTACTGAGTTTTGAGAAGGTTGCTGCCTTCCATTTCCCAGATGACTCGGTTTTCGTAGCCGGAATGAGTAGGACATAATGATTTATGACTCACATGATAACGCTGTTAAGATGATTTGTTTTTTGAATCGTTGTACAGTCTACAGCTGTAATAGTAGGTAAAAGCAAAGGAAGCACGGAAAAAAATCAAAAAAACAGGCACTTGACAATAAGTTCCTTTACATGTACGTTCGTCACTCTACCTTTACTTCAACATACGTCAATAAGGGGCAATAATTACATGAGCGCTGCGACATCTATATCTTCAGTATTTCTTCCACAATCTTTCTGACGTACTCACAAATCCACCCAACCAAAGCCCACACGCTAACGCTTCGCCGCAGCCAAAAACTCCGCAGCAGCAGAGATTCGCAGTATTTCTGGCTGCTTCGGTCGTACTTTTGTATGGTACCGGTCCTCTATGTCGAAGATGCAGCACAGTACGACTGTTCTGGTACTCGATAGCACTTCTGGACAGTTCTGGTACTACCACCCAGTGCATTTGACAGCACTGACGCACCAATACTCCATCTGGTCAGCATCCGAACCTCCGGGCTGTTTGCAGTTGCACTACTACGAGTAGTAGTACTGGTACATGTACGCACCTGTTGCCTTTCGTTATTCTGTCTCCCATGGAGATAGCTGAGTTTAAGAGAGTACTACAGAGTGGAATTCAAATGAAAACCCGGCGTTTTACTGTGAGCAAAACAGTTCTGGTACGTTCACGGTTATTTTTCGACACTTAGGAAATCGTTGCTCGCCCGTTCAAATGTGTATCAACACATTCGCTTTGTCAGCATGAATAACTGTTCTCGGAAGGATAAACAACGGCCCTCAGAATGAATTCTTGGATCATAACGGTCGATTTTGCAGCAATTCACAACGACACAAGTTGCATTTGTGTGCTCTTGTGCTGCACGAATCAACTGCGTGACTGTTGCGACGGCACAGGTTAGCACTGGTTAGCACCGTGTGCAACTTACGATTGAGGGCACCGGTTAGCACCGATTTTGTTAGGGTTAGGGTTGACCCAGGGAGACATGCTCTTACCCTCAATCTTTGATCATGTGAGAGCAGATGAAGTTGCTGCTGATAAAGCTGTTACTGATTGGTTGTTTGGTGGTCTGAGCAAGGATTCCATCATGAGTCAACTCATTTTCTGACACCACTGAAGTGCTGCTATGCTCTGAACAATTTCCCAGTTTTGTTGACTGTTGATTTAACTAAGCTCAATTGACTTGTTGCGCATGTGTTGTTAACCACAATGACAAGATCAGTTGTCTCTCTTGCAGTTTCAGGGCAGAAAGGTTGAACATCTTTGGTTTTTGCAGCTTTAAAAACATTTATTTTTCAATGTTAGTTTGACCTTTAAATCCGGTCTTAGCACTAAGCAATCACGCAACAAATGTGATTGCTTCACTTGCTTTTCAACCAATTGACAAATGAAGCAATGCACAAAATCTGTCAAGATCATTGCTTGGTTTCATTGAGTTACTTTCCATATGAACTGTCACTTTGTATTTGATAAAACATTTAAGGAGCTCCACAATGAGGTTACACAGGGGCACTCTCTATTAGAGGAATTGTTTTGAATTCATCACAAATACTTGTCATTCAATTTTGGATCTGAAGTTAATGTGCTGGCAACTGAATCAGGCATGGCAAAACACACAAAGCAGGGGGAACTCAATTCAAAAACATTTAATTAATCACAGAAACTGTTGGTCAAATGGGTCATCATGAAAACATTAAATACTAAACCGTCACTGTTACACTTTTTGTACTGAATGTTCTATAGTGAGCGTGCAGGGTTTACCAAACACAATTATCCCTCAAACTCCCTTGTCTTAGCGGTCTGCTGTGAGACTGAATTGTTAATCCGTTCAATTTTCGAACGACTTTAAGAGGGGATTTGTAAAGGGGCTAGTTGTGCAAAAATTTGGCAGGCCCTCACTGTGTAAAAACAGCACATACTAGGTAATGTAAGAAGTTCAACGCAGAGCCATTTATGTCTCATCCAAAACCATGTTAAAACATGCCGGTGCTAAAGCACAGCAAAGATTGTAGAAAAGACGTTTTTGATGAAAAACAGCATTGAAAACAGTCATGGGAAGAAAATTTTATTCACTTAACACAAGGTGTCACACCGGGTCTCCATGTTTGGGATGCAATGCACAGGAGGGGAGCGACGAGCGAAGCGAGGAGTGAGCCGACTGGCGGTGCCACACATCTGCTTCTCCATCAAGACACTCTTTGCTGCACCCCTCCTGGGCGAGAGCGAAGTGCAGCTTCACGCCACTGGCTTCTGCTGCACCCCTTAGTAAAATCCCTTCCATTTTCAAACTACTTTAAGAGTTGATTTGCACAGGGGTTAGTTGTGCAAAAAATCGAACAGCTCTCGCTGCAAATTTTTTCCTATGGATTTGAGTTAGTGTGCGTCCGCTGCTTGAGGCCAGAAGATCCACACAATAAATTTATTTGAATAATAAATTGAAAGGAAGCGACCATGGCCACCGACTTTGAAAGGACGAGGTGACCCCAGACACTATTAGATGGCACTACCAACCTTGCTACTTTGAACCTTTACTTCTACTAGATTTACTATAGAAATTCACCAGTAGAAAAATAACAACATGACTACCACAGATCATGGCGCGATGGATGAGGAAGAAAACTGTAATGATGCTTCCTTTCGTCGTGTAACGTTTCACCGTGCCCAATCCGACAGTATTAGTGGCGCCGCTCCAGATGCTACTACATCATCACGCTCCTCCATGTTGGGCGCCAATGACTATTTGGCGCAATCGCCCTTGTATCCACACCCCGGTACCGCTACTGTAGCAACGGCAGCAGCAATGATTAGTGGAAGCTCTGATCATAATCATAATCAGTCGTCCATGTCGTCGTCCTTTCGTCGCCTACAAAGTGACAATTTTGATCAAATGTCACCGACTCGTCGTCGGTCTTTACTCTATGACGCATCACACGTCATGGATCGGCTGAGGTCCAGTTTTATTGCCACAACTCCACCCGACTCGACCCACAACATTAGCGCAGTCAACAACGACAATCCACATTTGCTGCCTACCATTCCAGCACTTTCCACGTCCAACACCAGCAGTGCCGATTATTCGACGACGGCGTCCTGGTCTTCGGCAAGGCAAGAACAGCAACAGCAACAACAGGAAACCACCAAACAACAACCCTATAGTCGACGGGTCAGTCATCAACATCTTGCCAAAACGGCGGCTGCCGCTTCCACTTCCGCGTCCGCCGCGATTCGAAATTCACCCATTCAAACCATTCAAGCAGCTCTGGGACAAGTACCCGCCATTGTCTTGATTGGAATGTTTCATTTAATGATTGGCATTCCCTTTGGTGTTTCGTAAGTAATTTTTCCATCTTTCTTATTTGATTAAAAATCAATAATGGCAGTGCGAAACTCAACAAATCGCTTTCACTCTACCATGACTATTGTATTCTTTCTCAAAGATATTTCCCCATTGGCTGGCGAAATGGCATTGAAACGAACGGCAATACCAGCACCCATGCTACAGAAAACAGCGCCAGCAATACTAATGTGGAAGCTGATTTCTTGCACGGCCCCTTTCCGTTGCCGGGCAAAGAGGCCTTGGGCATTCGCATGTTTTTATATGCCACCTTGGTGGCCCAATTGGTATTTACGTGGAAATCCCATTTTGTCAATCCGATTGGGTTGGAAATGGTAGAAAATGTCCCCTTTTATCATGAATTGGCGGCCATTGCCATTAGGAATTGTGGTTATGGGAAGGAAGCCTTGGTGACCTTGTTTTTCATGTTTGGCACGGCCAGTATATTGGTCGGTATTGGTACGTACAGTTGCATAACAGCGTAGATCTGGCAGTGAGTGTGTAAAAGAAAAAGGCTCTCACGTTGAATGCGTGAGGAATGCATTGTTTTTTGCTAAAGCACTCAATGAGCTGGTTTGATCGCCTTTGAAATCGCGAAACTCACACTTCGACATTACCTGACGTTGCAGTATTTTACGGATTGGGCAAATATGAATTGGGCCGGATCGTGTACTTTTTCCCCATGCACGTACTAGTGGGATGTATTGGTGGCATTGGCTTTTATTTGTGCCGGACTGGCCTCGAGGTGACCATGGATACGGCCTTGTCAGTGGATCACTTTATGGAACACTTTAATTTGTTGCGCGTGACATTTCTGTTTGAGATTTGTCTGCGAATATTGGAACGAGTGACGCTCGATGCCAATGGGAAACCGCGCTATACGCTTTTGTCACCAATCTACTTTTGCATGATTACCCCGATCTTTTATGTTGGTTTGTTGATCTTTCAAGTCTCCGTTCAACAAGCACGCGACGATGGGTATTTCTTTCCTTCCATTTCCACTACTACAAGTGGCGACGAAACATCAACATCTCTTTGGAAGAGTATCATTGAAGATGGAGGCATGTTCGACATGTGGCGAATCATTGACATTCGCGTTGTCTCGTGGAAAGCTATGTTTCAATCCATTCCGACCATGGTGGCATTGGTGTTATTCTCCTTGATTCATGTTCCCATAAATATCCCTGCTTTTGCCATTTCTACCAATGCCGATTATGATATGAATAATGAGCTCATAGCGCATGGGTACTCCAACTTGATCTCTGGGTTCTTTGGATTGGGGATGCAATCATACCTTGCTTATACGGCAAGTACAGGCGCCACATGGTGGCGATAGGTTCTTACTTGGGGCAGCTTTTACTAACTCGTCCCACTCCATCGTGTTTCGTTTTATTATAGCAAAGCGTTGTCTATGATCGATCTGGAGGCCGTGGGAAAAAATCCGGGGTTGCTGTTGCTGTATTGACTGCGGCGCTTTTTGTCGTCGGCCCAACCATTGCGTCCTTTATACCCCGTTGCATGGCCGGTGCTTTACTGTTGCACGTTGGTATTGATTTGTTTCTGGAGGGAGTGTATGATACCATAGGAAAGTTTGATAGGTTGGAATATGCCGGAATCTGGCTTATCGTGATCGTCATGACCTTCTATGGGATGGAAGCAGCGATGATTGCTGGTGTGATTGCGGCGGTGTCGACCTATGCTATGCAGAGTATCACCTATCTGAATCCCATCAGAGGCAGCATGTCAGCCGTTACCTTGCGCTCTAGCCACCGCAATCGCAATTACAGAGCCACATCTGTTCTGGACGACCCAATCAATGGACGATCTAGGATAGTTGTCATACAGCTCCAAGGCCATCTCTTCTTTGGCAATTTGGCCCAATTGAACGCCGGAATCCACAATCTACTACACGTCAAGCACGCTCCAGACTTCATCGGTGCCTCCAACAACCAAAGGCTATCTCACAGGCGTCGCATAGTTATCATGGACTTTACCCTGGTTATAGGTATAGACTCTTCCGCTGCTCAGGGACTCATCAAATTGAAAACTGCCATGCAGAAAAAATATCACGTCGACGTTTGCATTTTTGTTGCGGGCTCCGAGAATGGATTCCCTTGTGAGTTTGATCTTTCAACTGAGTTGACTTCCTCTCCACACAAGCGACATCACCATCGCCACTTTGAAAGAAAAAAGGACACAAAGTCTAATGGGATGGAAAATTCACCTCGTTGGCAGAAAAGAAATGGGGATAGTTCCGCCGAAGGTCTCGATTGTATCTCAGAAGCTACAAGCTTGTTGCATGCATCATCTAGTAGAGACACTGAAAACTCAGGGGATGCGGAGAACCATGAGCTTCTTGACTTCAGCGGGAGTTTCGTGCTCGAATCTCTTGATCTTTCCTTGATCTTTGCTGAGAATGTCCTCATTGCATGGGAGGATCCGTCTCTTCTGGACGATTACGACCCAATCGCGTCCTCTACGGATCACTTCAAACCGAATTGGAAAGACGGCGTGCATTCGTCTTCGGTGATCACAGACGCGATGCTTAGCTCCTCTTATCAGACCTTGCAATTCAACGGAGAAGAGGAAGAGCGGGAAGCTATGCTCCGGTGTTTTGTCAACATGGCCCCCGATCCCACTGTGAAACGACAGGACCTGGAGGTGCTTGTGACGCATTTCCAGCGGGAAACCTACGCGAAAGATGATTTTGTCTGGAAGCAAAACGACCCCAGTGATTCCGCCAAATTGCTAGTGACCGGCATGCTGATGGCGCTGTTGGAGAACGAGGCCGGGACAAGCGAGGTTGTCTTCAGTGGTAACATTGTTGGCGAACTAGGTCTCGTTCGAGGAATTCCGAGAATGAGTTCAGTGCAGTGCATCTCTCCGGATGGAGCAGTTTTGTACAGTCTTAGCCGAGAATCATACGAAAGGCTTGTGGAATCGTCACCTCGTGTGGCTCGCTTTATCGATATGATTTGTATTCAGTACTTGGCCAACCGAGTGCAGCACGTCAGCAATCGCATCTTTGAAACGCGATGTCTTCCTATCTAACGAGCAAGGAGACCCGATCTCGCAGCAAGCGGCGCTGGCCTCGCACAATGGATAGAAAAAGTCGTCTTCGGCAATAGAACCACTCCCTCTGCGATGCCAGATATACAATTTCACTGGGAAAACACTCTGTGGTGTCGGACGGGCCTACACTACTAGCTAGCTATTTAGAATATGGCGAATCCAGTTTGAAGCGTGCTGCATATGAACTGTACAGTAGTAAGTTTTAGTGATACAATAGAACATTATTGGGTTCTTGAAAGGCTTTCAGATGCGTCATCTATCGACCACAGGAATCTGGAGGTACTTGGCCAGGTTTTCATGTAATTCACCACGGTTCAATGGCTTGGTGATGTATCCATCACACCCAGCCGCAAGACATTCGTCTCGGTCGGCACCCATGGCAGCTGCTGTCAAAGCAATGATAGGTATCGGTTCTAGATTCTGAGCAGCTTCCATTTCACGAATCAGACGCACCGCTTCCATTCCGTCCATGACGGGCATTGACTTGTCCATGAGAATCACATTGATCTTTTTGGACGAGGAGGTCGGAGGCAAGGACAATGAGGTCCTATACTTGGCCACGGCAATTTCGCCATTTTCCGCCGTTTCGGTCTGGCACCCAAACTTGCTCACCAGCCGATCTGCCAATTTGAGATTGACACGATTGTCATCGACCACCAGGACCGTGCCAGATAATGTTGGTAACTGGTACTTAGCAGACGAAGACGCGCTGCGCATTGGGGTGGTGCTTGTCGGGGGATGCTGTTGCTGCTGCTGTGCTTTGTGTTTGTTGTGGTGGTTGCTGATGGATTCTGCAGGCATCGTAGCATCATTATCAGCGACAGGCTTGTAGGGAATCGTAAACCGAAAGGTAGATCCATGGGTCATTTCGTCCATGGAACTTTCCAAGGATATATTCCCACCCATTCGTTCCACCAACTTTTTGGCAATGGCCAATCCAAGTCCCGTACCTCCCAAGGTGTTACCGTTACTGGCGCCACCACCTTTGTTTTTGACTTGTCGAAAAGGTTCAAAGATGTGCTCTTGCATGTCCACTGGGATCCCCGTGCCCGTGTCCGACACGGTAAATTCAAGCATTTGTTGACTATTACCACTTGGGTGAGGTATTATTTTGACATTCCATTCGACGGTACCAGAAGAGGTGAACTGCAAGGGGGCAATAGTTGAATAGTCAGATGGTTAGCAAAGATCATTTATCTGGGTTGGGAGAAGGAGAAAACGAGTAAATAGTTACTACATACCTTGATGGCATTGCTTAAGAGATTGTTGAGTACCTGTTGCAATCTGTTTGGATCGCCTAGGATTAGAGTATCATCGTTACCGGGGGCAGCAGTACATGATGTGCCATTTGTCAATGATTGTTGATGTCTGGTTGTGGGTGTCTTGATGCGAATGGCATGCCCGGAACGAGAAATGATGCCCATGGCATTGTATTCGACCGTTCGGAGTACATCACCTAATGAAAAGGACGAAGCTTCCAGTTCTAATTGCCCTGCTTCAATCTTGGAAATGTCCAAAATATCATTGATCAAGGTCAACAAGAGTTTTCCACTGCTCTTGATGGTTTCCAAATAGTCTTGGTGGTCCTTTTTGCGACTTTGCAGCCGTCGGGAAGAAGCACAACGGCACAGAGGAGGAGCGGAAGAGCTAGTGGAATACCGTCTTAAGCACTTGCATTGGTGAGGAGCCGAGCTGGAGCAAAGTGGATTGGAGGAGGAGGAATTTGCAGCGCTGACAGCGCTGACAGCACTCAGACTAGCGTCCTGGTCGTCGCAGTCGGTTTCGTCGGTTTCATCGGTTTCACTCAACATGAGATCCGTAAAGCCAATGACGGCATTCATGGGGGTACGAATTTCGTGACTCATATTGGCCAAAAAGGCCGATTTGAGACTGTCGGCTTCTTCGGCCTTGTCCTTGGCAATCCGCAGATCTTCTTGAGCTTGTTTGAGTTCTGTAATGTCTTGCACAGTTCCAATGGATCGCAGGGGTACGCCATTGGAATCGTATTCGGATCGACAATTCTCAATCACCCATTTCACGGTCTGGTCCGGCAATAACAACCTATGAATGATTTCATAGGGTTGCTTGGTTTCCAAGTGCAACAAGTAGGCCGCATTCACCTTGTCTCGGTCGTCGGGATGAATGGCATTGAGAAAGGCTTCATAGGAGGCATCAAACGTTTTAGGACAAATTTGAAAGAGTTGATAAATATACGAAGACCAACACAAGGTGTTGCTGGTCAAATCCAAATCCCATTGTCCCAATTTGGCAATTTCATGTGATTCTTGGAGGCGTCGATTGGTCGCCGAAAGCGCAAGTTGTCGCCTTTTTGTTTTTGTAGTATCGCGGGCACTGGCCAAGAAGAGTTGTTGTTTTTTCAAGACACTACAAGTCCCTGTCCAGCTCAGCCAACGATAGGACACTCCATCGCTGTGACGAAAGCGAGCTTCGCATATCATGTCTTCCTCGTCGTTTTTGGCGTGCCTGGGAACAAGTGTATCAGCCGTCACTTTGTCTTGGTCCTCGGGGTGTAAGAAATCTGCGAGGCATTTTCCTAGGAGGTCTTCTTTGTGATACCCCAATAAAGTCATCCAGGCCTTGTTCACACTGTCAAAGCGTAATTGGGATGCCGTTGCTTCCGTACCACTGCAGGACGGCGACGAAAACACGCAGTGAAGGTCGGGCGATTCCTCAAAGAATAGCTCATACAAACCAACACTACTACTACTACGGCTGCTGCTGCTGCTGCTAGGAGAAGCCGTAGCAGCGCTATTTTCAGACATGGTTGTATCAGTAGTCTCACTGCTACTAGTACTAGACGTCGAGCAGTCACACGGCGTCATGGTCAAACTGTGGTTGGTGCATGTATCTAGTAGTTGGCACATTTGGCTTGGTTGCTACTGAATTTTTTAGTTTTGTTGTGAGCAAGTTCAGTTGCTAGCTAGCTAGCTAGCTAGCTAGCTGTACAATAGCTGACTGTTTTTACCGTAGATGTTTAACTTTTCATCATGTATGTGTCAGTTCGCAATTTTCTTCCAGTGCGACGTAGTAACCTGGCAACGTGAACCTTTCTCGTACTACTGTACGTACCCTATGTCTTTGTCATTCAATCACTCAATTAAGGGGCCTTAAGGGTTGGTTGCCACGTTTAAGATAATGGAACCTACTGGAGTATTTGAAGTCTTAAAGTAGACTACGTAGTTTTCACATACTAGTAACATTGATCGTTGTACTCCTGAGATTCTCGTTTAGTCATTTGGTTTTCTTTCGGAGATTCTTATTTGAAGTACTCCGAGTAAGTGGTTTCAAATGCGAATTCATTGGGGTTCTTTTAATTCATTCAGTTGCCAGTGGTTAAAGTCATGACAAGAAGCTGTTCTGGTACTACATGCTGCACCTTGGGGTAATTAAAAATTTAGCTATTAAATTTACAGAGTAAAATCCATTTTTACCCCGAGGTACTGGTGCTAGTAGGGCAATCCATGCCTATGCGTGTGCCTCCCGACTATGTACCCAAACCTGGTGAACCTTCTCCTATCGGTGTGGAGTCACATTTGGATTGCTTCGAAGATGAACTCTTTGATAATGACGAGCCTATGTTTTGCTCTGACACACTGAGCGATCCCAATGAAACTTCTCATGCCAAACCCAACTCAGATTCCTTTGCCAACCCGAATCCAACTCTTGCTTCCAACAGCCACAAGGCTGTTGACATTGATGATTGGGTTGAATCTGACTGCCAACACCTTGACTCCTCCAAACGTCAAGAACTCGCTCAAGTCCTGTCCAAGTGTCCATCTCTCTGGGACAACAAGCTCGGCACTTGCCCTGATTCCAAAGTCCATCTTGACCTTAAAGATGATGTCATGTCTCACTCCTCCCGTGGATGTCCAGTGCCCTGCGCTTATCGCAAACTCTTCAAGGAAGAACTCGATCGCCTTGTCTCCATCGGTGTCCTCGAACCATGCGGTCGAAGTGAATGGTGTGCTGGATCATGCGGCAGCAGCACAATTTTGCTGTGGAAACAGCAAGAATGGTCGGAGTTTGCATTCAACGATCGGATCTTAAATCTGACGATCGGAATTTTACGATGATTGGTACAAATCGCAGGATAGTGAATTCCGATCATTTCAAATCCTCGGAATTTTACGACGATTTAGTGGAAACAATCGCATAGCAATTCCGACTGTCGGAAAAATGGCATGGACATTAACTAGTGACTGTCCGACGATTCTTAATGATCGGAAAACTCCGATGTTTCTGTGAGAATGATCGAAGTGCCCATCCGGCAATCGCATAAGTCCGAGCTTCTGCTAATAATCATTGGAGCACCGGTCCGACGATCAGAACGACATCAAAGGAGAAATTCCGATCATTTTTACACTGATTTTGAAATTTTACATAGTGAAACTGTGCTGCTGCATGGTCCAGGTACTTTCATTATCGGCAAATCTGGTGGTGGCTGCCGCTGGGCAACTTACTTTCGAGGCCCAAACAAGTGTCTCAAACGCCGAGCCTACCCGATCCCCAAGATCCATGATCTGCTTCAAGGCATTCAAGGCTATGAATGGACAACCAAGCTTGATGTCTCCATGCAGTTCTGCACATTCGAACTTGATGAAGAATCCAAGGACTTGACCACATTTGCTACTCCTTTCAGCCTTTTCCAACACACACGATGTCCAATGGGTGCAACTGCCACTCCTGACCTTGCTCAAGAAGCCATGGAGCTCCCCTTGGCCTAGCGAACCAAGCAGGAGGACAAGCCCTACAGCTACAATCTCTTGTCGACTGTTGGAAGATGATCTGTGGATTGATAGGTTAACATCAACATGGTGGACGGCTAGCTGCAGAGCTAGCTGAGGATGGAGACGCGCATCGTGGCATTGATCTGTTGTTGCTGTTGGTGTGGTTGATCAAGAGTTCGCATCGGCGCTGCACCGTGGCATTCCTGCCGGGATGGTCTGTCCACCCATCGGGTTTTGAAGTGCACCACCCTCGATTTTGACATCTATTGCAATGGCAACTTCCTTGCGGCCAAGCGCCTCTAAGAGGTCTGTTGGGCACGGGGTGTTGGGCCCTGGGCCCTGTGCGCACGGGTTGGCTAGCGCTAGCTGGAGGACGCTCCGTTGCTTAGCCAACGAGCCGTTGGCAGCAGAGACTGATTGACAGGGGGCTGCTTCAAC
>Ga0163149_10004755_pt1 | contig 14610 bp, 10 predicted proteins | sample OliLakLV19MP5G1_FD_148604 | JGI IMG/M metagenome (GOLD analysis project Ga0163149, IMG submission 148604) | Freshwater microbial mat bacterial communities from Lake Vanda, McMurdo Dry Valleys, Antarctica - Oligotrophic Lake LV.19.MP5.G1 | ecosystem: Environmental > Aquatic > Freshwater > Lake >...
GTGCTTATAATTTCTAATAAACTGATCTTTTGCACCACCAATAGATCTCTTATCATCCAACAGATGGTGCAGGATAAAAATCTCTCTCTTTTTTGTCAGATGAATTCAAGACAATGGTCAAACAGCAGCAAAACTCACAATTTGCTCATTTGCACAATTCAATCATTTTTAGTCAGTCATGTCGATTCTGTCAAATTTGGCGTGACTTTCTCTATTGCTTTGCAGGCCTCTTTTGTCATCATTGGCCTAAAAAACAATTCCAACAATTTGCTATGAATCAGTCACTCTTTGCTGTTCAGTGGGATCATTTTCAGTTCAGAAAGAACTTGATGAAAGGCCATGTCCTTCACAGAAACACATGCTTCTGCAGAGAGAAAACAACAATGTGTTCCTAGTGATTGTGTTCTTTTTCTTCATTGAAGAGCCCAGACCACAACATTGATCCCAAACATGAGATTGCACAGCCTTTTGCCAATGTCAAGGCCTTCTGTGTGGCATCAGTTGTGGAAGCAACACTTTTTCATGCTCTTGCTCACGGAAGTTTTGCATCAACTGCTGTTCTGTCTCATCCACAAAGCACCAATTGAATGGCACTCAAAGCAACAGCAGTGACATGTTCAGGGATCTGAGAATGTTGCAGCAAAGACCTGCAATAAGCAGATTGCTGATCTGCGCGCTGCCCTACGGCCTTTTGGGGTGCTAGTGCAAGTGGGGTACATCTCTATGATGTTTGGTGACAGTTTAATGGTTATCGCCACTCTAGTTTTTTCAATCTCAAAGTTCCAAAGCTTTGGTTATTTTTATGTACAAATTGCATTGTTTTTGTTTGCTAGTCAGTAAATCTTTGTTATTGCTTGTTTTCAAGCAATACAAGGTTCGTTGGAGTTATTCAATGTTGGCTGCGTCGCCAGAACCCAAGGACTGCAATGTTACCCTTTCATCGGCGTGCTGACTGGCTGTATCTAATTCTTGTTTCTTCAATGCCCGTTGCTTCAGATCCCGGGCCATGGCGTCGCCTGTATCATTGACCATGCTCGCAAAAGAACCACCACGGGCTATGAACTCTGCAGGAGGACCAAATTCCAGCACATGCCCATGGCCCAGGACCAGCACAAGGTCATAATCAATGATTGTTTCAAGCCTGTGAGCTACCGCCAGTAGCGTCCCTTCCTTGAAGGATTCATGCAAGGCAATTTGAAGCAGTTCATCGGTTCGACGGTCAATGTTCGCGGTCGCCTCGTCCAAAACACAGATTTTGTTGTTGCTCAAAATAGCGCGCGCCAAGCACAACAGCTGGCGTTGACCAACAGAGAAGTTGGTGCCCCCGTCTGATACCATAGAGTCCCAGCCCAAGGGAAGTGCGTCTATGACACTGGACAAATGCGCGTCCTCCAGCGCCTTCCTCACGGCATCATCCGAGTGCCGATTAAATAAATCAAGATTCTCGCGCACTGTACATCCACTGAAGAGGGTCGGAACTTGTGGAATCACAGATATCTTTGTCCGCAAAGCATGGAGTCCAAGTTTTGAGATATCTACTCCGTCAATGCTGATGCAGCCACGTTCGGCTTCCAACAACCGGAACAATGTCTGCACAACAGTTGACTTTCCGCTGCCGGTTCTACCCACTACACCGACACGGGCTCCCCCTGGAATGGAGAAGCTGGCACTATCCAAGGCCAGGGGCAGTGTGGATCGATACCGAACAGATAGATTTTTCACTTCGATGGCCCCGGCGGATGGCCAATTCGGGCCAGTCCATATTTTGTCGTTCTCTTTCTCCAATTCTGCTTCTGGTGGCAAGTCCCCATAATCCAACACACGTTCAACAGCGACCATCAGATTGACCACTTCCGCACTTTGGCGAATGCACCACTGAAAAATGCCTGCTAGTTGAAGAAGCATAGAGAGAGACAGACCTAGAATCGCAGGGTCGATATCAAACCAACCATAGTGCTGAAACAGAACCGCAAGGTACACAACAAGAGTCAAGAAGAGAAAACAAATGGCATCCATTCTAAAACCAACCCATCTCGAACTGGCGATGAAGGAAAAAAATGCCCGCGTATGAGCATCATGCACGTCTTCGAATTTCTTCCGAAAATAAGCCAAAGAGTTGTTGGCGCGGATTGTTGCAATTCCACCCAGAGATTCGCTTAGCATAGCAAAGATGGGAGACCTGGCAAGTCCCTCAAGTCTTTTCAGCTCTCTCGTGCTTGTGACGAAAATGTGCCTGACTGACCAGAAATACCAAAGTAGCGGAGGAAAAGCAATGAGCGCAAATGGTAAAACCGTGAAGGTTGTGATAATCGCCCCCAGCACAATGAAGGCTATCATAGAAAAGTCAAACAAGGTTTGTGGCAATAAATCGTCGTTGCTTCCAACATCCGCAGAAAATCGATTCAAGATCCGTCCCAAAGGGTTTGTATCAAAGAACTCAATCTTGGAACGTAGCACTGATTGCGCCATTCGGTCATGAAGGTGTCGAGAAGCCTTAATGGTGGTATGAAAACAGAAAGAGGCGCGAAATACAGCAAGGAAAACCACCAAGCCAGCAAGGCCAATGATCAAGCCCACTATATCCCAGGAATTCTGGAAAAGGTACAAACATTGATTTGGGGGGTGAGCGAACGCAAAACATTCGTTGTCGGGCAACCAAGTCGTCAAACTGACCTGGTCAGCCGGTGGGCGCTGGGACCACTTGGCCATGTAGGCTATCGTAAGCAAGACGGATGATTGCGTGGCAGAAAATAGTAGCAAAAGAAACGCGCCAACCCAAAGCCCACCCATTGCCTGCACGTATCGTAAATAGGTCTGAGACTTGACTATTCCTTTCGCCTTGGTCTCCTTAAATTCCAGCTCCTTCGCAGCCTCATCAACATTGGCGTCTGCCTGCAATTCCATTGCTACTTCTTTCGCTGGATCTTTGTCGACTGGTTTGGTACCTTCGTCCAACGCGTCGACGCTGCTGTTGTCGTTCTCGTGCGCAGATAGCTTCCCATCCGACGAAGCAACACATTCTTGGTAGCTTCCAACGCAGGTCACGCGACCCCCCATGACAAGCACGCATCTCTCATTTCCAATGTGTTGGTGTTGGTGAGTAGCCAGAATCACACATTTACCCCGTTTCACAGCCAAGCCCATTATTCCATCATGAAACAGCTGCCGACCCACGCGGGCATCCACCGCTGATAAGGGGTCGTCGGCAACCAACACTTCTGTGTCCTGGTACAAGGCACGAGCCATGCCAATTCTAGCACGCTGGCCTCCACTAACTTGCACTCCTCGGTCTCCTACAACTGTCAAGTCACCATCGCGTAGTTGCTTGAAATCAATGTTGAGTCCACAGCAATTAACCACTTGTTCATACCAATCATGGTCAAAGGCACATCCCATCAGAATGTTTTCCTTGACTGTGCCATCCATGATCCACGGATCTTGCGCCGCATATGCAAGCGAGCCATAGTATCGATGTAGCACCCCTGAGTTGACAGGGAGTTCACCTACAAGTGCCGTTAAGAGAGCGCTTTTGGATGAACCAACTGGACCAACTATACAGGTGAGCTGCCCTATCTTGAATTCTAGCGATACGTCGGAGAGGGCAAGAACCTTCAGAGCCGTCCCGCTTTCAGTTGTATGCTCAGTAGAAGCATGGGCAGATCGTTTTGAAATCTCTACGTCGTTCCAGTAACAGCATACTTTGTCCAGAGCAATGGCGACTGTCCCGTTAGTCTCCGGGTCCTTTTCAAAGTGTTGGCCTGATGACGACTGAGGAAGCTCCGGAAACTCCAGAAACTTTTGAATGCGCTGCATTGAAACGTAGACTTCACTCAGGCTCTGATGGCGAACACAAGATGAACAATGAGATCCACATAAACGACGGCGTTGACTTAAAACAGCAAGACCCATGACTCACCATAACACCGAGGGCCACATGCTTTGTCATCTCAAGCTGTATAATGTTCACCAATGTAAAAACAGTGAAGACATCCCGAGGCGTCAAGGTTTCACCACTGAGTACATGTACCACGAAAATAACTGCCGAAATAACAACATTTGAGCAAAAGAAGAGGGCCTCGTTCAACGCCTTCAGCTCGTTGGCTTGGGTGATTTGCTTAACTTCCTTTCTTCTAATCTCTTGTATCCGCTCCAAGAATCGCCACTCAAACCCACTCATCTTCATCAACCGTGACCCATAGACAGCCTGAGACACAAAGTTGACTCTTGTGTCCGTAATACCGGCGATCTTTGATCTATAGTGAATGAATCGCCGACTCAAGAAGATCTGCAGTGGCACGAAACCAAACACCAAAAGAGCAAAACCAGCCGCAAACGCGCGTCCCACAAGAGTCCAACCGACATAAAGAATGGCAAGGCTCTGAAGCGGTGACCAAATCAGGTAGCTGACAAACAAAGCTGACAAAAGAAACCGCTCAACATCGTTGCTCGCGAGATTCATGATCTTTCCGTAACTCGCAGCTGTGTCTTGATGTGTGGAGGACAGGCGTAGTGACTTGTGGTAGATTGCTGAGATCATGGCAATTCGTATTTGCATTCTATGATGAAAGAGAAGACAGACAGATTAGAGCGGCCCAAAACAAACAAAAATGAAAACAGCCTGTTATAAATAGACGCTTGCAGTAAGACATACCCTTTCCTCCAGGTGATGAAGAAAACATGGTGATGCTCAAATAGAATAATCAAGCCGGCACATACAATGACCGATGCCCAGATGATACCATCAGTTCCGTCTTCAAAGGATTGAATCAGCAGCCCGAGCGACACAGCCTGTGCCACTTTGGCAGCCGCGGCCATCATATACAAGGGTTGTACAAACCAAATGCTTTTGAAAAAGTCTTTCAATATTACTCTGTGCAGCGATGGGTTGTTTGGGTGAAGACGCTGCTCCTCTTCCCATATCCGCTCAAAGTAGAGTCGGTTTGCAGAGGATGTGTCCACGTCGCATATTGCTGGCAGGTCCAATTCTTCGAGCGGTGGTCGAGTCATACCCAGCTTCAAAAGAGGATATGGCCACATGAACAGCATCCGAGAAACCAGGGACGCCGTTTTTAGAGGGTTCTGGGGACGTTCCTTCATGGTTGCACCAGAGGTGTGTTCTTTGGAACCATTTTCCTCCTGAGGATTCCCATCTTGAGCCATGTCTGTGTTTGAGCACATGTGCACCACGAACGACTTTGCTGTCTTGTCTCTTCCTTCGGCCTTGACGACGAGCTGGCTTCACAGGTCCTTGCAGTCGTCAGTGGCAGGTCTACGTTGTTGGTTTTTGTTCAGATGCTGGGAAAGCAAGCTTGATCTTTGTTGCTGGCTTCGCGTCCTCTATGTATAGTGCGTTACAATGCTGGTCGCTATACACAAATCGTTTGCTGACTCCGGTAGCTAGTAATTGTAGTCAACGCCCCCCAACTCATTGTGATGAAAGTTTGTATCGTACGAGTTAATCAAATGTGTGATATCGATGAGTAAGCTGCTGGGTAGATGATGGGTGGCGCTGTTGTGAGTCAGCTCTTCATCCAACCAGTGACGAGTCACTGAGCGACCTGCAAGTGGCACGTTTGAAAAAATGCGGACGCACAGTCGCTCAACGCCAACAGGATCCCATACATCTTCCACATTTTGAAGTTGAAGAAGTTGAAGAGTAATGTTGCTGTTCTAATGCTTCATTTCTTGTGCTGAAGTCATCTTAGCAGCTGCTGTGTGGTCCCAGATGCAGATTTTGGACCTTTCCAGTCATGTGTAAGACTTTCAATTTACATGTTGCAGACCCACTTCTGATTGGCTTGGTTTTTGCAATCTTCCCCAAGACCTTTGCTTTCATGCCTGAGCTCACAAGGATTGGTCTTACTTTGCCCTAGAATACTTTTCTTGCCATTAAGCTTGTTCTACTTTCAGGGGCCATCGTGATCAAAGTGAACTTGTTCCAAGTTGAGTAGGCATTATTTTGTCACTTTCCACTTTCAATGGCGTGACACGAAGCATTAATCTTGTCTTCAAACTTCTATCCAATACCATGAGCTCAATAATACTTGGCAAGATCGGTTGAGTTTTTAAGGGCATGGAGTTCGACTGGTGTAATATTGAGGTAATTGGGGTTGATGACCAATAAGTTAATTTACGGGTCATATCAATTGTTATTCTTCAAGGTTTTTATATAAAGACCTGGACGAGGGCACACCACTGCTGTCACGAAGCAAGGCAGCAAGCAGTTCTGTGGAATTGGTAACCTCTCCAACTTTCGAGAGGGCGTCATGGACGCAATCCAAGGATGCGCGTTGAGGGTCGCTAAGGCAGTCAGTGTGGTCAACTGAATTTGACCATCCAGACCGGCAAGAGTGAGTATGAATGGAACAAATATATTTCTACACGTAGCAAGGTAGGATAAAACTGCATACATTTTATTTGTACAAACTGCTTCGGTTGTCGTGTATCATTCAAGGCCCAATGAATAACTACCAAAACGGAAATTCATGCCAAGCGATTTTTGTGCTCGACTCGTATAAAACCGAACCACTCCAAGATAGTAACACCAAGTAACTCCTCTATCTTGGTTTCCTAGATTCCAAATCGGGTTGCGGAGCGCTAAGAAATTCAGAAAAAGAAACATATCAGATCCGTCAGTGTTGGTTTGTACGGAAGCCACAAACTATTAAGCAATAATACCCAACAAATAAATCCTCGTGAAATAGCACGTACCAGCAAAGTAAAAATCCACAAATAAAGTAGATCACAGCCGCGACCACCATATAGGTGGACGACTGGGAGAACTTGCAGCCCGACAGTTCGCCTTCAATACTCGCCGCGAGGCTGGACATGAGATCGTAAAAGCCTTCGTAACTATCTTTTTGACAGACTTTGGCCCCATAAAAAATAAAGGTCACGGCCGCACTCGACCACGCCAACGAAAAGGCCACAGCTTGAAAGGCACCGGCGTAATTGAAATCAAAAAAGATCCAATCCAACAATACCAAAAATCCACCCAATCCTCCCGAAAGAATGGAAATCACAATCATGGCACGAGCCGACTTGACAAAGGGGTCGTCGGTACCGTAACTCGAGTTGTAACAGGAGCCTCGGGAATCACTTTCATAATATATGCCCATGGTTTTGCCACCGGTCGCATACATATCCACGAATTGGCAAGACGTGGTCGTCATGAATTGCAATATCAGCTGCAGAAACAAGGATAAGAAAGGTTAGAGGTGATGAGAAAGAAGATGTTGCCAAAACAAAAATTCATAGTGTACGTACCGCAACAACTGTAAGCGCCACAATTACAAAGCGGAAAAAGTTTGCTACAAAGCCCATTTTTCTTGTTCGATATGGTAGATAGGTATAATATCTGTTGTCCTTTATTTTTTTTGTTTTTGTGAGATTCATGCATGTATTCGCCCCTACGTGTTTCTTTCCCATGCATACTATGCATATGCCATTCAACAATGCCTCTTACTTAGCATAGCTTCATCATGTTGCGAAAGATCTTTTTGACCGGCTCATTGATCTTGCTCAAGACCAAACCTAATCGCTGATGACGTCGCGTTCGAGTCTCAATCAGTCAAAACTTGACTCACTTCTGGGTTTGTTTATTTATTAGGGAGAGGGGTTTGAGCGAAAATTACTAGGGGTAGAGCTAAACCACCAAATATGTTTGTTGTGAAGTCCTTCCTCTTAGGCCGCACACTTGAAACAAATACTTCCAATGATAGATAGACCCATCACTAACATTGTGTTTGCTGCACAGAATGTTTTCAGCTGTTTTATCTTTAGGATTGTGAGACGAGCACGTGGACTTCCTGCCCGTCTTCATTTCTGATCTTCTGAGATTGCCATCTTGGATCTGTTCCGAGTCTGATCGGCCCCAGAATAGCTTGCCTATCTAACTAGAAGATTGACTCGTTTGCCATCTCTTCTCCTACATAGAAACATAGGATCAGATCAACCCACTAGTTAGTCATCCTTCTGCTAGGCTCTTCATTTGCTTCACCGTCTGCAACCGGCATGTCTGCATTGTGGACAGAGTGCGTCCTCTACCGTCTGACCATCGACGGTGGAATATCCCTCACCACATGTTGTTTCCCTCTACTAGCTAGTAGCTACTAGTAGTAGCTAGCTACTACGACGTAGTAGCTACAGTACTAGCTAGTAGCTAGCTAGGCCTCGTTCCCTCGGACGAGATCTTTCGCGAATCTTTTGGGAAAGCATGAATCAATCAATCATGCCATGAGTGTTTTATGGCAAGAATTACGTCATACAGGTTGATTGCTACTTAACTTTCAGTGATGATTGGCAAAACAAGGTCGACGACTCATGAGAAGGCCATTTGATTAGTAGTGTATTACCTGCACGAGTATAACTTGACTTATATACTGTTGCCATTACAGAATGGTTGAGGATCCGCCCAAAGAAACGGATGCGCTGTTGGGAGGAGGGCGGCGAGAGGATGATCATGAAGGGCAGCAAGCGGCGGCGACAGCGACAGGATCTGCCCCCATGTTGACAACAACCCCCAAGTTGACAATGTTCATTTTGGTTGGTCTTTTGACATTTTTTGTCAGCAGTCTGACGTCCGTGATTATGGGTAATTTTTCTCGCCCGGTGGATTTGCCGGTATCTCCTTCCCACTCCACGCTTCATCAGGAGGATACTACTACTACTACTACTACTGACGATTCATCCCCACGACGTGATAGTAAATACAAGGCAACACAATTCATTAGCTTTACCATCAACACACTTGGCGGATCTGCCGAGGACGGCGAGTGTAAGGGTAGAGACGTGGACCCCCAAAATGATATGTGTTATTTGGGAAATACCAAGGATCTCGCAGAAGATATCCATCATCGTGCTCGCATTTTCGAGCAGGTGTTGGACAAGTTGAAAAACGATGCCTTTACCGAAACCCCCGAAATTTCTCGAAGCTCCAACGTCCTCAAGATTGTCATGCTACCCGAATTCTTTTGGAGAGGACCCAATGGCGTGTACTCGATCAAGGAGATGTACGACGATACACAGGATAATGCCAAAGACGGTGTATTGATTCAGGCCGGTGACCAATTACGCGCGATCATTGCCGACGATGCCTTTGCCCACTATTTGTTTGTCGCTGGTACCGTCTTGGCAGCGCAACCCGCAGATCCTAACATGACGGTAGCACAAGCCATTCAAGATGCGCACAATATCATGTACTATAATTTTGCCACCATCGCCAGGGGTGGTCCAGGACATGACCACTCTTATTTCGTCCAGAAACGGTACATTAGTGGAGCTGACTTCCTGTCTCGTACCACCCTTCCCAATCCGCACGATGAAGACATGCATCTATACGGCGATGCGACACTGGCCCTAAAAGATACACTCCAAAAACGTGGTTACAAGATTGTGGAACACAATGTGGTGGAGATCGATGGGATCCGCTTTGGCATTGAAATTTGTTTGGATCATCGTATGGGTCAACTGTACAACAATATTGAAATGCATGAAGACGGACGATTGGTCGATGTGCAACTGATTACCAGTGCCGGCATGGCGATTGAACGTGGGCCGAACCCGGTGGTCCCGGGCGGCGTGGTGTATCTTTGTGACGGAGAAGCTTCGTCGGCCGCTTGTTTGCGAACCGATACGGGTGAATTTGATCCCGATTATGTGTGTCGTGGCGATCCGGCGGGTATCAAGCATATTCCCGTCGGAGGACCCGGTTACAGTAATTTCTTTCCAATGTCCGCCTGCTGGGATATGGAAGAGAGTGAATTGTTGGAGGGATATTACAGCTTGCACCAAACACAAGGATGTGCCTATACACTCAAACTATACGGGCTGGATCTGATGGAAGAATACACGTATTACCCGCCATCCATTGAAATATACCCAGCGGTGGATCTCCCGCAATCATAGAGGGAAAGGCACTCGAGATGACTGCGGCACTTAGCTCCGCTCTCTCTCTCTGAAAGGGCTTTCGCACTTTAGTGAGGGGAGAGGTTCCACCGGGTAGACTGTTGATGATCATTTGTATTCATAGAATGATGTTGTTTCAGCTTTTGGAAATGTACAGTGGGTAGAGTGTGTGCCTAGCTTGTAAGTGTCTGTCGGCCTTTTCTACATTGCCTTTTGTGTCAAGAAGTAAATATAGTAGGGTTTTTTTTTTCACTTGTAATTATCACTTTGTTATTGATCACTATACTAGTAGTTCACACTCTACTCCATGCATGACTCCACGTAACGACCATTGAGCCTCTGCACGTTTCTCATTTTTTACCACCAAACAAGGCAAACGTTTTTCACAACTTCCACATCCATATACCACTTACTCATGTCTTTCAGACCGTTCTTCTTCCGCGAAAACCACAATGACGATGATGGGTGGACCACTCCAAGTGGGACATGGCCGCCACGATCTCCCACTCCACAAATACCGCCATTCATCTTTGACATTTTCACAATGCAAACAAAGAGCCAGCAGAAGCTTAAGCCTCAACCACTTCTTCTGTTGCTTCTTCCTCACGAGCCATTTTATCAACAGTAGCTGCTGTTGTTCCTTCTGTTCGATCCATCATAGCACTAGTAGGAGCTCTTTTTGGAGCTTTTGCTGCCATCTCAGCCTTGTAGAGACGACTTTCGTGGAGAACGGTACACGAGTAACACTGGCAAACATTGCAAAAGGACTTGCAGAAGCCAGAGGCGCAATCCGACTTGATTTGCCTCTTCTGGGCAACCTCTTCTCCTACCGCGGCCAAGGCGCAGACACGGAAGTAACAGAGGGTCATGACACAGTACCACACACCATTGGCACTCCCAACGTTATCCGCAGCTTCTTTGAAGGCCAAGCAGGGGCAGAAAGAGGCGTAGCAGCACAAACCAACATCGTTAGTGCAGGCACACGGTCCTTGCTGCCAAGTTCGAGGGGAAGTAGTTGACATGTTGAATACGTCTTGCTTAGTTTTGCTGTATTTGGGCAGGGGTAAACCAGAAAGTGAAACAACGAATATTTTATGAGAAAGAAGTGAGTGTTTTGTTTTTTGCCGTGCTAGCTAGCTGCTAGCTAGCTAGTACAATGTAGGTACAATGTAGTAGACGCAATGAAATGGATCTGAGAAGTTTTGACTCATTTATTATTGTTCTGTGATGACTGTTGACGCCAAAGAAGACGCCCGACTCTATCCACCAAGACACAGCCTTTGTATTTGCCTTGCTTTTCATCACAAAATGCTTTGCTTCCGCGGTATCCATTGATATTAATATATAGAAAGGAGAGCCGAGCCGCCACGCAGGTCGCTCGCTCGCAACTTCCGCACGTTAGGTTCCGCTCCAAATCCATGACAGAAAAAGAATTTGCCTTCATTAGCAGCGGTGGGAAGGAAGAAGACTGCAACCTGCACATCGCTCGCCGCACTACTACCAGTAGTCGTATGCTTAGCTGAGTGAGTCAGTCAATCCATGACTGATTAATTAAGGCGATAGAAGAATTTGCAGTGCTACTACAGTAATTGCTGGAGCACTAGTCTAGCTAGTGCCAGTACGACAGTACGACGGAATAGAATTGGTTGTGCAAGCTCCAGCTGCCGTAGGGTTCCGCATTTCTACTCCAGAGAACCACGTTGGGGCTGGAATTGTTGGAATTGGTTCGACGATCACGCAGAAAATGTAGCTCTCACAGCACTTGTGGGCTTGAAGGCCGCCGAGGTGACTACGTGGGTCGGGGTGCTGTCGCTGGCGTATCCGTTACCTTCGAAGTATGGTGGTCCCGGAGCATGGAAATTGTAATGCAATGGCTGCGTTTTTTGTGATTACCGGTAGTCATTTCAGAGTTGATATGTAATCAAGGATTCGCCACCGATTGCTGAGGCTACTATTCCAGGCGAAAGCAAAGAGGTGTCACTGTACCGAAAGTTAAACAGCGGAACAAACCGACAGAAAATTGCAAGTTTTCTATTACATAATGTAGATTGGCAGTAAGAGGGGGTCGCAGTATTATGCGAAAATGCCCTTTGGTTTGAGTTCATTGAACACGTCTTCAAACTGCCGCAAAATGAAGCTTCGTTGGAGCTTGCTGGCGGCCGTCAAGCAATTGTTCTCTGGTGTCCATGGCGATGCCAAAAGCGCCACTCCTACTAGTTTTTCAAGATGACTCAGGTCACTCTTCGCAAATTCGTTTGCCATGTCCTCCAGCACGGCCTTGTTCATTTCTGGAGAGACTAGTAATTGTTCGAAATCTTGCTTAACGCCATTCTTCTTTGCCCATTCCTGAGCAGCTTCCCATCGAAGTTGTACAAGTGCAATTGGTCGATCCATGTCGCCATCGCCATAACAGCAAATTCCACCATTCACGGCGTCCACGTATGTTGAGTTTCCGTACACCATTTCCATCTTTTCCAAAGCAACATACTCGCCACCTTTCAGCTTGACTAAATTCTTCTTTCTATCCACAATCTTCAGACTACCGTCTTTGGTCCACTGTCCAATATCTCCTGTGTGGAACCATCCATCCTCCTCAAATGCTTCTTTGGTAAGTTCTGGCATCATATAATATCCAGTTGCCAGTGTCGACCCTCGCGTTAGAATCTCTCCCCGTCCCCAAATGGGATCACCTTCCACATCCAATCGATCCGTCGTCAAGTAGGGTTGGCCGGCCTTGTCGATAAAATCAGGACAAGATTCCAGTTTTACCTCCACACCGGGTACAGGAGCTCCAGCGATACCGTATCTAACATCATCGGGTTCTTGGGCACTCAGTGCAGCACTAGTTTCCGTCAGTCCCTATCATATCGAATGAGAGCCGTATCGAATGAAAATTGTAAATTGAATGAATGAATGGTACAATAATAGCAGGATTTGACGCAGCATCGGAGGAGAATGAGATGAAGAAGAGTTTCAACAATGCAGGTGATCGATGCCTTTATTATATATGATAATGATAACGGCTTCCCGCACACAATCATGCACTACAAAGAGTACTACTTACGTATCCCTGCATAAATTTGAGACAAAATCCAATGCGACAAAATTCTTCCACTTCGGGGTTCAAGGGACCACCACCGGACACACCGTAGCGCAGACGTCCACCGACATTGGCCTTGAATCTGGCAAAAATCAACAATTTCAAAAAGGGTGTATCAAATCCATGGGCCAAGGCGAATTTACGCCACGTAAAGCAGTGCTTGACCAAGAATTGACCCAAAATGGTCCGTCCCTTAATGCGTCCTTCGGCGATTTTTTTCATCGTGTCCCAAACTAAAATTTGAATTCAAATATGTTTAGAAAAACGTAAAAAAGCAGCCGTAATAGAAAGGCAAGCAATTTTTTTTAGAAAAAGCGTAGGACATGGCAATCGTTAGTATGTGCCATAATGATACAAGCAACACACAAAAACAAGTAAATGTGTACATACCTTTCGGGACACCACATAGCCAGGTCGGTCGAAAGCATTGCAAGGCCCCCGTCGGGTAGGCTCCAGTCGGCGACAAGCACTTGTGATCGGCATAGCCAATTTCGGCTCCCATGTAGAGGGCAAAAAATTCAATCATCAATTCCAAAATATGTGCCAGCGGCAAATATCCAACATGAACTTCTTGGCCCGGCACAATGGGATCTTCAAATCCACTGAGGAAGGAAGTGGCAGACGCAGCGGCGGCCACAACAGCGGCATGCTTGAGCAGGACACCCTTGGGTTTCCCAGTACTGCCGCTAGTGTACATGACGACGGCGGCCGTATCGGGTTTGGGAGGGACGGGGGGATAGGCTTGTGTGTCGCCGGATGCCACAAAATCATCAAAGGAAATCACCGTCAATCCCTTGGGCAACGTTTCGGGCAAGGCAATGTGATCATCGGGTCCGACGAGATTGTTGGTGTACACAATGGTTTTGAGGGTGGGATTCTGTTTGTGACTCTCCACGAGTTGTTGAACACTGCGTCGATTGCACAAAATCATGGTAATGTGATTTTCGGCAATCACATCGGTGACCGCCGTCATACCCAAGGTCGCATAGACGGTACAGACACTAATACTCTGCGAAAAAGCACCGACACAGGCAATCATCCATTCGGGACAAGAATTTTCAAAAATGGCAATTCTTGTGGGGCGGGTGACTTGTTCCAAGGTGGTAGTGGGAGGAGCCCCGTGCAAACCGACTTGACACAGGGCCGCCCCAAATTGTTGGACTTGGTCGTGGACTTGTTGGTACGTCCTCCAGGTACATTTGTTGCCATCAAAGTGTTTGATTTTGGGATTGCCCTTGTACAAGCCCAAGTACTCGCGTTCGCCCATGCAATTGTTATTGGGAAAGGTGGTAAACCCGTGCAAGGCCAAATCCCACAAGGTTTCCACGCCTTCTTGGGGGACGGTATTCAAATTGCCAATTTCGTTCGAGGGATGAATGCGATGGATTTCATTGCCATTCACTGGATTGGAGCGAATGCGATCCTCTTGACCAGGATGGGTGATATACTTCTTGATGATTCCCAACCAACCAAAGGTAAGGATTGTCATCTGTATATTTACAGGTTTTATTTATGGATGGATTGTTGACGGGGTTGGTGCATTTTGGTGGTGAAAATGTCGTAGTAGCCGATTGTAAAGGGGGGGGGGGGAATATACTATAGGA
>Ga0163149_10004758_pt1 | contig 14607 bp, 7 predicted proteins | sample OliLakLV19MP5G1_FD_148604 | JGI IMG/M metagenome (GOLD analysis project Ga0163149, IMG submission 148604) | Freshwater microbial mat bacterial communities from Lake Vanda, McMurdo Dry Valleys, Antarctica - Oligotrophic Lake LV.19.MP5.G1 | ecosystem: Environmental > Aquatic > Freshwater > Lake >...
CTGTTGCTGTCACATTCAATTGCTTGTCGGTCGTCGTCCAAGAAGATGTGAGCAAGTCTGCGACCATGGGGTCTGACCTCTGTCCACATTTATGCGGGACGCAGACTTCTTCGTATCTTTACGTATCTTTCTTTTTTATCGCGAAACACGATGACGGCTGTTGCCGATCCTTGGCACACCATTCATTGACAACAACACGTGAAAGCCCGACCTTACGATCATAACACTGCAGCAACCGATTTTTTCCTGTCAGTTTGCTACTAGCTAGAAGTTGACACGGACTCTTAGTAGTACAGTAGAAGCTCTACACTATTGCCATAATGAGAGTAGATTTGATTTCTTTCCTATGCCTCTGGGGCGCTCCATCGTCAGTGTTGGCGTGGGTGGTGCCACAGGCACAGCAAGGTCGGGCCACTACTAGTAGCACTACGAGTCTGTCTGCTACGAGCGGCAAACATGCTGATCCTGTTGAATCTTCATCATTATCATCACGGCGTCATCTGTTGGTGGCGTGTGCTGGGCTCTTGTCGGCGGTTCCATTATCCTTTTTCCAGCACAACAACAACAACATCGCCAGAGCAGAAGAAGAATCGTTGACCACTCAACTCTTCAATCCCGACGGATCTTTAAAAGAAGGCGAAGTCGAACAAGCCAAATTTCGAAAGGTCGAAATTGCTTTGGACTCGGATGTCTCGAGCCGTGGAGAGTATTCGGTCAATGTCGATGGGTAAAACACGCCAGTCGCATCCGCTGACAGTGCCGCCACGATCAAATTAGTGTACCAAATCCCCGAAAAATGGGACCAAACGGATGGCTACTACGACAAGTCAACGTCGGATCGGGCCAAGACGTGTGAACGAATCATGGTCTATCGTGCTCCCGGCAAAGTATCGCCCGAACGATTGGCCAAGGCCACCACCATTGGACTGGCAGAAGCCCTGTATGTACCGGACGATTTGAAAATCTTAAAGGGCGCCGATTTGATTTCGGGACGAACTCGAACACAAACTTCTTCCGATGGAAGCATTGACATTAAATTTTATGATTTTGACTTGGCCGTGGCCCCCAAAACCTGCAGTGATTCGGCGGAGAATTTGGGATTGGGCTTTTGTCCCTTTGATGCCATTTACTTGTTATCCGCGGCCGTTTTGGACGATGCCCTCTATGTCATTGCCTTGCAATGTGATAAAAAGGAATGGAAAGTGGCCAATGCCGATTTGAAGCGGGTACGATCGAGTTTTGCTTTTGATCTGTCATAAAAAGGCTATAGCTCTGGCTAGCTAGCTAGCTAGCTAGATTGTTCTGAATAACTGCTAAACATCCATAACGACAACGATTACAAAGGGGGGCCAAATCCCCCTTCATTGCCAATTATAATGACCAATCTACAAACCTGCATACACGATAGAGTTGGAAAGATTATGGAGTATAGAACAGGATGGATGGGACATTTTTTGCAACTCAACGTGCAGGGATAGTTGCAGAGGACGAGCGACATATAAGGTGAGAAAGAACGAGACAACAAGTGCAAACGCTGCCGCATTCAAAGCATAATGGAAGTGCAGTTCGTTTCTTCCATTGGTATCACTGCTGCGCATTCTACCCAAAATTATTGTGCGCAGCACGTCTCTTGACTACGTAGTTAATTCTGCCGCTGCCGGCGTCGGCACAAGAGTATCCGCACCATCAGGAGCAGCTCCTTTGGATACCCGTCGGCTTCTTTGGCGTCGACTCGAGTGCCTTCTGTGGATACTGAGAAGAAGCAGCGTATACCTGCGTCACTGGTATTTGCTGGAGATTGTCGACGGGGTCAGCATTGTTGTCACGCGCTGCTTTCCTCGCAACCGTTCTCAAGCTCGGATTCTTGTTGAAAAATAGAAGACGACGACGAAACAATGATGACTGAAAAGGCGTACAGTACGACAAAGGTGGAGGAGGGTAAGAACACGATCACAGTTCGGCTCCCGTGATTTTCATGATGATGATCAGAATTGTCATTTGAGTCCGGCCATCCAAGACTGCAGATATGGTACATGCGAAGAAGGGGAAATGATCGAATGAGCCGACGCTGTGGACGACAAGTGCCTGCCTTCCTGTCTCATTCGGCTCCAGTGCTGCTGCGCACAGCCATCTTTCGCATCACCGAGCCAAAAGCAACAGAATTTCATTTCTCATTTGGTACGGAGTTTCTACATGATTCTTCAGTACTTTTTTTGGAGCTGTTTTGTTGGTAGATCTACATGTGATGATTGGTACTTTTTTTTTGTGAGCTATATAAAAAAAGTACCGAAAGCCTCGTTGAACTGTACACAACTTTCTTTATCCGAAAAGTAGTGACTGTACACAACTTCTACATAAAAAAAAGTACCGAGATCTACAGGAATATTCCACACCATGTTAAAACGGGCCCCCAAATCGTTTTAAAAAGAACATGACTCATTTTTCCAACAAAATTTTGAATGGATTTTGAATTTATCGATTTTAATTGTGCATAAGTACTGACCTACCTTTCTATGTAGCGATTGTACTAGAAGCTATTGGCAGTAGCTTGCTCTGTAGCACTAGTACCAGTAGTAGTAGTTACAGTAGCTAAGCCAAACGACGAGCCCGAGAAGGGACTGCTACGGCTTTCGTGCCGGGACAAATGGACGACGTATCGTCCATGGACAAGCTTTTGCACGCCGCTCACATGTATTTATGCTGCAACGACGCATTGGTCACAGCAACAATACCCAACGGAGTCCAACGAATAAGGCTGGTCGTCAGGTAGGCGATATGAATAGAAGAGTACTACAAGGTCAGTCATCTCCCCAAGGCTATACTCGTTCTACATGCAAGGCTGGCTTGAGACAGGCGAGAGCCTTCCTAGTAGAATTATCTCGTCGTTGCTCCAATCATCGCAGCCAAACGGGTCTACGGTACGGACCAACTGCGACTTTTTCGCCACGTGGGAGTGGTGAGAGGACCTCGAGCCCGAGGCAATCAAAATGGCATCGACGAGGCCATAGTAAGAACTGCCGATAACCAGTCCGATCTGGTGGCTAGATTTTCATCTGAGCTTGGCCACTTGAAAAGCTTACCAGCTTTGTTTATTCGGAGAACAAAGGTGTCCGGGTCAATTCCGAATGAACTCGCTCAACACTCTGAATTGCGGTGTCTCGACCTCGAAGAGCGCCTCCTCACGGGAACCATCCCTGTTAATATCGCACGGCTTTCCAAACTAAGCTTACTTTTCTCTTTCTCAAATCGTCTTTCAGGATCAATTCCTACCTCTCTTGGAAAACTCACAAAGCTCTTTTGGCTAGATCTCTTCAACAATTTTCTGACTGGGCAACTGCCATCTGAAATCGGTTTGCTCTCTCAAATTGCTGGTATAAAACTCAACAAGAATGCACTCAGTGGAACCATCCGTTCCGAGATGGGATTACTGGCATCGATGTAGCTGCTAAGTCTCAACAACAATGCCCTTATGTGTAGCATTGCTGGGCCTCGCACGTTCACCACAAGAGCTGACGCTTCATTCCAATTTCTCTCTGGATCCGTTCCGCGGCCGCTGAGTTTGCTCTTCCAAGAAACCTTCTCCGCTTCAGAATTTTTGTTCGACATTGCTCGAGCATATATTTTCCATATGGGTATATGCTGTCACACTTTCCAATTCGCTTTCCCTGGACGACAATGTTCTGACCGTGTTCCTTCGGGATTGGGCTTCCTAGTAGAGAACATGCGTTCTCTGTCTGCTTCCAACAATTGGATGAGTGGTCAAATTCCGAAGACGATCCAACATACATGCCCGCATTTGCATGGAAACAGCTTGACAGGTCCAATGATATAACCGAACTTGGCTTGCTGGTTACGCTAGCTAGTAGTAGAGGCGTTGGAGCTGCAGCGCAATGAGCTGGCGGGTCCGCTGGACACCGAGTTTGTTGGCCTGTTGACTGACTGCCTTGAAAACCTTGATGCTTTTGTGATATTTTCCGTTACTAGAGTTAAGGGTTACGAGCTTATTTGGGTCTCACACTTTTTCCTTGGGGTGCGCGGGAAAAGGCGGGAAATCACGAAAGAGTGCCAAATTATTGAGGTACAAATTGTACTGTAGCTTCCGTATCCGTTCCGCCCACTTCAAAAAATGAGGGGGAGCATCAAACAATGACTGTTGTCAACTCACTGCCTTTACAACAACAACTGGTGCCGGTTCTAGCTAGTAGCTAGCTAGCTAGCTAGAGTCATTGATTGATTGCCTACAATAATAAGTACTACAGTAGACAGGGACAAGCAAACCAAGAGAAGACAATCGATGACAATGCCAATGGTTCCATCCAAAAGAAGAAGAGGAGCGATGATATCCATGTCATTTTTGCTATTGTTGGCATTGGCAATAACACTTGTATTAGCCACCAATGCCGCCATTGACGACACACGCACCACGTGCAGCATTCCCTCTGGTGATGAGCAGGATTCGGGACCCAACAATGCTACAAGAAATGCGACGGATATGCCTAGTGCCCCTACCGAACCACAACAACCACAACAACACGAGTTTGATCACGGTCAAGCCATTATCAATTGGGTTCGTTCCAAAGGTGGTTTTGTTTCGGAAAAGGTGCACGTAAGACGTCGCAACATCTCGGACGTGACTTCCCCCTATGGCATGTTTGCGACACAAGATTTGGTCGAGGACGAAATTGTCATGAAGATTCCTCGGCATTTGTATTTGGGATTGCGCGACGAAGAAGTGGTGGGCACGGATTTGTATGATCGTGAAGATGTGCCTCTCCACGTGGTGATGGATGCCTATTATGCCAATACTTGTCGATTGGCGCATACGTTATTACAACATTGGGAAGCATACAATTATACACGCCATCCCGCCAATCCATCAGCACCATCATCACATCTTAACCATGCTACAAAAAAGACTTCAGCAGAATCTTGGGAATCTCCACCACATGACGACCCGGCCTATTATGGTCCATATTTGGATTATTTGGAAACCCAGCCCATGGGGGCCATTCCTGCTGTTTACACACCCATCGCCAAACAAGTTTTGCGGGATTTATTGTATATTGGAACGGAAATGTCACTTCATCCATCCTGTCGAAAGGGCAACACTAACAACCATCACAATAATTCGTATTCCTTACCACCCTTTCAATTGGTCGATTGGATGGACGAACACTTTATAAAAACGGGCTGCATCTTGGACTCCAACAACAATGAAGAACAATCCTTGCTTGAACAACACGCTGTCGCCTTGGTCATTCAACGTGGATTTGATTCCGAACTGATTCCGCTGTGGGACATGGTCAATCACGACAATCGCCAATTGAATTTGCAAACCAATGCCTTGCGAGACTCTCCCGAAGGACTCGTGGTATGGGCAGACTTTGCCATTCCAGCCGGGAATGAATTGTTTGCCACCTACAATTATTGTACGGATTGTTTTGATGTGGGAGATGATTGGGGTACCTCTGGCATTTATCGTGATTTTGGCTTTGTGGAAGGCTATCCCCACTTGTGGCCCATTTGGGAGGAACATCAGGTCGATTTTAAAATCAAACTGTTGGAGAAGGATGGCGTACCGTCAAAACCCGTGGCAGTGTTTTTTCATCCACCCACCACGAATGACGACAGCGACAGTAGTGACGATGATGATGACAATACACACAACAACATGGACCGACCATTATTGGTACCGGATGAGTGTGGTCTAGCATTCATGCGAGAACAATGGGAACGCCTGTCCAACTTTGATGTACTTGACCATATCCAACAATTGGAGGCAACTCTAACATACCAAGACAAGATTCGGCCTCACGAGTTGGATATGATTGGACAATATCGTCAAGCTATAGTGGTAGCCTTTGAAGCAGCGATTGACGCTACTCTGGAACATCGAAAACGACAACAAGAACAACCAAATGCAGAGACAGGCGTTCACGAAGAACTGTAGCACCCAACGGAACGGAACGGCTAGGCATGTGGATCATTTCAGGCCATCTAAACCCATGCTTGTTTGGCTGGCTAGTATTTTTTGGAAAAACGTGTGTGGCATATTTTATTGTACTGTAGTAATACCTACTAGCTAGTAGATAGACTTTTGTATGTAATAGACGCTGTTTCTAACGTAGCAGTGCCATCGAATTGTCACTGTCCTGGCTTTCCCTCCAAGTTAAGAGTACTAGAGTACAAGTCCAGGAGTTCCGCACCACTGCATTATGTTCCCGCGCTCTCACTTGAGTTCACTTGCTACCTACCTAGCTAGCTAGCTAGCTAGTAGTAGCACAGTGTCGGCCTAGTAGTTATTTCACTGTGTCCATGAGAACATTCAGAACACGATCCTACTAGCTAGTAGTCTAGCTAGCTAGTAGTTCAAGCTAAGTTGGGCAAAAATAAGTAGATGCAACCAAAATAGCTACTACCATCGTTACTGAGGCTAAGCGCGTACTAGTACGTGGTTATTGACATTTTCGCTTCCAGTAGGTGTAAAAATTCAGTAGAGTTTTTCGGAACACAAATCTTTGTCCGGAACGACGTTCAAACAAACGCTTCACAAGACCTAGTAATCTTTTTCACGATTCGAACTCTAGCTAGTCGGGCCAAATTTTTAGATAGATGTTTCTCACAAATGAAATAAATTTGGATATATTGCCAAACTGCACCGCTATCCTAGCTAGTATCCTCTTTCCCCTTTACCTGAAGCAAGTATTTCCTGCTTCATCGTTGGGCGGCTACCTAGCTACTGACAGCTATTGCTTGCTACACCACTACTTTCCGCTCTTCCCTCTCGCCGGTCAGCGCCAGTCGTCCAGTTAAGCAAGATATCGACACAACTGCGGTGTCATTACTTCTTGAAAATGGTGCCTACTCCATCCAGGCAGACTAGCAGCCTCAGCCCAGATTCGTCTTCTAGTGATTCAGACACAAACTCAATTTTGGACGAGGAAGAAACGATACGACGACAATCAGAACGAAGCAACAGTCCTCCTTATATAGCGAGAAGAGGCGCAAGATCTTCTCATACTGGGGCAAGGAAACAAGGTCGTCGTCGCACTAACCGACTGGGCTCCGCCTCTGTGGCGGCGACACTTTTAGGGCCCGCAGCGGTCTTCATTGGTGGTCGACAAGAGTGGTCAAAAATGAAGAAATGCATTCGAGAACATGTTGCCTCTGCGCGGACCCTGTCCAAGTCACTACCGGCGCACAAGACAGAATTGGTGTAAAGAATAAGACATTATTGATCTGCTAGCTACAGCTAGTAGTCTGTCTAGCTGATCTAGCACTGCAGTCCCTGTTCGATACGTGATTCATGTGCTCGCTGTATCGCTACTGCTATTTTTGCCGTACTGCATGCAAAGCAAGCAAGCATTTTGGGGGGGGGCTGACTGCCGTGGCTTGGAAGCCTGGCCAGACCATGCTATCAAAGAACAAACTGAAGGCTGCCAGTGCTGTATACTAGTATAGACCTCGTAGATATGCTATAGGCACAGCTGAAGATGTTGTATCTCACTACCAGGTTGGCTGGAGCACGGCAAACGCAACGAACAGATCGACTAGCTAGTAGCTAGTAAAGTACCCTTTCAGCAGTCGTACTACTACTAACTAGCTAGAGCTAGCTGTGAGCCAGCGCGGGCAAAAGGTATCGAGAATTCTCCGTACTTGGAGTTCAGTGTTACTGGCTCCCGACCTCGCAAACTTGAGGCCGAAGCATCTCGTACCAGAGTAGACAGAAACACGGGCAATGCGCATCTTCGTCATCGTCGTCATCTTCTTCTCTGTCTCTTACGTCTGTGAGGAGGAACAAGATCAGGTCCTACCAAACGAAGGAATCAGTTGTTTTGTCGGAGACTAGCGAGCCAACGAAGGAATGAGTCTTTTCCGGGATAGGTTGCGTTCAACGTTCCTGTTTACGGACCGGGCCGACCGACCTCTCGAAGCAGCGCTCAGGTTACATCAGTAACTTCGCACTACCAGTTAGTAGCACCAATAGACAAAAACATGGGTAATACTTGTGGATCATCATCCTCATCTTCTTCTTCTTTGCTGCCGACCTCTCACTTGTGTGACGAAGAGCAGGTTCCCCGCCATTCTGTCTGGCCTTGGCTAACATCATGGCTAACACCACATAGTAGCAAGCTAGCTAGATGGTAATCCGTCGCTAAAGCACCTCTTGCGAAGGCATCCACATCAACCCAGAAGCGGGGAGCGGGAGCGGTCAGAAAGCATGAGTTTTTTTTCCGGGACTTGTTGCGTTGAACGTTCTTAGTCACCGACCCAATGACTTTGGGCGACTTGAAGTAGCACGTTTGCATAACTAAAATTCGTACTGGGGTAGATTTAAAAAACGGCAACATGTGTCATTATTATCCCTGCCTCTTCTGTGAGCCATTATTTTCATTGGCTTTTTCGACGCCACAGGGAAGGAATCTTCGGTCCCAACGCCATAATGGTGCTGTGGTCCGAAGGAAAGGACTTCAAGTGGAAGGTCTTTTTTGTTCTGAGCGCACCAACCTATCCCGAAAGTTGACACCAAGATGACAAAGATCTTCAGAGTGGAGGGATTTTTGGTCCTCGGCGCACCAACCTATCCCGAAAGATGAACGAATCCGAATAGCGCCCCGCGTTCATGATTCCAACGCCGATCACTTTTAAAAATTTCTACTGATTTCCGAATCGTATAACCGCTACCGTTAATATGCCAAGATTGCCAGCGAGGTCAGAAAGGGAATACAACCCGTACTATGTACGTACTACGTACGAGCTAGTAGTACAGTACTAGTACCACGTACGTACTAGCTAGCTACTGGAAGTTTTCCTTCAATTCAATTTTGTGACCAGCTTCATCAGTATTCTCACAAAATGAAATACATCTTTCATAAAGGTCAACACCAGTAGCAGCCACCACTATCTTCTCATATCAAGGAAAATAACGCCTACAATGCCAGGTCCCCGCCACAACAAGATCCTCAAAGGAGCCGGTGTCTTCCCTAGCACGAAGACACCTCGCTCTCCCTTCAAAATGATTCAAAAGGCAGCGAAAAAGGCCAAGAAGCGCTATGATGAAATCGAGGAGCAAAGAAAACAAGAAAAGCGCAACCTGGTCTTGAAGCAGTACACAAAGGCCCGGGAAGAGTTTCTTGTCAAGGCTGGTGCCAAAGAGAAACGCGAACGAGGTGAATTCACCACGCCGCCGATTAAGGATAAGGATGGAAATGTACGCTTTGATCGCCCCGATCGATACCAACCGCGTCGGTACAGCAGCAAACTACCTTCCATTCGAGAAATTTTCGATGATATTCCTGTGGTGGTATCGGAAGACGATGAACCAGGGACGCCAAGATCTTTGGACACCACCGAAATCACATACACTTCGTCTTCGGATTCCGACTCGGCATGGGCATGAATGAAGTGATGGATCGACAGCTCTCATCATCATCATCATCATCGAGAGTGATCCTCATGGAATTAGAAATTAGGAAAGCAGGTTCGACTACCACACGTTGCGCTCAAAGACAGTCTCCCACGGGCGGCAGGCACAACATGGACCCGAACCCCACCTGTACATACTTCATACAAGAATGTATATTGAATGGTACGCTCTGCTCTTGCATCGAGCAGAACTTGAATCAATTTAGACTTCTCTGGAATGTGTAACAACGTCACTTGCATAGACATGGCTTTACTTGTAAAGAATGACACGAAAAAACAAAAACAAGTCTAAGATAACTAGTTAAATCACACCACCCAACAATACTATCTAGTTTCTAGTAGTAGTACTAGTCCTTATTAGGGCATTCGCTATGGAATGATGTAGCTGCTGATAGAGTGAGATACAAAAACGACCACATCTGCGTGAGGGAATGCCATGAGCTGCATAACTTGTTTAGGGTAGGTTTTGCCTTTTGCATACAACAATTATGTTTGTCTGCACCTTCAATACATTCGTCCTTTGTTGTGCCTCAGCTTCTGGTCCAACAGTTGGGACAAGATAAGCAAAGATTCAATGACGAAATTGCATTCTTTTGGCATGCCCATGGGATGTGATATGTTGGTGGTGGTGGCAGCCGGTGTCCTTGTTGAAGGAAGCTTATGCCTTAAACTGAGCTTGTATCAACTACAGGAAATAAACCAAAAAGAATAGGCAAACACAGCTACTCAGTTAAAGACTCTAGATTGGGTACTTCAATGTTTACTATTAGTTGGTTCTTAGATACGAACTATAATCTGGCAGTAACACTTGTTCATTCTTCTTATGTTTTGTCACAATGAGTCACAATGGAACTTGCAATTTTGTGCTCCAACACACTCTTGTTAGGACATGCTTCAAAGTCAGGATGGGTTTGTGAACCATGATGTGAACATTGTACTTCTTGAACTTTTTGCCTGCAAATAGCTTACTGAGGTATTCTCCTATCATATCATCAGTTGGACAATGTTCCACTGATAGGTATCCCTTGTCAATGCAGTCCTTGATTTAAAAAAATGTGGTGTTCATGTGCCTTGTTCTCTTGCAAAAACTTTTCTTTTCTCAACAACATGGCATTTATGTTGCCTTGATAAATTGTTCTTTCATATCCTTGTTCTTTAAAAAAACACTTGTCCACAGTGTCAATGGGACTGAATCATCAGCTGCTAGCACCCAGCATCTGTTGAATTCTACGTGTTAAGCCTCTGTTTGTTAGAGATTGTGTTGGCTGCTCTTCTGCCTAAAGTCTGGATGTTTCCAATGTGGCTCTTCATGTCTGCATGGTGCACTGCCAAAGTTGCATCTTGATGCTACCTTGTCAACAAAATATTTCCTTCATCTGCTCCCAATGCCAGTTCCTTCTTAACAGTATGTTGAAAAACATTTTAACTTTCTTAGCAGCTTCTTCTTCAGATTTTTCCAATCATCATCATCGGGTGAATCGATTCTAGTGGACAGGAATGGCACCGCAGGCTGCAAATCTAGCATTGTCCTTCTGCATGCTAACAAAGCATTTGCTACTGATGGGTCAAACTTGTCGCTCGTGTTCTCCAATTGTAGTTTGGGATGACTTCAAACAAATGACATATGTTGCTAGATTGCTCACTTTCTTCATGTCCTTCAAGTCATTGACATGTTTGAATTCATCTAATGTTTTCTGCTGACCTTCTTCATTTGATTGCTCCATTCTCAGAATAATTCAAAGTGATTCATAAGTAATGGACTTGAGCTTTGTAACATTGCTGTTTCCCACTGCTTCTGCTTTGCCTTTGCTTTTGCCATAGATCTTCAGATCACCGCCATGCTACAAACAATGTATTTTTTTTCGTTGACCTTTTTGTTTGGCACACACATGATGTGCCAGCATGGATTAACCAACCTGCAACACAGAATGTAAAAGATGAAACCATCATTCCACACAATGTCTTTTGGATCTCCCAACAAAGCACTGAGAATCTATTTATCTTTTCAAGCATGGTTCACATGTTTCAGGATCTCCACTAACACATTAGTCATGCTCCTTTTACTTTCACAATGTCATTTTCATGATGAGACTTCAATTTTTTATTGATGTAAGCATGAGGTGTGTCCACCACTGTAACTTCTATCTCTTCTTTGGCATCAATGATTGCTGACAAAACAACTGACTCTGTTATCATTGTAGGACTACACACTTCTTCTTTATTTACCCAAAGCATCTGCTTGTTGCCATCTGCTGTAACTCTTCCCTTAATTCTAGTGTCATCACTTTTTTCTCTCAGTAAAAAGGAACAGGGAGTTCATGGCAAGCCTTCTCTGCTTTTCACTCAATTGATTTAGATGAATGCCTCTACAACAAGTTCTATCATGCAACTGTTTCATTCCTGCTGCAAACACAGCAGCTTATTTTCCTTCTCTTCCAAGTTTCTGCATGCATTTCTTTTAGTTGCATGTTTGCGCAAATGCGTGTGCAAATGCTTTGGCTTAAACTGCAGTTTCTTTACTTTCATCTTGCAAAGTGTTTGTTGAATGAACCTAAGTGATTACTGTAAATGATTTGTATCACATGTCTAGTTGTGAAAAATTGGCTCCAATGTGGTCCCTCGAACATGGACTCTTGTTGATCTGCTCAATGGTTGTAGAACAGGGTCACCATCTGCATGAGGATCCTGTGAACCAATGCATTGATTCTTTTGCATTCCTGGAATTGGTTTCTCTTCATCTGACTCAAACTTGTCATCACCATCCGTTTCTTCTCCATCATACAAAATGTCTGGGACACTGTCTTCCTCGTCCATTGTTGCCAGTGTTGATTTGTCATTGTCCTGCATCCACTCCTGCGAGCAAAGCACATGTTCTAAAAATAGGTTCTCCATGAGGTTGAAAGCATCTCTCTTGAATAACTGCTCAATGCATAGAGTGACTTCCTCGGTGATGGGAATTTTCTTAACAGAATGCTGGGCGATGGGTGGTCCTGTTTTTAAGTCAAGAATTTCAACACCACCTTGGATGTTGTCCAACATTTTAGAAAATTTCACCAATGGTCCTGTCCTCATTTGATTTGTAAGATTAATTTGGTTGCTTGCTTGGGTACACCTACAAAAAGACACACTGCAATGATTTTCACAATCCAATGGACTTCCCATTATCACAGCTGTGGGACAAAAAATGTTTGACATTTCAAGAGGGGGGAAATGAACTTCAGTTAGTTTGCCATTTTACACAATTGCCCGCTCCCCCACTGCAATGATCATAATCTTGGCCAACAACTGTTTATGCTAGTTTTGTTGATGGAGCCAGTTTGATGCTTTCAATTGGCCCCATCAGGATGAACAGCGGAAGCCTGATTGTTTTGTTTTTAACGTTTCTGAACAATGACTGAAAGGATGGTGCATGATTGCACATTTTCATTGGACAAGTCACGATGCCATGAATGTCAATGCATAAGAATGCTTCTTTCTCACTTATCGCCTTTTAGAAAACATTCAATGTCCATGGGAATGTAAGGAATGACTTTTGTTTCAAGAATTCAACCTCACTGGTTTGTTGCACAATCTGTGTGTCAATTGTGAACGTTCGCACACCCGCTTCACCATCCGATTAAGTGTGCGACTTTCCAACGATTGTATAACAAATTAGTCAAATTTGGGTTGTTGGCATTTTTTTGCCTTGGATCATTCAATTGATTCATTAATGTGATGTAGTCCAACAGCTAGCGCAACAAAACAACAATACGACCCTTTATATTGGAAACTGTGTACCAACGGAGGCGTCTTAAAAGTCATACTGTAAATCTGGCGGCAACTGCTAGCACCTGATTGACGGTCCACACCGTTCATTAGGTGACTGCCGCCTCTTCTTCGTGATGCGGATGTACTCCTTAGCGTCCGTTTCACGACGCGTGAGCGGAGCTGTTGGTGTGCTCCATAGCAATGCTAAACGAGTCAAGTCTTCGAATTTTATGAAAGATTTTAGCAAGTTTGTGGATGGAAGAGATGAGTCCCTATACAAGAACAAATTAAAACCCAACGCTATCTTCTTTTCCTCGTCGCCAGAAATTCCTTCAGCCAACAAGCCCAAGAAACTTATCCTCCATATCCCCGAAGAGAATGGGATTGTCATGCAGTTTAAAGAACGCAGTGGTGACTGGTGTGTTGCCCAAGTCTCGCACACCGGTTACAAGAGGGGGTATTTTGAGGTTGTAGGAGTGATGAAGGGCCTACAGAAGGGCAAGAGATATAAATTTGTGGGGGAAATCATCAAACGCAAATACGGTCAACAACTGGAAGTAATAAGCTTTTCAGAACTTCCCAGCCTATCCGAGTTGGAATGTCTTCCACAATATCTAAGGGACATTCCAGGAGTGGGAGACAAATTGGCTGGTCGGATTATTGACCACCTTGGTGACAAGACGCTGGACGTAATATTCGGTGTCGGGAATGACCTTCATCACGTAAATGGCATTTCAAAAACTTTGGCAATGAAAATTGTGAAATTTTGTCTTGATCATCAAGCATTATGGCAAGTCCACTTGCGTCTTGCACCTGTCGGTATCCCACTTGCTGTGTCCAAGAAAATCCTAGCCAGTTATGAAGGGAAAGCAGCAGCAGCGATTGATATTATTGAACATGATCCTTATTCTCTTTGTCGTCAAGTGACGGGAGTAACCTTCCATATGGCAGACAACATCGCCATCAGTAATCCCAAGCTTGACTGCAACGGTTTAAAGAGAATTGATGCAGGTGTCTCCTACGTGCTTGAGATGGCGGGAAGGAAGGGTCATACCGCGCAACCACTAGATGAGGTGGAGCAACAAACAATCAAGCTACTGGCCACCAACGAGACAAAAGATCGTCCAAAAGTGGCCATAATGCTTGAAAACGGCGACCTACCCAATGTAACGTGTCATGACGTTTCGGGAAAGAAATTTGCCCAGCTTACGGAACTTGACAAGGACGAACAGACGATCGCTGACTTCTTTCGCCGCTCCCCAACAAAAGGACGGAAAGTACCCCCCGCCGTTCTTGCGAGAGCAGCCAGGCAATGCGGCTTTGAAACCTTTTCTGCCTCTCAGATCAAAGCAATCACAGCTATAGTGGAGAATCTTGCCGCAGTTGTTACCGGTGGTCCCGGTTGCGGTAAGAGCTCAATCATCCCAGCTGTAC
>Ga0163149_10004765_pt1 | contig 14594 bp, 7 predicted proteins | sample OliLakLV19MP5G1_FD_148604 | JGI IMG/M metagenome (GOLD analysis project Ga0163149, IMG submission 148604) | Freshwater microbial mat bacterial communities from Lake Vanda, McMurdo Dry Valleys, Antarctica - Oligotrophic Lake LV.19.MP5.G1 | ecosystem: Environmental > Aquatic > Freshwater > Lake >...
ACCAGCGAGCGTTCCCAGCAGGAACTCCAGGAGCAGGGGGGCTGCGACTTCGGGTTTGCCTACGGCGATGCCGCCCGCTTCCGCGTCTCGGTCTTCCGTCAGCGCGGCGACCTGGCCATCTGCCTCCGCCAGATCCCCAACCGCCTCCTCACGTTCGAGCAGATCGGCCTGCCCGAGGTCATCCGCGACCTGGCGCGCAGGCCGCGAGGGCTGTTCCTTGTCACCGGCCCCACCGGCTCGGGCAAGACCACCTCGCTCGCGACGATGATCGACTACATCAACCAGCACTTCGATCGCCACATCGTGACGATGGAAGACCCGATCGAGTATTACCACCACCACAAGAAGTCGATCGTCAACCAGCGCGAGGTCGGCAACGACGTGCCCAGCTTCTCCGAGGCGCTTCGGCGCGTTCTCAGGTCGGACCCAGACGTCATCCTCGTGGGCGAAATGCGCGACCTGGAAACCATCGAGTCGGCCATCCGCGCCGCTGAGACAGGCCACTTGGTCTTTGCCACCCTTCACACCACGGGCGCGGCCAAGACCATCGACCGAGTCGTTGACGCCTTCCCGGTCACCCAACAGAACCAGATCCGCGTCCAACTTTCGACCTCGCTCATCGCCATCCTGAGCCAGGCGCTCCTTCCCCGGGTAGACACCACCGGGCTTGTCGCGGCCTACGAGTTCCTAGTGGTTACCCCCGCCATTGCGAACCTTATCCGCGACAACAAGTCCTTCCGGATCGACTCCATGATCCAGACGGGCCGCAAGTTCGGGATGCAGTTGCTCGACGACCACCTTTGGACTCTCTACACCAAGGGGATGATTTCCGCCGAGGAGATGATCGACAAGTCCAAGAACCCTGCCGATCTGACGGACAAGGTCCACAAACTGGGCCGGACGGTCGGCAACATCATCTACGATGAAGGGGTGGAGGAAGAGAAGGAAGCCAAGAAGGCGTGAGAGTCCAGACCCACGATTGGGCTTGATTGAGGCTTCCCGAGGATGATGTAGCAACGCGAATATTGTCTCGTTATACAGATGTTACAATCATTATTTCGTCGTTGTGCGCGATCGTATTGGAACCGTTTGGGTTCTCCGGCCCGATAGTCTAGTAGCAGGGACATGTTCCCCTGCCAGAGGCGAGTGTCCGGGCGTGTTTTGATTCGCCCGGCGGCTCAAAGGAACTGCGCTGCCATGGCCGCGATCGATCCATCTGAGATGAAGGGCCGCAAACTCGGGCGGGTGCTGACCAAACTCGGTCGGGCCAGCCGCGAGCAGGTTCACGAAGCGTTAGCGGTCCAGAAGACGCGTAAGGTGCAGATTGGTCAGTTGCTGATCGAACTGGGCTACTGCACTGAGCGAGACGTTCTCGAGGCCCTCGCTGGACAGGCCGGGATGGCGTACGTCGACCTGACGAAACTGGAGTTGACCGACGAGGTTCGCGACTCACTCGCGGCCGAGACCGTCCAGACCTATCAGGTCGTCCCTGTCGAGTACAACCCCCGCAGCAAGCGGCTGCGGATCGCGATGAAGAGCGCGGACAACTTCCGCGCTGTCGATGACCTGCGTCTGCTGATGGGCTTCAACGTCGAAGCCGTTGTCGCCGACCCGGCCGGCATCGATGCGATCATCAAAAAGCACTATTCCCGGCGTGAGTCGGTCACGGACGTCGTGTCGGCCCTGGCCTCGGATGACAAACTCAAGAGCCTCGCGGGCAAGGGCAATCAGTCGATCGATCTCGACGCGGTGATGGAGGCGGCCGAGGACAACAAGGTCGTCAAACTGCTGAACCTGGTCCTTCTCCAGGCGATCAAGGATCGGGCCAGCGACATCCACTTCGAGCCCTTTGAGCGCGAGTTCAAGATGCGGTACCGCATCGACGGCGTGCTCTACGAGATGGTCCCGCCGCCCAAGCACCTCGGCCCGGCCATCACCAGCCGCATCAAGGTCATGGCGAACATGGACATCGCCGAGCGCCGCCTGCCGCAGGACGGGCGCGTCGAGCTCACTGTCGCGGGTGCGCCCGTCGACCTCCGCGTGAGCGTGCTCCCGACCATGTGGGGCGAGAGCGTGGTGATGCGAGTGCTCGACCGCGGCAACGTCAAACTCCAACTCGACCGCATCGGCCTGCGCGATGAGGACCTTGTCGATGTCCGCAAACTGATCCACAAGCCCAACGGCATCGTGATCGTCACCGGGCCCACGGGCTCGGGCAAGACGACGACGCTCTACGCCGCGCTCCAGGAACTCAACGACATCTCGACCAAGATTCTCACGGCCGAAGACCCGGTCGAGTACGACATCGACGGCCTGTGCCAGTGCCAGGTGAACGTCGAGACGGAGACGACCTTCGCGCGGCTTCTCCGATCGTTCCTGCGCCAGGACCCCGACGTGATCCTCGTGGGCGAGATCCGCGACCTGGAGACGGGCATCATTGCCGTGCAGGCATCGCTCACGGGCCACCTGGTTCTCACGACGCTGCACACCAACGACGCCCCCAGTTCCATTCTCCGCCTGGTCGACCTGGGCATCGAGACGTTCCTCCTGACGGCGACGCTCGAAGGGATCGTCGCCCAGCGCCTCGTCCGCACCATATGCCCCAAGTGCAAGGAGCGCTACGAGCCCAAGGAAGAGGAGTTGATGGAACTGGGCCTGCTGCCCGAGGACATCCGCGGCAGGCAACTCTTCCGCGGCCGGGGCTGCGAGCATTGCCTCAAGTCCGGCTACAAGGGGCGTATGGCCCTGTTCGAGATCATGCAGATGAACGATCAACTCCGGGAGTTGATTATGAAGAAGGCCTCGACCAACGTGCTGCGCGACCTGGCCCGCAAGAGCGGGATGCGGACGCTGCGCGAGTCGGGCCTGCTGGCCATCTACGAGGGTCAGACAACCATTGACGAGGTCGTCCGAGAGACGCTCGCCGATGAGGCGTGAGTTTGATGGGCGTCGGCCGGGGCCGAGGCTGCGCGACAGAGGGTGGTTGACAGGGTGACGAGCCGGAGGTATTGCACATGCCCACGTTCCAGTATGAAGCGCTCAACGCCGCCGGCAAGCCCCAGAAGGGTTCCGTCGATGCCACGACCAGCGAGGAAGCCGTCCAGCGGATCAAGTCGCAGGGCTTCTTCCCCACCTCCGTGCGCGAGCAGAAGGGCAAGAAGGCCGGCGGACCCGAGGCGGGTGAGGTGCAGGCCAAGCCCAAGAAGAAGAAGGAGATGTCCTTCAGTTTCGGGCGCGTGCCCCCCAAGAAACTCACGCTCTTCACTCGCCAACTCTCGACCCTGCAGGACGCGGGCCTTCCGCTGCTCCGGTCGCTGCAGATCCTCGAGGGCCAGCAGCGCCCGGGCAAACTCAAGAACATCCTCACCGATGTGTGCGAGGACGTTGAGGGCGGCTCAAGCCTGTCGGAGGCGATGGCCAAGCACCCCGCCGCGTTCGACAAACTCTACACCAAGATGGTCGCGGCAGGTGAGGTCGGCGGCGTGCTGGACATCATCCTCCAGCGCCTTGCCGAGTTCATGGAAAAGGCCCAGCGCCTCAAGAGGAAGATCAAGGGCGCGATCGTCTATCCCTCGGTAGTCGTGGTGGTCGCCGTGGCGATCGTCACGTTCATCATGGTGTTCATCATCCCCAAGTTTGAGCTGATTTTCCGCGACTTCGGCGTGGCCCTGCCCGCGCTGACCCGCATGTTGATCAACGTCTCGGGCTGGGTCGCGGGCAACAAGGTCGGGCAGACCATCCCCGGCTGGGTCTGGATCCTTGTGGCCCCCATCCTCATGATCGTGTTCATCAAGTTCGCACGCAAGGCCACGCCCGGTCGGGCCGCGCTGGACACCGCGATCCTCTGGACGCCCGTGTTCGGCGGCTTGGTAAAGAAGAGCGTGACCGCCCGCTTCACGCGAACCCTCGGCACGCTGATCTCCGCGGGCGTGCCCATCCTCGAAGCCGTCCTCATCACCCGTGACACCTCGGGCAACTACGTCTTTGAGAAGGCCCTCACCAAGGTCCACGACTCCATCCGCGAGGGCGAGTCCTTTGCAAACCCCCTGCGAGAGAGCAAGGTCTGCGACGCCATCGTCGTCAACATGATCGACGTCGGCGAGGAGACCGGCGACCTCGACGCCATGCTGATGAAGATCGCCGACAACTACGACGAAGAGGTCGATGTCGCCGTCGCGGCGATGGTCGCGCTCATCGAGCCCATGCTCATGGTGTTCCTGGGAGTGGTGGTCGGCACCATCGTCGTGGCCATGTTCCTGCCGCTGGTCGCCATGATCGAGTCCCTCCAGCAGGGCGGTGCGGTGTGAGCAACTTCCTTTTTTCGACTTCCAAGGGCCGTCGCGGTTTCACCATCATTGAGGCGACGATGACTGTCACCATCATCGCCATGCTCGCGGGCATCCTGCTGCTCGCCGCCCGCAGGGCGGTGAGTTCATCGCGCATCGCGGCGGAGCGCGAGGTGGTCCGCTCGCTCTCGATGGCGGTGGTGAAGTTCAAGGAGGACTTCAGGTTTCTCCCGCCGCTGATCGACGACCATCTTGACGGCAACGGCAACACGATGGGAAACGTCATCAATGCGCAGGGCATTCCGGATGTGCGGGACGATGTGTTCCTCGCTTCGGGTGCCGGCTCGGACCTTGATGCGCCGCGTTACAGCATCTACTCGCTCCAGTGGTATTTGATGGGCGCGCTCGACACGCTCATCCCGAATCCGCAGGCGAGCGGAACACCGACCCCCCTCGACGGCGCAGCGGGTCCCAGGCTCACGACGCCCAACCGCGACGGCACGTTCAAGCGGAGCGGTAAGGCGCACGATGCGCTCTATGACCCCAGCCGCGCTGGTCCGAAGCACGTCTTTGGTGTCTATCCCGCCGCGGCTGAACCGTCTCGCATCGCCCTGACCGACCGCTGGGGCCAGCCCCTCCGTTACTATCGGTGGAAGCCGCAGTTCGCCCCGCCCCCCGGCGGCCAGGTCTCGCAGTACCTCGTGCCGCGTTCGGCTGGCGACCCCGCGACGAACCCCGAACTCCGCGGGGCGGAGTTTGCGATCGTCAGCCTCGGGCCCGATGGCCAGACCGATGTCGCGGCCTCCGGCTTCGACAAGCGTCCGCTTCCCACCAGTGGCAATGTCACCGGCGCGGTTGATGCCGCCCCGCTCGCGAGCACGGTCAAGGACAACATCGTGGAGGTCGGACGATGAACACCTCCCGATTCCTCAACCGTGCCTTCACGCTCGTCGAAATGCTGGTGGTCATCATCATCATCACGTCGATCCTGCTGATCGCGGTTCCGAGTTTCCAGTCGATGATCAACAGTTCCGAGGCGGCGCTGGCCGAGTCGATGCTCAAGTCCGGCATGCGAGCGGGCAAGGACGCCGCGATCCGCTCCACCGGCGACCAGGACAGCGCGGTGGTGTTCTTCTACGCCCCTGGCGGGCGTCTGAGCATGGGCGTGTTCGTCAAGGCAGGCACGCTCGAGGACCGCGACGGCGCAAACAACCCCGTCCGTCGCGACATCTTTGTGCCCACGGGACTGAACGAGTCCGTGCAACTGCCGCGCGGCTGGATGGTCCGCGGCTTCGCGCCGCCCAATGCCACCTCGATCGGCAACTCGACCGACTCCCAGGCGGACCCTTCGACGCAGTGGTACGAGCCGTCGGCGAATCGCCCGATGAGTTCGTTCGTGGGAAACTGGGTGTTTCCGGAGACCGCCTTCTACGACACGAGCGTGAGCTATGACGGGGGCAACCGCCAGACGTTCATGGTGCGTTTCCAAGCGGGGAGCGGGATCATGAAGATGGGCACGGCGGACACCTGCCTCGTCTTCGTGCCCGGCCCGAACGCCAACTGGCGCACCGCAGGGGTCTTTGCCTCGCATCGCGCCGACCAGACGGATGACGCCTTCAAGTTTGTGATGCGAGTTCTGAATGCCCCGGGGGCGGGAGCCGGGAGTCTCACAGATCAGCAGCAGCGCGACCTGCTGGGCTGGGAGTGCAGCGACATGGTCCTCGCCCGACCCGTGAGCCAGCTGGCCCTCTACGAGGAGGTCAAACTCGCGACCGGCATCGCTGCCCGCGTTGACCGCACCACCGACTGTCTCTACCGGCCGTTCATTCCGGGCACCTCGAATGCGCCGGAATATGTCGTGCGGGCCGACCCCGCGAACTTCACGCGAGACATCAACCGCTGGATCATCGGCGATACCAATCTCGACGGGACCCACCAGGCCTTCGACGGCTCCGGGCAGGTCGAGGACGCGCCCGAGGCCCGCGTCTTCACCATTGACCGCTATACCGGCGGACTTCAGTCCGTGGAGGTGCAGTGATGAACCATTCCCGACCATGCCCCACGCGTCACTTCCGCGCTGCCGCGGCGTTCTCGCTCATCGAGATCCTTATCTCCGTGCTCATCCTCGCGCTGGGCCTGCTCGGCCTTGGCGCGCTCTTCCCCGTTGTCCTGCGCGAGCAGCGCATCGGCACGGACAACATCCAGGGTGTGCTTGTCACCGCCAACGCCAAGGCCGCGCTCGCGCAGATGGACCTGAATGCCCTGCTCCCGACGGGCGGCCCCTCCGGGCGCGACGTATGGACCAACTGGCGCTGGAGGTCGACCGGGAACAGCGAACTGGACTCGGGCAGCGGCGACAACTACGAGATGGGCGAGTGGCTCGTGGCCGATGTTGACGCCCTGGGCGCGACGGAGATGGGCGACCCCGGCTCGCCCGTCGCGGTGCGGCTCCCTCTCGCGTCCAGGCTCCACCCGACGGCCGGCGCCGATGGCGGCCGCCCGCAGTTCGTGTGGGACATCGCCGTTCATCGCTCACCAGACTTTGACACCACGACCGATGCGATCGCCGACCCGCTTCAGGTTGCGATCTTCATCCGCCGCATCGATCCTCGAATCCGTGTGCCCGCCGGTGAGACGCTGATGGAGGCGCTGCTCGCGGGCACGGTGCTGCCGGTCGGCAAACTCACCGGGAGCGTGCTCCCCACGCTCGACGGCACCGACGGCTCGGGCGGCCTCGCCTATTCGATCCCGATTGTCGCCGATCGCGGTACGGACTTTGACCTCACTGTGGACAACGGCACCGCGCCGCACGATGAGGGCAGGTACATCAACAACGTGAACGTCACGAACAACAACGGGATCGGGCGCGTGATGGCCCAGCCCAACCAGCGCCTCGTGGACAACCTGGGCAACATCTACACGGTCGAGGGCATCGAGGCTGACCCGGTGAACGCCAACCGCTCGCGTCTGCGGATCAACCCACCGATCAGCGCGAACCTGACACAGTCGGCCCCGGCCAACCGGCCGCGGGTGGTGCAGTTTGTGTTTACCGCGCACGTCCCCGCGGGCGTGACGGTGATGGAGGTGCTGCCATGAGCCGCCGGAACTCTCCGCCCAAAGTCCGCCTGAGCGGCTTCACGCTCATCGAAGTGCTCATCGCGGTGGGCGCGGTGTCGCTCATCGCCATCGGCCTGGCCAAGGTGTTCAGTTCCACCGGCGAGACGGTGCGCGCCGGCCGCCGCCTGAGCAACCTCAACGAGTATGCCTCGCTGCTGGAGCGGCAGATCCGCGACGATGTTGCGTCGATGACGCGAGAGGGCTTCATGGTGATGAGCCACCGCGTCGCCACGGACAACGCCGGGACGCCGATCGACGTCCTGCTCGCGCCCGATCAGGGTGCCGCGTTCGGCCGCCCCCGCCGCGTGGATCAACTGATGTTCTTCGCCTCCGGCCGCTTCTCGACGCTGCGCGACCCGATCCACCCCGCTCGTACCGCCTCGGGCACCGCCGCGAGGGTCTACTACGGGCACGGCCTGCGGAACGATCCTTCGGGCCAGGTTCCGTTGCTTGATCTGCATTCCGCCGACAACACCAACCAGTCATCCTTTGGCGCTTCTGGTGGTCCCAACGAGTATGCGTCCGACTGGATCCTCCTTCGCCAGGTCACCACGCTCGCCGACCCGCTCGCCACGACGCAAAGCCCGCTCCCGGCGGGAGTGACCGAACCGGCAACGGGCGAGCGCCCCGACAACGACATCCAAGTCGGCCTCCAGCCCGCCGCGGCGAGCATCTTCCGCAATCTCTCTCTCCTCGGACCCGCCATCATTCCGACCGATGCCGAACTTGTCCGCGATAACGATCCGAACGTGCTCCCGCAGTTCTCCAGCGGCATCATCGATCTCGCGACGACCGATCTCAATGAGATCCGCCAGGTGGTGCTCGATGCGCAGCAGTACAACACCGGCGCGTCGATCCCGCCGTGGAACCCCGCGGCTGATGACTCCGTGGACATCGCGGGCAACCTGTACGCGTTCCAGCAGGACCCCGCTCCGGGCACGTTCACGAACACGCCCGCCGCTGTCACCTGCAACATGAAGCGGTGGATGCTCGGCGCGCTCCCCGCGGCGTGGCCCAACCCCTTCGATCTCAAGACCGAGCGCCGGATGCGATGCGAACTGGCCCCGCCCAACCTGCTGGGCGTTGCCGCCGGCGGCGCGCCATGGCCGACCGATGAGCCCTGGCACCTCTCCGACCAGATGATGCTCGCGGCCTCGAACTTCGTGCCCCACTGCACCGAGTTCATCGTTGAGTGGTCCTTCGGCAAGGTGGACCCGGATGTCGGCGATGACCGCTACGGCCAGGTCATCTGGCACGGCATCGAGCGAGTGGCGGAGCCTGTGAGCATGGCCGGTCCGGCCAATCCGGACCCGCTTGTCGTGGCGACCCCCTACGACGGAATGGATGTTGATGAGCGGTACGGCCAGCGGATCGCGCTGCGCAACGGTCAGGCGACCCTCCGAGTAATCAACCCGGACCTCATCCACTTCCCGCCCCCGTCGACGACCAATCCCCTCGCCGGTCAGCCCTTCTATTCCTGCTTCGGCTACCTGGACCCGACGTTCCCCGGAACCGCCGCGGAATCGGCGCACCCGTACCCGCAGACGATCCCCTGGGCGTGGCCGACGCTGCTGCGGATCACGCTGAGCCTTGTCGATCCGAGCGAGCCGCTGCGCGAGCAGACGTTCCAGTTCATTATCGAGATGCCCGAGGCGCAACGCGATCGCTTCTGAGTCCGCCTGGTTTTCTTGTTCGTTCTTGTCTCTGTCTTTGGCCCTCGTTCTTTCGATTTGCGCCCGCACGCACACCGCGGCGGGCACAAACGCCGAGGATGGGAAGGAGCCTTCCGATGACCGCCCACCGATCCGCACAGTCCAGTTCGAGCACCCGCGTCCGCACGCCCGTCCGCGCTGCCGCCGCCGAGCGCGGCTCCGTGCTGCTGATGGTGGTGGCCGTGCTTGCGCTCATGGCAATCATCGGCGTTGCGTACACCACGCTCGGCCGGGCGGATCGCACCGCCAGCGCTGCGCTGGTGCGGAGCGCCCGCATCGATGACCACGCCTCGCTGATCGCCGACTACCTGTCGAGCGTGATCGCGGACGATGTGCTCTCTACCTATGCGGAGCGAACGGGCGCGGGCGCTGGGCCGGACGAGTGGATAATCCGGCGCGAGGCCACCGACTATCCGGGTGCGAGTGATTGGCTGGTGTCCGACGTCAGTCTCCTCGGCACGGGCGCGGCCCGGTTCAACCCCCGCGGCAGTTACGCCGGCGCGTGGACCGGCGGGGGCACCGACCCGCGCAGTCCCTCCGATCCGTGGCTCGCCCCAATCGAGCCAGAATACATCGTTCCCGCGGGCATGCCGCTCCCTGCGCGATCGATCACGCTTGCCGACTTCGCCGAGCCGCCGAGTTGGCGCACCATCTCCAACTTCGCGCCCGATGGTCGTTTCGTAAACTTCTTCAATCTTCGGGGCAACTTCAACGTCAAGCCCGGCATCCTCGCCGGTCAGATGAGCGACGGCCTCTCCATGCTCGATGACAACGATGCGCCCACCAACGTCAACACCATCACCGGCATTACGGTGAGCACCGCCGCGGAGCGGAACAACCCGGCGAACCTCACCAACAACCAGTACCGCGCGTTCCGCGCGATGGTCGATGACCTCCTTCCCAGCAACGCCGACCACGTCAACAACCAGTGGGCCGATACCGATGCGGACGGCTTCGCCGATGCCCGCTGGATCGAACTTGTTGACGCGTTCGATCCCATGCTCCCGCGATGGGTGCTCCCGCAGTCGGGCCGCCACCGCCTCTTCGTCGCGGTTCGCGCGACCGACAACTCCGGTCGCATCAACGTCAACACCGCCGGCGACTTCCTCTATGAGCCTGACGCGACGACGAATCCCAGCGGCCAGGCCGTCCACAGCCCCGCGGGACTCACGCCCGCCGATATCGACCTCCGCCGTTTCCTGACGACCTACGACATGAGTTACCAGTTCGGCGGCGGCACAACGTGGTTCGGCTACCCGAGTTTCGAGCAGCCCACCGCCGGAACCCCCGCCGACTACACCGCCTACCTCGACCAGGACGCGATCGACACGGGCAAGACCTCGTACGCCGCGCTCCGGCGCGCCATCGACTCGGGCGCGGTCCTTCCGGGCGACGCCGTGAACCCGGGCGAGCCGCTGCTGGCCTGGAACGCGAGCGAGGGGACGCCCAACCCGTTGAACCCCACGCCCCTCGACAGCGCTGCGCGCGCCCGGTTGTACGACGGCTTCGGAGCCGACCCTTCGTCAGCTCGCATGGCCGCAACAGGGAACTCTCGCCTGTACCGCGCGCCCTTCGGCATGCCCGATGAACTCGAACTCCGCGTATTTGGCAACGTCAACGACTCCGATCACTTCTCGACGCTCGAGAGGACAATGGGCGGACGCGAGGACGCGAACCGCAACTTCGGCGTTCTCCGCGAGAACCGCTCGCGATCCGTCGAGATGCAGGGGCGAACCGTCTCGGGCGGGGTGGCGACGCCCAACTCGATCCTCAGCGCGTTCGCGGACATCCGCCACCTGCTGACCACCACGAGCGGGGCGCGTCCGATCATGGACAGCCCGCTGACTTCCACCCCCGCGGGCGTAAACCCCGCAGCGCTCTCGGCCCTCGAGATCAAGACCGATGGGATCGCACTGATCCGTGCGGTTGACAACAGTCTGGGCGCGGGCCCGCGACCTGGTGTCGTTGAAATCCAGGAAGTCTTTGATTTTTACGCGAACGCGCTGATGCCCTACACGGAAGAGACAAACTATCCCGATGCCTGGAGTTTCACGAGTGTGCCGGCCTCCAAGGGCCTCTCGTATGGCGAGTCCGTCGAACTGTCGGCACGAGTTGCAGCGCATATGGCGGCGAACTTGATCGACGCCGTCGATACCGAGATCGCGGGAACCTACGACCGGAGCGAGCCGACGCGCATCGCGCTGGAACTGGTCACCAACGCCCCGACGCACGCCGACTTCGAGCCGGTCAACATCGTGGGCCTGAAGGACGAGCGTCGGCCGGACGTGGGGGCCGGCCTGCACGGAGGATCGCCCCGCCTGAACATCTACGGAATCGAGGCTCAACCCTTCATCATCGAGGTGGGCTGGTTTGCGATGTATTCGGATACGCCGTTTGGTGCTCTGGTTCCCGGGGATGATGATTATTCGGCCGGGTATGTGGGACCGATGCCTCCGCTGCCGGAGGTGTTCGGACCCATCACGATCGATGACAATGTTGATCCAGTCAACGCGGACTTCCTGTTCGAGGTTCTGGCGTTCCAACTCACCAATCCCTTCGACCGCGATCTCCTGATCTCCCAGGGCGGGCGGGTGCAGTACTACATCGAGTACGCGAACCGGTTCTTCGCGCTGGCCGAGCGCAACGCCGACGGCACCGGGATCGCGGGCAACGACATCGTCATCCCCGCTTTCGGCACGCGCGTCTTCTATGTCACCAATCTGAGGAACCCCGCCGATGTGGCGGTGCGTATGCAGAACGCGGTCTACCCCGTCACCGGCGGCCCGACGATCCCGCCGGCTTTCCTCGACCTCTGGGCGACAGCGCAGTTGGGCCGCGGCATGTCCCCGGTGCCTATCCCGATGGTGCATCGCGAGACGTTCAACATCTGCCCCGGCTCGACCGACACCTTCAATGGCTCGCCGATGCCCTTCAACGATATTTTTGGCGAGCAGACTGTGGGTGCCGGCAACTCGGGCGAACCCCAGCAGGAGGCCATCCCCACCGGCCCGGGTACCTCCGTCGAGCAGCGCGCTGTGGCCTACATGTGGTACCGCGCCCCGTCTTCGACCGACCCTACAGATGACATCCTCATCGACCGCATCAAGGACCCGTCCACTGTGCCGGGCGGGGGGATATCGGCATCGCGAACCGGTGCGGGCGTCACTTTCATTCCCACGACGTTTGCGGGCAATGATTCCGACGGCAACACCACCGACGACCAGGACAACACCGGATTCTCCATCACCAAGTGGGAGGCGTTCCGCCGCCCCACCGATGACACGCACCACCGCGGCGCGATGCCTGCGTGGGCTATCGAGATCAAGCGCGACAACGCCCATCCGGTGTCGGCGAACCTCCAAAATCTGGGTGAGGGCGGCCCGGCCGGCGGCCTCGGCGACGGCTCGGACTACCAGGCCAACACGCAGTCGGAGCGCCGGACCACGCTCGACAATCTCAGTTCCGCGCAGACCGGCGCGGGCGCCATCCTCAACCCGGAGATCGGCGAGGAGGCCGACGCGAAAACGGGAAATCCTGCGCTCGCGAACCAGTCCGGCGACACATTCTCCCAGACGGCCGTGCAGGTCCACCTGTCGGGCAACCGGACCAACCCGCAGTTGTTCTCGCGCGCGGGCGACTTCCTGCTCCCATTGGGCATCGGGCCGAGTTACGACCCCCTCCAGATGAGCACATTGCTCACTCGCGCGGAGGGCTTGGAGAAGTCGTGGATGACCCTCGCCGAAGCGCTCGCGCTCTCGTGCGACTATTACACGCCCGCCGCCATCAACCCCGTCACCATGCGGCCCGACCCCCTGTACCACCTTGGCCACAGCGACACGCCGATGGGCATCCGCCCGCGCCTCGACCGCGGCAACGTCGTTCTCAACGACTTCTCGCCCTACATCGACATCGATAACAGCGGGGCGTTCGAGCTCGCAAACGACGAGCCCATCGGTCGCGGCGTCCCCCTCGCCTTCAACATCGTGGACTCGATCAACACCACCGATCGCTTTATCCCCGACCCCAACCCCGCTGCGCTGCCCGTCCTGCGGACCCGCGCCCACGGCGGGCCGCTGGACATGATCCGCGGCACGCTCAACATCAACTCCACTCCCGCCTCGGTGTTCCGCATGGTCCCCATGCTCTCCCCCGACCCGTGGAACGACACCGTTGATCCGCTGAACTCGAACAGTTGGCTGAGCAAGATCGTGCCCCCGGCCACGACGCCCCTGTTTAATCGCACGACCGAGCGGTTCGATATCGCCGCGACCGCCGTTGGCTATCGCGACAAGGCCACGCTGCACTCCCGCCCGCTCGCCGCACCGGCGTTCGGCGCTCCGGAGCGGATGGACTTCCGCGACACGAACGACGCGGCCAATCCCGATGTCGATGGGCGTTTCAACGCCACTCGGATCGCCGCGATCCGCGAGCAACCGGGCTTCAAGTCGGTTGGCGAGATCATGGCGCTGCGGTATCACGATCCCGTGAGCGGGGTGCGCAACTACGACAACAGCATCGACCGCTTTGCAGACGGCACCTCCGCGACGCCTCCTCGTCAGCCCTCTACAGCCCTCGAAGCGACGCTCATTCCCAACATTGCTGGCACGCTGCTGGAAACTGATGAGATCCCCAACGACTACGACGAGCAACTCGCCATCGCGAGCGCCGCGATGAACTGCATCACCGTCCGGTCGGACGTGTTCTGCGTCTGGTTCCTGATCCACGGCTACCAGCCGTCAGATGTCGAGAACCTTGCGCCGGCGGACCCCATGATCCCCAGCATCGCCCGGCGCTACGTCATGGTGGTGGACCGCTCGAACGTCACGCAACTCGGCCAGAAGCCCAAGGTCCTGATGTTCCAGGAAGTGCCGATCCGCTGACGTGGCACGGCCATCCTGGCCGTGATTTCTGCCCGACAGTTGTCTCTGACCTGTCATCGCCGCACGCAAACACAGTGGCTGTGCGCCCGCGTAGCATTGCCCTTCCAGGGTGTAGCTCAGTTTGGTAGAGCGGGTGGTTTGGGTCCACCAGGTCGTCGGTTCAAATCCGGCCACCCTGATTTTCTCGCACGGTGTCCACCGAGCCCTTGCACAGCGAGGTGGGGGTCATTTTCCGAGTTTTGCTTCTCCAGAGCCGAGAAGAGCCGTGATTGTGCGATACCAGACGCTAACGCCTTCCAAGAAAAGTTCTATTGGTGTACGGTCACTCTGATTCATCGGACCTGCTACTTCGCCAGGCTGGTCCGCAGAAGCGCCAACTCCTGCTCCACCTCCCCCGGGTCCGAGACCGTCTCGCTCACGACGTCCCGCAGCAGCCGCTTGAAACGCTTCTTGGCGGTCTGGAGCATGTTGCTCGCCTGCGTCGCGTCCGCGGCCCCGATCTCCTTCGCCAGGGCGTCCATCATCAGAGCCTTGCCGCGCCGCATGGTGGGGCCAACCACGTTCAGCCGGAACGCATGCCAGTGCGGCTCCATGTCGTC
>Ga0163149_10004766_pt1 | contig 14594 bp, 10 predicted proteins | sample OliLakLV19MP5G1_FD_148604 | JGI IMG/M metagenome (GOLD analysis project Ga0163149, IMG submission 148604) | Freshwater microbial mat bacterial communities from Lake Vanda, McMurdo Dry Valleys, Antarctica - Oligotrophic Lake LV.19.MP5.G1 | ecosystem: Environmental > Aquatic > Freshwater > Lake >...
AACCTATAAACGGCAATTGAAGCAGAGTACTGCTCCGTTATAGTCTTGGTGGGAGCGGAGTGGCGGCGTATTTGTTAGTACGAAGGGAGTCACCCAATGGGTGAAGCAACACGCAAGGCATTGGGAAGACAGAGCGGGGCGATCGCGCTCGATACGTTCGGGGGTCGAATCCATGTCGAGTGGGACCCTGCCGCGGCCGTCACGCCGCTCGGACAGTTGCCGTTCTTCATCGAGTTCCTCAAGGTGAGCGGTCTGTTCGAGGCCTGGGTGGCGGACTGCCCGCTGGCCTACCGCAGCAACCACGCCTCTGACAAGCGAGCGGTGCTGGCCACCTTACTGCTGTCAATCCTCGCCGGACACCACCGCTACGCGCATATCACGGCGATTCGCCATGACGGCATCCACCCCGAGCTGTTGGGCGTCGCGACACTCGTCTCGGAGGATGCGGCGCGACGCGCGCTCGCACGGATGGACGAGTCGTCGGGCGTGGCCTGGCTCGACCGGCATCTGGCGACGACGACGCAGCCGTTGCTGGCCACACCCTGGATACTCGATCTCGATGCGACCGTGAAGTGCCTCTACGGCAAACAAGAAGGTGCGGTGGTGGGCTACAACCCAAAGAAACCGGGACGCCCTTCGCACAGCTACCACAGCGCGTTGATGGCGAACACGCGGCTGGCATTGGCGGTGGACGTGCTGCCGGGCAACGAGACCGCACCGATGCATAGCATGCCGGGGATCTGGGCGTGGCTGGATGCCTTGCCGAAGGAGGCGCGCCCCGCCTTGCTGCGTGGTGACATCGCCTACGGCAGCGAATCGGTACTGCATGAGGCCGAGGCTCGCGACCAACCGTATCTGACCAAGCTGCGCTTGACGAAGAACGTGAAGGCCCTCATCAAGAGGTTGTTCCGCTCCAACGAGTGGGAAGAGGCGGGACAAGGCTGGGAGGGGGTCGAAGACACGCTGATGCTGTCAGGCTGGAGCCGGACACGGCGCGTCATCGTGCTGCGCCGGACACTCACAGGCGAGATGTTGCTCTCCGGGGAGGACGATGATCAGGGGCTGTTCGACTTCATTGAGAGCGACGTACCCACGAAACGATACGAATACGCCGTGCTGGTCACCTCAACGCCGTACGAGATCCTCACGCTGGGGCAGCTCTATCGTGACCGGGCCGACGCCGAGAACAACTTCGACGAGTTGAAGAATCAATGGGGCTGGGGCGGCTTCACCACGCAGGACCTTGCGCGCTGCCGGCTCATGGCACGGATGGTGGCGCTGGTCTACAACTGGTGGACGCTGTTTGTCAGGCTCGCCCACCCGCACAAGCACTTCGAGGCGATCTCCAGTCGACCGCTGTTGCTGCACGGCGTGGCCACGCACACGCGGCACGCCGGACAGACGCGCCTAACCATCACCAGCACGCATGCCAAGCAGGCGGCCATACAAGCCGTTCTGACACGCGTAGCGGGCTTCCTGCATTCACTGAAAGCCACTGCGGAGCAGTGGACCGATGCCGAACGCCTGCGAGCGATTCTCACCCGCGCGTTCGCCACATTCATGCTCACAACCGCTGGCCCTCCGGCCTTGCCGACCGCAGAAACTGCCGCGACCTGACAGGTTGACTGCCGTTTTTAGGATCATCGAGCAGTCTCCTCCGGCCATCGTCGAACTGGACGAGGTCGGCCTCGTGACACAGTGGAACCAGGCTGCGACGCAGATGTTCGGCTGGACGAAGGAGGAACTGTTGGGACGGGAGTTTCCCTCCCTGTGCATCGGTCATGAGAAGGAATCGGACAGCTTGCGGATGTCGGCTCTAGCCTTGCGAGGAGAGTAACGGGTTCGGCATGGCGTTCAGAGGATCTGGCCGACTGGTCGGAGAATTCCACACGCAACCTCGTGTGTGACTGCGGGGAGTCACATAGCTTAGGATTCATCGAGAAACCTCAGAGAAGACAGATGAAGGGGGCGAAGGAAGAGACTGATAGCAACTGATAGCGTGTAGCAGCAGGCTGGCACAGTCGGGCGGATGAGGAGTCTCGCCTGCACGATTAAGAGCGCTTCTGCTTCAATCGCCTACCTGTGCGGGACCGCACGGAGACAGGTGAATCCGCATCTGCGATACGCCCTCGGCGGACCGGCTCGCCGCGTGCGTCCTCGACATACCGTTCACGTACGCCTCGGTTGCTCACGGCTTCGCGAGCCGGTCTCCACTCACGACCCACCCGTTTGTATGATTGCTGTCAAGATTCAGAGTCTGCTACCGTACGACCTCAATCCCGCACAGGCGTAACGGTATGGAATGGAACGTTCATCCATTGCCCAGCCGTTGACCGAACCAGGGAATGCATTGATGACATTCACGATTGTGTATGATGATTGCAGGATTTCGCATACCTCCCCTGCCGATGTGAGTGCATATCTGACGGTCCTCACCATCGCTTCATCCCGAGCCTAGCTTACGAAAGAGTCGCGACGTATGCCCAAGAAACTTGACGTATCAAAAAAAGTTACCGGGCTCCGCCGGCAGGCGGAAGAATTGCTCCAGACCACCACGCGCGACGTCGTCGCCATACCGGTCAAGGACGTACAACGGTTGGTGCACGAACTGCAGATTTATCAGATCGAGCTGAAGATACAGAATGACGAGCTGCGCCGGACCCAGATGGAGATCGAAGCGGCGCGAGGCTCCTATGTGGATCTCTACGACTTTTCCCCGATCGGCATTCTCACACTCGATGCCCTCGGCGCAATTACGGAGGCCAATGTGAGCGCCGGGACGCTGCTCGGCATCAACCGAAAGAAATTAATCGGGCAATCGCTGGTCCACTTTGTCGCATCGGAGGATCAGGATCTCTTCCACCGGCATGGGCAGGACGTCTTGAGGACCGGTTCTCGACAGACCTGCGAGCTGCGTCTCCGAAGAGAGGGCGGCGCCTCCTCATGCGTCCATATCGAGAGCAGAGCGGGTCGCGAGGAACCCGGACACATCACCCATTGGCGGATGGCGCTGTTGGACATCAGCGAACGAAAACAGGCGGAAGAACAACTACGCAACGTGCAGGACGAGTTGGAACAGCGAGTCAGAGAACGAACTGCCGAGCTGCGGCACGCGAACCAGATACTTCAAGGGACGACGACCCATCTGCATACCCTGATGGAACAGTCTCCGCTGGCCATCATCGAACTGGACGTGACCGGACGGGTCACCAGGTGGAACGACACCGCGACACAGATGTTCGGCTGGACGGAACAGGAGGTGCTGGGACGAGAACTTCCTTTCGAGTCCTCGGACGAGGGTGACGCAGTGGACCGCCTAGGGATGTCGATCATGCAGAGGCAGTCCGTCCAGAATACGGAGCTGCGCCGACTGAAGAAAGATGGGACACCGGTCGACCTCAGCTTTTGGAGCTCCACCCTACGCGATTCGAACGGCAACCCCATCGGTTCCATCGGCCTGCTCATCGACATCACGGAGCACAAACGGCTGGAGGCGCGATTGCGGCAGGCGCAAAAAATGGAGGCGGTCGGCCGTTTGGCCGGTGGGGTGGCGCATGACTTCAATAATCTCTTGACGGTCATCAATGGGTACAGCGCCCTGCTCCTTGCCCAGATGTCTCTAGAGGATCCACGGCACAATATGGCGACAGAAATTTTGCGGGCGGGCGAACGGGCCGCCGGCTTAACGAAGCAATTGCTTGCCTTTAGCCGCAAGCAGACGCTCATGCCGCAACCGCTGAACCTCAACGACTCGATGCAGTCAATCAGCTCCGGGCTCCGTCGGCTATTGGGCGACAATATCACCCTGACGATGATCCTTGCGTCGGATCTCTGGTCGATCCACGGCGACCCAGAACAACTCGATCAGGTCGCGATGAGTCTGACCAGCAATGCCCGCGACGCCATGCCGAATGGAGGGGAGCTGACGATCGCGACGCGCAACATCACCGTGACGTCGGAGCGGCCGAATCATCATGGGATCATGCCGCCGGGAGACTATGTGCAGGTGAGCGTGCGCGACAACGGCCGGGGAATGAGCACTGAGACGCTCTCTCATCTGTTCGAGCCTTTTTTTACGACCAAAGACGTAGGCCACAGCAAGGGACTGGGGCTGGCGATGGTCTATGGGATCGTCAAGCAAAGCCAGGGCTATATCTTTGCCGACAGCGTGCTCGGCCAAGGGACCACCCTTCACCTGTATTTCCCGCGCTTGATGGCACCGACCGCTCGCCGCACAACTGGGCCGGAAACGGTGCTCCTGGTCGAAGACCACAACTCGGTTCGCGCCGTCGTCGCCCAGGCATTGAAGGCCCAGGGATATCGGGTCATCGAAGTGGGCAGTGGGGAGGACGCCCTGCGGGCAGCCCATGCGCTGTCTGAGCCGGTCGATGCGTTGGTGACCGACGTGATGATGCCGCAGATGTCCGGTCCTGTGCTCGCGGAACAGCTACGACAGGTATGGCCTGGTCTCCGGGTGCTCTTTATGTCAGGCTTTACCTACAGCCTCACGCCGGCCTTTCTCCATGCCCCTGGAACCGCCTTCATCCAAAAACCGTTCGTGCCGGACGTCCTCGCCGCGCACCTGCGCGAACTCTTGGACAAGTCGATCTGACCCGCATAATTTATACACCCGTCTGCCGCAATCGCCGATCCGCTGTGGCGGCACGCCTTCGCGCGCGTGGTGTGGCAGGTGAGACACGCAACTGTTTTAGCATTTAGCGAGAAAAATTGTGTTGCTATGAAAGCGGCTCCTGGTGTAGTGAAGTGCTGCTTGCTGGTGCGATTGCGCCACGCCCTGTCCCTGACTGAACCGTGCGTGCCTCTGCCATTTCGAGGAAACGAGCCTGTGATCTCAACAGAACCAGACAGACCGGAAAACGCCGCAGCGCTCGGCAAGTGGAAACAGGATAGGCCATCTTTGTTTCGAATGCTGCTCGATCGGGCCGACGATTCCATCGAGATCATCGACCCCGCGACCGGCCGCTTTCTCGACTGCACGGAGCAAAGTTATTCGGCTCTCGGCTATACGCGCGCAGAGTTCCTGTCGCTCAGCGTTCCCGATATCGATCCGCTCGTCACCCCGCCGATCTTCGCCCAGAACGTCACACGGATACGAGAACATGGAACAGCGACGTTTGAATCCCTCCATCGTCGAAAAGACGGCTCGACCTTTCCGGTCGAGGTGAGCGCGCGTCTGCTCCAGCTCGATCGAGAATACCTCCTGGCCATCGTGCGTGACATCACCGCGCGGAAACAGTCGGAGGAGGCCTTGCGGCTTGCGAAATTCTCGATGGACCGGACTGCTGATGCCGTCTACTGGATCGATCCGCAGGCCAACATCCTGGATGTCAACGAAGCGGCCTGCCTCATGTTGGGCTACTCGAAAGATGAGTTGTGCGCCATGACAGTCCACGATCTGAATCCAGACTTTCAGAGGGATATGTGGCCGAGGTTTTGGGCAGACGCTCAGCGGCGCGGGACTATGATGATCGAGACGTCTCATCGGACCAAGGATGGCAGGCTGATTCCCATCGAGGTGAGCGTCAATTATCTCGCCTACGAAGGAAAGGAATACCACTGTGCCTTCGTGCGCGACATTACTGCGCGCAAGCGGACGGAAGAAGCACTGAGGCGATCCGAGGCATTCTTCACGTCCATGGTGGAGAACCTGCCCAACATGGTCTTCGTGAAGGATGCCACAGATTTGAAATTCGTTCGCTTCAACAAAGCCGGCGAAGATCTGCTGGGTCACCCCCGCGAGGCCTTGATCGGCAAAAACGATTATGATTTTTTCTCCAAAGAGGAAGCGGACTTTTTCACGGAAAATGATCGACAGGTATTACAATCCGGTCGGCTGATGGATATTCCCGAGGAGTCGATCCAGACCAGAAACAAGGGAGCGCGGACGTTGCACACGAAGAAGGTTCCGATCTTCGATACGGACGGCGCACCGCAATTTCTGATGGGGATTTCTGAGGACATCACGGAGCGTAAACAGCTGGAAGCGCAATTCCAGCAGTCGAAAAAGATGGAGGCTGTCGGACGTTTAGCCGGCGGAGTGGCACACGACTTCAACAATCTGCTCACCGTCATCAATGGATACAGCGAGATTCTGCTCAATCAGTTGCCTCCGGGGGACCCCCTCAGCGCCATGGCGAAAGAAACCTTGCAGGCGGGCGAACGGGCCAGGAGTCTGACCGGGCAATTGCTGGCCTTCAGCCGCCGGCAGATTCTCAGGCCGCAGCCGTTGGACCTCAACGATCCGATCAGATCGATCAGTTCGATGCTCGAACGGTTGCTGGGCGAAACGATCGTCTTGGCCATAGATCTTGAGCCGAATCTCTGGACGATCCACAGCGACAAGGGACACATCGACCAAGTCCTGATGAATTTAGCAGTCAATGCCCGAGATGCGATGCCGAATGGAGGGGATTTGACGATCGCCACGCGGAATGTTGTGGTGACACGCACCCAGCCGACCGGTCCTGGAATGGTGCCTCCGGGAGAGTATGTACAGGTGAGCATGGGCGACAATGGCCAGGGCATGAGCCAGGACACGCTCGCCCATCTGTTCGAGCCATTTTTTACCACCAAACCGGAAGGCACGGGCACCGGCCTCGGACTCGCGACCGTGCACGGGATCGTCACACAAAGCCGGGGGACTATCGTCGTCGACAGCGCGCTAGGCCAAGGGACCACCTTCCATCTGTATTTCCCGCGTTTCGTGGCGCCGTTGGCGCCCCCCCAGGCCTCCTCGCAAGGTCACCGTACGATCGGCTCAGAAACGGTGCTCGTGGTTGAGGACCAGGACTCGGTTCGCAATGTCATCATTCATGGGCTGAAGCATCAGGGCTATCAGGTGACGGCTGCAGCCGGTGGGGAAGAGGCCTTGCGACTGGCCGGTTCCTTGCCTGAGCCGATCCAGGTCTTGGTCACCGATGTCATCATGCCGCATATGACCGGTCCCGTACTCGCGCAACGGCTGCGACAGATATGGCCCGGACTTCTAGTGCTCTTCATGTCGGGCTATACGGACCAAGCGGATCCCGCTTTTCTTGACGAGCCAGGCACCGCGTTTATTCAAAAGCCCTTTGTCCCGTCCACCCTTGCCAAGAGCCTGCGCGAACTCTTGGACCGGCCCATCTAACGGGTAACGGGAAGGCTGAGGCTCACGTCCGAAGGCTGACGTTCAGAATGTCGAGCCCCGACCTTCGGCCTGACTCCCTTCAGCCTGCCTCGCGTTGTTGAGCCACGCCACCGCCCCGGCGCCTGCCGCTCGACCAGTGGCGAAACAGGCGGTGAGGAGATAGCCGCCTGTCGGCGCCTCCCAATCCAGCATCTCACCAGCGCAGAATACGCCTGGGAGACTGCGGATCATCAACCGTTCGTCGAGCGATTCGAAGGGCACTCCGCCGGCCGTGCTGATTGCTTCCTCCAGCGGGCGCGGCTTGACGAGTCGCAACGGCAACGATTTAATCGCGGCAGCCAGACGAGCCGGATCCGCAAAATCTTCTTTCGAAACCACTTCACGAAGCAGCCCTGCCTTGACCCCTTCGATATGGGCCTGCCGCTGAAGATGCGTCGCCATCGTCCGTTTGCCGCGCGGCCGCGATAGGTCATGAGTCAAGCGTGGGACATCACGGTCAGGCGCAAGGTCGAGACGCAAGGTCGCCACACCCTGTACCAGGATCTCGTTGCGAAGAGAAGCGGACACCGCGTAAATGACGCCGCCTTCCACCCCAGTCTCTGTGATCACGAATTCTCCCGGATGCCAGGATTCAGCACCGGCATCATTCCGCACAATAATCGCCACCGACTTGACCGGGTGCCCGGCAAACTTTGTCCGGAAATGTTCGCTCCAGCCCACGTCGAAGCCGCAGTTCGCCGCCTGTAATGGCGCAATGTGAAGCCCGCGTCTTTCCAGCAACGACACCCATGAGGCATCGGAACCGAGCTTGGGCCAACTTCCGCCGCCGAGCGCCAGCACGACCGCATCGGCCTGGACAGATCGCGGCCCCTCCGGCGTGGCAAACGATAACCATCCCCGATCGTCCCAGCCTATCCACCGATGTCTGACATGAAATCGCACGCCGGCCTGGCGCAACCGGCGGAGCCACCCGCGTAACAACGGTGCGGCCTTGAGATCGGTGGGGAACACGCGCCCAGACGAGCCGACAAATGTGTCGATACCGAGTCCCCTGGCCCACACCTTGAGCGCATCTGGTCCAAAAGCAGTGAGCAGCGGCGCGAGCTGAGCGCGACGCGCGCCATAGCGAGAGAGAAATTTCTCGGACTGTTCCGAGTGCGTGAGATTCAGGCCGCCCTTCCCAGCGAGGAGAAACTTGCGACCGACAGAAGCCATGGCATCATAGAGATCGACCTGAACGCCGGCGGCACAAGCCGCCTCTGCGGCCATGAGCCCGGCCGGTCCTCCACCGATAATCGCGATGTGCATTGGTCTCCCATTCCGTGAAGCGTCGTTCGTGAAGCGTATCTTGTCCGAAGAAAAGAGCCTATAGCGTATGGCTTATGGCATGGGACCGGAGAGTCAATCGAGAATGGCACATGGCTCTGATCCGATTACGTGCTATACGCCATAAGCGATACGCTCTTCCCCTCAATAATACGAACACACATCACGAGCAAAGCGCGTCGATGCCATTTTGCCACGAACTGCCATGAATAATACGGTCAAATAGGCTATACTCTCTCGTAACGATGGATGAGCAAGAGCCGCTACAAATCGTCGAACTTCGGATGAGCTACCGCTATGTCGCTGCGCACCCCTGGGTGGTTCAGGCCGTCAAAGGATTCTTATCGGCCTACTTCATGGAGCATCCGGGGTTTCGTGTGCAACGATACATGGAGGAACTGGAGTCCGGCACGCACCTCTGGATCTGCGAAGCCCCTACCAGTATGAAAATCATCAGGCTTCTGAGACGGCTGCAGGAAGATATCCCTCCCTGCCACGCCCAACAGATCGCCACCGATGTGCCCGCGAGACCTCGCTACCTCATCGATTGCCCCGAGCCACCAACTGATTCCTAGCATCGGGCCATGGCATAGCCCGCACTATTCATGACGGTTCGTCGTGAAATCGCTGAGCCGCGTCGCGAGACCGACGCGACACCGATCGTCACAATCTGGAACCCCACCCCTCCTCCATAATGGGCCCTCTCAGGCTGCCACCTCTCTTTATGGCGGTGCTCACGTGAAGGCCGGTTGTCATTGGAATCAGCTCGCATACCCCTGAGGGTTATTCCTTTGCCAACGCCAGGCATCAGCGCACATCGCCCCAAGCCCACGCTCCGCCCGCCAGCCTAGCAGCTCGAATGCGCGTTGCGGGTCAGCGTAGCAGGAGGCAATGTCGCCCGGGCGCCGAGGCGCTACCTTATACGGCACTGGCCGTTCGCTGGCCTGTTCAAATGCCCGCACGATATCCAACACGCTGTACCCAGTGCCCGTACCCAGATTCACCGTTAGACATTCGGGCTGCTCTTGTGGTCGCTCCAGAACCGTCAGGGCTTTGAGGTGACCCAGGGCCAGGTCTACCACATGGATGTAATCCCGCACGCCGGTCCCATCCGGAGTGGGGTAATCATGACCCCACACGTTGAGACAGGCGAGTCGCCCCACTGCCACTTGGGCAACAACGGGCAGCAAATTATTGGGGATGCCCTGAGGGTCTTCCCCAATTAAACCACTGGCATGAGCGCCCACTGGGTTGAAATACCGTAGAATGCCGAGCCGCCATGAGGTATCGCTACGATGCAGATCACGCAGGATCTCCTCAATCATCAGCTTCGTTCGGCCATAGGGATTGGTAGCAGAGAGCGGGTGGTCTTCAGTGAGCGGCAGCCTGATCGGATCACCATAGACGGTGGCGGAGGAGCTGAACACCAGGGTTTTCACCCCACACTCCCCCATCGCCTCCAGCAAACGCAGGGTGCCGACCACATTGTTGTCGTAATAGGTCAGCGGCTGGGTCACCGACTCCCCCACCGCCTTGAGGCCCGCAAAGTGAATCACCGCGCTGGCTCCGCTCTCGCGGAGGGCTGCCACCAAGGCGGCACGGTCGCGGATGTCGCCTCGCACCAGGCACAACGTTTTCCCCGTGATACGCTCCACCCGCGCCAATGCCTCCGGATGGCTATTAGAAAAGTTGTCGAACACCGTGACCTCACACCCTGCATCGAGCAGCTCAACGCAGGTATGTGAACCGATATAGCCGGCACCACCAGTGACAAAAATCATAGACTCCTACCTCAGTGAGAGATGACCGTCATCTGTGACATGTGCGACCGCCTGTCCCCTACACTCGGCGCTGTAGGCCTGCTGCGGTCCTATACAGAGCCTCGTCTTCGTGAGAACAACCATGGTCCCTTACCATTAGAAGGCGGACATGTAGTGAGAACATTCAGACAGCCGTGTGGAGAAACCATCCTGTGAACGTGGCGTACGCGTGGATCATTGACCCCCGCGGGAGAAACGAACCTCGAGTGTTTCCATTGGTGCCAGCAGGCTCGAGTGAATGTGCTGCTCGAGAAATGTGCCGATCCATTCACAGAGCGGCTGCTTCTCATGTCTGTCACCCTCGCCAAGATACACCCGCCGTCGAACGCCTTCTGCCGATCGCAGGGATCACCTCCAGATCGCAGCGGCCAGTGTATAACCAGCCCAGACCGCTCCAACACCCAGCAATACTTGCGCGCCGACATTCATCAGCGCGAGAGCCGCTTCTCCTTCTCGGATCAAATTCATCGTGTCATGGCCGAAGGCTGAGAAGGTGGTAAACCCGCCGAGAATGCCGACAACCAAAAAGGCTCGCGTATCAGTGTCGATAAGCGAACGGGCATCGAACAGTTCCGACAGGATTCCGATGCAGAAGCAACCGAGGATATTCACAGCCAGCGTGCCGAAAGGAAATGCGATGCTCTGACTGAGCGTTTGCGCGAAGCCACCGACGAGATAGCGAAGGACCGAGCCAATGAATCCACCGGCCCCGATGAAGAAGAGTTTGGTCATCGTGTGCGTGCACAACTGAGGAGCACTATAGCCGCCGAAGTGTATACCAACCTTGTAGAAATCGCACCTCTGACAAGAAGCCGGCGTGGACTCTCGTTCCACATGTTACAGCCAAGTCCCACAGCACGGATGCCGAGCATCGGCACAAGAGAACGGCATTCGGGAAGATGCCGACGATTTGGCTACGATCGATAGGGGCGTGCAACGACGACCCCGACTACGTTCTCTGTTGCGCCCTTCAGACTTGTGGTTTCTCCGATGCTGGAGGAGTGAGTTCGCCGGAGAATTTCTTGTGAAGAAGCTTTCGTCCGAGAATCGTAATCCCCAATGCGATACCAAACGAGAGTGGGACGAACAATGCCGCGGCAATATCCGCATTGCGCAGCCACCCCATCTCATGAAGCCCCTTAAAGATATAGGCCATGAGCCCGCTGAGATAGTAGGCGATCACGATAACCGACAATCCTTCGACCGTATATTGGAGGATGGCCTGACTTTTTGTCGTCTTGTCGACACTCATCAAGAGTGTCAGGTTCTGCGATTGCAGCATGAGATCGACGCGGGCGCGAATAATAGAGATCGTCCCTTCAAACCCGCTTCGCAGAGTGTCCATCCGATTTAGGAGTTGTTGATAGCCCTCTGCCACCCCGGTGATCCCGCTGAGAACATACTCGGATATCGGGCGGTAGAGGGGAAGTGTTTGTTCGTTGAGTGACGCCAGCGTCCGGTGGACGATCTTGTCGTAGGGGACAGAGGCGGACAGTTCAAAATGCAACTTACTGGACAGCCGAGTCGTCTTTAACCAGTCTTGTGTCAGCCCACCGAGCCAGCGTTGAAGAGTCAGGGAGTCGGCGTGGCCGATATGTCCGCTGATGATTTCACGCTGCTTCAAGTGCACCTGTTCAAACTTGTAGGCCTGATCGACCGCAGCCGAAAACAACGGCTTTTGCATGAGCAACAAATGGTAGTAGGTTTCGATCCGAACAATGGCATCGACAATGTCTTTCAAGTGAGACCTGCTGGACATGCCGGACCCGACACTCACCCAATAGCGCTCGCGCCCATGCTCATCCGGTGTAAAGCTGGTGACCAGCGAGGTCTCCTCATCGAGGATCCGGCTGCCATAGAGGATCGGACCAGGAAACTCCCGGCTAAACGCCTCACTGGCCGGCAAGGGCTCAGCCATCAGGACGATATCAAGGTGGCATACTTCCACTCCAAGCGGTGTGGCTGGAAACCGGTAGTCAGGGAAGGTCATCGGGCCGAATGTCACCCCCCCAGCATAGTCGGATGGCATATGCCAGATTTGATAACTATAGTACTCCGTGTGCGCTTGCCAGATTACGATCAGCCGATCGCCGGTCGCCGCCGTCTTCATACCGTAGCCAAACGCCTCTCGAATCACCACCGCGTCGGCAGAGACCTTCAACGCCTCCAGGAAGGACCTGAACTCGTCACGACTTGCCGACCGCTGCGTCGGTGGATCGCTCATGCGAAACGTTTTGTAGTGGACGTGCGCAGGGGCGTGTAACCGCTCGGCCCAGAGCATCTGTGGCCGCTCGTGCAGTTTACGTATCAGCTCGCCGGCATCCGGTTTGCGCATCTCTGGCTCAGGCATCGGAGCACTCTCTGAGGTGAAAGAGGAACGGGAAACGGTGACAGGCTACTGATTCACCGGCAACTCTGTCAACTGATGATCGATCAGATAGGCAATGAGAGGGACAGTGCGCGAGAGGAGACTCATGCAGCACATGTTTCTATTGTGGGCGCGAGGAGCTCACCCGACCGTCCCCGTTCTATTGCGGCAACGATCTTCGGCTCGCTGCATCGTGCGCGTCCGAAGCGATTCTCCCCGTATTTCGTCGAACACCTGCGGCGATATCTGTCCCACTGGTCCTTCAACAGGGGCAGAGGACAACACGAAGGGCCAGCCTCCGATTGCACGTTGAGGGAACGAAGAACAAACCCGCCGACTACACTCCGCCATCGCAGTCGTTCCAAGATTTCAGAAGAAATCCACAGGGGTAGTAAGACGAGCTCGCTCTAGTCCTGTATCTTTTTGGGGTCTCCGTTGTATGCATAATCATACGCCTGCATTGCGCCTAAGACCGCAACTCACCAAAAACTGCTTATTTTCCCCATCTGAATAGGCGTCCCGCTCCGGCATGATAGTTGCATTTTCGCGAAGTGCCGGCTCAGTTAAGGGAAGGAAGATGGCTCATGGAGAATGCGTTTCCCAGCGTCATTGAAACCGATGGATATGCGCCACAGAAAAATCCACGGCGGCATGCGCGAAGGCCCATCTGTCTCCGTGTCGCGGTGGCAGACAAGTCAGGAATGGCCGAAGGCCAGAGCCTCAACCTGTCTCTTCGTGGCGGTGGGCTGCGCGTGGGAAAATGCCTTGTGCGAGGGCAAAACCTTTGGCTCAAAATATACCACGCGCAGGGGAGATCGACTGCGATCTGTGACCTGGTGCGTGTGAAATGGGTCGAACAGGGCCAGGTGGGGGTCGAGTTCCTGTATATCGCACCAGAGAATCTGCAACGACTTCACAAGCTTTTGGGCTATCACCGTACATTCACACTAGAGGATTAAATGCGCATGTCCTGTTCCCCCCAGATGTTCGTCGAACATATCGAGGCAGGAGCCTCCTCCAGTTCGGCCATCGGCATCGATGTCATGAGTGTCTTGCTCGAAACATGGTGTGCCTACGAACTCCAGTGGGTCGTGCATGAGCGCAATACGCCTCTCGTCTGGGCACATGTGGTCCAACACATGCGCGGCTACCTCGGTACCCTATGGATGTCAGGGGCGCTGCAAGGTGACACAGCAGGAGAAGCCTTTCGTGTGACCTGTGACCAGTCCACCATGACCCCAGAGGACATTCTCCATGGTCGTGTCATTTGCCTTGTCGGAGTCGCGGTCGTTACGCCTGGAGCCTTTACCTTCTATCGTCTCCACATCCAGCAGAATCATTCGTAGCGACTCCTTCTCGGACAACTCCTGGTCAGTTTCAATTCGCACCCCACTACCCAGCCAACGGCGATCTGCCCCCTGCCTGCACGCCAAAATCCGCAACAGGCATCACCGTCGTGAATGTGTCATCGGGAACGTACTATTCGCCGCGAGTACGCTGGCGAAGCCGCAGGTCTACAGGCTGAGGGCGACTGTCAGCGGAATACCTTCTATGGCTTCATGGAAGGCCTGGTTGGGTGAGCACTCGATTCGACTATCTGATGTGAGAAGACGATGCGCTGCCAGATCGGTGGCACGTCCCTGATCCATATGTTGCGAGACCCCGTCAGATCCCTAGCCCGCATGATTCATGAAACTTCTGCTGCAAGCGCGGATACGCGGCTCTTGGGCGTGAAACGTCTTCGATGCGTGAAACGTCGTTCGTGAAGCGTATTTCGTTCCGGAGCCGGGCGCTTCATGTTTCGCACCTGCTTCCAGCGCTTCACGCTTCACGAGATACGCCCTTCGACGGGCTCAGGGCGTCCCGAGCCTGTCGAGGGACGCTTCACTCTCTGCTGCGCTTCACGAGGAACGCGTTTTCCTGGCGATTTCGT
>Ga0163149_10004767_pt1 | contig 14592 bp, 8 predicted proteins | sample OliLakLV19MP5G1_FD_148604 | JGI IMG/M metagenome (GOLD analysis project Ga0163149, IMG submission 148604) | Freshwater microbial mat bacterial communities from Lake Vanda, McMurdo Dry Valleys, Antarctica - Oligotrophic Lake LV.19.MP5.G1 | ecosystem: Environmental > Aquatic > Freshwater > Lake >...
GGCGTAAGCTTGCTCAACAATAGCCAGCGTACGGTGGTCTTTCGGAATGCCGGATCAACCTACGAAAATACGGCAGCGAACACGAACGGGAAAGTGTTTTTGGAAGATTGGGTAAGCGACTTTCAGCCCAAGTTTCCGGTGCAAATGTGGGCCAGGCATTTTAACTCAGAAGTTCAACCGGAAGACGAACGAAATATTGACAACCCTGGAGGCAAATACTGGATCCTGGGCCTGAAAACAGAAGGCAGGGCCAATATTGTGCGTACAAGTCAGGGAGGCTCCACCGAGATACTTGGCGGACTGATCTATCCGGCATCCTCGTTTTCAGGAAATGAACAAACTGCATTCACGGTTGAAAATTCCTGTATGACCCTAACGGGTTTAACCATGACCAGTTATGCAGGCAATGGATGGTATGGACAAGCGGTTGTGGAAACTCAAGGAGATTCCACTTTGATAAGGTCTAGCGACGATATTTGGAACCAATCGGCCTATAATTTTAGCTTTTACAGCAGTTCAAAAGTAGCTTGTACTTCCTCAAGTGTAACAGAGGGTATGTCCGAAACATGGCCTATTGCACGGATTATGCCGAATCCAACGATAGGTGATTTTACCATTGATCTACCAAGCAATTGGGAACGAGCAATAGTATACAACGCTTTAGGGCAACCCGTCGACAAATTTACTTTTCCGGAAAAAACAACTTTGGCAGGGCAACCATCTGGCCTTTATTGGCTCGCGATCACTTTTCCCGAAAATCGCACTCCAGCGATCTTGAGCATCATAAAACAAGAAAACTGAGAGCCCAAAAAAAAGCCAGGAGTTGCAAAAACCTGCAACTCCTGGCTTCACTTTTACCTTTACCTGCCGTAGTCTTGGCGAAGGCGGGCGCAGTCTTAGCGAAGGCGGGTGTAGTCTTGGCGAAGGTGGGCGACTAACCTTGACAAGGCTACAGCAGTTAAACCAATCCCCAACTTACGGCTTTGGCTTACTACTCACCACCTTCCCATTCGCATCAATCTGAATCACTTCCATGCCTAGTTCTTTGGATATTAGGAGGGATTCTGGCTTTCTCATTGATAGACTCTGATAGAAAGGAGCTCGTTAATTGCTTTAAAATGGCTCAATTACCCCTTGCAGGCTATTATCTAAATTAACAGATTCTGCTCGACTTTTTGATTCAAATGGGCCAATATAAATGGCCGTCCCATTTCCGCGGTCCTCTGTAAAGACCGAAAAGCCTAGATCCATTAGATCCTGACAGCGAGGTTCAACGTTTTTATTCTTGGGCAGCACACATATCCTGACACAGTGAGGTTTAGCTTCAGTGCTCGACTGTGGGTCTTCTGATACTTCAGATTGAGTTTCGATGTCGATAACTTCAGCTATTCGTTTCTCGATCTTCTCTTGCGGCTCGAATGGGATGTCATCCCTGTCTCGAGGCTTTTGCGCCTTAATTTCCATATTTTGCTTGGTGAGCGGCTTGTCTTTTTGAATTTTGATGAGATCAAATTTATAGGACAAAGCCACACCAACGACGAGTAAAACTAGAATCAAAGGCAGATAGTTGCCTCTATCATCATCATCGTAATAATGGTTGCCACCACGGCGACGACGGTCTCGTCTACCGCCTCGGCCAAGACCGAGCATTCGGTACACCATGATGATAAACGCCGCACCGAGGAAAAACCCAACGATGGGTAATGCAAGTTCGTAAAGGCTTAGTTCAATCATAGCTGTAGCATTTAAGTAATTTGCTTACAGTATAAACCAAGCGGATGCCAAATTTTTAAGTTATTGATTATCAACAGAAATACAATAGGTTGGAATGCCATTCCGAAAAGAAATTCAGATATTTTTTCGGATTATCCAGAAGAAACAACGGGAGCAGGAGGCTCAAGCTGGCCAGATGTCAAACAGGTGTTCATTAATTTTTTTAGTCACGGATTTTAGTTCTTCTTCGGTCATGTCCTGTAGGACTTTGTTTTCATTTAGAAGGAGAAACCTTTCTTTCTTTCGTATCATTGACTCCCAATTACAACCTTCCTCGAATAAAATGCCAAACACTATAGGCTTTCCCTTTCTGTGACTGGACAACCCCTTGCCGACGAGTTTTGTGCCAACAAATTCGGTCATCACAGAGTCTTTGCAAAAAAAATAAATGAAGCCCTCCGCAGTTTGTGCAAATTCGTGCAGAGATTCCTCCTTATATTCCCCTGTCGCAACCCGCCTGTGGTCGTAGATTAGGGTATCGAAATCTTGTTTTAAAGCATCAAGGTTTCTGTAGATAAACGATTGGGCTCGTTCTGTATAGTTGGGGCCATAGAAGGTTATCAATCTGAGCGGAAAATGTTTGTAGATGTTTACAAACTTCCAACGGGGAGGGTCGTATTTAGCATACTCCTTCCAATGACTGCGGAGTGCTACTTTTAAACTTTCTTGGGTATGCTCCATTTCCTCGGCTATTTGGGAAAAAAGTTTCTGCTCCAATTGCTTGTTCAAATCCTCCAAGAAGGTGTGAGCAGCAACCCCATCGGTGAAAATAGATGCCTGTTCCTTACTGTGGTTTGTGAGTAAAAAACGCTTAGGGAGGTGCCTTTCTTCCACCTGGTCGGCGTTGTCCTCTTGCGCCAAAATCACAGATGAACGGACAAATTGCCACAATTCTTGCGACTTTGCGTCGCCCAACAGCGCAAGCGCATCTGGGTGGAAAACCTTTTCTGATCTCTCCCCAAAAAATTTTCTCCAGTGTGGGAAACAAATGTTGGGCTGTTGTAAAAGGTTAGTGACCACCTTCACATAATGATCTGCTCCCAGCCAATCTTGTCTTGGTAATTGCTGTTGATAGTATTTAAGAATGATGATTATCTCATCTCGCGCCTGTAGTAACTTGTCTTCTGGGATATAGCCAGAAGCAGCCTTTCCCAAAGCCCATTCGCAGCCATCGGAGGGATTGCCTCTGGCGATGACGATGAATGGCCGCCCGACTTGTCGAAACTGGGTCAGCAGGTCTTTATCCTGTTTCTTAAGCCAGTCGTAGTCTACCAAAATTGCATCATACTCTTTTTCAAGCAGTTGAGAGACTTCAAATGGCGAGAATAGTTTGGATTGACTGGGGGTTTCCACCTTTGTCCAACCTGTTTGCACAAAAAAATCCTCGTAGGGAGTGTTTTTTTCATCAATTACAAGAAGTCGTTTTGGTTCACTCATAGTACAGGCTAAATAATTGGATTGTTTTGAGAAGACCCGCTAACTGAAAGATACCTATTTGATGCTTAAATATGTGTTTGCTATAAAAAATATTACACATTTTTGTTTGGGGTATACAACTGAGAAAGGAGGTGCTATTTTATATTTTGTATGACATTTTTAGCGCAAGAAAATAATCTAGCAATTCAGGAAACTTATCCCTGCAAGCCAAAACACGTGATCGGATGTTTTGCTCGTTTTTTAGTCCTAACATTTGGGCGGCATCGTTTTTTCTCCAACCTGATTTGTTAAGTGCTTGTTCAATCTGTTGCAATTCCAGATAGGTTGCAATTTTCTTGGGCACCCAATTGTTCATTTGAGGAGGGCGTAATTGATCGTCAGGGTAATTATGGCCTGTTTCCCTTTGTTGAAGTCGGCCAGGGAACTTAAACTTCTGCGGGATCATATCAATGTCAATAAGGTCTCGACCCCGAATGTCCGCATCAATCACCAACCTTTGCAGCACACTTTGCAATTGTCGTATATTAGAGGGCCAATCGTAATTGACCAAAATTTGGAGCGCTTCCTTGGTAAAACATTCTAAAGGTGGCTTGCCGTAGAGTGGGTGCGTAGTATGACTAAAGGTGTGAGGTAAAAAATGCTCGATCAAAGGGGCGATTTCCTCACGACGTTCCCATAGTGGTGGGATAAAAACTATATTATTGTCAAACCGCGCAAGGAAGTCTTCTCGCATTCTCCCTTGCCGAACGGCTTCTTCCAAGTCAGCATGTGTAGCGAAAATTAGTTGTGCTTCTAATCGGACATCCTCTGTAGATCCCATTCGTTGGAAGGTTCGATTGCCTAAAATAGTAAGTAGAGAAGCCTGTAATTCAAGACTTATCTCTCCAATTTCGTCAAGGAGTAAAGTGCCATTTTGAGCCGACTCAAAATATCCGATTTTATCACCAATCGCCCCAGTAAAACTTCCTTTGACGTGTCCAAATAATTCGCTGAAGATGGTCTCTTTATTCAAAGCTGCCAGATTGACGATTTTTAACGGCAGTTTTGAGTTTTTCTTAGCGGCATGCAAAAATCGAATGGCGGCTTCTTTCCCGACACCCGTCTCTCCGCGAACGAGGACAGGTACATGTGGGTAATTGACAAACTTGAGTAGTTCTTCTTTGACAGCCTCCATCGCTGGGGAGGATGTAATAAATCCACCGTATCCTTTGGAATCTGGAAGGCGGGTAGCAGGGTCTTTGAATTTTCGAATGGCACGCCTTATTTCCATGTCCCATTTTTCAGCGCTGTATTCGCTCTTTGCCAGGAACAGTGTCGCACCACCATTCATTGCTTTGTCAATGGTATCGGGGCGGTCGCTGTGACTGACAATCAAGATGGGGAATCTGTTTCTGGAAAATTTTATGGCTTGGGGAAGGATGTGGTTGAGGCCGTACTCGGCATCTTTTGGCGGGAATTTTAAGTCCAGCAGCACTGCATCATAAGTTTCCCGCTTTATTAAATCCAAACCGCGTTCGTAATGACCAGCATAGTCAAAAACATAAGCCGTACTATGCTGCTCTCGGAAGGCAGTATAATACTGATGGTTGTCGTCAATGATAAGCAGGTGTACGTTTGAGGGCATAAAGGGCTACCAGTAGTGTTCTGGAAAGATATATCGTTTCATCTCTTTGTTCATGATTTGCAGTATTTCTTTCAATGGGTTTTTGGTTTCGAGGTATTGTTCGTTTTTTAGTATGCCATTCATTTCTATTCTATGACCGTTAATCTTTTGGATGGCTTCTTGATAGGGTACATATTTAAACACTTTTGAATAGTGATTCCATCGGTGAATAAAATAATCCCAGTTCTTTACCAATCCTTCCCCTAATACTTTCGTCTTCTCAAAATCAACCACACTCATCTCCATTTCTACTCTTCTGTAATATTGTAGGCCTTCAAACTGTTGCTGCATGGCAACCATCTGTGCGAAAAAACTTTTGGATTCCTCGTGTCCTGTCACAAATTTCCTCATTAGGGCTTGAAGGTCGTATCCAGGCTTAACAAGTCCAAAACCCCAGGGGTCAATAAAAATTTCCCCACCAGTATCGTTTCCCTTTCCAGTATCAGCCATAGGGAAATCGGACAAGGGAGGCACTTTTTGAATCCAAGTCTCCAAATTATCAGGCAAATCTAACAAGTTCAGGCAATTGGAATGTCGACTCTGAGCAAAAGCCGTGACAATGAGTCGCGTATTTGGCCGGAACTCCATCAACCAGGGTTTCCAAGCGGAAGAGAGTGCGTACAGCTCCGAACCGATCTGAAATGGCTCTACAATCATCAGGTATTCTGCTTCCGGGCGTTCAGGAATAGAATATTCTAGCCACTCAAAATCTTTTGATTGTATGTACTGACTCAAAACCGACAGTACTACAGGGTTGCTGGCGATATAATGGATGCGTTTTGGCATGGTGTATCTCGTGTCGTGTTGGCCTCAATTGGAAAATTCTCCAGGGGTTGCTTTCACCAGTAGGTTGAATTTCTCGGCTAAGTCCCGTAAAGCGGTTTTTGTCGTAGTTGTTTTCTCAGGATCCAACAAAATAGCTGATAAGCTACTGGAGGTTTCTTGATAAAATTCAATTTCCAAAGGATCTTGAAAATCAATATTAGCGATAGCATCATCAAAAAGAAAAGACTTTCGCTCTGTTTTTTCTAATTTTTCAATTTCTCGGGCCTCGTTATTCAAGCGTATCACCTCTGGGTCGAGTGAAATGCCCCCAATGTATGCAGTCTTGTAACGGCCTGCAAAGCTATGGATCCGGTAGAGCAAAGCCCGCCCTGGCCTCTGTGCCAAATGCTCCTTAAGACTGGCGACTTCAATTTGCTCAGGCTTATATGGAAGCAAAAGCTCGAACCATACTGCAAATATTTCTTCTTTTAGCTCAAATACCTGACTTTGAAACTCAAAGCGGTAATGCGCCCACACACGGTCGAAATAAGGCTGTTTGACGATACCTTGCACCCGGTCAAATGTTTTGATATATTCTTCGGTGTCTTCATCTACACCAATAAAAAATCCTCCCTTGTCATTCAATATCCCGGATTTTTGGGTAGGGTAATAAATGTAGTCACGCCCGTCGGCAATCAGGAAACACTTCAGGCTGTGTTTCTCAAATCGTTTCTGAATGGCAAGCACATCGGCTTCTTTATAAAAATGCCCCCGATGTAAGAACAACAATACATCGCTTTCACCTTTGATGTACTGCTCAAGCACAGCGAATAGCAGATTTTCGGTATGCTCGTCGTCCTTATATATGCCTGTCGTCACAAATTTCCCTAGCGGACACATTTCGCTGTATTCTACCGGGTATTCCTGAAAATACTTGCCTCTTCCTTTTTCAATCTGCCCAAGGTGTTCGTGGTACTTTTTTTCCTTCAAAATGTCCGCGTTCACACCCTCTTCAAAGTCGCTCCACTTCCAATTGACGATGATGATTTGTTCTCGTTGATCCATTGTACTGTTTGATTTTATGACCCAAATAAAAGCTTGGTCAGGTTATACTTTAGGTTGAAGTCGTCTGCTACTTGCATGGCATCTTCCATGCTGCTGAGGATGGACTCTATGGGGCGGAAGGTGGTAAAGCGGGCATATTTTGGATTTGCTCTGATGATCTCAGACCATTGTTCCCGCCCCCTACCTGTCGTGATCACCAGTACAAAATCATCTCCCACGGATTCAGCAGAACGACCTTGCAATATCTGCTCATCAATAAATTCAATAATGCGTTCTTCCGAGTAATTATTTCCTTGCGCATCTTTTAGGCTTTCCATAAACGAAAGGTGGACGATGAGAAAGTGCAGGTTCAGGAATCCCTGTTGTTGCACAGATTTCCAGGCATCCAATTTTTCAGGCTGAATGTCTAAACGCAAATGATTGCGGTACACCTCCAAGCGCTTGAGTTGGGTTTCGAGCTTTTCCTTTTCTATTGAAGACGACTCTGGAGTGCGCAAGATGGCATCGCCCATATACATTCGGTTGTAAGCCCGATGGTCGAAGATGCAAATCTTGGCAGCAAAAGTTTCTAACAATTCTAACATTTCCCCTTTGTCCTCCATACTGGCAGATTCCAGTTTTTTGCCATGACAAAAATGGCGAATCAATTCTCCATCAGTGCGATAATTTAGTTTTTCCGGGTGCTTGTGTAACTGGGACCCGTGGGCAATCCCCATTTGGAGCTTTTGTGGGATATTATCGTAAGATTTCCATACGCGAGGGTTCTCATAGTTGACTTCAATCTGCGGCATGTTTTCGAAGCGGATTTCTCCATTTTGATAAGTCAAACGCCCGATGTCCGTACCGCCCTCCTTAAAATCTACTACCATATCTTGGTTGCCGCTTTCTACCTTCATCCATTTTTTTAACCATTGATGGTAGGCTTCAGCTATGTCTTTAGGTTTATCTGGGCTGTCCAATACACGGATAATACCCTCGCTTTTGTACTGATCTTTTTGTGCTGCTGTGGCATTTTGTAAGTGCAAGAAGCGATATCGCGCCTGGTTTTCCATGTCAGCGGGATTCATAGCATTCTCACCAGCATTAACAGAGAGAATGTCGTCGCCTTTCCAAAGGTGGAAATATTTTTTGAGATGTCCCTCCCCTTCTTCTGCTGCAAATGTTAGGTTGAACTCTTCAGGGGGTAAAAGACGGTAATTGCGGTGACTAACCTCGAATTCCAATCGCTTGTCTTTATCACCTCGGAAAAGGTAACCTGCGGTCTTGATCCAGGGATAATAAATAGAACCCACCTTACTGTCTTTGTCCTGCACCCTTCCAAAAGAACCAGTCATTAGCATGGAAGCGCAGATTTTGTCCTGAAAATTACCACCCAAACGAGGACGCGAAGTATGAGGCATGATAATGTCTTCGTCTAGGTTGTCAATCCTCTTTGTCAGGAGTTCTGATTTAAGGTTAACTGGGTGATTGAGCCAAACCCCAAACTTTAGCAGTTGGGGGTGTTCGTTACGTTGAGGGTTTTGAGAATCAAAGGGGCGTTCATGTATGGAAATATTAAGGATAAGTCCTTCCTTTTGAATGCTACGAAGCGTTTCACCCTGAAAATGCTTGACGTTGCGGATCTCGTTTTCCAAAAGCGTGAAAAAAGCGTGTTTGCCAATAATTCCGCCAGGGAAAAACGTGCGGATGGTCTTCAGTTCTTTCTTCAAGGCTTGGTATAAAGGCCCTTTTTCTACAAAAACACTGGTTTTGTTGTTTTTGCCCATCTGGAAGTCTTGCAAATTGATGATGCCAAAAACACCATCCAATAGGGTGCCGTCTTCCGTTTTTTTGATGGTCTTCACATTTCGAAAGGGGTCGCTCTCCGCCACCCGCTCCTCTTTTTCGTACACGGTGATGCGGATATGCAGTTTGAGCACCTCCTCTGTATTAGCGATGGTGCCGAGGTAGAGCGGGTTGTTGATAAAATCGAACCAGAGGATATTGTACAGGTCACTGGTCTTTCCCGCAAAGTTAGTCTGTCGGGTAATGCCGCTCCAGAATGCGCCTTTTTCGAGTAGGAATTTGAAAAGTGGATAGAGCTCGCGTGAAAGGGTGGGGCGTTGAAGTTTTTTCAAGTCATCTGCCTGACCCAATTTAAAGTGCCTGATGAGCGGATTGAGGTCACGCCCAAGGGCTTCCAATATTGCCCTGCCCTCACCCAAGTATTCAGAACGCTCTCGGAACCACCAACTCAGTGCCGTGAGGCTATGTGCACTGATATTGTGCGCAAAAGAATCCAACAGGATGGTGATAGTAGCAGTGCGGAGCAGTTGCTCACGGAGCTTCTCAGATTGATCTTTGATTTGGTTGAGGACGGCATCGTTCTTTTCAAGGCGATTGTCATGATAAAATTCTGAGTGCTGATAGAGCTGATTTAATCCAACTTCTTGGTAAATGGGGTTAGGAATGCTAGTTTCTTTGATGGCCTTTCCAATCAGCGAAGCTTTACCTGAGACTTCCCAGCTGTAGGCCAAGTCTGTATAAATTAATTCAAATAATTTCAGAATACGTGTGATGGTATCCTTATTTTCAAACCTTATTTTTTCTTCCTTCTTAAACACTACCCAGCAGATGCCCTGAAATTTACCCAACCCAAGTAATGGGAAGCCAATGTACAAGTCCTTCTCCAAATCAAAATAGTCGCCAATGATTGGCTTTTCATTTATCTTCAGGACGTTCAACTTCCCGGAGAAGTAATCTTTCAAAGATTCTATCTTGATATCTGATTGCTCGGACTTTCCTTTACGAAAAGCATCAAAAAAATCAAAGGTCTCCACCCCTTCCATGCGCGTCATTTGTTGATGACGTAGTGCGGCCCAATTGGCATTTCTTTCTTCCCTCCACCTTTCCCGATTACAATATTGGTCAAGGGGTTTGAGATAATTGATCGGCTCATTTGATTCCAACCGAGCTCTTTGACGGTCGGTACCACTGTACACCAAACGCTCCAAGTCCTCCACTCCTGCTTTTTTTAACGATTCAATTCTCGCCTGGTCGCGGTCAAAGAGGTTGGTGATCAGCATGAATTGGGTACTAATTCCCTCGAGGTGCCGAAGTAAGGTGTGCAGGCGGTCGTGCAGTAATTCGGCGAATTCGTCAAAATCAGGTATCGTGAAAAGTATCCTGCCTATCCCAGATTCTTGTTGAGTAATGCTACTTTCGTTGGCCATCGTCATTGAGTGTTGAAAAGTTGGTATTATGGGGGCTAAATGTATGACAATGGAATTAATTATGAAAGTACTTGCTCCATCTGTAAAACGATTTCGCTCAAATGGGCTTTGGCGATTGCCAATTCAGGTTCATTGTGTAAAAAAAGAAAGAAAACCCCTTTTGCTTTTTGGCCAGAAGGGAACGGTATAGCAAGGTAATGGCTAGTCTCTGTGGTGTAGCCTATGGCCTCTGTAAAAATTATCTCATCCAGGACAAGAGGATTGCCCACGTTTTGGACTATGTAATTTGGAAAAGGGCCCTCTTGGATTTCCATGGGAGGAGTACTTTGCGCTTGGCTTTTCATCGCTTCGCTTATAGGTTTTGGTGCTTCCGAACTGCTTATGCGAGATATTATCGCCGGATCAATCTGTTTCTCCGTATAAGGTATTGACTTGATGGCTTTTTCCAAATAATAAGTACAGATGGCGCCAAGCGGCTCAATCTGATGATTAGTCGCGTCTGCAACAATTTTGATGAATGCTTTGCATACATCACTGTCAATGGCGGCGGGTGCTTCGGTATTAAACATGAGAAAAAAGTTAGATTACTTGAAGATTTGATAAAACTTGTTGTCAACAGCCATATCGCACATGTGGGCAAAATATGCTGCGTGTGGGTTTCCTTCATCTATGAAGAGTTTGGCAGAGCTTGCTAAATCCATGCTTTTGAGTACACAATCCAGAATTGCCCCACTTTGTGTGATTTCTTGCATGATTTGTTTTTGATACTTCATCAAGAGTCTCTTTTTCTTGTTGTTGCCTACCAAATAGGCTTCTATTTTTCTGCGTGTCCCTTGTTTAAGGTGATAAATCAGGGCAAGCGTGATATTCGAATTAAAGAGGTCAGCAAGGGCATCCGTTGGTTTTTTCCCCGCTGTTTTTATTAATTCTTGCTCCTTCCTATCCTCCGAATATGCAAAATCTGCATAATCATTAATGATTTGCAGCATAAAGCCATACTGAGTCGAGAAGAGGAGCATCGGTTCACATTGGGCGCCTCGGTAGTTGCCTAAGTCCATCAGCGTCTCCGTGATGCAGCGGAAAAAGTAAACATTGCTCAGGTAGATGCGCTGAAAGTAAGCCTCAATAAAGGCAGTCTTCTCGGGCACCTCCTCTTTTACCTCGTTCATCGTTTTATCAATGGCTTTATGGGCAATTTCATCAAAAAATGGGGAGGGGGTAATGAACGGTGGCATTTCGCCTTTCCAGTTCCGATAATGATTGTACTCCTTGTCGAGGTACTGCCCAATATCCACGTGCAAAAACAAGCGACGGACTGCCTGGGTGAGCATCTCTACTTTTGCCCTGTCAGGAAAATGTTGCGGGAGTTCCTGATCCATGTACAGGAACAGTACTTCTCGAAGCACATTGCTGGAAATTAGGTTTTGGACAACCATGGGATGGTTGTTGTTTTTGACATCATACTTCTCGTCGAGAATGTGGTTGTGGAGGTACTGGATGGTAATGACCACTTCAAAAATGAAAGGGATTTTTTGCAAAAACAAAACTTTAGAATCAGGGTAATTCTGGAAAACTTTGTCGCATTCCGGGTACACTGCCAAATACTCGTACACTTTTCTGGCAAAATAGGCTCGCAAGGGTTTATTGGCCACTTTTTTATGCAAGTATGAAAGGCAATATTTTTCCAACTTCCCACCGTCATCAAAAATGCGCATCTGACGGAGCAGGTCACTTAGTTTTGCAATTTCTTGCTTTACCAATTGCCCTGTTTCTTCCATTTCCTTAAACCGCTTTTTTTTGATGCCCAGAGTTTCTTCCACGAGAGAAATTTTTGGTAAAAGTAGATGGGGTTAAGATTCAGTTGTAGTTTTTTTGCATGATAAGATCAAAAGTGGGTCTGCCAAACATTCAAAGAACTTGCTTTCACTATGCAGGTGCTTTACACAGTCGTCAGCGATTTCATCTATCCCAAACCAATGCCAAAACTCTAAAGTGCTCATTTAGAATTATTTGAAATCAAACTCCTGCGTGTGATCCGAAAAAATATCTGACTAATCCCGAAAGATCTTCGGATTTTCCGAAAATCATGACTACAATCAAACAAAAATCCTTGAGCTGCAACTACAGCTCAAGGCTCAAACAAATCCTTTAGCCACTGCCAACAATCCCCAACTTACGGCTTTGGCTTACTACTCACCACCTTCCCGTTCGCATCAATCTGAATCACTTCCATGCCTAGTTCTTTCAATCCAGGAAGTGTTTTTGATGCATCACCAGCAAGAAACCAGCCAAGATTGCCGGGTTGCACGATAGTTTTTGCAGTCATTTGTACGTCCTTGAGCGTGAGGCCTTGTACTTTGCCACCGTATTTTTGCCAGTAATCGTCAGGCAGGTTGTATTTGACAATATCACGTACACTACCGTTTACCGCAGCATTGGTTTCCCACATGCCGCTCATGCCAAGTACCGTGTTTTGCTTGGTTTTGTCAAACTCCGCTTGTGTCATCTGCTTATCACCAACGAAAGCATTGACTTCTTTGATTACTTCCTGAATGCTTTCTTTGGTCTTATCCGTCTGAACAGGCGCGAACACAACGTAAGGCCGCTGGCCGCGTGTATTCTGAATAAGCGAACGAGCACCGTAACTCCAGTGCTTGTCTTCGCGGATGTTCATGTTGATGCGGCTGGTGAAATCGCCACCCAGCACATTGTTCATTTGCTCAATTGCAGTCTCATCCATTTGCCCATAAGGCTTGGTGAGGTAACCGGCAACGATCATACTTTGCTGACTTTCAGGACGGTCGATCAAGAAAATCTTGTTTGTAGCACCCGTAGTTTTTACTTCCGGGATGACTTTTTTAGTCAGGGTTCCTTGCTGCCAACCAGCAAAACGTTTTTCCAGTTTGGCGGTCAAATCTTCTATGCTGATGTCGCCAGTCACTACGATGGTCGCATTATTTGGTCGCAGCCATTTGTTGTAAAACCCTTTGACGTCGTCGAGGGTAATGCCATTTACAGTCTCCTCTTCTCCAGAACCGCTTGCAGGCATAGCGTAAGGGTGGTTTTCGCCGTAGAGTAGACTGGGCATGACGCGCATGACCATACTTTGTGGATTCTTCTTTTCACTTTGAATTCCACTGATTTGCTGCACTTGCAAGCGTTTTAAATCTGCATCGGGAAAAGAAGGGTTCAATACCACATCAGCGAGCAAATCGAGACTAGGATCAAGACTTTGTTTCAAGGTATTGAGGCTTACATACGAATTGTCCAAATCGCTGCTGGTATTCAGGCTGGCGCCCAGGAGCTGCAAACGTTCGTTGATCTGGAGGGCATTCATGGATTTTGTGCCTTCATCAAGCATATTCATACCTAAACTGGCCAATCCAAGTTTGCCCCCAAACTTGTCTGAACAATAACCTGCATCAAACATGATACTGGCTGAAACGGTTGGGCTTTCGCTGCGGCGTGCAAGCACCACTTTCATGCCGTTTTTCAAGGTTGCGCGTTGCAAGCTTGGAAATTTTGCGGCTGCATTTTGGCTTACTGCTGGAATTTTTGCGCGGTCAACTTCTGTACCAGTCACGGAATATTCCGGAAACGGGTTGCAAATCAGCGTGAATTTGCCGTCAGAAAGCCATTTTTGGGAAATCATCTGCACTTCTTTGGCTGTTGCCTCATTGTACCAACGATTGATCGTTTTATAAAAATCAGGGCTGCCGCCATAGACTTCGTTTTCGGCCAAAAGGTCGCTTTTGCCCCCAAAGCCTCCGATGCGCTCTAAACCTTTAATAAAGCCTGCGAAATAGGACGCTTTTACACGCTTCAACTCCTCTTCAGTAGGGCCATTTGCAAGGAATTCATTCATGATTTCATTCACAGCTGCTTCCACCTCTTCGACGGTTTTCCCCTTTTTGACATTGACAATGATGCCAAATGTTCCGCCAATTTCGGAAGGGCCATTGAAGGCTTGGGCTGAGGAGCAAATCTGTTTATCGTACACTAGTTTTTTAAACAAGCGGCTACTTTTGCCATTGGAAAGTACATTGGCAGCCAGGTCAAGCGCGGCGTTTTCTTTATTGCCCCATTCAGGCGTATTCCAAGCCATCACAATACGTGATTCTGGCACACGATCCTGGTATTCAGCACGAGTGTTGCCAATTCGTTTAGCGATATTGATTTCGGGGCGAGCGATGGTGGGTCCAGCAGGTATATTCCCGAAATTTTTAAGGGCCTTTTCATAGGCTTCTTCCGGTGTTATGTCACCTGCAATGACCAATACAGCGTTGGATGCGCCGTAGTAGGCTTTGAACCACTCGTGCACATCCTCCACCTTGGCGGCATTGAGGTCTTCCATTTCTCCAATGACCGTGTGTCCGTATGGGTGATGTGGGGCGTAAGATTCTTTTTGCAGAATGTCCCAGCCACGAGCATAAGGCTGATTTTCGCCTTGGCGTTTTTCATTTTGTACTACACCTCGTTGCTCATCAAGTTTGGCTTGGTCAATAGCGCCAAGCAGGTGACCCATACGGTCGCTTTCAAGCCAAAGAACCTGATCGAGTGCGCCAAGCGGGATATTTTGGAAATAGTTGGTGCGGTCTTCATTGGTGGTTCCGTTCAAGTCAGTGCCACCAATGGCCTCCAAAGCCTGGAAATAATCGGTGTTGTAATGCTCCGAGC
>Ga0163149_10004768_pt1 | contig 14591 bp, 15 predicted proteins | sample OliLakLV19MP5G1_FD_148604 | JGI IMG/M metagenome (GOLD analysis project Ga0163149, IMG submission 148604) | Freshwater microbial mat bacterial communities from Lake Vanda, McMurdo Dry Valleys, Antarctica - Oligotrophic Lake LV.19.MP5.G1 | ecosystem: Environmental > Aquatic > Freshwater > Lake >...
ATCTCGCTCTGGCCCAATGGGCGCTGGATCCGCTGGCGGTATTTAGCGGGCTCCTGGCAGCACTGGCGGTCAATCTTGTGGCAATCGGATTTAAGAATTGAGGATGGTCTTGTGAGTGCGGAATCCGGCTCCAACGGTGGCTCAAGCGAATACGTCCAGCACCATCTGCAGCATTGGCAGATGTCGATTGGTGAAGGCACCTTTTGGACGCTGCACCTCGACAGCTTGTTGATGGCGGCGCTGATTGGTGTGGTTGGTTTGGGCATTTTCTGGAACGTGGGCCGTACGGCCAGTTCGGGCGTGCCGAGCAAGTTCCAGGCCTTCATCGAAATTTGCATCGAATTCATCGATACCCAGGTGCGCGACGTTTTCCACGGTGATCGCCGATTCGTGGCGCCGTTGGCGCTGACAATCTTCGTGTGGGTGCTGTTGATGAACTCGGTCAAGCTGCTGCCGCTTGATCTGCCACCCATGATTGCAGCGAGCTTGGGCGTGAATTACTTCCGCGCGGTGCCGACCACCGACCTGAACATCACCTTGGCGATGTCGACCACGGTGTTGTTTCTGATGCTGGCCTTTGCGGTAAAGGCAAAAGGCCCCGCGGGCTTTGCCAAGGAATTGATGACTGCGCCGTTTCACGCCAATGGTATGGCCATGAAGGCCCTGTTGGTGATCCCCAATCTCGGCCTCAACGTCATCGAGTATTTGTCCAAGCCAGTGAGCTTGGCGATGCGACTGTTCGGCAACATGTTTGCTGGTGAGTTGGTGTTTATCTTGATCGCATTGCTTGCGACCGCGGGCGGCGATTTCATGGGCATGCAGGGTTTAGCGCCCAAAGCCGGCGGCGCGCTGGCCTTTGCGGGCGCTGTGCTTGCCGGTGCAGGCTGGTCAATCTTTCACATTCTGGTGGTCAGTCTGCAGGCCTTCATTTTCATGATCCTGACCGTGGTGTATCTGTCGATGTCGACAGAAAGCCACTGATCTGGGCTGACCCACTCATGCAACCACTTGCAACACCGCGTTTCGTCTTCACTTTTTCCCAAACAACCCCTTTCCTCAACCTAATCACTTCAACAGGAGTTTCACCATGGAACTGACCGCTCTTATCGCCGCCGTCCAAGGCAGCACCGCGATCGCCATCGGCATCATCATCGGCTTGGGTGCCTTGGGTGCCTGTATCGGCATCGGCATCATGGGTTCGAAGTTTCTGGAGAGCGCCGCGCGTCAGCCTGAGTTGGTCCCGATGTTGTCGGGTCGTATGTTCCTGCTGGCCGGCCTGATCGACGCAGCGTTCATTATCGGCCTCGCCATCGCACTGTTCTTTGCGTTCAATAACCCGCTGCTGGCTGCGCTGACGGCGAGCTGATAGCGCTGTTGGTCGTGATCGCAGCGTGGGCTCGCTGCGGCCCTGAATTGGCCGCAGTGCTGCCGATGCGTCATCCGTTTCGCGGAGTAACACCATGAATGTCAATGCCACCTTTCTGGGTCAGGCGCTGTTTTTTGCGATCCTGATCTGGTTCTCCTGGAAGTTCATTTGGCCGCCGCTCATGAAGGCGATCGAAGAGCGTCAGAGCAAAATTGCCGACGGCCTCGCCGCCGCTGATCGCAGTCAGAAAGAGCTTGCCCAAGCCGAGGACAAGGTATCTGAGGTGCTGCGCGAGGCACGCACGCGGGCCAACGAGATCATCGATCAGGCTCATACGCGCGCCAATCAGCTGGTTGATCAAGCCAAGGAAGAGGCCATCGCGGTTGCCAATCGTCAGCAAGCACTGGCCCAAGACGAGATCACGGCCGCTACCAACCGCGCTCGCGAAGCGCTGCGCGGACAGCTGGCTGCGCTCGCTGTCGCGGGTGCCGAGAAGTTGATTCGTCGCGAGATCGATGCGGGAGCCCACAAGGTTCTGCTCGACGAACTCGCCGCGCAGCTGTGATCGCCGCGATCTCTGCTGCCAGACCAATGAGCCAGCCCGCATGAGTACCAACGCACTCACCTTGGCGCGGCCGTATGCGCGTGCTGCCTTCGCAATCGCCAGAGGCCATGGTCGCCTGCGACCGTGGTCTTCCTTGCTCGGCTTTGCAGCGGCGATCGCTGCTGATCCGCAGGCCAAGCAACTGCTCGGCCATCCCGGGATGAGCAATGAGGCGTTGGTCGGTCTGCTATTGCCGGCCGGCGAAGTCGATCCCAACTTCCAGCAGTTTCTCAGCGTGTTGGCCGACAACCGTCGATTGACTGTGTTGCCCGACATTGCGGCGCTGTTCGAGCAACTTCGCCGCGAGGCCGAGGGTGTCGTCAAGGTCGCAGTGACGTCCGCCACGACGATGACCGATGAGGAGCTTGAGCGTCTCGCCGTGGCGCTGCGCAAGCGCTTCAGTCGCGAAGTCGCGATGAGCCATCGGGTCGACCCCGATCTGATCGGCGGCGCGATCATCGATGCTGGCGATGTGGTCATCGATGGTTCGCTGCGCAGCAAACTGTCTCGTCTGCACACTGCAATCGCTCAATGAAGCCGATTTGACCTCGTCTGCTTTAACCAATGCTTTAACCAAACATTCGCTTTATCCGCAAATTTCCAACCCTTTCTAAATTGAATCCGCCTCGCGCCAAACGCTCGAGACGATCAAGGAAACCAAGATGGCCACCACCCAGCTGAACCCGTCCGAGATCAGTGAACTGATCAAGAACCGCATCGAGAAGGTCAAGCTCGCTGCCGAAGCCCGTAACGAAGGCATCGTCACCAGCGTCGCCGACGGCATCGTCCGTATCTACGGGCTGGCCGACGCCATGCAGGGCGAAATGATCGAGCTGCCAAACAACACGTTTGCGTTGGCGCTGAACCTTGAGCGCGATTCGGTCGGCGCGGTGGTGCTCGGCGACTACGAGAATCTGCGCGAAGGCGATGTCGCCAAGACCACCGGTCGCATTCTGGAAGTTCCGATCGGCCCCGAGCTGCTCGGCCGCGTGGTCAACGCCTTGGGCGAACCGATCGATGGCAAGGGTGCAATTGACGCCAAGTTGTCAGCGCCGGTTGAGAAGGTTGCGCCGGGCGTGATCTGGCGGCAATCGGTGTCCGAGCCAGTGCAGACCGGTTACAAGTCGGTTGACGCGATGATCCCGGTGGGTCGCGGTCAGCGCGAGCTCGTCATTGGCGATCGGCAAACGGGTAAAACTGCGCTGGCCATCGACGCCATCATCAATCAGAAAGGCACGGGCATTAAGTGCATCTATGTTGCGATCGGGCAGAAGAACAGCTCGGTGGCCAACGTGGTCCGCCGGCTGGAAGAAAACGGCGCGATGGCGCACACCATCGTGGTCGCTGCCACCGCGTCTGAATCCGCTGCGATGCAGTACATCAGCGCCTACTCCGGCTGCACCATGGGCGAATACTTCCGGGATCGCGGCGAAGACGCGCTGATCGTGTATGACGACCTGTCCAAGCAAGCCGTCGCCTACCGTCAGATTTCCTTGCTGCTGCGCCGCCCGCCGGGTCGCGAAGCCTATCCCGGCGACGTGTTTTATCTGCATTCCCGTCTGCTCGAGCGCGCCGCGCGCGTGAACGCGGAGTATGTCGAGAAGTTCACCGAAGGTGCGGTGACCGGCAAGACCGGTTCGCTGACCGCATTGCCGATCATTGAGACCCAAGCCGGTGACGTCTCGGCCTTCGTGCCGACCAACGTGATCTCGATCACCGACGGCCAGATCTTCCTGGAAACTGACCTGTTCAACGCCGGCATTCGCCCGGCCGTGAATGCCGGCATCTCGGTATCCCGCGTCGGTGGTGCCGCGCAGACCAAGATCATGAAGAAGCTGTCCGGCGGCATTCGTATCTCGCTGGCGCAGTACCGCGAACTGGCCGCGTTCGCCCAGTTTGCATCGGACTTGGACGAAGCTACTCGCAAGCAGTTGGAACGCGGCCAGCGAGTCACTGAGCTGATGAAGCAGCGCCAGTACGCGCCGATGAATATCGCGCAGATGGCACTGTCGATTTATGCCGTCAACGAAGGTTACCTGGATGACGTGCCGGTCAACAGAATCGGTGCATTTGAAGATGGGCTGCACGCCCATCTGGCTAACAGTTTCGGCGAGCTGCAAGCGAGCGTGGTTGCTTCCGGCGACTGGAACATCGACATCGAAGCCCAATTCAAAACCGTGATTGCGGAGTTCAAGCAGTCGTTCTAGAAGCGAAGATTCGGGATTCGGGATTCGCAAAGAGCCAAAGCTCGCCGCGATCCCGCTTCTAACGAATCCCAAATCCCAAATCCCGGCTTCAACGAATCCCGAATCCCACGAGCGCAGCGAGTAATCCAATGGCCGGTGGCCGCGAAATTAAAACCAAGATCAAGAGCGTGCAAAACACCCGCAAGGTGACGCGTGCGCTGGAAATGGTCTCGGCATCAAAAATCCGCAAGGCGCAGGAGCGGATGAAGTCGTCGCGTCCATACGCGCGGCTGATGAAGCAGATGATCGGACACATCGCCAAGGCCAATTCGGAGTATGTGCATCCGTTTTTGGCGGATCGCCCCGAGGTCAAGCGGGTCGGCTACATCATCGTTTCGACAGATCGTGGACTGTGCGGCGGATTGAATTCGGGCATGTTCCGGCGTTTGCTGGTCGACATGCGCCAGTGGCAAGAGAAAGGCGTCGGCATTCAGCTGGTATGCATTGGTCAAAAGGCGACCGCGTTTTTTCGTCGTCTGAAGGTCGAAATGCTGGGCTCAGTCAGCCATTTGGGCGAAAAGGTGCGGGTCGAGCAGCTGATCGGCGTGATCCGGGTGATGCTCGACTCCTACAGCGAAGGTCGCTGTGATCGCGTCTTCCTCTGCTACAACGATTTCATCAACACCATGGCGCAGCGTCCGATGCAAGACCAGCTGCTGCCGTTGCCGCCGTCGGAGTCGCTGGAGGACAAACACGAGTGGGACTACATCTACGAGCCCGACGCGCAAACGGTGTTGGATAGCGTGCTGACGCGTTATGTCGAGTCCTTGGTGTATCAGGCCGTGCTGGAGAACCAGGCCAGCGAGCATGCGGCCCGAATGGTCGCCATGAAGGCCGCCAGCGACAATGCCAGCAAACTGATTGAAACCTTGAACCTGATCTACAACAAGGCGCGGCAGGCGGCGATCACACAAGAGATTTCCGAGATTGTGGGCGGCGCGGCGGCGGTTTAAGGAGGGTCTCATGAAGCACCAGTTCTCGCTCGAATATTGGCAAGATGGAGAGTGGCTTGTCGGCAGATTAAAAGAAGGGCCGCGCGTGTTCAGCCAAGGGCATTCGCGGCAAGAATTGGAAGCAAATATTGATGACGCGTATCGCTTGATCGCGGATTTTGGCGCGCAGCCTCCCAGCCATGCACAGGTCAAGCCCCTGCTGCTGGATGTGGCGTGAAGCGACGGGACTTCGGCAAGGAACTTACAAAGCAAGGGTGCATGTTGGTGCGACATGGCGGAAGGCACGAATTTGCGCCAACAGCGGCAACGGCCGTCAGGCACCGGTTCCGCGGCACACGGAGATCGCGGATTCGCTCTGTGAGCTGCTCTGTGAGCTGATTTGAAAACAATTGGGTTTGCGCCAATAGTGCGCGAGCCGCGAAGCATCAACATCGAGGAAGTAGTGATGAGCAATCAAGGCAAGGTCGTACAGATCATCGGCGCCGTCGTCGACGTCGAGTTTCCGCGAGAGTCGGTGCCAAAGATTTACGACGCGCTGAAGATCGATGGCACGCAGATCACCCTGGAAGTCCAGCAGCAGTTAGGTGACGGAATCGTCCGCACCATTGCTCTGGGTTCTACCGATGGCCTGCGTCGCAATCTGATCGCCAATAACACCGGTCGTGGCATCTCGGTGCCGGTCGGCAAGGAAACTTTGGGTCGCATCATGGACGTGCTTGGTGATCCGATCGACGAAGCTGGCCCCGTGGCCACCACCGACCGTTGGGAAATCCATCGCTCGGCACCGTCGTATGAAGATCAAGCCGCAGCCAACGAGCTGCTGGAAACCGGCATCAAGGTCATCGATCTGATGTGCCCGTTCGCCAAAGGCGGCAAGGTCGGCTTGTTCGGCGGCGCCGGCGTCGGCAAGACCGTCAACATGATGGAACTCATCAACAACATCGCCAAGGCGCACGAAGGCCTGTCGGTGTTCGCTGGCGTGGGTGAGCGTACCCGCGAAGGCAACGATTTCTATCACGAGATGAAGGACTCCAACGTCCTCGACAAAGTGGCGATGGTGTACGGCCAAATGAACGAGCCACCGGGCAACCGTCTGCGCGTGGCACTGACCGGGCTGACCATGGCCGAGTACTTCCGCGACGATATCGACCCGGAAACCGGCCGCGGCCGCGACATTCTGTTCTTCGTCGACAACATCTACCGCTACACCTTGGCCGGCACCGAAGTATCGGCGTTGCTTGGCCGTATGCCGTCTGCGGTGGGTTACCAGCCGACCTTGGCCGAAGAAATGGGCGTGTTGCAAGAGCGCATCACTTCGACCAAGACTGGCTCGATCACGTCCATCCAGGCGGTTTACGTGCCCGCCGACGACTTGACCGATCCCTCCCCAGCAACGACCTTCGCGCATTTGGACGCGACCGTCGTGCTGTCACGAAACATTGCCTCCTTGGGCATTTATCCGGCGGTCGATCCGCTCGACTCCACCTCACGTCAGCTTGATCCGAACGTGATTGGTCACGAGCACTACGACACCGCGCGCAAAGTGCAGTCGACCCTGCAAAAGTACAAAGAGTTGAAGGACATCATCGCCATCCTCGGTATGGACGAGCTGTCCGAAGAAGACAAGCAAGCGGTCTCGCGCGCGCGCAAGATCGAGCGCTTCTTCAGCCAGCCCTTTCACGTGGCCGAGGTGTTCACCGGATCGCCGGGCAAGTACGTGACCCTGAAAGAGACCATTCGCGGCTTCAAGATGATTGTCGAAGGCGAATGCGACCACCTGCCCGAGCAGGCGTTCTACATGGTCGGTGGCATCGACGAAGCGTTTGAGAAGGCGAAGAAGATGGCTGAGAAGGCCTGATCATCGATTTCAAATGAGCCGTACGGTGCGTCTCGGACGCACCAAGGCAGTCACCGAATCACGCCGAGCGGCGGGTCCAAGACCCGCCCTACGCAGGAATCCACATGGCAAGCACTATTCGTTGCGACATCGTCAGCGCTGAGCAGGAAATCTTCCACGGCCTGGTCGAGATGGTCATTGCCACTGGCGAGATGGGTGAGCTCGGTATTGCACCGCGGCACGCACCCTTGATTACCCGGCTCAAGCCGGGGCAAGTGCGGGTGATCCTGCCGGGTGGCGAAGAGCAGGTTTTCTACGTCTCCGGGGGCATCCTCGAGGTGCAGCCACAGGTGGTGACTGTGCTTACCGATACCGCCATCCGCGGTGGTGACCTCGACGAGGCGTCGGTACTCAAGGCCAAGGAAGAGGCCGAGCGTATGGTCGCGAAAGCGGGCGATCCAATCGAACTCGCCAAGGCGCAGCAAGAACTGGTCCAGGCACTTGCCCAAGGCCAAGCGCTGGACCGCCTGCGCAAGAACCTCAAGCACTGACGCAAGTCTTTGCTCGAAGCCTTCAACAGCGCCGGCTCAAAGCCGGCGTTTGTTTTTCTGGGCTAGCCTGCTGCGCTGAATTTGAGATTTCTGGGCGAGATGTCACCCTTCGTGCGCTGATCCAATTCTGCGGTGAACGGGTAATGCGCCGGTCCCGCTCGCGACTGGAACACGCCCACTGTCTCTGCGATGCCTCGCAGTAGTCGGGGTTGATCAAAAAAAAACACTGACAATCCGTGCCGCAGCGACTGTGCCTTGCAGTTGCCTGGACACCAATTGTCGCCGCACCCAGCACCGACCATTGCAATACTAAAGTAGGGAAAGGCTATGCCCGGATTGGTTCTGACCTACCACTCGATGAACGTGCTCGGGAATGACTACGCCAACAACGACCATGTCGCTTTGGCACAGGATCTTTGCAGCTTGGACCAAGCGGGTTTTGAAATAGTCCCGCTGGCTGATCTGGTCAGTGCGTGGGAATCCCAATCATTGGCCGATGCGCGCTTGGCGGCAATCACGTTTGATGATGGCGGCGCGCTCGATGCGCGCGATGTTGTGCACCCGACGTATGGGCCACAAATCAGTTTTCTGAACATTCTGCTTGAGTTTGCAAGCCGCTACAGAACTACCCAAACGCGCGTGCATGCAAGCAGCTTTGTGATCGCTTCTCCAACTGCACGTGCCGAACTCGACACCAAGGATTTCCTATCGCTGGGTTGGTGGAGTGATGACTGGTGGCGGCCCGCCATTGAGCAGGGAATGCTTGCCATCGAAAGCCACAGTTGGGATCACAACCACCCTTCGCTGGCACAGACGCTCATCAAGGAAAAAGGGCACTTCGAGCTGCAAGACCTGGGCGAGGCGCGCGCGGAAGTTGAGTTGGCGAATGACTATATCGGCGAGATGACGGGACGAAGGCCGCAATTCATGGCGTATCCGTGGGGCCAGTCGAGTCACTATTTGCGCTCCGATTACTTTCCCAACGAGATCGCCAGGCACGGCCTCAAGGCGGTCTTCGGCACATCTCCGGCATTTCTTGAGCCATCCAGCCAGCGATGGAACATGCCGCGATTTGTGTGTGGCGATCATTGGCGCTCGCCTGATGCCTTTCGAAAACTGCTCGAGGGTGATGCTTGATCACTTATGCGACGGGTTCACCGGCATGGATCACTGGTCGAAAGGCGAGGCTAGAACGCTCCAATTGCCACGGCTTTTGCAATCAATGCGCGCTGCATCACTGCATGGGACGGTTTGTGGAAGTTGACCAACAGATGTTGGTGGGTGGTCTTGGTGAATCCTGCCTGCAGATTCACGACTTCGGCGCGAGCGTCGCCGCAGTAGCCAAAAAATGCCTCACAGCGGTCTGCGAAGCGCGCAAATCCGTACTTCAGCACCTGCAAGTAAAGGCTGCCGATCGCGGTCACTGCTTCGCGCTGTGCGGCGGGCAGTTGTCGCAGCAAGTCGCCGTTGGTGCACACGCCGCCGACCAAGATGATGTCTCCAAAAGGCCGAAAGTGGGCGTAGCAAAGGACGTGCATGGCCGTTGTGGGAGCGCGGTAGAAACACACGAGATGGTGCGGTTCGGCGGGTGGCGGACCCCCAAATTTGCGTTGAAAAAGTTCGCTGGCAAAGAAGGGTCCAGTGTCGACTTCGCTGATGCAAAGAAAGTCTGGAAGTGGGCTGCTTGATGCCATCTCGTGCCTCAAAGTCCGTGGTTACTTGTTCTGATCAGTTGTCCTGCTGATCGCCCACCCGCGCCCAACGATACCGTTTCCAGCCCTCACCGGTGGGAGGTGCCGCTGGAAGGGAACTGCTGAAGCAACGGCATCTGCTTCGCATCGGCTGTCAAACTACGCCACCTTCCAGGCAGCCTCTCAACTCTCGATGAATCCATCTGATGTGCGCCCCGTCAACTCGCCGAGGCGTGTTCTGTTTGCCAGCTTGATTGGGTACAGTCATCGAGTTCTTCGCCTTCTACATTTATGCCGCCCGAGCCTTGCGCGTGAAACCCGAAATTCTGTACATGGTGGAGCCATTTTCCGCGCGGGACGCCTAGCTCAATCTGCGCAAGCACAACGAATTGCTGCGCATTCTGGGCGAAGAGCGGCATATAGTCTTGCTTATTACCCATGACGTTGAGGAAGCTATCCAGCGTGCGCATCGGGCTCGCCTGTCACCGCAGCCGACCCGCACTCAAGCCAGCTCCGAGATGCCCAGCGCCCACCCACGCCGACTTTCCAGCGCGCCAGTACCAGCCTTGCGTGCGGCGATATTCAGCGAGCTCGGCGTCGAGGGCGAAGCCATTTGAAGGCGACGTGATTGGAACTGAAGGCCGGCGCTCATCGGCGACCACTCTGCATTGGATCAAGGTAGACGCATGACTCAACCCCTCCACATCGTCATCCTCGCCGCCGGTGAGGGCAAGCGGATGAAGTCGTCGCGGCCCAAGGTGCTGCATCTGATTGCTGGTCGCTCGATGCTTGCCCACGTCATCGCACGTGCCCGCGAGTTGGATGCAACGGGCATCCACATTGTGTTTGGCCACGGTGGAGATTTGGTGCGCGCCGCGTTTGCTGACGAGACCGATCTGCACTGGGCGGAACAAGCGCAGCAGTTGGGTACCGGTCACGCGGTGATGCAGGCGATGCCGGCCATTCCCGATCACGCCCGCGTGTTGGTGTTGTACGCCGACGTACCCCTGATAACCACGCCCACATTGCATGGATTGTTGGCGTCGGCGGCAGCTGGCATCGGCGTGTTGGTCGATAGCGTGGCCGACCCGACTGGTTATGGTCGCGTGTTGTTGGATACCAATGGACGAGTGAGCGCGATTGTTGAGCAGCGCGATGCGACACCGGCACAGCGCGCCGTCAATCGCATCAATACCGGCGTGATCTGCGCCCCGGCTGCGCGTTTACGCGCATGGTTGGCGGTGTTGTCGAATCACAACGCACAGGGCGAGTACTACCTCACCGACATCTTCGCGATGGCAAATGATGATGGCGAGGCGGCGGTGGCGGCAGCGTGTGCTGAGCCGGGCGAAGCCGATGGTGCCAATGACCCGTGGCAGCTCTCACAGCTGGAGCGGCGCTGGCAGCTGCGCCAAGCCAAAGCGCTGTGTCAGGACGGCGTACGTCTGGCTGATCCGGCGCGTCTGGATGTGCGTGGCGAGCTTCGCTGCGGGCGTGAGATTGAGATCGATGTCGACGTGATTTTTGAGGGCAAGGTGGTGCTCGGCGATGGCGTGCGGATCGGTCCGTTCTGTCGGCTGCGCAACGTCCGCATCGCCGCGGGTAGCGTGGTTCATGCACATTGCGATATCGACGGTGCCGAGATTGCTGAGGACTGCGTGATCGGCCCCTACGCGCGTTTGCGCCCGGGCACGCAACTCGCGGCGCAGGCGCACGTCGGCAATTTCGTCGAGACCAAGCAAACTTCGCTTGGCCGTGGCAGCAAGGCCAATCACTTGAGTTATCTCGGCGACGCCAGGATCGGCGAGCGCGTCAATATCGGTGCTGGCACCATCACCTGCAACTATGACGGCGCCAACAAGCACCTGACGACGATTGGCGATGGCGCATTTGTGGGATCGAACAGTAGTCTGGTGGCACCGGTTGTGATCGGTGCCGAGGCCAGCATCGGTGCCGGCTCGACCATCACCAAAGACGCGCCTGCTGGTGAGCTGACCCTGGCACGAGCCAAGCAGATCACCCAACCTGGCTGGGTGCGACCCAATAAATCCCCGATCCAATAAATCCCCGTCAAAACCTCATTCGTAAGGCACTCAATCTACATGCGCACACTTATCTCATCCGGATCGGCATACGAACCCAAGATCGGTTTCTCGCGCGCGGTACGCGTCGGCAACGTGCTGGCCGTTTCTGGCACCGCGCCCATTGCCGCTGATGGTTCGGTAGCCACGCCCGGCGATGCGTATGGTCAGACCAAGCGTTGCCTTGAGATCATTGCCGCAGCCATCGCCGAAGCGGGCTTCAGCCTCGACTCGGTCATACGCACGCGGGTGATGCTCACCAACATCGCGCAATGGGAAGACGCTGCCCGTGCGCACGGCGAAATGTTTGGGCTGATTCGACCTGCCTGTACCTTTGTCGAGGTTTCAGCCTTGATCAATCCGGCGTGGTTGGTTGAGATTGAAGCGGACTGCGTGGCCGTGAGCTAACTGCGTCGATCTAGAAAGGAGGGCCGCGCTCCTGCGCGGCTGCTCTTGCGTTCAGCCTAGGCCAACAGCGGCGTCGCGGGAACGACGCCCTCCTTGGCGCGAGGTGATGTGTTGCCGTCAGGGTGCTTGTCGAGCTGAGCGCCTAAGCCTTCAGAGCCACGACCACACCCGCCCACTCGCCATCGTCATCTGCACTTGCAACGTGGCAGGATCAAGCAGCAGCAGGTCGGCATCGGCGCCGACTTCGATGCGACCCTTTCGCGCGAGGCCCCAGAAGCGGGCGGGGTTTTCGGTGACGGTGCGCAGTGCCTCGGATAGCGGGATCGCGTGCTCATGCACGGCGCTCGCGAAGGCGGCCAGCAGGCTGCCGATGGCGGCGATGTCGATGCCGAGCAAGTGGCCGTTGCGATCAAAGTTGGGCAGGCTGGCTTGCGCGTCGGAGCTCATCCCAATACGACTGCCATCGGTGCCCTGAGCAAGCAGAATTGACAAGGCCTGCGCAGCAGGAATATCCCCCGCCGCTACCAATTGCTCGCTACTGCTGGTGGTGAGGTCGATATTGCCGCCTTGTCTGGTCCACGCCACGCCCTGTTTGAGCAAGCCGACGCTGCGGTTGATATGGGTCGGCAAGAACTGGCTGATCGGCACTTCAAACTGGCTGCAGACCTGCTGCAACAAGGCTAATCCTTCGCTGCCATCACCGACGTGGATCAACACCGTGCCGGCCTTGCCGGCGAGCATGCCGCCGACCCGCGCATCCGCGGCGATGCGTGCCAATTCGGCGGCGCTGGGTTGCGAGCCGCGATGGTCGGCGATGGCGATTTCGCCGACGCCGATGAGGTCGGCGATCAGCACCAGGTCATCGCGCAATGACCCTGTGACGGTGCAAAGCGGCACGCGGTACGAGCCGCTCAGCGCATACGCTGACAAGCCATGTGCGCACAGCGCGCGCGCGTGGGCCAAGAGGTCGGCGTGGCTGCGGGTGACATCATCGGTGCCAAGCGCGCCGATCAGGGTGGTGACGCCGGCGCGCAGGGCGTCTTCGGCCAGAAGTGGCGCTGTGCGGCTGACGAATCCGCCTTCGCCGCCACCACCAGACAGATGCACCAGGCTGTCGACCAGACCTGGCACCAGCACGGCACCATCGGCATCGATGCGCTGCAGGCAATCATCGATGCCGCGCGGATCAATGTGCGATGCGATCGCAGCGATGCGGCCGTCGGCGATAAACACATCGCAAAGGCCCAGCGGCGCGGGGGCGTAGACGTCCGCCCGCGAGATCAAAGTGAGCATGGGAGTCCTTACGAAAGGTCGCTTATGAAAGGTTGATCGCGACCGCGATGGCGACCGTGATGGCGGCGCAGCCGAGCAACAGCAGCACAAAGCGCCAGATGCTTTGCAGCCAGTGCGTGTAAGACACGCCAGCGACGCCCAGCGCGCCCATCATCGCCGCCGATACCGGGGTGATCAGATTGGTGAAGCCATCGCCGAGTTGAAATGCCAGCACCGCAATTTGCCGGGTCACTCCCACCAGGTCGCCCAAGCCCGCCATCAGCGGCATGGTGATGGCGGCTTGCGCGCTGCCGGAGGTGACAAACAGATTGAAGGTGGCTTGCGCGGCCAACATGCCTTCGGCCGCCAGCAAGGTCGGCCAGCCTTGCAGTCCGCTGGCGAGCGCAAACAGCAAGCTGTTGAGCACCGATGGCTGGTGTGGATCGGCGCCGCCGAGCAGCATCAACAGGCCCTTGGCCAGCGCAATCACCAAGGCGCAGGGCACCAGCTGGCGCACGCCTTCGGTGAAAGCGGCGGCCGCAGCATTGGCGGTCAGGCGGCCAGCAAGCACCGCCAGCACACCGCAGACCAGCCCCAAGGTAACGAACTGGCTGGCGATTTCTGGAATGTAGTAGCCGCCAGCCACCACGCCCCAGACGATCCATGCCACCGTCGCCAGAATCGCCGCCAGAATGGTTCGATCCACCCATTGCAGGGGTTCTGCGCTGTCGCTCAAGGCGGCTTCGGCCGCCGGTTGCCGATGGCGTGCCGCGTAGCGCAGTACGAATATCACTCCGATGGCGGTGAATACCATCCACATCACGATCCGAAATGGCGCGCCCGATAGCAGCGGCAAGCCGGCGATGCCTTGCGCGATCGCCACGCTGAACGGATTCATCCAAGAGGTGCCAAATCCAATCTGGCTGGCGAGGTAAGTAATCATCACTCCGACCTCGCGCGGATAGCCGTAGCGATCCAACAGCGGCACCAGCAAGGCGAGAAAGGCGATGGTTTCCTCGCCCATGCCAAACACCGCGCCGCCCAATGAAAAAGTCACAAACAAGCTGGCCAGCAGCAGTGGCGGACGGTCACCAGTGAGTGCCACCAGGCGGGCGACGCCGCGGTCAATCGCACCGCTTTGGCGAATGACTCCAAACGCGCCACCCACCAACAGCACGAAGGCGATGATGCCAATTGCTGCGCTGCTGCGATTGCCAGAGGTGAAGCCCTCAAACGGTGCGTTGAGAAATCCAACACCTTCGCCGCTAGCGAACAAGTGGATCGACAGCGATTGCTCGGCAACCCGATAGCGCTCAAGCGCCACCGGGCCGTCATCGAGGAAATAACCGGCCGGCAGCCAAGGCACCAGCAACGCTGCCAACGCCAGCAAGGCGAGCAGAATCAACAGCGTGTCGGGCGCTTCGAAGCGGCGAGTGATGGTCATGCGGAAGGTGCCTTTGGCACGAGGTGAGCCCCTCTCCTCTTGGAAAAGGGGTTGGGGTGAAGGTACGGACTTGCGGTAAAGGTAGTTGCGCCCAGCATTCCGGCCAAATCGCTTGCATGCGCTTTGGCGTTCGCGGGC
>Ga0163149_10004769_pt1 | contig 14590 bp, 8 predicted proteins | sample OliLakLV19MP5G1_FD_148604 | JGI IMG/M metagenome (GOLD analysis project Ga0163149, IMG submission 148604) | Freshwater microbial mat bacterial communities from Lake Vanda, McMurdo Dry Valleys, Antarctica - Oligotrophic Lake LV.19.MP5.G1 | ecosystem: Environmental > Aquatic > Freshwater > Lake >...
CCTTTCAACATGGTTGTTTTGTTTGCATTTCTGTTTAGCTGGATGGATTTAGATCAACATAGCTATTTGAATTTTGGTTGTGGGCCCTTTGGTTGTTGAGATGTGGACTATTCAGTCTTTTCCAGAGCCTGTGTGGGGATTTGGCCAACACTTGCCATGGAAGCAGTGAATATTCCACATCTCCATGAGTTTGGCAGTTGCTAGCAAAAAGCAAATGCTTAACCTGATCTGCTGTAATTAGGCTTGAAGAATCTGCAAACCAATGCATGAATTTGCAAGCTTTTGGTCGTCGTGGGAGCTCCCTTCCCTATTTTTGTGTGGCCTTGATTGGAAAAAATGCAGGTTTTCGGATGACATTGGAAAAAATGCAGGTTTTCGGATGACAGGTCACCAAGAAGGCTCCATTTTCCATGTTTCAGTGCTTGGCTGGAAAGACAAATGCTATTCCATCAACATTGATGGTTGAACCTGCCTTGTCATTCGAGACATAGACAAAGATAAAGATCAAAATCAAGCACGAAAGTTCACTGCATCTGTGGGTTGGTTCAATCGCTTCTGCAAGCAAATGAATCTTAAGTTCAGAAAGCGCAAGTCTGGCAAGAAGAACTTGACCGACAACGATCTTCCCCGGCTGAAGGCGTGGTGCAGCGAAATGCGCTACAGGTGCTGCCCATCTGCGGAGATGAACCATGCAAGAACTTTGACGAGAAGTGGGGACGCTTTCAACCCCACTTGCGTTACAACATGGACCAAGTGCCCCTGTCTTTCGTAGGTAGTGAGGACAACACTTACACAACTGGAGATGACAACGACGTTCACATCGCAGCTCAGTCGGATGGCTTGCGGAAGCGCCAGTTCACCATGCACATCTGCATCAATGCTGGGAGAGGAGACTTTGCTGATGGCTAGGTTGAGTTGATTTGCCACGGAAAGGTGATGCATGGGACCAGGTTCACTCTTGCAGAGCGGCAAGCGTGGAACCCAGCTGTGAAGATGTTCTTTCAGCCCAATGCATGGATGGACAGCAAAGTGATGCTAGAAAGCGCCACCCGCTTCAATGATCACATCCGCCAGAGATGGGGCGAGTGCACAAAAGTTCTGTTGACATGCGACAATCTGAGCGCTCATGTTAATCCTGACGTCAAAGCAGCTTTTGCTAAAGATGGCGTGACCCTCTTAAGATGCTTTCCAGCCCAGTGCACTCAGTTTATCCAACCTCTGGATGCTGCTTTTGGAAGGTCCCTGAGGTGCTCTGTGGGGCGGAAGCTGGATGAGTGGTTCATCGAGGCCGCCAATCTTACCAAGTGGGAACAAAGAATGAGCGCCCCGGAGTGACGCATTTTGATTTCTAGCATTGTTGCTGACGCCATGACTGAGTGCTTGAAAATGGATGACATGCGAGTTGGGTGCTTTGAGCGGACTGGAGTGCTTTTGACCCTTGACGGCAGTGATGACGAAAAGATCAGGCCCCAGGGACTGAGCAGCCATCACTTCCCAATCCGCATTCCGGAGCTCATCAGTGTGCCTGAGCAGGACAAGAGTCCAGAGACCCCAACAGTCACAGTGACTCCAGAAGAGCAGGAGGAAGGCATCACACCTGACGACGAAGCAATCAACTTGGAAGACGAGGACACCAGCGATCCTGATGTCGTGGAGGAGGCTGAGGATGGTGAGGAGGTGGAGCAACCTGAAGAAGAAGAGGAGCCACTGGAAGAAGAGACGGAAGAACTAGGACACACCACAACAATGCGGGGTGGCCGTCGCATCACGAAATGTCGGATCAGCGACTTTGAATGCAATTAAAATTGGTTTAGATGATGCAGTGCTCCAGGGCTCAAAAACTAGTGACAGCTTAGATGATGTGTCAGGGCTCAAAGCTCAAATTTCCGTAACATGCTTCCAGGGTTCAGCCCAACTTAGACGTTATCTTATAGGCGAGACTGGAGTGTGCGTGCTACTAGTAGGCGTCGGTAGGATTGCAACCAATGACCTATAGAGACTGTGTGCGCCTTAAGCATCACGGTACGCACATTGGTTCTAAGTAAGAATGAAACGTTTTTTCAATGAGTGAGTGAGCGGTAGCCCTAAATTTCTACTGCTGGAGTAGCTATCCATAATGTAGTAAGCTAGCTAGATTAGAGCAACTGCATGAAAGATGAGTCGTTAAGGTAACACATAGACATGATGAAAGGCATCCAATTGCCGATCAAAGACTATCATTATTTGTATTGCTTGTTCCTCATGGCATCGTTTGTCAGCCATCCAACAGTTGAAACGTGAAGTTGCTGCATGTTGGAGGACGTCATTCACGGTTCTCGAGAATCAAGTAATACAGCATGATAGCAAGAAAGATTATATTGTACATTCGTTGCGTTTCGATAACTAATTGGCAGCCGCCTTTTTCATGGCCAAGTCAAAGACTTGCTCGAGGGATGCATGTGCAGCCGTCGATTCGTCATAATGAGCAAACAAAGTTTGCGACCCGTCAAATACAAAGGTTCCGCCCTGAAGGAATGCTTGCTCTTGTTTGGGAGGAACAAAGAAGGCTGCAGTTTGGAGCAGACAAGCGAAGAAAAAAGGAAAATATACATGTTTGAGCCACCACTACATAAAGTACATCACGAAATAAGCGCATGCTTCATACCTTTATTCCACTTTGCCAGTACTCCCCCCAGCTCTTTCAAACCATCTTTTTTCTGTAGTCGATCAAGGAATGCAAAAGGTGTGCTAATCGAAAAGAAAGTCTCTTTTACGCCACGATTAAGATCCAGTTCGTCGTAAATTGTATTGTCCGGGTCTGTTCGGCAATGACAAAATAAAAAAAGGATATGTAAATTGTTGTCCACTTTTTAAAACCAGACCCCAAAACGACAAACAAAATTATACTTGCTCCAGTCGTACCTACGAAAAGATATTTCTGCCCGTTTGGAATTTCGAGATGATTAATCAATTTCAAACCTGACAAAACAGAAGGAATCGAAGAGATGTTGAGTGTAGATATTCACATTCATCCTGTTCATTTCAGCTCCGCTTTTCAAGAAGACGTACAGTTTTCAGGACTCCCAATAGAGACCATGACCAGCCGGACACCAGCCGCTTCGAGTTCATCGATCCTCTTACTCCACTGAACGATGTACTCTTGACACAAAGGTCACCCAAGCGATCGAAGAAATACTGCAATCGACACATCGCTGGTCCCTTCTTGCAACAAATCACCCATACCAACCTGCTGCCCCACTGCATTATAAACAGATTGCTGGCTCAGAGTTTGTCGAACGTTTACTTTTTTGGCACGGTCGGATGGATTGCCGCCCAGAATGACATCGCCACAACCACATGCCTCGGTTGTTTCAACCGAAGACTTCACCGTGCATCTCGATCTACCAACCGCCGAAAATCTGCTTCCTTTTGGAACAAAGGCAGTAGCCACAGAAGCTGTGGCTACTATGCCTAGAAGCAAAAGCAGCGTATTATTCAATTTCATTGTCTATCTTTATGGGAACGGGTGCCCATACATAGTGTGGTTGATCACAACCGGATGTGCACGTGAAGAATCAATAAAATCAGTTGCCATGAATGAATCATCGCGCCGTTGTCGCGCGTTGTTTGCAGCCACGCAAGACTGAGGACACGTCATTGAGTACCGAATGCACCGGGCGAACTTGCACATTCCGAAATAGTTTACAAAACTACCGGCAATTAAAATTCCGACACAACAACGGCATCAGTATGGGCCCACCATTCTCATTTCAGCCTCCCAAGTCATTGTCGAGGTTCGCCTCACAATGTAATTTATTTTCAAGTCACAAGGAACAGATCGACAAAAATGAACTCGAACACCAGCCTAGAATTCTGACATTGGTTATGATGATGTGGCGAAAGGACAATGGGAACTACGAAAATGCGAGCATTGCAAGTATAAAAAAAACCTCGTGCGGTTCGCTGCACTAAGTTGCAAGGGGCAAGCACGGCGACTGGTCAGCGACAAGGATTGCGATTTGCTCAGGTCAGCCAACTAGTTGCTACTTGTACCTGGCTGGCAATGGCGGATGAATGTACAATATGCTGGCATCGGGACTGTAGAAAGTGGCCTGCGTTGGTTGCAGTTTAGACTTCTCCAGCAATGCCAGCGCTTCAAGATTGGATCTAGTTGTGCTAGCCCTTTTGAGAAATGATATGGGCTACAAAAGTTGTGATACTTTAGATTTTCATAGCTGTTATACAGTAAATAGGGCTAGCTAGTAGCGAGCGGAATCAAAATGAAGGATAGAAAGTCGGCAGGGCTGGATAAATTCGATGAAAAATCATCATGCAGTAGCCCCCAAGTTTATATGAATATATGCAGGAATACTCTTGTCACGTAGGTAATAATATATGCAGATCATGTAGTAGCGCGTAGCAAACAAAAATACAAAGATACAAAGCAGAAAGCTGTGTTTGGCATTGGTTTTGGGCGGAGTGAGACGGAAGTTTTGAAACGGACAAGTTCCATGGATGCTTCCTCTTTATCTCCAGTCCTCCAAGACAACAGCTTCTGGGATGGCCGGAGTACGATCCTTTCCCGCTTCATTCCAGAAGGGATCATAAACGTAGTCCTTCACAGCCGTCAAGACAGTTCTCTCTCCCATGGGGAGTACTTCGTTGTAGAACCACGGAAGGACGCCTTGTGCCGGAGCATTCATCGTGACTCGACTGGACCACTTGGGCACAGTAAAGAATGCGGCCATGCCTTCCTTCTGGAGACCTCCCTTGATGACCGAGGCATAATCGATGCGACCTGTCTGGTTCAACATGTCCAAAGAACGTCCCCACAAGGCTTGCTGTGTAATGGCGGCAACATTGCCCACAAAAATGTCCATGGACAGTCCGTACCAAAAGAGCGTCGACCTCGACTTTTGTTCTTGAGGAAAATAGAGCTTGTAGGTAATGGGTGTCAAGACAAAGGTAGTCTGGCACATGATGGTGTTCCTCATGAGGGATGGGAAAAAGGCTGGACCGGCATGGCGAGCAAGAGCTGGGTAGTTGGCTCGTGCCAACAAATTGGATTCAATGGCGGCAAACTGTTGCTTGCCAAAGAAACGCTGGACCTCGGCTCGGTTGCTAACCTTGGTCTCCAACGAGGCTGCTAGCACAGGCGCGATCATGGTCTTGAAGGCAGCTCGCATACGAAAATTCATGGAATCCTGACCGTTGTCTTGGGTGCTGCCTTGTTGGGCTTCACTTGCTGCAGGCGTAAAGAGGTCATTGCCATAAGGAGTCACGGGCACACCCATCATGCTGGATAGGCCATGATCCACTAGCTGAAAGGCAAAGCCCATGACACTGTATTGCAAGAACCATGCCACACAACTAGATGGTCCGACCACTCGATAGGGAGCAAAGGCACCTTCTCGAAAGGTCAATCTCGCCGCTTGGGCCAGTTGGCCCTTGCCAGAAACCTGACTCGAGTTCATAAACAGCGCAATCTTCTCGAGAGGCATGCCGGCAAACCGCATCATGACTCCAAAGCAACCAATGCCCAACGACCTGTAGGCTACCAGTGTAGGATCGGCCACCGAGTGGGGCAGATCCAACTGTGCCGAGAGGGCCTTGGCGGGAAGTTCTTTGCTATTGCAGTTATCCGACATGATGATAATTATGGAAGGATGTTAATGGAGATATCTTATCGAAAAGGTATTTGGAATCAATCGAGGATGTGCTTAGCTCCAAAATTTATGGTAAGACAAGATAACGAAAGATAACAAAAGAAGCAGATCAACAAGATTTGCTGCCTTTTTTAGGAAGTCTGTGGGTGCGAGTTGCAAGTCTCACCCGGAATCAAAAGCTTCAGGCATCGATGCAATTTCTGTGGTAATAAAATCCAAATAATGAGACAACGAAGCCCCGAATAAGAACTTCGACAATGCTATCAATGAATCGCGGTGGGAGAGCTCAGAGTAGAGTTTAGTACACTATTGGATCGGATATTCGGATTGCTGGGAAATAGGGATCAGTAACATTTGCGACCTCCAACATCATTCGTGCTTCCTAGCTTGCGAGAAGGCGCCTGTACGTACGCTGTTTCATTTCTAATCTACTAATGATTTTGCGTAGAAATGAAGGCGCTTCGACAGAAAACCAAAATCCAGAACGAGCGCTGGAGAGAGGAATTCGCGACTTGACACGCTTTTTGCGACATCGATAAGAACTCAAGAATAATTACATATAACGTACAGGACTCTGATTAGTGACAGGAGAGACGGTGCAATTGCAATAATTTGGAAGATCCCAGATCCAATTGGGCACTTGGATATTTCCTCACCAGGTGTACGTACTTATTCTCGTTGTCGTGGCCAGGTGGGTGTACTAGTACTTCGTTTTTTTCGTTGCCAGAGTTCGAAGATAATAGATTCATGTTCTGTTGGCCAATAGATTCATCTACTAATTACCGGTAGTAGCACTGTCCTTCATCAAGCAAGCAAGGTGTCATCACCACTACTAGCTAGTAGCTACTCTAGCTAGATAGACAGTAGAGAAATAGAAGACCAGCACATACATTAAACCCACCCTGAAGCAGTGATAAGGGTGGTCGGAAGATATGATGACGGCCGGCAGGCTGGAAGCAACCGTGACCGAAGGAAGCGGCGAACTGAACTGAACTGAACTGAAAACTATTGGAGCCCGCTGATAGAACCTCTAGATGTGTTCCGTCGATCGTCGATCATCCCTGGCAAAAGCGAGACCGACAGTGGTAGAGGGGCCGCGCAAGGCGAACGAATGCAGCTGTTGCTTTGTCAACTTGAAAAAGTGGCTGCCACTGGCAGTGGCACCGACGGCGGAGAGTGCATTACGTTCAGTTCAGTTGTTCTGTCCTCGGACGACAGAAAGGACAACAATTAGGACAATGCGTACCACAACACTATCCAACGACACACCCAAGAGTAACACTAATAGCCAGATCGGCAGATAGACTCTATCTAGCTAGTAGTTAGACTTAGCTAACTAGTTTACCTGGGTACTCGTACCTAATAGTTTCATCGCTACTACCACTAGCTAGTACAATGTAGCTAGCTAGCTAACTAGAGTAGGAAGTAGAACTGCGAATTCGGTCAGGTTGTATGTGCGTCTAATCAACATTATGAAACAGCGTGCGTCTATATAGATAGTGACGTCAGTCCCTGTAATTTTCAACCAAATGTTACTAGTACCGTCCAGATATCAATTGGGCTGGGTATGTTTCTTGCAATGCAAGCGATGTCAGACTGTTGAGATGCCGCCTCCGCCGACGAGAGAATACAGTTACACAATACTACTGTATGAATAGGGAAACATTACCAGCCACCACAACAGCTATCTTTAGCAGCTGGATCCGCATTTATACTCTCAAAAAGCATAAACATGGGCAAGAAAAGGTACAGTAGATCCAGCGTCAGAAATGCGACGAGTAAATCCATCGATGGGATAAATCTGAATGGAGCGCACTCACCCACGTCATTTTTTGTATTTGCTTCTTCCCAAATTTCACAACAGTACTGACGACATTCCAACAATCCTCAAAGATGCAACCCTAGGACCCAAAGTAAAAGAAATTATTGGCAAATATGTCGATAAATTTACGTCGGGCGATTCTCTCGTCAAGGTTGTGAGGCAGTTGGATTTTTGGCACTCCGAGGGACTAGAAGAAAAGGAACTCCTCGAAATCGCCGAAGACTTGTCCGAACGGGCCACCATTTTATCCTCCGATTTCAAGTGCCCCCGTGTCAGGTTTGGAAAGACGGAACTGCAAATGCCTATTGTAACGTGCGGTGGTATGCGCATTCAACACACATGGTTGCCCGACAATCTGCCGCTATCCCCATCGCGCTCCCGAGTGCTGAACAGTCCGTGCCAGGAAAACTTGATGAATGCGGTTCGTCTTTGCTTAAAGTCGGGTATCAACCACTTTGAGACGGCACGCATGTACGGAACATCGGAATATCAGTTTGCCGAGGCACTGCATACACTCATGGAGCAAGGAGAGATCAAACGTGAAGATTTTATCTTTCAGACCAAAGTTCTCCCCACTGCCAACCGCAAGGATTTTGAAAAGGCTTTGGAGGCATCCTGGAAAAACTGTGAGAAATTGGGTCATATCGATTTATTCGCCTTTCATCTGGTGTCGAACAAAGCTCAAGTAAAATGGGTTTTAGATGATGGAGAGGACTCGTGTATGGCAGCCGTATTGGAATATCAACGACAAGGAAAGATCAAGCACATTGGTTTTTCAACCCACGGTCCCGCCAATAATATTCTGGAAGTGATCAATTCCAAAAAGTTCGACTATATCAATATTCATGCTCACTTTCTGGGATCTTACCACGGAGAAGGCACCCCAGACGGGCAGGGTGGTCATGGTAACCATTATGCAGTAAAGAGAGCATTGGAGCTCGACATGGGGGTCTTCTTGATCTCTCCATTGGACAAGGGTGGTATGGTGTACCGCCCCAGTAAGACTCTGGCACGAACACTGGGGCCAAAGATGACCCCTATTGACTTTGCCATGTTGTCCGGTTGGAAGGAAGTGGGCCATCACACCGAAACGGTTGGCTTCCATTGTCCAGCGGATATTGAGGACGCTCTTTCTGCAGCCCGCATGTTTACAAAGCCAGATATCGATGCGCAACTAAAAGCCGCCGTAGAACGTGTCAATCAAAAAATGGAAACAGAACTCGGAAAGGAATGGAAAGAAAAGGGATTGTTGAACATCCCCAATTGCGAGGAAGAGCCGACACATGGAGTAGCCATTGGCCACGTCCTGTGGATTTACAACCTGATGAAATCTTTTGGAATGTACGATTTTTGTTCTGCTCGGCACAAGAATCTTGCTAGCACAGGATGGAACACCAAGCTGTCATTCGAGGAGAACCTGAAAAAAATGTAAGTGCATTTCTTACCGTGTCCTGAGCTGGTTTTGAAAACAAATCGGTTCTAATTCATCTTTCCTTGCTCCAAAACAAACAGGAATGCTGGCAACATGGGTCGTAACTACAAGCCTGATCTTGACTATAGCAAAGCGCTGGAGAAGCACTACGACGCTGAGGCCGCCATTGCCAATATGAAAGAGCTTGAGGAATGGATGAAAATTGATGCAAATGATTTGGAGACACGTAAAGCCAAAGGGTTTGATCAGGCTTACAACTTGACCGTGTGGGTAGATTACCCCGGCGACCCATCCATATCGGGTGTTTTACTTCAGAATCTAACCTTTGGCTTGCTGGGATGTGGTGGTGGGCCTACGAAAGCTTCGGCCGCGTTAGTAGCGACTCTGCAAGAGGAAATCAAGAATGTATAGTTTCGCATCAGGTTTCATACTGGACACAACAGTTGGTCCTTGATAGCCCATGGGATCATACCATAACTTCAATCAATATTCCCATATTCATAAACAGACTGCCGTCGATACATCGGCCAATTATTATAGTAGTCCTAATAGTTAGCCACCTAAAAACATTCAACAGCTAACATGCTGCAGATGGAATTTTGCTGACAAGAAAATGCTTAACTAAGTCGCACACATTGCCCTTCATTTCATGGCGTCCGTCATTTTTTGTGACTCATTTTAAGGCGCGATTCCAACGGTCAAACGGCACTTTGAGTACCGGTTCGGTACCACTCATTATCAACGATAATAACGCGATGATATGTACTTGTTGTTAACATCCAGTTAGGTAGCTAAATCTTAGAACCGCATGCATCCTTTACAAACCAAGTTAGCTATATGTCCAAAGAAGCTAGCTTCTTAAAGGATGCACGCGGTTCAGCTATCTACTAAGTCAAATTACATATGGCGCAACATAGACATCATGTTGTTGATATCAGGTTATGGGGGCAAAAACTAGATGCTCGCCCGGGTGGAATCGGTGCATATTTTATGTGGAAACCGGGTGGGCGTGCCCTTTTAACCATTGTGGACTTCTAATCACGAGTGAAAATGACCGTTTCGAATGTTGATCATGGTTCTCACCGTTGATGAACAGACTGTTCTAGCACTGTGACTACGGAGTATTTGCATCTCACATTTCGCGTGAAAACCTAAAACAGAACAGAACAGAACACAAAAGCAAACATCATTCCAACCGACAGCTAATCGCCTATGTAAAGTGACCCATTACCAGGCTTGCTTGCAGCTGAACGGCACATCGACTGCTGCAGAGTGTCAACCGATACACCGTGTTGATCCACAATGTCGAGTAGAAGCACTCGTAACAGAGCAAAAGATAGAAATGACGATGATGATGTGCCGCTTTTTGACGCTCCTAAGCGGACGCGAACATCCCAAAGACATTGGCAATGCTGTCAAGACATCAATGGGCTACCAACAGAGTTATGTTGCGGTGGATGTAAACTCGTGCACGATTCTTCTTCTCTGAAACCAAGAGACGCATACAAGAACTCGAGGTATGATTGCTTTCAAGGATGGAAACAAGACGAGACAACAGTCCGCGTGGGAATGACAGGTCATGTCAAGCGAATCAAGGAATGGATTACCAAGAACAAGGGATTGGATTGCGACGAGGCGTTTGATGCTCCGGAGCCAGTGCTAAAGAAAACTAGAGCCAACATCACCCCACGAGCGCTCATGACGCCGCCACCAACAACAACAACTGTTATCCAACCGATTGTGACTGCAGCAAAGGACGACAGTGAATACAAAAGACCATTGAATTTCTACAAACAAACGATCAAGTGCAATGGAAGAGAATTAACCTACGAGATTCCCACGCACTACAAATTGGTGTTAACGAGTCATATCAGCAAGCTAAAGAATGATGGTGAGACTCTTCAGTCAATCAAGGACAAAATACAATCCTCATCCTACACGGCGAGCAGTTTCTTCTCCCAATCTTTGTGGGCTATATTGATGTCATCCATTCCTGCCCTAGCATTCTCGGCAGCCCAATTTGCTTTCCCAATGATGATGTATGCTTTCCTGTACGACACGGGCCTATTCAAATATGATTTTGACATGGACCAACATGTCACAGCATTCCCCTCCGACTGGTACCTCCGCAAGCTCACCTACCATCAAGCTGCGCGCGACACAATGTTCCTTGGCGACAGCTTGGTTAACAAACAAATCTTTATGTCATGCGATAAAGGGAATAAGAAAGGGGTTGGTCATTTTGTTAAAGTGTTGTCATGGTGGAATAGCACACGCTGCTGCGTCTCTTCGCAACTACTTGATATTGATGCTTCTGGTGGCAATTCGGCCGACTGCGCTCTTGCCATACAAGCATCCATCAATAAACTCAAAATGAATGATGATGATGCCACCCACAAGCTTGCCGGCCAATGTACTGACAGTGGAGGTGGCGGCGTCTTGGATGGCTTAGCGAAGGAAATGGCTGCTCTTAACTTGACGTGGCTCCACAATTATTTGATTGCAAACTGCACTATCCATGCCTTACAGTTGCAGTTAAGCAATGCTGTTATCAATGCTCTAGGAGCGGGGTCGCTTGACAAGGTTAACGCTATGCAATTACTCCACAGCACATACGCCCTCCAAGAAGCGTTAGATCTAGAAGAGTGGAGGCATATGTTGATCAAATCAAGTCTATACGTGGTGGAATGCGGAACGGATGCTGCGGCCGTGACCTTGCCAGCCGGAGCTTCGAAGCGACAAAAGAAACAAGCGAGTCACAAGGCGGAGTTTGAGAAGGACTTTAACATGGTCTACTCTTGGCATTCTGGATTCAAGAAAACAATAGCCAATCGAGATGACAATGTCAAAGGAACTGTTCTAGCAAAGATGCAGAAACCGATTCTAACAAGGTGGTGGACGGTTGGAGTTGGGGCTGCTTTTGTCTTTGAGTACTATCTTATTATCTTTCACGCCGCTCAAATGGTAATCAACATATACAAGAGTGACAGCTCCCCCTACAAGATTGCCTCAGCTCTCTTCTCTATGATGAAGGACCCAGCCAATTTCATTGACATCACTTTGATCCGCGGATTCAACAAGGCTTACATCCATAAACATTTGGATTGGTTACAAAGTTGTGATGATCTTAGTAGCAACCTTGGCTTCAGCTCGCATCACATGGCGATACGATACTATTTGATGCGTCAAGACTTATCTCGTGTTCTTGCATCCGATCCAATGAAAGATTACGTAGCAGCTGTTGAAGCTTGCGGCGTTCTTTCAGCTGGAGAAAAGCACAAACACATGACGAAGCTACAAGTGTTTATGAAACACGCAAGCGACTCTCTGGACAAGCACTTTATTCGTTGGATAAGTCCGCAGCTCCTACCAGCAGGCTTGTTGAGTGAGTATCCCACAGCAAGAGTCATCGGTGCAGCCATGCTTGGCAAACCATTGCCAATGTTCCTTGGCGACGCGAATGTTGTCAATGAACTGAGGACGAGTGGCAAGCTGGTGTACAAATCGACTGTTCATGGATGCGTGATTGATCTAAAAGCGTTTTCTTCTTTCATTTGCAAGAACTTGACAGTTGACCACGGAAACGAGTGTGCTCAAGAAGTAAAGATTGCCGCGGAGTTGATTGTAGAAGACCAAGTTGACATGAGATCATTCGAATATCAACATCAAGACCATGGCAACATCCGCTTGCACATGCACTCCACCTATCTCCCCTTGGCGTCGCAGACTCAATTTGTTGAATCAGAAGTAAAGACTGCCAAGTTGGTTGCCCAGACTGACAGATCAGAAGAGCTGCGCACTTGTGTGGCTATGATTCGATCCTTGTCACCTCTTGGCAAAGCGAAAGAGGAGGACTCGAACAACAGCTACACAGGTAGCAAAATTAAAGCTCTTGTCTTGTCTGCATGGCAACGTTCTCTTCCACATGTTCGTTGGAAGAAGAATCAGGTTAATAATGAATGCGATGCAAGGCTCAACACAATCTTGTACTCGCTGTCACCACAAGGCCACTTCAAGGATTCGCGAGTCGAAGCAAAGAAAGCTCGCGTAGACGAGGCAGGATTGAACTACAAGAAGCAAAACCAAGCACAACAAGTCAAGCCGCAGCACAAAACACCAGCCGTCACAGGTCTAATTCCCTACAGCAGGCTCACCTTGGCAGGAACGAACCATATGGAGGGGTACGAAGCCGAGCTATGTCATCGCGGTGTTGACACTGACGATGTCCCCAACAAAATCACTGGACGCAAAGCTCTGTTGCAACAACTCGAGATAGAGCGATTGATTAATGAAGGTGTGCCACAACAGACTGCTCAAGAGGTTGGTAAGAAACATTTCAAAAAGCAATCAACATTTGAATTCGTTTTTGCGGATGCACCATGGTAAGCGATATCCATTGTTCATTTGGTTCACCGCAGCTAAATTCGTGTCTAATCAAATTCAAATTTTCTCTGCTATTATCCTCACTAAAAGAGCTTCGACAATGATTGACAAGCCGTCGACTGTCAACTACTACCTACTTGTCAAGCTAATGGCATATAGAAAATGACATAATTGCAAAAAAATCGTCGTGTTATTTGTGCTTGTTATTTGTTTTCTTGTATCACGGGACTCCGAATCACGGGAAAGTGCTGCCAAGTACGTATCGCTCGTGCCTTACATTTTTCGCCACATCATCAAAAACCACCACCATGTTGCGTCCATGCCGCTTGTGGTGTACTTTTACTTCCATTTCAAACTTTGCGGGAAGGAGCTACACAATATTTACTTTTGATACAAATAGAAAAGATGATGCGACTTGTTGGATTAACACAGCTCTTTCTTTTGCTTGGGCCATGCTCGGCGCTGCAGAGCTTCATGCCCAAATTTGCCAATCCGTTTGCGCAAGCCGTTTCGACAGGACAAAAGATGGTTTCCAACACTCGAGAAATCGAAGATAAATTACTTGCTGAAATTTCCAACTTGGATGGACGATTGGCCAATTCGGAAGAAATCAATGCCCTCGTTTTGGCCTTGGAAAATTCCCGAGAAGTATCAATTCCTCAACCCGCCATTGCCAATCAAGTGTACGGACGATGGCGACTGTTGTACACCACCAACGCGGAAACCGCGAGTCCCATTCAGCGCAAGGCTGTGGATACCAGTAAATTTCCTATTTACCAGGATATTATTTTTAACGAAAACAATCAACTGGTGGTCAGTCAAGTTGTCAAGTTTAGCGATACAGCAGAATTGCGTGTGGATGCCTTGGCTTCGACATCGGCGTATCCCTTGCCGGAACTCACGGAACGAAAAAGTACCGGAAAAGTCCTTGGTTTAAATGTGCTAGGCGTTTCCTTGGTCGGAGAAGAAGCCGAGCCCGATGCTACACGACCGGATTCCAGAATAGATTTTGTCTTTGACGAAGGAAAATCTGATTTGGGCTCGTTTCAAATTCCCTATCCCGTACCCTTTCGATCGCCTTGGTTCCGTGATTGGGTCAAGGGATGGATTGATATTACCTGGTTGAGTGACAGGATTCGAATTTCTCGAGGAAACAAGGGAAGCACCTTCATTCTTATCAAGGAAGAAGAGTAACTATGTTATCTAGAAAATATGATTTGAAGGCATGGATTCAAAAATAATCAAAATATTCAGCTTTTTATTCCATTTATGTTTCTATCAGTGAAGTCAAGAGCCTTATATATATGG
>Ga0163149_10004770_pt1 | contig 14589 bp, 14 predicted proteins | sample OliLakLV19MP5G1_FD_148604 | JGI IMG/M metagenome (GOLD analysis project Ga0163149, IMG submission 148604) | Freshwater microbial mat bacterial communities from Lake Vanda, McMurdo Dry Valleys, Antarctica - Oligotrophic Lake LV.19.MP5.G1 | ecosystem: Environmental > Aquatic > Freshwater > Lake >...
GTCCGGCCCCGCGGCGATCGTGGCGTGGGGGAACCAGCGGATCCCGCCGCCCAGCAGGTCGTGGCTCAGCGCACCCGCGCTGGCGATCATCACCCCGGCCGCGGTGGACAAGAAGGCCGCCACGGCACCGACCGCGACAATCGCGACGAGCAGTTCGCCCGGTGTCCCCCCGACGATCCGCTGCGGCACGACAAGCATCACCGAGTCGGTGCCGCCGGTGCTGAGCAGGTCCGGGGCCACCTGGCGACCCAGCGCCCCGTAGATCGGCAGCGCCGAGTAGTACACGAAGCCGAGCACGATGACCGCCGTCCGGCGAGCCTGCCCACCGGTGGCGTTGGTCGTGAACCGGACCAGGATGTGGGGCAGCCCGGCCAGTCCCACCGCGGAGGCGACGAGCAACGAGTAGGCGACGTACGTGGCCTGCCCGCCCGGGGTATCCCCGGCGTCGCCCACCTGGTTCCAGTCGTCAGCGGACACCGCAGTGATGGTGGTCTCGTGGGGGACTGGTGTCCCCGCCGGCCACGTGACGGTCGTGCCCGATCCGACGTCGTGCTGCCCGGCGGGCAGGACAACGGCCGTCTCGTAGGGGTCGCCGTCGATCGTGCCGCTGACCCGAGCCTCGGTGTCGACGTCCACAACGACAGTGGTGGCCGCCGCATACGTCACGGCAGAGTCCTCGTCGAAGACCGGGACGCCGTCCTGTGGCCCCGGGCGGTCACTGGCAAACCACACCGCCAGCAGTACGGTCACTGGTACCAGCACACCGACGGCAATGAGGATGAACTGGAAGCCCTGGGCCGAGGTCACAGCACGCATGCCGCCGCTGAGCAGGTTGACGACGACGATCACGACGACCGCGACGACACCGACCCAGTAGGGCGCGCCGATCAACGCCTCGACGACCACACCGGCCCCTTTCAGCTGGGCGAGCAGGTAGATCAGGCCGATGATCGGGATGACGCAGGCGACGGTCCGTCCGATGCGACGGTCGTCGAGGCGGTCGCGGAGGAACTCGGGGATCGTGTAGGCGCCGAACCGGCGCAGCGGCGCCACGACGAACAACGCCATGACGACGAAGCCGGCCGCCCAGCCGACGGGGAACCACACCATGTCCAGGCCGGCCGCGAGGACGAGTCCCGCGAGACCGAGGTAGGACGCGGCAGACAGGGTGTCCCCGCAGACCGCGGCCGCATTCCAGCGCGGGCGCACGGCACGTGAGGCGACGAGGAAATTGGCCGTGGTCCTGGCGTGACGCACGCCGAGCGACCCGACCACCAGGCTGGCGACCGTCACCGCGGCCACGGCCAGCGCGACGATCACAGACCCTCCGGGGTCTCGCTGTGCCCGGCGAGCCAGGTGTCCTCCAGCCGTGCCGCCCTGCGGCGGTGACTGCTGGCCAGCAGGTAGAACGTCGCGAGCGCTCCGCCCGGCACGGCGAACCAGGCCGGCGCGGGCCAACCGGCCGGCCACCCCGGCGGCGGCGTGTCGATCATGCTGAGGATGACCGGCAGCAGGGCCACCACGGCGAGCAGGAACAGGCCGTACCGAACGGCGAGGGCACGCTGGCGGCGCAGCAGGTCGGCAACGTCCGCAGGGCTCGCCCGGACACCGTGGACTGTCGCCGCCGCCCGGACGTGGGCCTGTCTGCGGGCCGCGGCGGTGCTGGGATGCATCACCACCTGCCGCGGGCCGGCCATCAGGTCGTCGTCGTCCACCTCGTCCTCGGGGGTCGTGGCGGCCGACCGGCCGCAATCCCGTCAGAGTAGCCCGGTGCCCTTGGTGATCCGCCCGCCCTCGACCTGCCACCGGCGGGTCAGCGTGACGGCATCGAGCATCCGGCGGTCGTGCGTGACCAGCAGCAGCGTGCCGGTGTAGGCCTCCAGGGCGGTCTCCAGCTGCTCGATGGCGGGCAGGTCGAGGTGGTTGGTCGGCTCGTCGAGCACCCGCAGATTGACGCCTCGCGCCTGCAGGATCGCCAGCGCCGCCCGGGTCCGCTCCCCCGGTGACAGCTGCTCGACGCCGCGGGAGATGTCTTCGGCGCCGAGGCCGAACTTGGCCAGCAGCGTCCGGACGTCGGCGGGCGCGAGGTCCGGCACGTCCTCGCGGACCGCGTCGAGCAACGTCACATCGGTGCGCAGCGAGCGCCGCCCTTGGTCGACCTCGCCGAGGGCGACGCCGGAGCCGTGAGCGACCGTGCCCGCCTCGGGTGCCAGCCGTTCCAGCAGCACCGCGAGCAGCGTGGACTTGCCCGCACCATTGGGTCCGGTAATACCGATGCGGTCGCCGGTCTCGACGTCCAGCGTCACCGGCCCGAGCGTGAAGTCGCCTCGACGGACGACCACGTCACGGGCGCTGATCGCGATCCGCCCACCGCGAGGGGCGGCAGCAATCGAGTACGGCAACTGCCACCACTCCTTGCGCGGCTCCTCGACCACGTCCATCCGCTCGATGAGCCGCTGGGTCTGCCGGGCCTTGGCGGCCTGCTTCTCCGAGGACTCGCGCTGCTTGGCGCGGATGTTCTTGTCCGGGTCCCCCTTCCGCACTGCGTTTCGCACGCCCTTGTCCATCCAGGCCCGCTGCATCCGCCCCCGGGCTTCCAGCGACGAGCGGGTGTCGGCGTAGGACTCGTAGTCCTCCCGTGCCCGGCGGCGGTCGACGTCCCGCTCGGCCAGATAGGACTCGTAGGAGCCGCCGTAGCTGCGCACCAGTTGCTGCGCCAGGTCCAGCTCGACGACGCCGGTGACGCAGCGGGCGAGGAACTCGCGGTCGTGCGAGACCACGACGCACCCGGCCCGCAGGCCGGTGACGAACGCCTCCAGCCGGGCCAGGCCGTCCAGGTCGAGGTCGTTGGTCGGCTCGTCGAGCAGCACGACATCGAAGCGCGACAGCAGCAGCGCGGCGAGCCCGACGCGGGCGGCCTGACCGCCGGACAGGCCGGTCATCAGCGCTGTGGTGTCCACACGCAGGCCGAGGTCGGCGAGCACCTCGCCGATCCGCTCGTCGAGGTCGGCGGCGCCGATCGCCAGCCACTGGTCCAGCGCGCTGGCGTAGGCGTCGTCCGCACCCGGGTCGCCTCGTTCCAGCGCGCCCAGAGTCGCGTCCAGCGCCTGCTGGGCGTCGGCGGCACCGGTGCGTCGGGCGACGTGGCCGGCGACCGTCTCGCCCGCCAACCGCTCGACCTCCTGCGCGAGGTAGCCGACCACCGCATCGGGCGGGGTCAGTGACACCGTGCCGGTCTCGGGCTGCAGCACTCCGGCGAGCACGCGCAACAGCGTCGACTTGCCGGCGCCGTCGGCCCCCAGCAGGCCGATCGCGTCGCCCGGCGCCACCACCATGTCCAGGTCGGCGAACAGAATCCGGTCGCCGTGGCCGACAGCGAGCCCTCGGGCGACGATGGTGGCGCTCACGCCCCGAGTCTGACAGCAGTGAGGATCTCAACCCTCGACGCGGCCGGGCCAGGCCAGGCGCCAGAGACACGCGTCACGAATGCTCAGTGCTTGATTCTCGGCACACCACCCTTGCGCCCTACATTGAACGCGATCCGATAGATATCCGGTAGGTCGAGTCGGCCATCAACCCGCCGGGTCATAACCCCGAGTTCACGGAGCTCTTCTACCAGTGCATGCCCCCCAACACTACGAGGTCCCGTCCGCACCTCCTCAGTATCGTCGTTCAGGGATCGAAGCCTCTCCGCCAAGCCGTCGTCGTCCCACCTGGACAGCACCTCGGGCTCCTCGATGGGCACTTGAAGTCCCCGAAGTGGATTCACTGCCGCGCCGATCCACGGCAGGTCCTCCTGGACCTCCGCCACTCTCGTCTGCGACGCAAGTTGCACCCCCCGCCGGATAGCATCCCAATGGAGGGCGGTGACATGTGCAGCATACTCCTGAGATGTGACATCGTTCGCTCGTCGTATTGCACTGAGAAAGCTCCGGGGGCTGACCTGGCCGACGCCGTCAATGAGGTGATTCGGCAACCATGTGTACGGACGACCCTTTCGATGGTCTGTACCCATATAGGATCCGGCCATCTTCTCGAACTCCAGCCGCTGGTGCGCCTGATCACCCACCAATGCTCGTGGTGGCGTGTATCGGCCGCCGTCCTGAAAGTTCCAGTCGCCGGAGTCCCCGCGGAACTGCTCCGACAATTGCTCAGCACTGGCGGCGTTGCCCATGAGCTGATAGAGGAGGCCGAAGAGGTCGGTAGCTGTCCAGGTCAGGTCGGCTGCCGTTGCGATCAGCTTCGAGGCGTCCCGGAATTGAAGCTGCTCCGTGACAAACATGTCGTGACGGATGAAAATCTTGGCCCGCAGTGACCGGGTCCTGGTCCGGAGGTCAAGCGCCAGCCGCAGCAGGCTGTCGATCAATTTTTCAGCCTCACGTCGCTCACCGCTCAGTCGGTCGAGGGCATCGAACAACACGAGGACCAACTGGCCCGACCCGGCCGCCACCTGATCGGCTGAACCAATTGCCCGGTCGAATTCGTCCGGGTTGTTCTGCAGCCACTGGACCCGATCGGACCACCGACTGATCGCCCTCACGACGGGCACGTCCAGTGCGGTGAGCAGTACTGCGGCCCAAATGTCCGACGGAGCTACCCGCGCCGCCAACAAACCCTTCAGGGCAGCGGGCCCGGGATAATCGTCCGGCCGAAGTTCTTCCCCGTACCCCGCGACTGCCCGAGCAGACGTCAGCCTCCCGAGCTGATAGGTGGACGCGGCCACCGTTCGCAGTTGGTCATTCTGTAAGGCCTTGAACCAGACCGTCTTCCCGACACCGCGCCCTCCTCGCACCACAGTTGCATCCGGATCAAGCGCCATGCGATGACTGCCAGGGGTGAAAAGGGTTCGAAAATCCGGAGGCTGTGTCCCGGCATCTCCGGCTGGACCCAATGCCGTGCGTAGCAGGTCACGGTATTCTTCCACGCCCAAGGTCACGAGAAACTCCGTTCGATGAGGTCCGTCGCACCCTGCAAGAATTCAAAGAAACTACTCTCGATCTGTGCGTCTTCCAACCATTCTCGATGTGCCGCGGCATCAAGACCGACCAAGTTCGGCTGAAAGCTGATGGGCAGGGGCCAATGAGGGGCATCGACGTCCTGCAGAGAGGGATTGTATCCCTCGAGCATGTCCACATCATCATATAGCTCAGCCAGACAGGTCTGAGAATGATCAAGAAACGAGAGCAGATAATCATCCCGGGCCGTGGGTACGCCACTCGCGACCATCTTGAGGCGCTCCCTAATCGCACGCGCCCGCTCGGGGTCGGTCCCCCATTCGCGAAACAGCTCGCGGTAACCCGCCCACGTGTGGGGGTTATCCACCGCGAACAGGAGGCTTAGATCGCTCAGTTGGGTTATTGCCACCGCCGCGATGTCGTGCAGTCCGGCACGACTGTCCAGCAACACCACGTCAGGTGCCCGGCTCAGGAATGTCACCCGGTCCTCGCACGCGGTGACAGCATCGTTGAGTCGCTCGGCAAAGGGGGGCTCCTCCAGATACGCACGATTCAACTTGGGCAGGTAGCGATATGTTGGTCCCGGCCGGCCCGACGCCGGGGCTATCCACACTTCGCCGTTGCCTTGGGAGCGTATCGCGGAACTCCGGGCGACCAGATCCAATCCTGCAGCATTGTCGACGGCCGCCTCGGCGAAGTGGTCGACGATTCCACTCGCCGGTAGCTGCTCGTCGTCGATCAACAGAGCACTGACCCCGGGAGACTCCAGGTCTAGGTCAACGACCAGGACACACTGGCCCTGCTTCGCCAGGTGGCGGGCCAACATCACAGTGGCGGTGGATCGTCCAACCCCACCCTTGAAACCGTACAACGTTACTCGCCGTCCCGGTGGGTCCGTTGTTATTCGTGACCATTCGGTACCGACCACTGTCCGCTCCACCGTGATCAGTCGTCCCACCCCTTCACCTGGCTCGCGCACGATGCTGCGACCAGGAGCGTCGGCCAAAGCTTCCGGCGCGGACAAGTCCTGCCAGATCAGGACAGGCGTGAGCGCGCAGAAAGGACCCGTCTCGGCACGAAGTTCGTCACCCACCCGTTGCACCAGGTCCGTGGCGGGCAACATGCGTGAGTTACCCAGCACTACCGAGATCATCCCCAGCAGGTTTCGCACCAGGACCACGTCCAGCCCATCATCACTGATCCGCGCTGCTACTCGGCGCGCGGATATCCATGCCTCGTCGAAGCGGACCGTCATGTTAGCACGCCGGAGATGACGTCTTGCTCAATGGCGTCAGCGAGCGTCTTCGTGGCCGACAAGTGCCCTGCAACAACGGCCTGGGTAACCCTTAGGCCATCCGAGTATCTGTCGTCAACCTGCCAATGCTGAAAGGGAGCCGTCGAACTGAGTAGAGGGGCGAGTTTCGATCCCGAGCGGCCACGCACCAGGTTGGACATTTCTGCCCACAGGCTGGGGAGGTGCCCGGTCAATGCCCTACCATTTCCTGGCGCGCGCGGCGGACCACCTGGTCTCGCCGTGAACCTAAGATAGGACACCTGCACCTGCTTCAGTAAACATTCAGTGGCAAAACCCGCTAGATGGTCCGCCGTCGCCAAGCGGTAGACACCGAAGAGGTGGCGGGCGTCCTCGTGATGGCGACGTGCTGCAGCGGCATAGTCCGGTTGCGCGGCTGACGCAGTCACGTCATCACGCTACCCGCCAGCGAGCCACTGCTGCGGCTGCGGCCCAGGTCGCCACGACTGCAACGGGAACGAAGAGGGCGCCGGGCGCCTTGTACCTGGCGATGACACGCGTCGCGGGTGGCCGGACCTTCCGAGCCCTGGCGCACCGCGACTACCGGATCTGGGCGGCGGCCGCCCTGGTGTCCAACACCGGCACCTGGATGCAGCGGGTGGCGCAGGACTGGCTGGTCCTGACCGAGCTGTCGGATGACTCACCGTTGGCGGTCGGGGTGGTCACCGCACTGCAGTTCGCCCCGATGCTCGTGCTGTCGCCGTGGGCGGGCCTGGTCGCCGACCGGTTCGACCGGCGCCGCGTGCTGCTGGTCACCCAGGCCGCACAGGGCGTGCTGGCCGCCGTGCTCGGTGTACTGACGATCACAGGCACGGTGCAGCTGTGGCACGCCCTGGTGCTGGCCGGCGGGCTGGGCGTGGCCACCGCCTTCGACGCACCCGCCCGCCAGACCTACGTCTCGGGCCTGGTGCCGGCGCCCGACCTGCCCAACGCGGTCAGTCTCAACGCGGCTACGTTCCACGGCGGCCGGCTGCTGGGGCCTGCGGTTGCAGGCTTGCTGATCGCCGGGATCGGCACCGGCTGGGTATTCGTGGTCAACGCCGCGACATTCGCCGCGACGCTGCTCGCCCTGGTAGCGCTGCGGCACCGGCCCGAGGCCACGCGGGCGGATCGCGGCGGTGGGCTGCGGCAGGGCTGGGCCTACGTCCGCAGCCGAGGAGACCTGGTGCTGGTCATGGGCGTCGTCGCCGTGGTCGGCACCCTGGGCCTGAACTTTCAGCTGACCAGCGCGGCCATGGCGCGGCTGGAGTTCGACCGCGGTGCGGCCGACTTCGGCCTGCTCGGCACCCTGGCGGCGGTCGGTGCGCTGGCGGGCGCGCTGGTCGCAGCCCGTGCCGAACGGCCCCGGTTGCGAACCGTGGTGCTGGCCGCGCTCGGGTTCGGGGTGGCGAGCGCCGTCTCGGCGGTGATGCCGACGTTCTGGTCGTACGCCTTCTCGTTGGTCCCGGTCGGCCTGACGGCGCTGACCCTGATGACCACGGCGAATGCCACGGTGCAGTCGACGACACCACCGGAACTGCGGGGACGGGTGATGGCGCTGTACCTGGCGATCTTCTTCGGCGGCGCTCCGATCGGGTCGCCCATCGTGGGCTGGATCGCAGAGACGGCCGGGCCGCGGTGGGCGATCGGTGTGGGCGCGGTGGCCGCCTTGCTCGCGGGCGGGGCAGCCGCGGTGTGGCTAATACGGCGCCGCAATCACGAGTGGGGGGCAGCGGGTGCGGTGGAGTCGGCGTCCCGGCCACCGGTGAGCGTGCCGTGACCGACGCGGACACGTAGGACGCGATGTGACGTGATGCGGTGTGGTGAGCCGGTGACATGACCAGCAACGGCACGGCCGCGGCCGGCCTGACACTGCTCGGCGCAGGCTTGTCCATCAGCATCGACGCCGGCACCCGGCGGGCGTCAGGCGCGCCGGCACGATCGTGGCTGCTGCGAGGCACCGCGGGTCTGGTCACCGTCGGCTGCGGCGTCTCACTGGTCGCCGACGCGGCCCGCCGGGCGGCGGTGGCACAGGCCATGCGTAAGCACTAGGCGACAACTGATGAGTCGCGGCGTCCTTCTTCGGGGCTGGCGGTGCGCTTGATGTGCTGCAAAGTCTCGACGATGACCGTGATGTCGGGGTCGGGGTAGACATAGTCGGGCCCGGTCGGTGCCTGGTCGGTGAAGGGGGACTCGAACAGCCGTGCCGGTTCCATCGAGCCGTTGGCGGTGAGATCGTCGATGATCAGGGTGACGAAGCGAGGACACCTACACAGCCAACCAGATCCGTTGAAGTCTTCGCCGACTTTCTCAACGGCGACGGCGCGGTCGAGGCCCACCAGGGAGCGGATGAACAGTCCGAGGCCGCCGGCGGTACGCGCCGCCTCCTCGATCACCGAGCTGGTACCGCCCGCCTCGACGAGCATCGCGCCGAGAGCATCCAAGTCGGCGGGAGTGAGCTGCCTGTTCCGGCGCAGCTTCTGCAGGGCGACGTGATCCTCGTGCGCGCGTAGGTAGGCCTGCGCCCTGGCGCGGAAGCGCTCGGGTCGAAGCCGGGGGTGGTACCGGGCAACACCACCTCGGTCGCGTTGCCCAGCGCGTCAACGAAGTCGGTGTATACGGGATTGTGTCGGGTCTTCTCGACGAACTGCACCAATCCGCGGATCCGGCGCCGCATGAGGTCGAGCATCGCGACGGTGACGTCCACCCACCAGTCGTCGTCAGCAACCTCGTCCAGGAGTCGAGCCTGCTCGGCGACCGACGGGATCGCGGTCTTGGTGAGGAGGGCGACGGCGACGCCCTGCACGGTCTCCCGGCAGCGTTCGGCCAATGCGACGTCGCCGTTGAGCTGGGCGAGCTGGCGGCGCGCATGAGCTGGTCCGCCAGCGCGATCACGGTGCGGGTCTTGCCCGATCCGGTCGCCATGACCAGCAGCGCCTCGCGTCGCTTGGCCTCCAGGGAAGCGTCCACGGCCCGGATCGCCCGCTCCTGGTAGTAGCGACCCGCGATCTGCCCGTCCACCGGGACCGATGACGGCGCGAGCCGGGTCCGTCGGCGCTGCATCGCGAGCTCCAGCTCGTCGCGGGTGGGAAAGCCCTGCACCGGGCGGGGTGAGTAACCGGCGGCGTCGTCCCACACCCAGTGCTCGTACCCGTTCGTGTAGTACACGATGGGGCGGCGGTCGAGTTGTGTCTTGAGGCAGTCGGCACACAGCTTGGCCTGCTGCTGGCCGACCTGCGCGCCCTTGCGGGTCCGTTTGGCCTCCACGACGGCCAGCGGAAGGCCGTCGGCGCCCCACAGCACGTAGTCCACATACCCGACGCCGTTGCCGTCGGGCATGCCGGTGATCTTGTACTCCCGGTCGCGCGCTTGGTCGAGCGGCCACCCGGCCTCACTCAGGAGCACGTCGATGAAGAGGTCCCGGGTCGCGGCCTCGTCGTAGTCTTGATCGTCGGGCCGGGCGTTTGCTGCCTGTCCAGCCGCGATCTGCACCCGCAGGCCAGCGATCTCGGCATCGTGCGCGGCCAACGCCTGGTCGCGCTCCTTCAGCTCGCGGGCGTGCGCCTGGTCCTGGGCCTTGAACTTCGCAGCGAGCCGCGCCAGCTCCTCACGCGACAGCGGTGCCGCCTGCGCCGCCAGCGCCGGGTCGAACTGCCGGACCATCGGTGCCAGCTCGGGGTGCGGGCAGTGGTGCAGCACCGTCCACACCATGACGTGGAACAGCTCGCGCAGCACTGAGCCAGCGGTGTCAGGAAGGACAGGTCTATCGGAGTGCACCGCCCGGTTGGCGATTTGCCGGATAACGTTGAACTTCGTGGTGATGCTCGTGCCCACGCGCGCAACAAAGGCGGCGTCGTTGGACCGTGGGGGGCCTGCTTTCTCCCGGACAGGGGCCCCCAGTAGCCTGGGGTAACCGATCGGAGAGATAGTGACGAGTAAGCGTGGGAAGTATTCGCCGGAGTTTCGTGAGGCGGCGGTTCGTGAGGTGATCGAGAAGTCTCGTCCGGTCGCTGACGTGGCCCGGGAGAACGGTCTGGTCGCTCAGACCTTGGGGAACTGGGTGAATGCGTACCGGGTCGAGCACGCCGACGACGAACCGGCCCTGACGTTGTCGGAACGGGCCCGGCTGCGGGAACTCGAACGAGAAGTCCGGGACCTGCGAATGGAGAACGAATTCCTGGGGAAAGCGACGGCCTTCTTCGCCAAGAAGTCCCGGTGACCGTGAAGTACACGTTCATCAACGGCGAAGAGGGCTGCTACCCGGTGAGCAGTATGTGCCGGTGGGCGACGGTGTCCCGGTCGGGGTACTACGAGTGGCGTGACCGGGGCCCCTCGGCCACGACGGTGCGCCGCCGCGACCTGGAAGTCCTCATCCGGTGGTCCTTCGACCGTTCCGACGGCACCTACGGGTACCGCCGCGTCCACGCCGACCTGGCCCGCCGCGGCGAGCACGCCGACCCCGACACCATTCGCCAGGTCATGCGTGACCTGGACCTGATCGCGTGTCAACCCCGCCCGTGGCGCCCGGTCACCACCATCGCCGGCGCCACCGCCACCACCCCGGACCTCCTCGGCCGGGACTTCACCGCCACCGCCCCCGCGACCAAGCTCGTCGGGGACATCCCTACGTGCGCACCTGGGAAGGGTGGCTGTACCCGGCCAGCGTCCTGGACTGCCACACCAAACAGGTCGTCGGGTACGCCATGGCCGATCACCTCCGCACCAGCCTCGTCACCGACGCCCTACAGATGGCCGCCCACCGGATCACCATCACCCCCGGGGTGACGATCTTTCACAGCGACCGAGGTTGCCAGTACACATCCCAGGAATTCGCTGACGTCACCGACACCCTGGGGATACGACGCTCCCTGGGCCGCACCGGCACCTGTTACGATAATGCGTGGGCTGAATCCTGAAACGGCACCATCAAAGTCGAACGCATCAACCGGACCGCCTATCCCACCCGCCAACACGCCACCCACGACATCACCAGCTACATCGAGCTCCGCTACAATCAACTCAGACTCCACTCAGCCCTCGGATACCGCACCCCCAACGAAGCAGAAAACGACTGGCACCACCAGAACACCCACAACATCGCAGCATAAACCCGCAACCCACTGTCCGGAGAACGCCGGGCTCCTCACCGCGCGGCCAGGTCGTCGCCGTAGGGGAGGGGAAGCGCGAGCACGTCGTAGAGGTAACCGACAAGGCCCTCGACAACACGCCTTGCGTAGAAGCACGCCGAGCGAGGGTCCGAGACGAGGTACGACTCCGCCCGCGCGCAGTCCTCGAACAACGGGGGGACCGTGCCCCGGACGAAATCGAAGTTCCCCATGTGCTAATCCCTGTCCTGGTCGTCGCGGACGAAAAACGTCCGGGACCTGCTGTGCGGTGGTGCGGTCTGCCCGATGCGTCCACTCTGCAGCAGGGCGTTGAGGCGCCGGGTCGCTGTTGCATAGCCGAGGCCCAGCTTCTTGCTGATCGCCTTTGTGGTCACGTCGCCGGCGTGGATGGCTTGGACTACGGCTTCGAGCGAGCTGTCGACCCGACGTCGACCCGTGGCTGGAGGCTGTGGCGGATGGACTGACGCCAGAGGTTCCGGAAACAGGTCAGCAAAGAGTTCGTGGTCGCTGGGGCGGGGGGACTGTGAGAGCTCGTAGGTCGCATATCGGCGGCCGCCGCGCTTGATCGCAAGGTCACTGCCCACCAAGCCCCGCAGCGCCACGGTCGCCGCATGCGACTCGACGCCCCAGGCTCGCAGCACCTCGTTCGATACCGACCCGGTGCTGCGCATCAGTGCGAGTGCGATGTGCTGGTCGTTGGTCAACGATGATTCAGGCAAGGCGCCGATCCAGGCGATGGTGGGTGGATCGAGCAGAGCATGTTGTGGAACGGTCACGTGGACATGACCGGGGGTGACGTCAAAGGTGGGCGGGCTCATCCCGGCCCGGCGCAGGCGGATCATCACGTGCGGGAGTCCGGAGCCGCGGTTCTCGCTAACCGGCATCCCGTCCGTATGCGGAAGGTCGCCGAGGATGCGCGCCAGCGCCGCGTTGCGCGTCGATGACACCTCCTCGACCCCGAGCTGGCTGGGAACCACGTTTCCGAAGAGACCTCCGGGACTCTTGACGACGAGCCTGTCCGGGTAGAGCTCCACTTGAACCTGGGTGCCACGAGCACCGGGTGCGTAGTCGCGATGCAGCAGGGCGTTGACGACCAGCTCGCGAATGACGTCGACGGGGTAGTCGTACCGGTCCTCGCGTCCCGTACCGCGGATGACGGCCGCCGTGCGCATGTTGCGACGCGCAGCTGCGAGTACGCCCGCGAGCATCTCGGGGATCGTTCCGTCACATGTGACGTTGTCCAAGAACCGGGTACCGTCCTCCATCGACTCGCCGAGGGTCAGGCCCGGCAGGGCGACAAAGGAGACGAACAGCTGAGGAAGGAACTGCTGCGGGTAGGTGCCAAGGCACAGCAGACCGGCCAGGGTAGGCCGCACAACGCCGTCCTCCGCCACGAGGGCGGCGCCTGCCCGGACCAGCGCCCGATCGTCTGCGACGTCGCGGAACGCACGGTTTGGAGACTGGCGCAGTCGCTGCAGGAATGCGGTGACCACCCCCGTGTCAAGATCTTCGAGGGTTGCGCCCGGGATGACGTCGGTGTCATCGGTGGGTTGTGTTCGGTTGGACAGCAGTTGAGTGACTTCATACGCCGTGAGTCGGCGGTCCCCGTCCCCGCCGCGGATGAAAGACCCTTGATAGGCGCCCTGCCGCTTGACATGACTGGGCCGGAGCAGGGGATCGAGCGGCGGGACCTCGAGGTAGACCACATGCGCGTCCTCGAACGGGACGATCTCGACGTCGGATCGGACCGGCGGCTCCATCCCGTCGTGGCACAGGTTGGCCAGGGCGTCGCGGATGGACTTCAGGTTGAAGCCAGGCGCCGGTCTGAAACCGGCCTCCTCCGAAAGCCCAAGGATCACCAGTCCGCCCGAGCCATTCGCGAAGGCGGACAAGGTCTCGCCCATTGTCCGGGGCAGGCCGCCCGCAGCGGCCTTGACCTCCACGTCCGTCGTGTCGGACCCGATCCGCCTGAGCCGATCGACCTGCTCACGCATGACGTCTTCCAGTTCGTCAGACATGTTTTGCAGTTTCGCACTGTGGGTGAGTAACTGCAAGACACGACTCACTCGAAGAAGTCCTCGTCGACCTCGACGACGTCGAAGCTCTGCCTGATCTGAACCCCGATACGGTACTTGATCATGAGGTCCGTCAGCCGTGGTCCGTCGATGAGGATGATGCGCGTCTGGATGGTGCGGGCGTAGTCGTCGGCGCTCTGGGTGAACGAGCTCGAGGTGATGAAGACGCCACGGCTCGCGCCGAACCCGTGCAGCGCACCGATGAGCGCCGATCGCTTCCCGGCCCACGTTGTTGCCCTCGGCATACCGCTTGGCCTGCACGTAGATCTGATCCAGGCCAAGCGCGTCCTGGTCGATGACGCCGTCCACGCCACCGTCGCCGCTCCCGCCGATCGAGCGGCCGCGCCGCTCATTTCCGCCGTAACCCATGGCGAGCAGAACGTCTACGACGGCCTGCTCGAAGAAGGCCGGCGACGCTTCCCGAAGTCGCGCCAGGACGATGACGTTGTTCTGGGAGGATGATTATGAGGAGGTGATGTGTAAGTTGGTGGAGTCGTTGCGGGATATGCGGTCGTTGTCGGATTCGTGGCAGATGCCGAAGACGTCGGCGATCAGTCAGGCTCGGGCGCGGTTGGGCTGGGAACCACTGCGTGAGTTGTTCGAGAGGTGCGCGGTGCCGGTCGCGGAGCCGGGTGCCAGGCAGGGCCTGTTCAAAGTCGTCGGTGCGGCGTGGTGTCGCGGGGACACGCCGGTGAGGAGGTAGAGGGGCGGGCACGGCAGGTGCCGGGATCGTGGTGGGTATCTGACATCCGCCCCGAGTCACCGGGAGGCCCGCCGTGCCCGCACCCGTATCTTCCCTCATCCCGACCGCAGCTACCGTGCGTGAGCGAATCGGGGAGGCCGACCCGCAGGTCCCGATGGTGCTGTGGCAGGTGCTGTCCACGATCACCGACCCCCGGGCCCGGCGCGGGCGTCGCCACGACCTGGCCACCGTGCTGGTGCTGTCCCTGGCGGCCGTGCTCAGCGGGGCCTGTTGCCTGGCCGCGATCGCGGACTGGGTCAACGACAGGCCGCGCTGGTGCTGGGCCCGGTTGGGGGTGCACCGCCGGACGCCGAGGGGGTCCACGATCCGCCGGGTCCTGCTCGCCGTCGACCCGGACGTCCTCGATGCGGTCCTGCACGCCTGGCTCGCCGCGCTGGAC
>Ga0163149_10004771_pt1 | contig 14588 bp, 8 predicted proteins | sample OliLakLV19MP5G1_FD_148604 | JGI IMG/M metagenome (GOLD analysis project Ga0163149, IMG submission 148604) | Freshwater microbial mat bacterial communities from Lake Vanda, McMurdo Dry Valleys, Antarctica - Oligotrophic Lake LV.19.MP5.G1 | ecosystem: Environmental > Aquatic > Freshwater > Lake >...
GTCATGTTGTTCGCCCTCCGTAACATGGGCGGTAATGTGGAGAACAGCTGTATGGCACGACGGCGGCTTTGGAGATACATTCATATCTAAATCGGCTTCGTGGCGAAACCCATTGCAAGCCCCGCTTCGAACAAATATTGTCAGTCTGCCGTAGCCTGCAACCTGACTGCGAAAGCTCAACCCGGTCAGAATGGTTTGTAGCTGCGACGACGGAGCCCAAAAAGTCACATTCCCTGAAGCCAAGCTTCTTCGGCCACGGACAACTTTGATCTCGTGCCACGTTTTCTTATCAAGGGAGATGAAACCATTACCGGGAATGATTGTCACCAGCATTGGGTAAGGACTGGAGCCCTTGACGATGATATCATTAAGAGCGGCGGCGAACGGGCAAGTTGAACTTGAAGTGATGGGGCTCTCGTAGACCGTACTACCGCAACTTTCATACAGTTGAGAGCTTATGTTGAAAGTTTGAAGTTGGATAAAGTTGGGGGTCGCGCTGATCTCAACAAAAGGGTCCAGGCAATCAATCTTCACATGCTGAACAGCAATCGGCGATGCGCTTGTGACGAAACCATCCTTGACCGCAACAGCTCTATATGTGAAGTTTGTAGTTTCCGTGAACTGCTTTGGTTTGCATACGCGCGGGCCACGAACAAAACTCAGAGAAGCATTCTGTTGATTATGGGCCAAAAAAATAATTGACCCTGCTTTCACTCGTTTCTGTCTTTCGCTTTGTGTGAGCCAAGCGTCTGCCCATGGCGGCTCAGACTCGATGAAAATAGCCAAAGCTCTATCATATCCCGAAGTATCGTGCACATTCAAATTAGTTGGGGTGCTGTAATCATGAATGAATTGGTGAATCGTACCAGGCGAGTCCGCTGTCAGTGCAGAGACAATGTTTATATGCACCGTCTCCTCGGAGGACCAAGCCCCTTTTTCATCAGAAATGCGAAACCGGAAGAGGTCAGAAGCACCATTACCGGGGACAGGCCGTTTTGGTGATATGCTATTCGGCCTATAAAACACATATCGTACATGGACTGGATTTCCTTTGTCGCAAGCCAAAGTAAAATTGGTTTCAACCGATATGTTGGTACCGTGATACAGACCATCTTCTCGAAAATTTGTCACTCTGAGGATCAGTGACCCCCATTGAGGAAGTCGCGTTATCTGAATGGAAGCGGTAGAGTCGCCCTTGTCAACGTCTGTGCCTCCCAGTGCAATTGAAGGTACGAAATTGGACTCTAGTCCCTCCAGTACATCCGAGGACATTGGTGATGCATAGGCGATGGGGGGATCGTTCACAGGGTTTACCGTTATAGAGATGGTAGCAGACTCACATTGAGCTGGGTCGAAAATGATTTGATCCGTGACACAATACATTATGCTTGTATATTCCTCTCCGGGTTTTTCTGAGTGATCGTTGAAAGCTGGGACGAACACAAGACTGCTTGTATCTTCAATATGGATTACGAAGGCTTGATCAATGATAGAACTCAATTCAGAATAGCGCTGACGATAAAGTTCTACAAAGCTACCAGCCGTGAAGTGGTAGAGCTTTCCTTTGTGTGGAAGACCCGTTATGTATATGTTGTGCGAGGGAACTTTCACGGGGGGCATCCCTGAGGTCGATGTTCGAGTGATGTTGATCGATGCTAGCAAGGCGTCGACTTCGTCCTCGACTGTCCGGATTCGAAGTGGCATCTTCTGCAAGCCTTTCGCGTCCTGGATGAATGTTAGTCCTGGTGGAGTAGCGTACCACTCTGGGGTGTGTGATTCAGGAACTTCTTCCGCGTCTTCGTTGATGGCAACTTGGTACGGATACGCATAGGGATGGCCCGGAGGAAGACCCGCCGCGAGATTATGGGTTACTTCTTGGGGAGAAAGCGCTCTGTTGTAGACAGAAAACTGGTATAATCGCCCATGCCACACTTTCTCATGGTTGGCTGTCGACGCAAGATGAGAAAAGAAATGCATAGCTGATCCTGCATTCCAGTGCTGCAAATTGTCTGGGAACCGTTCCTTTAAAATCGTATAAGCATGCGAATTGATATAGAGCTTCTGGTGTTTATCTTCCAGAGCCACAACAAGATGTAACAGTTTTCCAGAAGGGATTGTAACGTTGAGAAGAGAGGAATAGCAGGGTGCGTGCACTTCGCCGGCACCCCGAAATGAGATTCGACATCGATCGTCCACTTGAGAAATCTGAAAGTCGAAATGATTTCTGTCGCACAGGCCCGTACCGCCACCATGCATATAACTGTCTTCCCATCCAAGAGTAAAAATGGGAAAGGAAGCACCACCGCGCGTCGCCAGTGGTTCGACCCAAAACTCAAAGCTGATCCCTTTCGCGCCTTGCTGTGCATATAGAATTATATTGTCTTCAATGCTGTTGCTAGTCAACTTCAATAGGGCACCGCTTTGATCTCCAAGGAAATCGCCGGTTGAAGTAAAAAGAGTCTCAATTCCAAGTCCCTTGGAGCATTTCGTGCCATTGGTGTCACGAGAAAAGGGGGCCACTTTCTTTGAAATCGATTTGGTCGAATCGAAGAAACGACCTTCGTTACATTGCTCCTTGGTGAAGGCGTAGCGAGCAATCGGCTGCAGTACCCACGACGGATCGCCCACGTTGGAGCTGCAGATTGCTCTGAGATTCAAAACAAAGGTTAGAAGAGTCACAAGTAAAGGACGTGAGATCATTGCGATTTTCCCCATGTGTTGTTGAGTTTCGGCGTGGGATTCCGCATGAAGAAATTAATAATGAGGACAAACAGGTAGGAATCGCCATCGACCCAGTTTCGATGAACACTGACTCACTGACTGTTTCGTTTCAATTTTTTTAATCTTTGCTGTCCGCGATTTTGGAAGGGTCGTTTTCAAACGATTTCAATCGTGGTTTCAGTTTTTAAAAAATTCTGAAGAGGATCGCGAGTCGGTCTTTCGCAAAAATATTAAACCCTTGTATGAGTCTTTATGTACTCTTATTAGACCTGCTATCTAGCTAGCTAGACTGTATTATGAATTACTACCGGTACAACTGTTCTAGAAAAAGTACTGTAGTAAACAGTGCTACAGTACTAGCTGCTACTAGTAGCGGGTACCGGTGTTTAGTAGCTAGAGCAGCCAGTAGTATGGAGAACAACACCAACAAACCAGCAGAACAGAGTTGTTTTTTAGCGCGACTACAGTAAGTGTGCGTTCATTAAACTAGACACCGTCGTGTTTGACCTTGGCCTACTAAGGACTCTTCTTGCTCTTCTTTTTCGACTTTTTCATCGATCCTCCCGTTTTGCTGTATGCAGCTTCCACGCCTTTGCGTTCTTCCTTCAGCCGTTCTACTTGCAGTTTCAGGACAGACTTACTTTCGTTCTCCTTCGAGCGTTCGATTTCCTTTCTGCGTTGATACAATATCTCGACGTTCGCCTTCTTCTTCTCGAGCCCTCGCTGCATTCTACCATAGAGACGCGAGGCCTTGCGGCTCATCATAACCTTCGCGAGGTCGTGCGCTTCATCCTCCTGAGGGTGAGCAGGGAGACAGCAAAAGTGGCAGCAATAGCAATAACAATAGCAGAAACGTAATCCGTGAGCAAACGTATGGAAGCGGAAATCTAGGAGGGCTAATCTATGTGCAGTTCATGTCTAAACGTACCTCTTTTTTGCGTTTCTTGCTATTCTTCTTCTCTGCTAATTCCTCGTCGTCGTCGCTCTCCTCTTCCTCCTCGTTCGACTCTTCATCTTCTTTAGGAACTTCATCGATTTCTTCGTCGGGTTCGTCCCCGTCCGTGTCTTCCTCACTCTCGGAGTCGGCTGATTCCTTCTTCTTTTTCTTCGGGATATCATTGGCATGTGCCGCCGCTTCAACATCTTCCATTGATTCACCGTTCTTAAGCCTTTCAATTTCCTCAGCGTACGCTGGTTTGTATCCTTCCTCCTCGTCGTCAACCCAGGGTGATAAATGTGGCGGAAGCGTGACACCTACGCCATACTTGGAAATTGGCAAGATGTACATGAAATTAGCACTGTCAATAATCCACTGAGGCTGGATATATTCACGAGACTTGGGAAGTGACTTGTAGCTGGAGGGGAGCGTCGGACGGTCCACAATGTGATGCGTGATCTTGGGGTCTTTGTCTGAGATGGGACTATCATCTCCCTCCCATCCAACATTTCCGCCGTAAGCAAGACACACAAGTTCGAGATACCCACGTGGAATTTCCCTCGAAAGGAAAAACGTGAGCCCTGCATAGAGGTGCTTTCGCTTCAAAGCGTCATCGTCAAGTTCTGCCTCGGCACCAGCGCCAGGAAAAGCGGTTCGACTCTCTGCTTCCGCGATACTTTCGAGTGCAGCCTTCAAAGGACCTGCAACGTCTTCATCATTGCGACACCAACGCTTTTAATCAAATCTTTGGATTTCTTGTGTGCCTTAGGTTTTGTATCATCATTATTCTCGCCGGCAGCGTCTTTGCCAACTATACTTTTCTGCAAAGACTTGCTGACAGCATTGCTAATTGCACCACTAGATGAATTAAGTGCATTTCGTAAAGCCTGCATATTGGCTGCAAGAATTGCATTTTTGCTTCCCGCCGTCAACTTGGTCGGGTCCATGACTTGCAATGGGTATCGAACACCAATGTCGTTGTAGAGCTTGAACAGCACAAAGTCTAACAGGGTTTCATAGAACTCAAAGAATGTCTGCATGACTTTGTAGTCTACGTCTTCCGGCAAAAACTGTGTAAAGGAATGAGGAACAACCCATCGAACTGGGTTTCCACGAATCGACGCTTCCATGTAAATCCCCTTGACGGAAATGAATGATTTGGTGATGGAACAGGTTGTGGCACAATAGGCTCCCCATGCCGCAGCCAGTGATTTCGCCTTGTTGGTCACCTTTGCCTTTATGTTGCCTTCACTGGGCAATGCCGCAAACAAATAGGTCAGTGTCAAGGCATCGTCTATATCGTTGAGAGCATCCACAAAACGTGGATACCGTTCTTTGACCAAATGATGAAGTGTGTAAGTAGGTACAAGGGCATTTTTCCTCGCCGCTTCATCTCGCTCGTTACGTCCTGCCGCACGCCGAACCTTTTTCATAAAGGAACGGAACTCATGGAACTTTTCCAGAACGGGTTCATGTGCAATCGCTTTGATGTCCTTAATATGATAAAATGACTGTCCTTTTTTGTTCTTCGGAACACGGCCTAACGGTTCTCGTGGATAGATTCCTTTGAGGATACAAAGACGTCGAAAATCTTTCAAAGTCACCTGAAGTTTCTTCAGACAGGCCGATCTCCCGATGAAGGTGGCTTCCAATCCAGCATTATGTCTCTTCTGCTTCTTTCCCATGCGCGACAGCTTGCGCTTGGAGCCCATCCCAGAATGGCTTGCCGCCTTGATGGACTTTTTCTTCGGCCTTCCTTTCACTCGAGCGCCCCCCATCTTTGCAGTTTTATCTAGTAATGTGTTGACTAGCTACCTGGTAGCGAGGATAGAATGAGTGGGTACTAGCTAGTAGTAGTGCGTGGAAAATTATAATACTAGTGGATGCTTTTGTTTTACTAGCAATAATAGTAAGGGTAAACGCGAGTTCTTCATTCATTCTTTCATTCTTCTGATTGATTGATATTCGAATCGAATTTCGTTATCGCCGTTTCGTTTGGTTGGATTTCGAATAGGATATGAGGCATTTAAGTCACGATCACCTTCTACTGTAGACTCAGATCTAAGAAGTCGCGAGAAAAGGATTTCATTCAATTTGGCACTCCCTCCGCTTGACACCTGTCATCACTCATTTTGCATCAATCCAATCCTGGTCAGCACCACCCATCAAACTACTACAATTGTATAGCTAGCTACTAGTAACTACGACGTACTGGTACCGGTATCACCGCTAATATCCCAACACACTTGATCTTCGTCTGCATGGTTCAAGAATCATCTACCTCGTGAATCAATCGCACAAGCTATCAAAGGTTTTGCTCAAACTTGTGTTTCTTCCATACTATAGTAGTTTCACTAGATCCCAAACTTTCACATATATTTCGTTGAGAATCCACTTCTTCAATTACCCCTTCTTTTGAGAACCAGTCAAGAATCGAATCAACAAGATCATCATCATCATCATGAAGCAATACCTTTCTATCGTTCTGTCTTTCCTACTGATGGTGGGATCCACAATGGCCTTTGTGTCCCCCTCACGAACGGCGTTTGCCCCCCTGTCTTCGACGATGCCTACTACAGCTTCGAAATCATCTTCTTTTAACAACAACCCCTTCGTCCCTGCGGCACTTCAGAGGCAACGAAAGTCTATCGCCCCGGTCCAGACGATGAGTTTGTTTGGTTTGGGTGCGCCCGAACTTGTTATTATTCTCGTGGCGGCTGCCTTTTTGCTGGGACCCCAAAAGTTGGCCGAGTTTGGAAAGGATGCTGGAAAGATTGCCGGCGAACTCAAGGAAGTCCCAAAGGAATTCCAAAAGGGATTGGCAGAGGGAGAAAAGCAAGCAGCCGATGCATTGAAGTCGGGGGAACCCGCGAAAGATGCCGAGAAGGAATAAATAGATACTTGCATACTAATTAATTACTGGCTGTGGATTGATTGATTGGCGGAATGACTTGATAGCTGGATTCTTCGAAAATTTGCGAATGTGCGAAAGGTTAGACGGGATGAAGCGAGACAAGCTGCATGCGGTGCATGATTGAGCTTGTTACTGGGCTCTACCTTTGCGTGCGTTCCGGATTGGTCGGTTACTTTACGATAAGTTGTTGGCTTGCTTGCTTGCTTTGTATGATGGAGTGCTGCAGAGAGCTATTAGGCTACCTACAATTGAAATAAAATGATAATACTAGCTTCTGCGCAATTATTCCATTGGATTCATTCATCGTGATGGAAGTAGCCGTATCTCGTACTGCCACAGAGTGGACGTGCTCTCGTATGCAAGACAACGGGTTGCAACGCAGATGTGCAAGCAACACCTGGCATCTTCTTGCATTTCCGGTAGCTAGTAGTCGTTTGCTGATATTCCAATTTTATCATTTTTTGTTCATACTAGTGCCCATTCCTTGACTAAACCAATCTGTTAAACACGATGAGGGAACATGAACGAATATATCTTTATTCGGATAGAGAGAGAATAAGCAGATGCAATATAGTAAGTATTAAACTTGTCATTGTCACTGCTTTATTAAAAACCTTGTTTTGATCTAATGGGTAACTAGCTGGGGTACAGTGCCTGTGCTAATAGAAGTGATGCGTTTATAGCAGAATTTTTATGCGATATATGTAAGTAATGATTCCCAACTTTCAGCTGCATCTATGGCATGGTGAGAACTACCTTCCCACCACATGTCATTTGCTCTGGGTGATTAACTTCAATATAAGCTTGCACTTTTCAGTTCACTAACAAAAAAATTATTGCACCTGCTTTTGGTAACAGTAGATGCTTATACCCCTCAATTCTGCATAGTTAGTGGTCAGCAATTTGAAAAATCAGAATAAGAAACAATTATTTTTATTTTTCTGGCCCCTTGAAATTGATAAATATAGATCCAATGTTATTACATTAGAATGCTCAATTTTCTTTCTTACTTTATTTTTGCTTCTGATTACCAAGAGTTGATCAGTCATCCTTAGAGTTTCTTTTTAAATCAGAGTAAGAAAAAGAAACTCGATATTTTCGTGTTTGCAAACTGTCTGACTCTATGGTGTCTAAAATTGATGCAACTCATTGTGCTACTTAGTTGGGAACTTTTGTTGGACTATTGTGTTGAAAATTGTTTATTAGAAACTTAAATAAAAAGCACATGAAGAGCTTCAAAAATTTGCACACTTGACCCTCAGAAACAGCTTCTGTGCATCATGCCAGATAAACTATGATAACTTGAAGAGAGAGCCCATGACATGCTTGGTTGGCATGAAAAAGAGTTTCAAAGTGTGATTAGCTCTAACTTCACACTTACAAAAAATCTTTTCTACTAGTAGATGGAGGCTCAGAGCTCACTGGTGATGGAGGCTCAGAGCTCACTGGTGGCTTAGGTGGGGCTCTTTTGGGGATAATGCAACATTATGATGAGCCTACATGTGGAGGGAGCTGCACATTAGCCTGACTTGGATTCAAGTTGTCTTTTGCAGAGCCCATGAACGATCAAATGCAAGGTTCACTACTGCCTTCTGCTATTAAGAAAAAAACATTTTTTTTCAGATGGTCTTGCTCCCACCCAAGCAATTAGGGTACAACTCCATAGGTTTCATTGCCAAGCCTGCACAAAAGCCGAAGTGATCGGTCATCTGTTAGAAGAATCAGCCGATTCGCGACTGTTGAGGCCAAAACACAGCAGCACAAAAGCTACATGGGAGCCCAATTCACTGTGTGGGAAAAGGGAGGGCAAATGACATGAAGCACTGGATTATTTAGTGAGCCACACTTACCATAATTTTCTATAAGTAGTGCAGGAAGTGCCAAGCCATGATGATGGTTTCTGTTGTTGTCATTTTTTTCCCAATAGCTTCAGGCAGTTCCCCAATCTTAGCGATCTCATGTGAGACCTAACTGGTATTAAGTACTACGCACTGATGAATGTCCCTTGATGATAATTATCAACTTGTCACTCCACTTAAGCTTACAATCATTGTTGCTGTCATTCTATTGTTAGAGTTCAACCTGGTGTACTTTTCTCAGGCATCTTTCATAATCTATCCCTATTTGTGGTAGTTGGTCCCAGATAAATTGCTGGGAGATGACGCCATGGCCTCGCGAGGTGACGGCATTGATGGTAAGAAAAATGAGGGGGGAAATCATCGCGTGGAGCAACAAGCATCACCAGAGAGAAGCTGTAATTTCCTTGTAATGAGCAATGCTGGCAAACCAATCTATTCTCGACGCGGGGATGAGGAACAAGTGGGGCGCATTTGTGGACTTTTGCAAGCAATTCGGTCTTCCATTCAATCCAACCATCATCAACTGGGCGATATTCGATCGCTGCGCTCTGGTCGTCTTTGTCTGGTCTTTATGTCCGTAGGATCCCTCACATTGGTGGCCATTGGAGGCAAGGACGACGCAGATGCGTATCTAAAACTGCAGCTGGAGTATATCTTTGGTCAAATCATGTTCACTTTAACGGCTCGCGTCGTGGAAGAATATTTTGCGTTTGATCTTAGTTTTGACCTAAGAACAATGCTGGGCAATACGGACTCTGTCATTCATGGTATTTTGGATGAATGTTCGCCTAGTTTTGGCAATAATGGCAATGGGTATCTCGGTCACTATCTGTTTGGTGCTATCGAGACACAGTTTCCCATTTCTCCATCTCTTCGGGCCCGAGCTTCCACTGTCCTCCAGACTGTGGGTATCAAGACAGAGTTTACTGCCTTTTCTCTCTTGACCATAGCTGACAAATTGATCACAATGATCCAACCTTCCTTTCCAGCACACCAGATGCGAGTATCTGATCTTCATTTACTTCTGCATGTTCTGAACCGACAACCAGCACTTCTGGGTGGCACAAGTGAATTATGGATTCCAGTCTGTCTCCCTCGGTTTTCGTCGGAGGATTTCCTCTTCTGTTACGCGCTGTGTTTAGATACCGCCTCCAAGCTTTGCCTTGTAATGGTCAGCCAGCAGAGCACTACCCAACAATTCCAGCTCTTTCGACAAGCTGCAGCTACAATTCGCCGGTCGCTAGACTTGCCGGCGGCCTTTGAGTCGGTATTGGAGATTTTGCCACAAGAATCCACCGAAGGTCGCTCGTCACCCAATAGCTGCACCAGGCCGGAACTCGCCGGCGACGTTACATCGAGGGATGTCAAGTGGAGACGAAACATGGATATGAATGAGAATCAGCAGGGTTATGTAGACGCATCAGGCGATGGTGATTCAATGATACCCTATCTGCCTAGCCCTAAGAGTACTTCGAAATCTACGAGCGGAGAAGATTGTGGGGTTTTCCTGAGAGAGATTAGAGCAGCCTGTAAGCCAGAGACTATACGAAGTACCATGGACAACTATCTATCAATCGGATCGGCTCTACATTTTGTATTCCGATTAGATGTGCCTCTTCCAGCCGCCATTCGGCAAGGCCATCCAGGGAATGTTCCTCAGAGTATCAATTCACGGTTGGGATATCCGTTTTTAGACGAGGCTTCCAAGCGAAAGGTATGGAATACCTACACAAAACTCCGATTGCGTCTTTGTTTGGGGTCGGCTACACCTGAGTCGACTATGGCGGCATTCGGTTCTACTTCGCCAACTGCTGAGACGGCTGCGTCAATGATGGACCTGAGTTGTCCGGCAGTATGCTTTGCCAGCTCGTCGCCTGAAAGAAAGGACGGGATTGCGTACGTTATTGATGGCACCGAGCTGTATCTTGGGATGAATGGGCCTGACTACGAATAGTAAGTTACGGAATGCATCACGGCGATGTCAGGTTTTTACATTTTGCTAACAATTTACGTCTTGTCCTACGACACCACAGCTACGCTGTCATGTCAAATACTAGAACGTTCAAAGAAGCAGCCTCGTCTGCAACGAAACTTGTTCGCCGCCTTCTTGCTGATCAGAGAAGCCTCTTTCTCAATCCGTTAACTTGGGATGGCTGAGGGAGTGGAGTAATTTTAACGCGCTCTACTCACAGAGAGACAGCCCCTGGTCTTTGCTCGAACTTGCCGCACTGGCCACTCCCCAGAACCAGCCTCGGAAACTCGGGTCCGTGGCAGGATCATAAAATCGAAATTTGGAGCGGAGCGATGTCAATTCCTCCGTTGATAATGATGCCAACGCTGGGAAATGAGCAAGTTGCTGCTCTGGAGGATCGGCATGAGACGGCGACAATCTCGAGGTGAATCTACGGCTCATTGAGTCTCCCTCGGAAAGCAGATGGAGCTGGGGCATTGGAAAGCGATTCTTCGAACGCTCGAGGAGGAATTGCTTAAATTCCTCGCGAATGCCATCGTACTCAGGTTTTTCCACGGTCGCCTGTCCTGACCAAACAAAAAGATTGTCTTCATGGTCTGCCGCAATGATACACTGTGATAAATAATGCATGGTCAAAGCCACGTTGAGTGCACTCGCCGATCGGATGGTCTGCATGGCAAGACTATCAAAAGCACTTACATGATCCCACAAAGATAACGTTTCTGCTGGAACAGATTCCATTGATGGTGTCCCATAAACGGATCCTGAGCTCCACACGGATGGCGCCATCATATTCAAACAATCTTCCAGTGGCAATCGGAGAAACATGGATCTAATTTCGGCGCGATCGTCGCTCGACTGAATGGGGCCAATACTAAGAAGCGGGCCGCGTCTCATGTGAAAGAGCCGCCGGAGCGCCCCGGCCAGTTCGGGCGGAAATGCAAAGTCCAATGAAGTTGTTCCGCCGCTTGGTCTCATAGATAGCCTGCGAAACAGAAGTCAAACAAAAAAGTGATTTATGTTGGGTGTTGAGCCAATCCAAAATGTGATCAGGCAAACAGGAAGAAAACACTATAACCTTACCCGCCCAAACTTTGTTCCAGCCGGAGCAACCTAAAAGCCCCTGATACACGTTGAATCGTCGCATCTAGATCCCGCTGAGCTTCGAACGCAAGGTGCTCAAGCTGATCTCTATCCGGTGCTAGGACGACATCATTTTCGTCCGATATTTCCCTCCCGTACATGGATCTGTACACAGCCTCTTTTCCAAGAAGGACAGGTACGACTTCCTCATCAACCGAGTCCAGGAAATCGCTCACGCTCGATGCAACTGGAAGCTGGTGGCTATAAACTCTAGTCACCAGCGTCTTGCCATCCTTCTCGACGTACCGCACAGTGCACTGGAAGAACGCAACTTCGTCCATTGGGTACTCGTCGTTTACGCGAAGCATAACAGAAAGTGTGGCAAGTGGGTCAAAACGACCAAGCGAGAGGCGGGTGAGGGTTTCCTCCAAAGCTTCGGTGGCTGGCAATTCATTTGTCTGGAATCCATGGCTGGCGGCCAGTGAAGCCCCGATTGCGAATGCAGACCTCTCGTTGCTAAGAAGATTTTTCTGGTCTTCGTCCAGCAACTCACCAGATCCAACAAGATGTGTTGCAGACAAAAATCTGTACTTCGACAAGATAAGGACAAATATGTCAGAATAACGCAATTTGTGAACGACAAGGAAATGCACTTCTCCCAGAGCACTCACCCAGAAATTCGCATATCTACCATGCATCCTTCAAGGTCGGTGGAGTTATGCGAGGGCAAAGGATTCACAGTAGAATCGGAGCTGTGCGCTTTTGACTTGGACAGGAAAGTCTCACTCAAGATGAAATCCATGTTGTGTCGCAGGTGTGCCGTGGTAAACGATTCATGGGGGATAACATACCCACCGGAGGGCTCGACCACCGCTTGGAAGACGGGCAAGCCCAATTCGTGGGCACCTGATGCATTCGTTGCGTGCATAGTGAGCGGGCGGGTTTACAGAATATCGCACCTAACAAGCTAGCAAGCCAATAGTTATAGCATTGTTTCGTACCGGTACAGAATACATCAACGCCCACTTCGTGTTCTTGTGCCACCTCTGCCAGTTTTTCGAAATACTGGACGGCACTCGACAATCGTTCCTGTTGGATGACATCCGGTTTTTGTCTATGAGACGACGAATTCAGAGCACGCCGTGAATTACCTCCATAGTCAGGCGCCACTACGCTTCCATCCCCCACGTTCGGGCATCCGTTCGTAAAGAGCAAAATTTGTGACCTTCCAAAGGTTTTTGTCTGACTGATGGTGGCTAAATCAATGGCGCACTGCAATGCTTCTCCAGTACATCGATATGGGTGCGCTGAGGCAGCCTTGGACTTCGCTCTGACCCATGGAGACTCATTCGGGGTCGAGGAGGCTTTAATTTTACCAGATGCTTGCGCTTCTTGCCGTTGTCGGGCCTCTTTGCGCTGCTTCAACTTATCCAGCCGGCTCATTGGCTGAGGCGCCTCTTCGGGGGATGACTGCACATCTCCACTATCCCCACTTAATGTTGTTCCATAAACTGCCGAGATACATCGCCAGAGATAAGACATATCATCCTCATTTCCAGGTCTGACTGTAGCAAGGTATGGGCGCTTCAGGATTTGACTCCTTCGATTAGCAAGGTGCTCGTCGCTATTCGCTTGCTTAATAGTACAAAGGTCGGCAGAGGCCATGCCAGAAAGGCCGAGTTGATACATGGCAATGCTTTTGTCAAAGACAATTAAGCCAATCTGGACATCAGAATCATCTCCTTCTTTGGGCGTACAAACAGTTTGCACTGCTATTGCGACAGCATGGGCCTCCTCTGAGTTCAAATTGGAATCCAGCACCAAAATATAATTTCGACAGGGTTTATTCGTTCCATCGTCCGTTAATTGTGATGTGTGAATTTGCTGGCGATATTCCACGATAGGCGTCGACAATACGGATGATAGCAAGCCACCCTGTTGAATCAAAGATGGATCCATGACATTTTCTTCGCTGCCGCATAGAGGACATTCCCAGACGTTTTTGGTGGGATCAAGTTTCGCAAACTTGTTTATGTAGGTGAGACAGGAAAGGCAAAGCACAGGAGGTAGTGCTTCACTCTTGCAGTCAACCACGGAGGTATTTTCAGACGCACACGGTGCCATTGGCGTATAGACGTAGCCAAAAGGAAGCTCACAGCACTGCTCCATACCGACGCCAGGGGGGCATTTTTGCGAAGTGAATTGGGGACCATCTCCTGACCTGTAACGGGCTGCTCTGTTTGTACTCGACATTTTTGCTTTGAAAATGTTGTCTTCGGAAGTGGGTTGTTTCGACGCGAGAATACTTCACTTCCTCTCGTCTACTCCAAGCTCCTGTTGTACAGTAGTGCAATTACCAGTTTCAGCTCGCTAAACTGCGACGCTTCTGCAACTAAAGCAGCACTGCCAGCTAGCTACAAGTATTAGCACAATTGAATAATAGAGGAGAGTACTTGTAGAGAGCTTGATGACGGCGGCAGCAATTACGAGTTTAAGGGCAGTTTAGGGATTTACCGTAGACTAGTACCAGACTTCTACACGGAAGACATCCCTCAACCGACCTTAGTTCAAATATGTGTAAAATCCCTAATGGGTGCACCTAATCCTTGTAAGGGGTTACGCGATTTCAACAGAATTTATAAAACGAAATACAAGATAAAGTTGACGATGGCGCTAATTTGAGCCCAACAATGTTGATGACAGTTAATAAAAATGCCTACAATCTACTCAGGAGTGTCCCTGGCAGCCATGTCGAAAGCAGCAATTGATTCGAGAAGCTCATTGCGTGTTTTTCTGTCAAGTTTTGACATGTTGTTGGCTGTTGCCACAGCCATTTGCCTTGCTGCAACACCAAGCTGGGTTTCTTCCAATGGCACATCGTCTTCTTTGAGCACTCGGAGGTCTTCTTCATCTTCTTCAGTCATGCTAAACAGCAAAGAGTGACTGATTTATAGTAAATTATTGGAATTGTTTCTAAAGCTAGTGCTCTGGAAATAAATAGAAAATAATTTCTTTTTGTTGGTCCTCACAGTGCTTCCAGTTAGACATCAACTAGGCAAACATTGCACCTAGTAAAATCTGTGGTAACTTCGTGTGTTGGGC
>Ga0163149_10004773_pt1 | contig 14585 bp, 10 predicted proteins | sample OliLakLV19MP5G1_FD_148604 | JGI IMG/M metagenome (GOLD analysis project Ga0163149, IMG submission 148604) | Freshwater microbial mat bacterial communities from Lake Vanda, McMurdo Dry Valleys, Antarctica - Oligotrophic Lake LV.19.MP5.G1 | ecosystem: Environmental > Aquatic > Freshwater > Lake >...
ACTGCCAGAGAAGCGATACCAACTTTAGAAGATTTTTGGTTCGAGACGTTTGGCAAGGTAGCGCTAACGGGCGAACCCATCAGGTTTACACAAGAATCAACACCCTTAAACCGCTGGTTTGAGGTTAACGCATTCAGTTTAGGCGAGAAGGGAAGCAAAATTGTAGCTATTCTGTTTACAAATATTACAGAACGCATTCATTCAGATGAAAAACTCAAATTTTCTTTACAAGAGACTTTTAAAATTAATGAAGAACTGAGCCGTAAAAATGATTTCTTAGATAATTTTGTGTTTATGGCAGCACATGATCTCAGGGCTCCGATTACCAATATGAAGCAATTGATTTCTTTGATGGATGCTGAAGAAGATGAACTTCAAAAAATTAAATACCAAAAAGTACTAGAGAATTCGGTAGAAAGGCTTGACTATACCATAAACGGGATGGTTGAAATAATTGAAGTGCAGAGCAATGAAAATATCACCATTAAAAATATAGCACTCAACGCCATATTGCAGATAGTGCTGGAAGAACAGAATGAAACAATAAAGAGCATAGACGCTGCTGTAAAAATAAGATTGCAACACGATAGCATAGTATATATCGAAGCCTATATATTGAGTATAATCAAAAACCTCATCACTAACGCCATCAAATACAAATCCGACCATAAAAGCTTAATCATAGACATTGAAACGAGAAAAGAAGACAGCTTTATCATACTAACAATCGCAGACAACGGTATGGGAATGGATATGGAGCGGGTAGGCAAACAATTGTTCAAACCATTTACCCGATTTACTAAAAAGGCGCACGGGAAAGGCATTGGTTTGCATCTTATTAAAAGTATGGTGGAGAAAAATGGAGGTAAAATAGAGGTGAATAGTGCTATCAATGAAGGCTCTACTTTTAAAATATATTTAAAAGAATATGAGTTTAATGGCTAAAAAAATAATGTGGATAGATGATACAATTAACAATATCATCTTGACCTTAAAATGCCAGAAATAGATGGTTTTGAGTTGTTGAGAATTAAGGAAAAAAGTATGGCACCAGACACGGTTAAAATAAGATGGGTGGCTATAAATCTATCTTTTCCAAAGTTTAGAACTTTGGAAAAGATTTTTATAAAAAACTCGCTCCTCCCTATGGGTATGCTTTTTATTTAAAAAAACTTCCATCAGCTAATATTTCTAGTCTTTTTATTTATTGCTGTATTTTTGCTTTACTACAATTTTTAGAAATGACAGACCTATTTGGTGATGAACACCCTATATATATAAAGAAAAAAACGGAGACTCCTTTGATGAAGCAACACGCTGAGATTAAGTTGCAGCATCCGGGTGCATTGATACTTTTTAGGGTAGGCGATTTTTTTGAAACATTTGGAGAAGATGCCGTGAAAGCGAGCCAAATATTAGGTATCACGCTTACCAAAAGGGGCAATGGCTCGGCAAGCGAAACCGAATTGGCAGGTTTTCCACACCATTCTATAGATTCCTATTTGCCCAAATTAGTCAAAACGGGTATTCGGGTAGCCATTTGCGAGCAACTGGAAAATCCCAAATTCGCCAAAGGATTGGTGAAAAGAGGCGTAACCGAACTCGTAACACCCGGTGTGGTGATGAATGACAACGTACTTTCATCCAAACTCAACAATTATCTCGCGTCCGTTTTTTATGCGGAAATGAATGTAGGAATTGCGTTTCTCGACATTTCCACTGGCGATTTTTTAGTCACGGAAGGCTCCCAGGCTTACATTGATAAATTATTGCAGAGTTTCTCGCCTTCAGAAGTGATTCTAAGTAAGGATCATAAAAATAGTTTTGTAGCCAAGTATGAAGAGAAATACAATTACTTTGCTATCGATGATTGGGTATATAGATTCGATTATGGCTACGAAAACCTTAATAAGCATTTTAATACGCAAAATCTAAAAGGCTATGGAATCGATGATTTTCAACTAGGCGTAGTCGCAGCAGGTGCTATTTTGTATTATTTAAAACTCACCGAACACCATGAAATAAGCCATATTAGTGGCGTAGCACGCATAGAGGAAGAGAAATTTGTATGGCTCGATAAGTTTACCATTCGTAATTTGGAACTCATCAACTCGCCTTACGAAGGGGGTGTTCCTTTAGTGAATGTGATTGATAAAACCATATCGCCTATGGCTGCCAGGTTGCTTCGCAGGTGGCTTTTGATGCCTTTGAAGGATATGAATCTTATTCATCATCGGCAAAAAACGGTCGATTTTTTCTTCCAACAAAAGGAATTACGAGCAACTGTTAGGGAATTGATGGAAGAAGTGGGCGACTTAGAGCGATTAGTTTCAAAGGTAGCAGCGAAAAGAATCAATCCCCGAGAACTGGGCCAGCTTCGGAAATCACTTGAAAAAGTAGGTAAAATTATTGCGATTCTAAATGAAGCAAAACTGCCTGCTGAAGTAAAAAAGCTAGTTTCATTGCTCAATACTTGTGAATTTTTAGTAAATAAAATTGCCAAAGCATTGAAACCCGAGGTTGGCATATTGGCTAACCAGGGCAATTTAATATGTGATGGCGTGAATGAAGAACTAGACAGTCTGCGTAAAATCGCTTATTCAGGCAAAGATTATCTTTTACAAATCACCTATCAGGAAATAGAACGGACAGGTATTTCATCACTGAAAATCCAATTCAATAAAGTATTTGGCTACTATCTAGAAGTTACAAATGTGCACAAAAACAAAGTGCCAAACGACTGGATAAGAAAGCAAACCACCGTAAATGGCGAACGATATATTACCGAAGAGCTGAAAATTTACGAGGAAAAAATATTAGGTGCTGAAGAGAAAATCAATGGACTTGAGCAAGTATTATTCAATGAATTGGTAGCTATAGCTGCTACGTATGTGCCAATCATTCAGCAAGATGCAAGAATTATTGCTGAACTTGACTGTTTGATTTCATTTGCTCAAGTGGCAGAGATCAACAATTACACCAAACCAAAAATCACGGATTCGGATATTTTAAATATAAAAGCAGGTAGGCATCCGGTAATAGAAAAGCAGTTGGGTGTGGGTGAAAATTATGTACCCAACGATATTTATCTTGATAATGAAACCCAACAAATAATTATCATCACAGGGCCCAATATGGCTGGAAAATCTGCGGTACTTAGGCAAACGGCCTTAATTGTGCTAATGGCACAAATTGGTTGTTATGTGCCAGCTGAAAGCGCACAAATTGGCGTAATTGACAAAATTTTCACTAGAGTCGGAGCTTCCGACAATCTCTCAAAAGGCGAATCGACCTTTATGGTAGAAATGACCGAAACTGCCAGCATTCTCAACAACCTAAGCGATAAAAGTTTGGTGCTGATGGATGAAATTGGAAGAGGTACAAGCACGTACGATGGCATTTCAATAGCATGGTCTATTGTAGAATTTCTGCACAACCACCCCAAATTTAAAGCCAAAACCCTTTTTGCTACGCATTACCATGAATTGAACGAGATAAACAACGATTTACCAAGGGTAAAAAATTTCAATGTCTCGGTAAAAGAAGCAGGCAACAAGATCATTTTTATGCGAAAGCTCAAAGAGGGTGGTGCAGAACATAGTTTCGGAATTCACGTGGCTCAAATGGCAGGAATTCCCATCAATGTCGTGCTGCGCGCAGATGAAATAATGCACAAACTTGAAGAAAGCAAAATGAAGGAAAATACACTTGACAAAATGAAAAGTTTGCCAAAGCCCGGTCTTTCCAAATCGCTTGAATCAGAACATTCAGGCTATTCACGATTAAAAGAAGTGCTCGATAAAATAGATGTGAACACCATGTCGCCTATTGAAGCCTTGCTAAAATTGAACGAAGTGAAGAATTTGTTAAAATGATGGGTATTTCTAGATGGCTGAATATGGTTTCAATGGTTTTACTTTTTGCCAATTAATGTTTTTAACTCTTCGCCTGAGATTCCAGTCGCTTGTTTAATTAGCTCAAAGTCCACACCTCCCGCTATTAGTTTTTTAGCGGATGCAATTTGACTGTTTTTTATACCCTCTCTGAGTGCAAATTTCTCTCCATTTATTCCATCCCATTCTCGCATTGCAGCATACTCGTATTCTTCCAGTTCTTTTTTATTCCAGGTGTGTATTTGAGCAGATTGATAAGCTGCTTTTAAACCTTCATCTTCAATACCATCAGGCAATACTTCCAAATTGTCGGCATTCTTGATAAAATACGCCCATTTGTCTATGATTGAGACTAATTCTGCTTCATTTCTGATGAACTTGGGTAGTTCCATCAAATCAAATTCAAAGTCCTTAAACAAGTTTTCACCTGTTTCGGTGTCAATAGTCAGGTGTTTTGAAAGATAATTTGGGTTTTAGGAGAATGTAAAGTCAAAAATTCCAATAAAAATAATAGGATGTAGTTTAGAAAAATTCTCTCCGACTTCAATCTGTGAGGTATAACCTTTGGCCAAATAATACTGTAGCCTTTTTTCAAGACCATCTACATTCGCTACTTGCATTTCAATAATGTATTCGTTGCCACGTTCATCAAAGGCTTTGATGTCGATAATAGTGGCTTTAAGGCTTTGAATGATAGGTAGTTGGAAAGGGTTAAGGATAAAAACATTGGCTATTTTTTTATCTCCATTCAGTTTTAGAACTGCGTTTAAAAAAGAGATTAGAATAATTTTCCGATTCTCATCTCCGAATATTTTTCTAAAAGCGATATCATTTTTAACATCTGCAAATTTCATATAGCAAGATAGCCTGTTTGAGATTATTTCAGGTAGTATGGCGAAGCTCGATTTTTGATGATGTTATTATAAAGTAAATTGTAAAGTTTATGGCTTTTTTAGCCCTGACAAAAATCTATTTAAAAGAGGAAAAAATGACGATGATTTCATCATACGGAAGAAATAATTACCTTTGAGTTATGTGTCGAAATTCGCGTAGCTAATCTAAAGGCTATCAAATTTAATGAATAAATCACTTTTTACATTCCCCAATTTAAGTGCAACAGCAAGCCTATTTCCTTTCACTAAAAAAGCTATTAACCCAAGAAAAATCAGCTGACCTTGAGCAATACAATGCACTCATCAGCCATGCGTCTACCAAAGAAAAAATAGCAAAGGGCTTATGTTGGGAGCCGCTCGTTATCAAAGAAACTGGCTATGGCTTAGGCGATTATCCCTTTGTAGTGGTTGAAAGGGTGAAAAATAAGGAAATTACCCATCAGTTTTCAGGCGGAAAGTTAGTAAGGCTTTATTTATCGGGTGGTGCCCCTGAAGATAAAAGCAACGGAACAATCCATTTTTTATCTGGCAATACGATGAAAATTATCCTGACTGCCAACGACTTACCCTATTGGCTTTCCTCTGGAAGAATAGGAGTAGAATTGTTGTTTGACGATAAAAGTTATGAGGTAATGGATGATGTGCTCGATTTACTTTCCCAAAAGCAGCATCCAATAGTGAGCCACTTTATTGATTTAATTAATGGTACGAAACCGCAAATCAAGCTAAGCGATTTGGAATCTAACGAATCATACAGCCCATCTTCCAAACTAAATCACTCTCAAAATGAAGCTGTAAATGCCATTATACACAACCAAGATATTTGTGTGGTTCACGGGCCGCCAGGCACAGGCAAAACCACCACTTTGGTCGAAGCTATTATTCAACTTACTGAAATAGAAAAAAGAATATTAGTGTGTGCACCTTCCAATGCAGCAGCCGATTTATTGACAGAAAAGCTTGATGTAGCAGGGATAAATGTGATTAGAATTGGCAATCTATCCCGCATAGACCAAGCCATTGTTTCGCACACAGTAGAGTATAAATTGGCAGAAAGTGATGGGAATAAACTCATCAAACAAATAAAAAAACAAAGTGATGAATACCGAAGAATGGCTTTGAAATACAATAGCAAATTTGGTAAAGACGAAAGAACTCAACGGAATTTATTGCTCAAAGAGGCTAAGAACTGCGTAAAAGATGCTGTAGATTTGGAAAATACAGCCATAGAATTGATGTTGGAAAAAGCTCAAGTGGTGACTTGTACTTTAGTTGGTGCCAACCATAGACATATTGAAAAGCTGAAATTTGAAACAGTAATTATCGATGAAGCTGCCCAAGCTTTAGAACCTGCCACTTGGATTCCTATCTTAAAAGCACAAAAGCTGGTACTGGCGGGCGATCCTTTTCAACTTCCACCTACCGTAAAATCTGACGAAGCTCGAAAAAATGGTTTGGAAATTACTTTGATGGAAAAAGCCTTAAAAAATTTAAGGAATGTAAATTTGTTGAAAGTGCAATACCGCATGAATGAACAAATCATGGGCTTTTCAAACCAATATTTTTACAAAGGGAAATTAGAAGCAGATGCAACTGTCAAACACCATGGGTTAATGATTAATGGCACATTTTCTGCTCAATTAGAATTGATTGACACTGCCGGATGCGGCTTTGAGGAGAAAACTAAAGAAGGGTCGAGAAGTTATTTCAATCCCGATGAATGGCAGATTATACAGAAGCATTTGAATAATTTACTTTTCAATTCAAATGAGAAAATAAGCATAGGCGTTATTTCTCCTTATAAAGAGCAAGTGGAATTTATTAGGGAAAATATGGGCGACAATTTGTTAGCCTCACACGACATTACCATCAACACGATTGATTCGTTTCAAGGTCAGGAGCGAGATCTGATTTATATTTCTCTGGTGCGAAGCAATGAAAAAAGTGAAATAGGTTTTTTGAGAGATTATCGCAGAATGAATGTGGCCATGACACGAGCAAAAAAGAAACTGGTAGTGTTGGGCGACTCAGCCACCTTTGGCAGCGATGCTTTTTACGGCTCTTTTCTACAATATTGCGAAACTATAGGGGCGTATCGAAGTGCTTGGGAGTGGATGGGCGATTGAAGATGATATTTGGAAATAATATTGTAAACCTAGATAAATGAAAAGAGCCATCCGAATTCGAATGGCTCTTTTGTTTACTTGGTTATCATTTTTAAAAGTTTTGTCAACTTTTCTTTTAACTCTTTTCTATCTACAATAAAATCCAGAAAACCATGTTCTAGTAAAAATTCGGCACTTTGAAAGCCTTCAGGCAGGTCTTTACCAATGGTTTCACGTATTACCCTAGGTCCAGCAAAGCCAATCAATGCTCCAGGTTCTGAGATATTAAAATCGCCAAGCATCGCATAAGAAGCCGTTACCCCACCTGTGGTAGGGTCGGTCATCAATGAAATATAAGGTACTTTTTTCTGGTCCATCAAGGCGATTTTGGCCGATGTTTTGGCCATTTGCATCAAAGAATAGCCTGCTTCCATCATTCTTGCCCCTCCCGATTTCGAAATCATAAGGAATGGAACATTTAGCTCCATTGCTTTTTCCATGCCACGCGCTATTTTTTCGCCAACCACCGAACCCATAGAGCCTCCTATAAAACTAAAATCCATGCATGAAATCACTATCAGGCTTCCGTTCATTTGTCCGTAAGCGGTGCGACAAGCATCTTTCAGACCCGTTTTTTTGATGGTAGCTTTTATTCTTTCAGGATATTTTTTGGTATCTACAAACTCAAGTGGGTCGCTCGATGTCATATCGGCATCCATTTCTTTAAATTCATTATTGTCGAATATCAATTCGAAATAGCGAGCCGCATCTATCCTTTCATGGTAGTTGCAATTGATGCAAGTCCATGAATTGTTGCTATGCTCACGAATATGTTGTATTTTTTTGCAACTCGGGCATTGGTACCAAAGCCCGTCAGGAGCCTCTTTTTTCGATTCCGTGGGGGTACTTATGCCTTTATCTTGTCTTTTAAACCAAGTCATTTTTTTTGATTCGTAATTATTAATTTGCAATGTGTAATGAAAAATTAACTAGAAAATTCAATTTCCCAGCATTCATCATTACGCATTACACATTCTTTTTTCAAGCGTTTCTATTCAGTGCATTCAAATCTTTAAACCCTTCTTCCAAACGTTTTACAAAATTTTCCTGCCCTTTGCGGAGCCAAACTCGAGGGTCGTAATATTTTTTATTAGGAGAATCTACACCATCTGGGCTGCCCAATTGCGATTGCAAATAGCCTTCTTTTCCTTTATAATACCCTAAAATCCCTTCCCAAAACGCCCATTGCATATCAGTATCAATATTCATTTTGATTACTCCATAATTTAATGATTCGGCAATTTTCTCTTTTTCAGAGCCACTTCCACCATGGAAAACAAAATACAATGGTTTGTCGGAAGTAGTACCCAATTGTTTTTTTACATAATCCTGAGAATTTTTCAAAATAATAGGTCTTAACTCTACATTTCCTGCCTTGTAAACCCCATGCACATTGCCAAAAGCAGCAGCAATTGAAAATCTAGAACCTATTTTTAACAAACTTTGATACGTTTGCCACACATGGTCTGGTTGTGTATATAGTTTGTCGTTGTCAATGTCAGTATTATCTACGCCATCTTCTTCTCCGCCAGTCACACCCAATTCTACTTCAATAGCCATCCCTAAAGCATTAATTCTTTTGAAATATTCGGTAGAAATTTCTATGTTTTCGTGCAAAGGCTCTTCGCTCAAATCAAGCATGTGTGAACTAAAAAGAGGCACACCGTTGGCTTTTTTAAAATCTTCTCCAGCTTTTAGCAATCCGTCTATCCATGGAAGCCATTTTTTAGCGGCATGGTCGGTATGAAGTATTACAGGCACACCATAATATTGTGCAACTTCATGTACGTGTTTTGCTCCGCTGATTGCACCCACAATATTGGCTTGCAATTTGTCGTTGGGCATTCCTTTGCCAGCGTAAAATTGAGCTCCACCGTTTGAAAACTGAATAATTACGGGAGAATTTACTTTTGCGGCCGTTTCTAAAACAGCGTTTACACTGTCTGTTCCAATTACATTTACCGCAGGAAGGGCAAAATTATTGTTTTTGGCATCATCATACAATGCTTGTAATTCATCACCAAATAGCACACCAGCTTTATATTTCGACATAATTTTTAAGGTTTTGTTAATAGTGCAATATTAATAGTATCGAATTTACTATACTAATGAAACACCCAATAAAATCAATTGTGCCATCTTTTAACTTTTGGGAGTTAATATTTCGCTAAAAAGACCCATATTGTAGTATTTTAAATAGATTAAATTGATAATTTAGCTTTCTGAAAAGATTTTACTTCTTATGTCAATTTCCCTTTCTTCCATCAAAGGCTTATTAATTTCTTCGTTTTTAGTTGGTTTACTTTTACAAAGCTGTGTAAATAGAGCTACCAGAGATTACAACAAAGCCATAAAAAAACAAGCTTTAGGTTACAATGATGAAGCCATTGCACTCTATAAAAAATCAATTGAAAAAGGGGGTAGTAAAGCTAAACTCAATTATTTGATAGCTGAAAATTACCGCACTACCAACAGGCTTCCAGATGCTGCTCACTTTTATGCAGAAGCCATTAGAGCCAAATCAAGAGAAGACAAACTGAATTTTTATTATGCTCAAGCACTAAAATCAATGGGAAATTATGAGGAATCAAGAGTTGCCTTTGAAAAATATGCCAAGAATGGATTAAACAAAGCGTTTAAAAAGCAAGCAGAAAGTGAAGCAAAATTCATGAGAGAAATTCGCCCATTATTAAATAAAGAAACCTTTTATAATGTAAAAAATGGAGGAGAATACATAAATACTGAAGGACCTGAGTATGGCCCTACTGTGAGCAAAGATGGCGATATAGTATTCACTGCTGCCAACACCCAAACAACCTACAAAGCTATTGGAACAGGATTTACTGATATTTACACTTTCAAACCCGACAATAATGTAGAAGGAACTGGTATAAAAAAAGAATTTGAATCTAAAATTAATAACAACAGCACCCACGAAGCCTGCGCTGCCATTTCACCTGATGGTACTTTAATTGTCTTCGTGCGATCTAACGATGGCAGACGAAAAGGCGCAGTTGATACCGATTTGTTTTTCACCGAAATGCGAGATGGCGAATGGACAAAACCAGCTATTATGCCCATTTCTGAGTCAAGAAGCTGGGAATCGACCCCTGCATTTTCAAATGATGGCAAAACATTGTATTTCGCCTCCAATAAAAGAGGGGGCAATGGTGGCATAGACTTATACAAGTCAACATTGTCAGATAGTGGTTGGGTGAAGCCTGAAAATCTAGGACCTAAAATTAATACGTATGGAAATGAAATGTTTCCTTATATCAGGAAAGATGGAAAATTATTCTTTTCATCTGATGGACATCCTGGACTTGGTGGGCTTGATATTTTTGTAACTTTAGACGACAGCACTACTTTCGATTCCACCAAAACAGAAGAAGGCACTGTAAATCTTGGGCCACCAATGAATACTAGTGCCGATGATTTTGGCATTTCATACAAAGATGATCTGAAAGGTGGGTACTTCTCTTCAAATAGAGTAGGTGGCAAAGGCGATGATGATATATATGAATTTTGGTTGGGTGCAAAACCAAGGAGACCAACCTATAAAAATGTAATTTCATTTCTCAAAATAAATGTAGTTTCCAAAGCCACTGAAAATGAAGCAGTAAAGCAACTGGATAGTGCTTACGTAGAGCTTGAGTTTGAATCTGGCGAAGACTTTGAAGATAGCCTTTCTGCCAATGGCGGCATAGTGTCCTTCCTTATTGACACCAATTCTACCTACATTATTAAGTCACAAAAGAAAGGGTTCTTTACTACAAATGTGACTTTTAGAACCAAAGACAATAAATTTACTGAGGAAATAATATCCGACACCCTCACAAAAAGATATTATAATGCTACTGTAGAGCTAGAAAAAGTAGAAGTTGGCAAAGAGATTGTACTCAAAAATATTTTCTACGATTACAATAAGTCAAACATCCGCCCTGAAGCCGAACCAGATTTGTTGCTGCTTATCGAGTTCTTAAAAAATAATCCTGGAGTAATTGTAGAGCTTGGTTCACATACCGATTCGCGTGGCAACGATGAATACAACATGAAGCTTTCTCAAGCCAGAGCCCAATCAGCTGTAAATTATATTCTTGCCAATGCCGTAACACCCGAACGTATAAAAGCTGTGGGGTATGGTGAAATAAGGCATATTATTCAAGAGGCAACTACCGAGGAAGAGCATCAGCAAAACCGTAGAACAGAGTTCAAAATCATTGAAATCAAATAGATAACATATTTGCTCATATTTTTTAATTTTTATTCCAATTTTTTTTATTAATTTCATATTCCCGTTTCACTTTTAGAATCGGCTCGCACTGAGTGCAAAATTCAAACAGGGAATTAATATTTTAAGCAAAAAGAAGGAAGATGTTGTTAGAACAGGAAGTAGATCATGATCTGCTAAAATCAAAACTCAAAGAAGTATTCGGATACGACCATTTTCGAGGAAATCAGGAGGCAGTAATCAATTCATTAATGGATGGCAAAAACACATTTGTGATTATGCCCACAGGAGCAGGAAAGTCGCTTTGCTACCAACTGCCCGCAATAGTACGTGATGGTGTAGCCGTTGTGGTGTCGCCACTTATAGCCCTGATGAAAAATCAGGTAGATCAACTAACCGCATTTGGCGTGAATGCCCAATTTATGAACTCTACGCTTACAAAAGCAGAGATTAATAGAGTTAAAAAAGATGTGATTAACGGAGAATGTAAACTATTGTATGTAGCTCCCGAATCGCTCACAAAAGAAGACAATTTGGCTTTTTTACAAACAGCCAATATCGCATTTGTAGCTATTGACGAAGCACATTGTATTTCAGAATGGGGTCACGATTTTCGCCCAGAATACCGCAAAATCAAGTCGATAGTTGAGCAATTGGGCAACCCACCTGTAATTGCACTTACCGCCACAGCCACTCCTAAAGTGCAAATTGATATTCAGAAGAATTTGCAAATGGAGGAAGCTCAAGTTTTCAAATCTTCGTTCAATAGAAAAAATCTATATTATGAAATTCGCCCAAAAACAGGAGCCAAGAAGCAACTTATCAAATACATCAAACAGCATAAAGGCAAATCAGGCATCATCTATTGCCTTAGCCGCAAAAAGGTAGAGGAAATTGCTGATTTATTGAAAGTAAATGACATCAAAGCAGTGCCTTATCACGCAGGTTTGGAGTCAGATATTCGCATGGGAAACCAAGATGCTTTCCTTAATGAAGATGTAGATGTAGTAGTAGCAACCATTGCATTTGGGATGGGAATTGATAAGCCAGATGTACGCTTCGTTATTCACTACGATGCACCCAAATCACTTGAAGGATACTATCAGGAGACAGGCAGAGCCGGACGCGATGGATTAGAAGGCAATTGCCTTATGTTTTACAGTTATGATGATATTGAGAAGCTTGAAAAATTTAATAAAGACAAATCTGTAGCCGAACGCGATAATGCTAGGCTCTTATTGGCAGAAATGACTTCGTACGCAGAGTCTTCAGTTTGTCGCAGAAGGCACTTATTAAATTATTTTGGTGAAACGCTTGATAAAGATTGCGGATTCTGCGATAATTGCCTCAAACCAAAAGAAAAGTTCGCAGCTATGGATGAATTGTTACTCGCATTACAAACTGTTGATGAAACTGAAGAAACCTTCGGAATAGATCACCTTACAGATGTAATTCGAGGTGTTGAAAATGAATACGTAAAAAGTTACAGCCATAGCAAACTCAGTTTATATGGTAAAGGGAAAGACAGACCGGCAGATTTTTGGAATTCAATTTTCCGCCAAGCATTAGTGTATCAATTTTTAGAGAAAGATATTGAGAATGTAGGCGTATTGAAATTGACAGATAAAGGAGCAAACTTTATAGAAAATCCAACAGAAATCGATCTTTCTAAAGACCATGATTTTTCTGATGCAAACGATGAAGATGCTGAAGTGCCAGAGCCGGCCGGAGGCACAGTAAAATCATTCGATCCTGTGTTGCTTGACTTGCTTAAAAACCTCCGTAAAAAAATTGCGAAAGAGAAAAATGTACCCCCTTACGTTATATTCCAAGATACTTCTTTGGAAGAAATGTCTACTACATACCCCCTTACTATTGAAGACGTAGGTCATGTAAATGGTGTGGGGCTAGGCAAAGCAACAAAATTTGGAAAGCCATTTATCGACAGTATTAAAAAATATGTAGTTGAAAACGATATCGCTACAGCTACTGATGTGGTAGTAAAATCAGCTGTTAATAAGTCAAAAACCAAAATTTTTATCATTCAACAAATTGATAGAAAAGTAGATTTGGAAGAAGTTGCAGAGGCGAAAGTACTTACTATGGACGAGTTGCTCGATGAGGTAGAGCATATCTGTTTTTCAGGTACAAAATTAAATATCGATTATTATATCGATCAGGTAATAGACCCCGACAAGCAAGATGATATTTACGATTACTTTATGAGTTCTGAATCAGACAATATTCAAAAAGCATTGGGAGATTTGGGAGAGGATAACTTCTCAATCGAAGAAATACGATTGATGAGAATCAAGTTTATGAGTGAAGTAGCTTTATAAACTCAATGTTAAATGGCAATAAAAAAGTCCTGATAGTAGTCGGGACTTTTTTATTGCCATTGCTAAAAAACAAACTTATTCTGCAACAATCTTAAATTTCACAGATGCCTGAGCTTCTTTGTGAATAATAATATGAGCAATAAATTCGCCCACCTCTTTTATCTCGTCTTTGAAATAAATTTTCTTTCTGTCAATGTTAAATCCTTTATTTTTCAGTGCATCTGAAATTTGTAAAGGAGTAATAGAGCCGAATATTTTACCTGACTCGCCTACTTTTGCACCAATTTCAAGGGTAATAGCATTTAATTTTTCCGCCAAATCTTGGGCATCTTTTTTAAGTTTCTCTGCTTTGTGAGCTGCCTGTTTTAAGTTTTCAGCCAGTATTTTTTTACTGGTTTTATCAGCTTGAATTGCTACGCCTTGCGGAATAAGATAGTTTCTTCCAAATCCGGGCTTTACATTCACCACGTCATTTTTAAAGCCTAAGCCTTTATAATCTTCTTTTAATATGATTTCCATTTCTGTATGTCGTTGATTGTAAATGATAAACAATTATTTCAAACCATCAGTCAAGTACGGCATCAATGCAATATGACGGGCTTTTTTCACGGCTTGGGCTACTCTTCTTTGAAATTTAAGGCTATTGCCTGTAATTCTTCTTGGAAGTAATTTGCCTTGCTCATTTACAAATTTCAATAAAAAATCTGCGTCTTTATAATCAATATAATCGATTCCGGCTTTTTTGAAACGGCAATATTTTTTGCGCGTTTCTACGTTGTTTATTTTTTCGTTTACTAATGTCATGGTATTATGCAGCTACTTCAGTTTTAGATTTTTTAAATGAACCTTTTCTTCTTTTGTCATTATAGGCCAAAGAGAATTTATCAAGAACTGTGGTGAGGAATCGCAACACATTTTCATCACGTACAAACTCTACCTCAAATGTTTTTATTAAAGTTGTAGGGGCATCATACTCGAAGTAAACATAATATCCTGATTTTTTATTTTTAATAGGATATGCAAGCGTTTTTAAGCCCCAAAATTCCTCGTGAGTGATAGAAGCA
>Ga0163149_10004776_pt1 | contig 14579 bp, 6 predicted proteins | sample OliLakLV19MP5G1_FD_148604 | JGI IMG/M metagenome (GOLD analysis project Ga0163149, IMG submission 148604) | Freshwater microbial mat bacterial communities from Lake Vanda, McMurdo Dry Valleys, Antarctica - Oligotrophic Lake LV.19.MP5.G1 | ecosystem: Environmental > Aquatic > Freshwater > Lake >...
CTGCACACGGAGTTGATGCGCCAGACGGTCTTTCGGGATTTCCACGCGCTCTATCCCGACCGCATCATCAACAAGACCAACGGCATCACCTTCCGCCGCTGGCTCTTTGAGGCGAACCCTGGCCTCACTCGCCTGATCAGCGACACCATCGGCCCCGCCTTCCGCGACGATCTCGAGCGGTTGCGCGACTTGGAACCCTTCGCCGAGGATGCCGGCTTTCGCGACGCGTATGCCGCAGTGCGCCGCACGAACAAGATCGCGCTCGCGCGGATCGTCACCGACCGGCTCGGCCTGCGCCTCGATCCGGATGCGCTCTTTGACGTCCACATCAAGCGCATTCATGAATACAAGCGACAGCTGCTGAACATCCTTGAGACGATCGCGACCTACAACGCGATGCGCGCGCGTCCGCACGACGACTGGGTGCCGCGCGTGCGCATCTTCGCGGGGAAGGCGGCGGCCGGCTACCACACCGCCAAGCTGATCATCAAGCTCATCAATGATGTGGCGAAGGTCGTGAACCGCGACCCCGTCATCCGCGACCGGCTCCGGGTGGTCTTTCTTCCGAACTACAACGTCAGCCTCGCCGAGTCGATCATCCCGGCCGCGGACCTGTCGGAGCAGATCTCGACGGCGGGCATGGAGGCGTCGGGCACGGGCAACATGAAGCTCGCCCTGAACGGGGCCCTGACCATTGGTACACTCGACGGTGCCAACATCGAGATCAGCGAGCATGTGGGGCGCGACAACATCTTCATCTTCGGCTTGCTGGCAGAAGAGGTCGCGGCGCGGCGTGCTCAGGGGCTCGACATGTCCGAGACGATCGCTGGCTCCCCCGCGCTACGACAGGTACTCGACGAGCTGGAGCAGGGAGTCTTCTCGCCGGACGATCGTGGACGGTACCGCGACCTCGTGAACAACCTGCGTCACCGCGACCACTTCATGGTCTGCGCCGACTTTGATGCCTTCCACGGCATGCAGTACGAGGTGGGGAAGCAGTGGCGCACTCGCGACCTCTGGTGGCGTAAGGCGGTGCTCAACACGGCGCGCACGAGCTGGTTCTCGTCCGACCGTACGATTCGCGAGTACGCGACGGAGATTTGGGATGCCGCGCCGAAGCGGTGACGACGAGGAACCCCAGCGCAAGAAGGCCGTCGCCAGAAAGGCGACGGTGAAAAAGGTCGCGGTCAAGAAGATCGCGCCGAATAAGGCAGCGGCACTCCATCGCGAGGCGATCGAAGCGATCGTCGCCGGTACGCATGGCGACCCCTTCGCTATCCTCGGCATCCACGCGGTCGGCGAATCCCATGTGCTGCGCGCCTTCATTCCCGGTGCCGAGCGGCTCGAAGCGATCAACGAGGCCGAGCATGTGGTGGCGGTGCTGCAGCGCACGCACGACGCTGGCTTCTTTGAGGGCCCCGTGGACGGCCGCCTTCGGTACTGGTTGCGCGCGACCCGCGGTACCGATACCTGGACCGTCGATGATCCGTACGCGTTCGGTCCCGTGCTCGGCCCGACGGACGATTGGCTCTTCGGCGAAGGGACGCACGCCCAGCTCTACAAGCGACTCGGCGCGCACCTCATTCCGCATGAAGGGACCGTGGGGGTGCAGTTCGCCGTTTGGGCGCCCAACGCACGGCGTGTCAGCGTGGTGGGTGATTTCAACGACTGGGATGGCCGGCGTCATGTGATGCGCCTGCGACATGCCACCGGTGTCTGGGAGATCTTCATTCCCGGCGTGCATGAGGGGGCGCTCTACAAGTACGAATTGACCGCCGCAGACGGCACGCTGTTGCCGCTGAAGAGCGATCCGGTGGGCTTCGCCGCCGAGTTGCGTCCGTCCACGGCCTCGCGCGTGTTCGACCCGTCGCGACTGCAGTGGCATGACCACGCGTGGATGAAGCATCGCGATGGCGTCGCGAAGCACCGCGCTCCGATGAGCACCTACGAGGTGCACCTCGGCTCCTGGCGCCGCGGCGACGGGAATCGCTGGCTCACGTACGACGAGCTCGCCGACGAACTCGTGCCGTACGTGCGGGACATGGGCTTCACGCATGTGGAGCTGATGCCGATCAATGAGCATCCCTTCGACGCATCGTGGGGCTATCAGCCGGTCGGGCTCTTCGCGCCGACCTCGCGGTTCGGTGACCCCGCAGCGTTCGCGCGTTTCGTTGACCGTTGCCACACCAACGGCATCGGCGTGATCATCGACTGGGTACCGGCACACTTTCCCTCCGACGCACATGGCCTGGCGCGGTTCGACGGGACGGCGCTCTACGAGCATGAGGATCCGCGACTCGGGTTTCATCCCGACTGGAACACGCTGATCTACAACTTCGGTCGGCGCGAGGTGTCGAACTTTCTGATCGCCAACGCGCTCTTCTGGCTCGAGGTGTTCCACATCGACGGCTTGCGCGTGGACGCGGTCGCCTCGATGCTGTATCTCGACTACTCGCGGAAGGAAGGGGAATGGATCCCCAACCGCCTCGGCGGACGCGAGAACCTCGAGGCGGTGGATTTCCTGCGGCGCATGAACGAGACGGTCTACGCGCACTTTCCCGGCGTCGTGACGCTCGCGGAGGAGAGCACCGCGTGGCCCGGTGTCTCGCGACCGACCTCAGAGGGCGGACTCGGGTTCGGCTTCAAGTGGAACATGGGGTGGATGCACGACACCCTCGAGTACATGAGTGAGGACCCAGTGCATCGGCAGTGGCATCACGACCAGATGACCTTTGGGCTCGTGTATGCCTTCACCGAGAACTTCGTGCTGCCGCTGTCACACGATGAAGTCGTGCATGGGAAGAAGTCGCTGCTCGACCGCATGCCGGGCGATGGTTGGCAGCGGTTCGCCCAGTTGCGGGCGTACCTCGCCTTCATGTGGGCGCATCCCGGCAAGAAGCTGCTGTTCATGGGAGGCGAGTTCGGCCAGGGTCGCGAATGGAACCACGAGCAGTCGCTCGACTGGCACCTGCTCGATATCCCGTGGCACCATGGCGTGAAATCACTCGTGCGCGACTGCAATCTTCTGCTACGCGCCGAGCCGGCGCTGCATGCGCGCGATTGCGAAGGCGAAGGCTTCCAGTGGATCACCGTGGATGACAGCGCGCACTCGGTCTACGCGTGGGTCCGCTACGGTGGTGCGGGGACTCGCCCGCTTGTCGCACTGGTCAACATGACTCCCGTCCCTCGTCCCGCGTATGTCATTGGGCTTCCTGAGGGTGGGCGATGGCGCGAAGTGCTCAACAGCGATTCCGCGCTGTACGGGGGGTCGAATGTCGGCAATGGTGGAGGCGTGCATGCGTCGCCGTCACCGAGCCATGGGTTCCCGCACTCGGCAACGGTGGTCCTGCCCCCGCTCGCCACACTTTGGTTTGTCCACGAAGGCTGAGTTCACGAAGGCTGAGTTCACTCTCGGAGCACCCGTGTCACACGTCACCTACTCCACGCCGATCTCTCGTTCCACCATGGCCTATGTTCTCGCCGGCGGGCGAGGCTCGCGCCTGATGGAACTCACCGATCGGCGCGCGAAGCCGGCGGTGTACTTCGGAGGCAAGTCGCGTATCGTCGACTTCACGCTCTCGAATGCGCTCAACTCCGGCATTCGTCGTCTTGCCGTTGCGACGCAGTACAAGGCGCACAGCCTGATCCGCCACATGCAGCGCGGCTGGAACTTCCTGCGGACCGAGCGCAACGAGAGCTTCGATATCCTACCGGCCTCGCAGCGCGTCAGCGAGGACCGCTGGTACATGGGCACGGCGGATGCGGTGTACCAGAACATCGACATCATTGATGGCTATGCTCCCGAGTACCTGCTGATCCTCGCCGGCGACCACGTCTACAAGATGGATTACGAGCGCATGCTCGTGCAGCACGTGAACTCAGGCGCCGATGTGACGGTGGCCTGCATCGAGGTGCCGGTCGCCGAGGCGAAGGGCTTCGGGGTCATGCATGTGGGCGAGAACGATCGCATTGTTGATTTCTTCGAGAAGCCCGCACAGCCTCCCGAGATGCCGGACAAGCCGGGGTTCGCGCTCGCGAGCATGGGCATCTACGTCTTCAAGCGCACCTTCCTCAACGAACAACTGGTGCGCGATGCGAACGATCCGCATTCCTCGCGCGACTTCGGAAAGGACATCATCCCCTTCCTCGTCAAGCATGGGACGGCCGTGGCGCACCGTTTCACCGAGAGCTGCGTGCGCGGCAAGACGGAGACCGAAGCCTACTGGCGTGACGTCGGCACGATCGATGCCTACTGGGAGGCGAACGTCGATCTCACGGACGTCGTCCCACGTCTCGATCTCTTTGACCAGGACTGGCCGATCTGGACGTACGGCGAGATCACTCCACCGGCCAAGTTCGTGCATGACGTTGAAGGCCGACGCGGCGAGGCCGTTTCGGCGCTCGTCTCGGGTGGCTGTATCGTGTCGGGCGCGACGGTCCGCCGCTCGCTTCTCTTCACGGGCGTGCAGGTCCACTCATGGTCGAGCGTCGAGAATGGCGTGATTCTGCCGTACGTGGACATCGCGCGTGGCTCGCACCTCAAGAACGTCGTCGTGGACCAAGGCGTGAAGATTCCCGCCGGGCTCATCGTCGGTACCGATCCCGAGCTCGACGCGCAACGCTTCCGCCGGTCCGAGGGCGGGGTCTGCCTCATCACTCAGCAGATGATCGACCGACTCTCGCTGTGACGACTTCTCAATCGCTGACTGTTCTTTCGGTCACGTCCGAGGTCTATCCCCTCGTGAAGACCGGCGGGCTCGCCGACGTCGTCGGCGCATTGCCGACGGCCCTCGCGCCCGAAGACGTCGAGGTCCGGACCCTCGTACCTGGCTATCCGAGCGTGCTCAAGGCACTCAAGGACGGGCACGTCGCCCACGAGTACGAGCAGCTCATGGGGGGACCGGCGCGCCTGCTCGCCGGCACGGCGGGGGCACTCGACCTCATGGTGCTCGACGCGCCGCATCTCTTCGACCGCCCAGGCAATCCCTACCTCGGCCCCGATGGCAAGGATTGGCCCGACAACGCGATTCGTTTTGGGGCATTGAGTCGCGCCGCCGCCGATGTCGGCCGTGGCCTCGTGCTTGGCTACACGCCAGACGTCGTGCATTGCCACGATTGGCAAGCGGGACTGGTCCCGGCGTACCTCGCGTACTCCGACGGGCCGCGCCCAGTGACCGTCGTGACCGTGCACAACCTCGCCTTCCAGGGAAAGTTCTCCGCCGAGTTGCTTGCGCCGCTTGGTCTTCCGGCGGAGGCGTATTCGCTTGAAGAGCTCGAGTACTACGGCGGAATCAGTTTCTTGAAAGCCGGACTCGTCTTCGCGGATCACATCACCACCGTCTCTCCGACCTACGCGGCGGAGATTCGCACGAATATCGGCGGCATGGGACTTGGCGGATTGCTCCGCAAGCGCGGCGCGGCGGTCTCTGGCATCCTCAACGGGATCGATGCCTTCGATTGGGATCCGGCGCACGATGGCTACATCGCCACGCCATTCGACGCGAAGCGATTGAAGGATCGTGTGCGCAATAAGCTGGCGCTGCAGGGGCGCCTCGGACTCGACGTCTCGGCAAGCACGTTGCTCTACGGCGTGGTCAGCAGGCTGACGGGGCAGAAAGGCATCGATCTGCTGATCGAAGTCCTTCCGTCGCTCGTCGCGCAGGGGGCGCAACTCGCATTGCTCGGCTCAGGTGACGCGCTCCTTGAGACCGCACTGCTGGACCTGGCGATGCAGCACCCCAAGCAGATCGCGGTGCGCATCGGCTACGACGAAGCGCTCGCGCATGGCATGCAGGCTGGTGTGGACGCCCTGTTGGTGCCATCGCGATTCGAGCCCTGTGGACTCACGCAACTCTACGCGCAGCGCTACGGCGCGATTCCCGTCGTCGCGCGGACGGGTGGACTCGCCGATACCGTTGTGGATGCCAATGACGCGGCGCTCGCGGCCAGGATGGGGACCGGAGTGATGTTCTCCCCGGTCACGACCGACGGCCTGCTCTACGCACTTGAGCGGACGGCCGGACTGTGGGCACAGCCGACCGTGTGGCGGAATCTGCAGCGACGCGCGATGGCGATGGACGTGAGCTGGACCCGGCCGGCCGCGCAATACGCCGCACTCTTCCGCGCACTGGTGGCACGCGGCACCGCCGCACCGATGTCGGCCGTCTGACCGTGCCTCGCGTCCTCCCGGGAAGCCCAGCCCCACTGGGTGTGACGCTGACGGCGCAGGGCGCGAACATCGCGGTCTTCTCGCAGTACGCGGCGGGAATCGACTTCTGTCTCTTCGACGAGCGCGGCGAACGTGAGGTCGCGCGCCTCGCGCTCCCGGAACGCACTGGCTCGGTCTTTCATGGCCTCGTGGAAGGCATCACGGCCGGTGCGCGCTACGGGCTGCGGGCACAGGGCCCCTGGGCGCCTCACGAAGGGCATCGCTTCGATCATGCCAAGCTGCTCGTCGATCCGTACGCGCGCGCCGTTGATCGCCCCTTTCAGTTGCACCAGTCACAGCGGGGCCAGCACGCCGACGGATCCTGTACCGGCAGCGACAGCGCCGATCACGTCCCAAAGGGGATCATCCTCCCCGGACTCGATGCTTGGCTCGAGACCTGGCTCGCTGCAGAAGATTCGGCGCGCGGGCGATCCGTCTCGCGACACACTCCCGTTCCGCTCGCCGAGTCGGTCATCTACGAGATGCACGTGCGGGGCTTCACCAAGCAGCATCCCGATGTCCCGGTCGAACTCCGAGGCACCGCCGCGGGACTCGCGCACCCTGCCGCTATCGAGCACCTCGTAAAACTCGGCGTCACCGCGGTCGAACTGCTTCCCATTGCTGCCGCGATGGACGAATCGCATCTCGTCCAACTCGGACTGACGAACTACTGGGGCTACAACACGGTCGGCTGGATGGTCCCCGATCCGCGGCTTGCTCCAGGCGGCATCGGCGAACTGCGAGCCTGCGTGGATGCGTTGCATGCCGCCGGGATCGAGGTGCTGCTGGACATCGTGTTGAATCACAGCGCCGAGGGGGACGAGCGTGGCCCGACGGTCTCCCTACGCGGACTCGACAACGCGACGTATTATCGCCTCGTCCCGGGCGACGCGGCGCGCTACGTCAACGACACCGGCACGGGCAACGCGCTCGCGCTCGACCGTGCTCCGGTGGCCGAACTCGCGATCGATACGTTGCGGCATTGGGTGGAGTGGGCCGGGGTGGATGGGTTCCGCTACGATCTCGCCACGACCATCGCGCGGCGTGAGACAGGCTTCGATCCGCACGCGCCGCTGCTTGAGGCCATCACGCAGGACCCCGTGCTCCGTTCGCTGAAGCATATCGCCGAACCCTGGGATATCGGCCAAGGCGGGTATCGGCTCGGGGAGTTTCCCGCGGCGTGGGCGGAGTGGAATGATCGGTATCGCGACCGTGTGCGCCACTTCTGGCGCGGCGACGGTGAGCACGTGGGCGATCTCGCCACACGGATCGCCGGCTCTCCCGATCTCTTCGGTACGCGTCAGCGCCGCCCGTCGCGCTCCGTGAACTTCATCACTGCGCACGATGGTTTCACGGCTGCCGATCTGGTGAGCTACGAGCGTAAGCACAACGATGCGAATGGCGAGGGGAACCGTGACGGCACCAACGCCAACCATTCGTGGAATCACGGCGTCGAGGGTCCCACCACGAACGCCCTCGTACGGCAGAAGCGGGAACGCGATGTCCGCGCGCTTCTCGCCACCCTCCTCTGCTCGCGCGGCACGCCGATGCTCACCATGGGCGACGAACTCGGCCATACGCAGCAGGGCAACAACAACGCTTACGCGCAGGACAACCCGACAACATGGATCGACTGGGCGCAGGCCGATCTCGGGCTCGCCGAGTTCACCGCGCGTCTCATCGCCATACGTCGGCAGCATCCAGCACTTCGTGAGGATCGCTGGCTCGTCGGCGAGCCGCGGCAGTCTGGAGGACTCGACGACGTCCAGTGGCTGCATCCCGACGGCCACGAGATGTCGTTCGAAGATTGGTCGTCGGGGCGCGTGCGGACGCTGATTGCGCTCCTCACCGGTCCCGCAGATGATCGTGCCCTCGTGGCGCTCCACGGCGCGGCGCACGACGTGGCACTGCGCGTGCCGACACCTCGGCCCGGGCATCGCTGGCGCCATGTGATCGCCACCGATGCCCCATCTACGTCACAACCCGATGTGCCGATCGATGCACGTCGTCCACTCCCGCTGTCGGCACGTTCTGTCGTGCTCCTGATTGAGGAACCGCAGACGGACGAGGCGCCTGATTCATTGTCTCTTTCCACTGATCACACGCCCCTCGGGCGTGCCTACCCCTCTATGACTTTCCCACGTTCCGCCGGTGTGCTGCTCCATCCGACCTCGCTCCCCGGCCCCTGTGGCATCGGCGACCTCGGCCCCGACGCGCACCATTTTGTGGACTTCATGGCCGCCGCCGGAATGAAGTTGTGGCAGGTGCTGCCGATCGGACCCACCGGCTACGGCGATTCGCCGTATCAGTGCTTCTCCGCATTCGCCGGCAACCCGATGCTCGTGCACGTCCCAGGGTGCGAGGGCGACTTCGATGCACATCAGATCGAGTGGGGCCGCGTCATCCCGCGAAAGCGTTCGGCCCTCAAGCACGCCACCGATACCTTCCAGCCCGACGACGCGTACCGGCATTTCGTGAGCGAGAATGCGTGGTGGCTTGAGGACTTTGCCCTCTTCATGGCGCTCAAGGACGCGCATGGTGGCGTGCAATGGACAAAGTGGGATGACGGGGCACGCCGTCGCGATCCCGTGGCCCTGCATCACTGGCGAGACGAACTGGCCACGGAGATCGAGCACCATCGCCGCGTGCAGCACTTCTTCTTCCAGCAGTGGGGCGATGTCCGCCAGCATTGCGCCCGGGTCGGCGTTCAGATCATGGGTGACCTCCCGATCTACGTCGCGCACGATTCCGCGGATGTCTGGGCCGAGCCCGGCTACTTCCAGCTCGATGACATGGGGCACACGAAAGTACAGGCCGGCGTCCCGCCGGATTACTTCAGCGCAACGGGCCAGCTCTGGGGCAACCCGATCTACAATTGGGAGGCGATGCGCGCCGATGGCTTCGCCTGGTGGATCAAGCGGATGCGCGCGATGTTCCGACACTTCGATGTCGTGCGGATCGATCACTTCCGCGGATTTGAGGCCTTTTGGGAGGTGCCGGGCAAAGACACCACCGCCATCAACGGGCGATGGGTGAAGGCGCCCGGTGACGAGCTTTTCAGTGCCATCACGCGGGCGCTCGGACCGCTCCCGATCGTCGCTGAGAATCTGGGACTGATCACGCCAGAGGTCGAGGCGTTGCGCGAGAAGTTCGGGTATCCGGGAATGAGCATCCTCCAGTTCGCCTTTGGAGGCGATGGTAGTGCGAACGACTTCCAGCCGCATCGGTATCCGCGCGAGCGGGTCGTCTACACCGGCACACATGACAACGATACGACGATGGGGTGGTGGAATTCACAGCCCGGTGGTGACTCCACGCGCACCACGGAGATGATCGCGGCCGAGCAGGCCTTTGCGCGCCGCTATCTCGCCACCGATGGGAAGGAGATGCATTGGGTGTTGATTCGCACCGCACTCGCGTCTGTTGCGAATACGGCACTCCTGCCGATGCAGGACTTGTTGGGCCTCGGAGGTGAGGCACGCATGAACCTCCCCGGACGCCAAGCGGGCAACTGGGGATTCCGCTTCACGTGGCAGCAGGTGACGCCGGACATCACTCGGCGCCTCCGTGAGTTGGTCGACCTCTACCAGCGCTAAGCCGATGCCTACAGTAGCTAAGAATTCCGACGCGCCCACGAAGCTCTCGACCATTTGGAACATGAGCTTCGGCTTTCTGGGGATCCAGTTCGGCTGGGGACTTCAGATGGCGAACATGAGCGCGATCTACGAGTATCTCGGCGCCAAGCCGGACGAGATCCCGATGCTCTGGCTCGCCGCGCCGCTCACGGGCTTGCTGGTGCAGCCGATCATCGGACACCTCAGCGACAACACCTGGCATCCTCGGCTGGGGCGGCGCCGTCCCTTCTTCCTGATCGGCGCGATTCTCAGTTCGCTCGCGCTGATCGCGATGCCAAACTCGAGCACGCTCTGGATGGCGGCGGGACTACTCTGGATCCTCGATGCGTCCATCAATATCTCGATGGAGCCGTTCCGCGCCTTCGTGAGCGATCTCCTGCCGCCCAAGGAACGGACGCGCGGCTTCGCGATGCAGTCGTTCTTCATCGGCTTCGGTGCCGTGATCGCCTCGGCGATGCCTTGGATGATGACGAACTGGTTCGGCGTCGTCGGATCCGGCGAAGGAGGCATCCCGCTCACGGTGAAGCTGTCGTTCTACGTCGGTGCGGCGGCCTTCTTCGGTGCGGTGCTCTACACCATCCTCACAACGCCGGAAAAGCCCCCAGCGGACATGGCGGCATTCCTCGCCAAGAAGAAGGCCGGCGCAGGCGTCGGCAATGTGGCCAAGGAGATCCTCCACGCCATCACGCATATGCCGCCAACCATGCGACAGTTGGCTTGGGTGCAGATCTTCACCTGGCTGGGCCTCTTCTGCATGTGGCTCTACTTCGGCACTGCTGTGGCGACCGATATCTTCGGCGCGGCGGACTCGAGTGACCCGCGCTACCAGCAGGGCATTGAATGGGCCGGGCTCTGCTTCGGCGCCTACTCGCTCGTCACCTTCCTCTTCGCACACTTCCTGCCGCCGATCGCCAAGCGTGCGAGCCGCAAAGGAACGCATGGTCTCTGCCTCCTCGCGGGCGCGGCCGGGCTGATCTCGGTGCGGTTCATCACCGATCCGAACATGCTGATGCTCTCGATGATCGGCGTCGGCATTGCGTGGGCCAGCACGATCTCAATGCCCTATTCAATTCTCGCCGGCGCTATCCCTGAGGGAAAGACTGGCATCTATATGGGCATCTTCAACTTCTTCATTGTGATTCCGGAGATCGTCGCCGCGCTTGGCTTCGGCTGGGTGATGAACACCTTCCTCAACAACGACCGCATGGCGGCGGTGACGGCTGGCGGAATCTCAATGGCTGTTGCCGCCTTGCTCGTCACGCGCGTGACCGACGACTCAGAGGGGAACGCCTGATGCTCCGCCCTGCGCTGCGAATGCTCCGCGTTGTTCTCCTCTTCGGCCTCGGCGGACCGCTCGCCGCACAGGTTCCCGTGGTGGAGAAGGTTGACCCGCCGAGTTGGTGGACGAACGCGACGGTGAATCCGGTCCGCGTGATGATTCGTGGCAAACACCTCACCGGTGCGCAGCTCGACTGCCCGCGCCTGCGGTGCACGAATGTCTCGGTGAATGCGGCGGGCACCTATGTGTTCGCCGACGTGCACATTCCGGCGACCGCGACTACCGGCCGTCATCCCCTGACCGTGCGTACGAGTGGCGGATCTGCCGACGCCACCTTCGAGATCACGCGGCCTCTGGCGCGCACGGGACGCTTTCAGGGATTCAACGAGCACGATGTCTGGTATCTGTTGATGCCGGATCGCTTCGCCAACGGCGATCCCTCCAACGATGATCCGGCCGTCTCACGCGGACTCGTGGACCGCAACAAGCCACGCTACTACCACGGCGGCGACATCGCGGGGATCCGGCAGCGACTCCCCTACCTGAAGTCGCTTGGCATCACGACCATCTGGCTGAATCCTATTTACGACAACAACAACGGGCTGAATCACAAGGAGACGCCGGAGGGGCAGCCGATGGCCGACTATCACGGCTATGGTGCGACCGATTTCTATGGGGTCGAAGAACACTTCGGCACCCTCGCCGACTTCCGCGCGCTGGTCGATGAAGCGCACGCGATCGGTATCAAGATCGTTGCAGATATGGTCGCGAATCATACGGGGCCGTATCACCCGTGGGTGAACGATCCTCCGACCCCGACCTGGTTCCACGGCACGGCGGCGCAGCATCCGAACAATCCTTGGCAGACCTGGTCCATCGCTGACCCCTACTCGGCGCCCTCCGTGAAGCAGGGGACGATGGACGGCTGGTTCATCGACATCTTGCCGGACTTGAATCAGGACGATCCCGAAGTCGCGCGCTACATCATCCAGAACACCATCTGGTGGGTGGCGATGACGGGGATGGACGGCATTCGCCAGGATACCTGGCCGTACGTGCCTCGTAGCTTCTGGAAGCCCTGGATGGCGGCAATCAAGCGGGAGTTCCCGACCCTGCGCGTGGTCGGGGAAGTGTTCGATGGTGATGCGTCGATTCTCGCCTTCCACCAAGGAGGCGTGACGCAGTGGGACGGGATCGATGCCGGCGTGGATGCGCTGTTCGACTTCCCGCTCTTCTTCCCTTCGCGGAGCGTCTTCGCCGAAGGGCAGTCGATTCGGGCCTTGCCCGAGGCGCTGGCGCGCGACCGGTTGTACAAGGCACCGAATTCCTTGGTGACTTTCTTGGGGCTGCACGATGTGGATCGCTTCATGGGCAATCCGCGTGCGACACTCGACGGCCTCAAGCTCGGATACACCTTTCAGTTGACGACGCGCGGCGCACCGCTCATCTACTACGGCGATGAGATCGGACTGCAAGGGGGAAGCGACCCGCAGAATCGCCGCGATTTTCCTGGGGGCTTCTCCGGCGACGCGCGTAATGCCTTCGAGCCATCAGGAAGAACAGCGGAGCAACAGGCCCTCTGGAGTCACGTGCAGACACTGTTGCGCATCCGTGCGGCGCGCCCCGACCTGCGGAGCGCGCCGACACAGAACCTGGTCGTGGGTTCGCAACTGTGGGTGTACCGACGTGGGAACACGCTCGTGGCCTTGAACAACGATACGGTCGCGATCACGGCGCGGGTGCCGATCGGACTGCTCGGCGTCGACCTCCTCGCGCTGTGCGGAAGGCCCGAGGCGCAGGGTGCTGTGGTCGCCGTACTGATTCCCGCGCGCACTGGCTGCATCTTCCCGGTCGAATCCGTCGAGGTTCCTGGCCCGGCCCTCGGCGTGAGCGGCAGGCGCGTGGTCATTCCCTCGTTCCCGTCGCAGCAGGTCGCCGCGCGGCAGGTGGAGATCTGGCTCCCACCTGGCTACGGACGCGACACCGTGCGGTATCCGGTCCTATACATGCACGACGGGCAGAACGTCTTTGATCCGGCCACGAGCTATGGCGGCGTGGACTGGGGCATCGATGAGTGGATGACGCGTCTGATCGCCGAGCGAAAGATCAGGCCCGCCATTGTGGTGGCGGTCTGGACCACGTCCCGTCGGCCCCAAGAGCTGATGGCGCAGAAGGCGGTCCCCGCGGGTGATACGGTGTTCTCGTTGGGAATCGTTCGGGAGGCGGCGCGCGGACCGCTCCTCGGCGACGCCTACGCGCGCTTCTTTGTGGAAGAGCTGAAGCCTTACATCGATCGCACCTACCGCACGCGTCGCGGACGTTCCGACACGTTCATCATGGGTTCGAGCATGGGCGGCATCGCCTCGCTCTACGCGGCGGCCGAGTACCCCAACGTCTATGGCGCCGTGGGTGCCATTTCCACGCATTTCCCCGCCGGCGATGGGGCGCTGATCGACTATCTCGCGGGGCATATGCCCGATCCGGCAACGCATCGGATCTACATGGATCGTGGGACCGCCACGCTCGACTCCACCTACGCGCCCTATCAGCCTCGTGCGGACTCGTTATTCCGGGCGCGAGGGTACCGCGACGAAGTGAACTTTCGGACACGGGTGTTCGAGGGGGGAGAGCACAACGAGCGGTCCTGGCGTGTGCGCATTGACGAGGCGTTGATCTTCCTGTTGGGGCGCTGAGGCCCTCGCGCCCCTCAGTACACGCACGCCGTCCGCGGCGGGAGCTCAATCACAGTCACGTTGCCGTCGATTGTCGGCGCACCGCATCCGCCGATCACCGCCGCTGACGTGACCCGCAGCCCCGGCACCCTCACGGTCGTTGGGGTCTGTGCGTTGTTGATGACCACAACGGTCGTGCCGCGCCGATACACGTACTGCTGCTCCTCCACGAGGAGGTGCTCGGTGGGCACATCGCGGAGTTCGGGCCGCGCACGTCGCAACGCGAGCAGGGACTGTACATGCGTGAAGATGCGCTGCTCACGTGGCTCGCGACCGCTGGCCTCGAACGCGTTGCGCGGGTCCCCCCGCCAGCCGCCAGGAAAGTCACGGCGATTGTCCGGGTCGTTGCCGCCGTCCATCCCGATCTCGTTGCCGTAGTAGAGCTGCGGGATACCGCGCATCGTGAACTGCGCCGTGTACGCGAGGAGCAGCCCGGCATCGCCCGCCGGCGCGTTCCACGGGAGTCGCGACATGTCGTGATTGTCGGTGACCGTGACGAGTCGCTCGGGGTGATCGTACAGCCGGTCGCGCGCGAGCGTCTGCGCGACCTCGCGCACCGATCCGCCCTGCAAGAAGCTCCGGCGCATGGCGGCCTGCAACGGGAAGTCGAAGACCTGATCGATGCCAGTGCGGATGCCGTCGAAGTTGGTCTTCGTGCCCTCAAAGAACGACACGACAGTCGCATCCTCGCTCAGCACCTCACCAACAACGGTCATCGTGGGATA
>Ga0163149_10004785_pt1 | contig 14562 bp, 14 predicted proteins | sample OliLakLV19MP5G1_FD_148604 | JGI IMG/M metagenome (GOLD analysis project Ga0163149, IMG submission 148604) | Freshwater microbial mat bacterial communities from Lake Vanda, McMurdo Dry Valleys, Antarctica - Oligotrophic Lake LV.19.MP5.G1 | ecosystem: Environmental > Aquatic > Freshwater > Lake >...
CCTTCAGAGCAACATGTACGAGTAGTTCATTCTCTCAAAAATCGCTTCTTGATCGAGTTCGATAAAGGCGAGTATTTTTTGCATCCAGTAATTAGAGCAGAAGCAATCCCTCGACTAAGAGAAAGCGAAGAATGGGAGAATGTAAATAGTAGAGCCGCCGAATTCTGGACAGAAAGTTTTAAAATAATTGATGCGAAAGATGCGCTGAGAGCCTTTGAAGCTTATAGGCACTACCATCAAATTTGCGATTATGAGAAAGCTTGCGGGATTATTCTATTAGTGCGGATAGTGCGGAATCCGAGTTGGTGTTCAGTGGAGCATCTTGGAACTGCATTTTATAGATTAGGTTTGCTGCAACAGATGACTTTCGCAATAAATGAATTAATCGATAAAGTAAATGACGATAGATCCCTAGCTGATCTTTATAATTTATTGGGCGATCTTCAGTGGAGGCTAGGTAATATCCACAAGGCTATTGAATTCCATGACAGATGCCTAAGCTTTTCAGACAAGCTTTCAACTGATAATCGGATCGTAGTTAGTCACCAAAATATAGGTATTTGTAAAACTGACTTATTAGAGATTGAAGAGGCAACAAAATATTTTAAACAAGCTGTCTCTCTTGGGCTAAATTGTGAGATAGGGCATAAAGCTGCTGTGTATTCTCTAGCTTATCTGGCTTACTTTTCTTCATCAGCAAATACTCCTATAGAAAAACAAGAAGCTTATGACTTGGTTAAAAAAGTTCTTGAAGAGATACCCAAAACCCCTCTAACTATGCAAGGTAGAGGGTATATCCCCTTGGTACTAGGGAAGACATATAAGAACTTAGGCGAAGTACAGCAGTCCTTTGAAATGTATCAAGCTGCTATCTCCTTTGCTGAAGAAAGTTCCTACACTCAAGTGAAGGCTAATGCTTTAACTGGTCTAGCAGAACTTTATCGGTTACAACATAATTTTGAAGCAGCCCTTTCTCATCATTTAGAGTCAATAGACTTACTCGACAAAATTGGAGCTAGATGTGATTTGGCTGAGGCTTATTTTCAGCTTGGGTTGACTTATCAGGCAAAGGGGGAAGTTGAGCAAAGTGTGGAATATCGAGACAGAGCGATTCAACTTTTCACAGAAATAGAAGCACCGAAACAAATTGAGAGAGTAAATCAAGCCTTTGAGCAAGGAGCAAAGTAATGAATACTAAACTAGTTGACTCAATCGTTCAAGTAATCCAATCTCTTCCCGATGAAGATAGATTGCTATTAAGAGACAGATTACTAACTGACCTCTTCAGCTTTTTAGATAACAGAAAAGTAATTAATCTAGACCACAATACCGAAACATCAGACTATAACAGCACTCAAAGTGAATCACCGCAACATCAGCCTAATTTAAACATGCCTCCCATATCAACCCTAAGCAACAATCAAGTGATCGCCCTCACCGAACTACAAATGGAATCATCTCAAGACCAAAGATTAAGCCAACTCCTCCAAATTCAACAAGAAAGAGCCATAACCACAACCGAGCAATCCGAACTAGAAATGTTAATGGAAATTTATCAAGCAGGACTAATGCGAAAAGCCCAAGCCCTGAATGAAAGCGTCAAACGTGGACTGCGGCAACCATTGAGTCTATGAGCAGCACAAGGATTTCCGAAGAAGTTAGAGCCAGAGTTCGGTTTGAAGCTCAAGACCAATGCGGCTATTGTTGTAGCTTACAAAAATACGTCTTGGGAATGCTAGAAATCGAGCATATTATTCCCAAGGCAACAGGCGGTACAGATGAAGAAAAGAACCTATGGCTTGCCTGTCGATTGTGCAACAACTTTAAAGGAACCCAAACCCATCGTCAAGATCCAGAAACAGGTCGTCAGGCGAAGCTATTCAACCCCCGCACTCAAAGATGGAATCGGCATTTCACTTGGTCAGCCGATGGCACACATATCATTGGTCGCACAGCGATCGGTCGCGCCACCGTAATTACCCTACAACTCAACAACACTTGCGCCGTAATGGTCAGACAACAATGGATCGGCGCAGGTTGGCATCCACCCCAAGAGCCTTAAAATAGAGCTTGTCGATCGAGAATCTTGAAAACGAACGACTGTTGAGCATTGCCAATATTTAAGCAATATCCAGTCAGACTAATTTGGTAGTTCAACCTTGGGAATCGCCGCGATTAGATTGCGGGTATATTCTTGTTGGGGATTGCTATAAATGGCTTCGGCGGAGTTGAGTTCTTCGATTTTGCCTTTATTCATCACCATAATTCGATCGCTCATAAACTTGACCACACTTAGATCGTGCGAGATAAAGATATAAGTCAAGCCAAACTCTTCTTGGAGTTCTTTGAGCAGATTCAGGACTTGGGCTTGGACTGAGACATCTAGAGCCGAAACTGACTCGTCGGCAATAATCAATTTGGGATTGAGGGCTAAGGCTCTGGCAATGCAAATGCGCTGGCGTTGACCACCAGAAAACTCATGTGGATATCGATCGATTGCGCCAATATCCAATCCCACACGCTGTAAAAGATAGGCAACTCGTTCACGACGGTTTTGTTTACTTTGATAGATCGGACTATCCTGACGGTGAATCTCTAATGGTTCTTCGATCGCATCTCCCACACTCATACGTGGATTTAGCGAACCGTAAGGATCTTGGAATACGATTTGCATTTCACGCCGCAGCCGTTGGAGTTGTTTAGATGACATAGAGATCACATCCTTACCCTCAAACTGGATGCTCCCACTTGAAGCTTTAATCAGCCGCAAGATCGCTCTACCCGCCGTAGTTTTGCCACAGCCCGATTCACCAACCAATCCCAAAGTCTCGCCAGGATAGACATCAAAACTAATGTTATTCACCGCGACCAGATAACGACGATCGATCCCAAAAAAACCTTTGATTGGGAACTGCACCCGCAAATCTTTAACTACCAGTAATGGTTCGTTTGCCTGTAGAGAGGTCGATCGATCCTCCGACTGTTCGACGCTGACAATTTGGATCGATCGATCTTCATCCAATTGTTTTGTGATAATCTCACCCGTCACAGGATCTTCAGCCATGAAATCGCTGACTGTGGGTAGAAACTTCAAGCGCAATTCGGGTTGAGGACGACAGGCAATTAAACCTTTAGTATAGGGATGTTGGGACTGGCTAAAGATCTGCTCTAAACTGCCAGACTCAACGATATTCCCTTTATACATCACCGCAACTTGATTGGCGATTTGAGATATCACACCTAAATCATGCGTAATAAAAATAATCGACATCTGCCGTTCTTGTTGAATCTGGCGCAGCAGGGCTAAAATTGATGCTTGAACTGTGACATCTAGGGCTGTGGTCGGTTCATCCGCGATCAGGATTTTGGGATTACAAGAAATCGCGATCGCAATCATCACTCGTTGGAGCTGCCCACCCGAAAGCTCATGTGGATATCGATCGATCATCTGTGCGGGATTTGGTAATCGCACTTCTTGAAATAGTTGAACTGCTTGCGCCTTTGCCTGTTCTAGCGTAACTGTCTGATGTTGGAGAATTGCCTCGATCACCTGATATCCACAAGTAAATAGCGGATTAAGCGATGTCATTGGCTCTTGGAAAATCATCGAGATCGCATCACCCCGATAATGCCGCATCTGACGCAGGGGAACTTTGAGTAAATCAATTATTCGATCGTCATGATTAAATAAAATCTCGCCGCTTACCCGTGCAGTCTGTGGGAGTAATCCCATAATTGCCAGAGCCGTTACCGACTTCCCCGATCCAGATTCACCCACAATACCTAGAGTCTCGCCCTGTCGCAGCTCGAAAGAGATGTCTTTAATACCACTAACATTGCCTCGATCGCTTTTAAAGTCGAGCTTGAGATGATTGACTGATAAGAGAGTGGATTGATTCATATGATTAGGATTGGCTTATGGATATTGGGATACCCCTCCCAGCCTCCCCTTGCAAAGGGGAGGCTGGGAGGGGTTATTATTCGGCATAAAACTCGAAATAATAGGGACGCACACCAGTTGTAACTAAGTTGACATATCGCAAATATTTACTCCATCCTGGTGTACAAATTTCTTCAGGTTTTGCGGTCGCGAGACTTGTATACCTCACCAGACCACCATCGCAGTCAAAATTTTTCCGACTCTCTCCCTGTTTAGGCATTGAATGTGGCGAGAAAAAGTGAGTTGCTCCACCTGTAAAGTCGTCAATATCTCCTGCCAAAATCGATCGAGCTAAATCGGCATATTCAGGATAGAGTGTCGGATCTTGATTGGTGGCATAGTGGTAGAACCCGTCGATCGTCACAACATCACTGACCTGATTAGTTCTCATATTTTTCATCCGATTAATCACAGTCAATCCTACAGCTTCGCGTTCTGCTTGATTCCCGATCGAAGCTTCCGAAATCAATACCCGCGCCAGTAAATCAACATTACTGAGTGGTCGATCGGGCGGACGAGAGATTTGCCCCCTCTGACGTGCAACCAAAAGCATTACCAAAGCTAGCAGGGCTAGAGCCAACCACAGATTAGCAAAAATATTACTAGATTTTTTCGAGTCTGTGGGCGATTGCGTCTCTTTGCTCTCGGTCATATCCCCATTTAGTTAAAAAATTATTGTACTCACCTATGCCAGATTCTGCGGCAGTTTTTACTAAAGCGGCAATGCGACTAACTTCGGCTAGCTTTACTAACATAATTAGATTTGCGGTGCGATCTCGAACTCGATCTGAGCCTTGCGCTTGGGTTTCGTTCCCCATCCGCCGATGCGCGATCGCCATCGCAGTAGACATGACCAGATTTTTGACCAAGAGTTCCGCGTTAGGCGTTGGCACTGTGCGTAAAGATTCTACGATCGCTGTGGTGGGATGATCGGCAATTTCCCAGTCACCTGTTAAATAACTCACAAAAAACCCCCTTGCCCCATTTTCAGTTCTAATCAGAGCCTCGATCGATGTCTGGAGTTCTCGATCGGTGATTTCGTTGAGATCTATACGGGTTAGGAGGTCTGCGGTATAGTCGATCGATTGTTCAAAGGTTAACGAGTGATCTGTGGAGATGGGAGTGTTGGTGGGCATGAATTTCAGGAAAGCTGAAGTCGAGTTTAGATCATGCTAGCAGTTTACCTCATGCACTGATTTTCCTGCGGAAAGATTGACATCGCCTACCTTTCCGCCTTAATCTGAGCTAACCAAGCATCTAGGGGAATTAGCTCAGTTGGTAGAGTGCTGCGATCGCACCGCAGAGGTCAGGGGTTCGAGTCTCCTATTCTCCATTTTTTATGTACATTCGCAGATCGGTTCTTCAAACAAGAAAATAGCGATCGACGCACCAACAAAAGGACTAATCGCAAAATATGCGCCTGTTCGAGTTGTGCCGATGTGTCGTAGAGCTAATACGAATAACACCAAGCTGATGCCATAGCTGAAGAAGCTCACTATAATAAGCCCGCCAGCATCCAAGGATCGGATTATCTCAAAAGTGCCTTAGACAAAGGTGTACTTGCCCCAAAAAGTATGGCAGCAGTGATGGCATAAAAAATACCTGAATTCGATCGATTCTCGTTCATAAACCTTTAAGCGCAAAAGAGTTTATTACCGTTTAAAACTAAAGCGTCCATTCACTTTCTTGCCAGCAATATCACAGAGAATCGCCACCTTATAATCACCTGTAGCTTTGCCAGCAAGCAGTGCCGTGTAATGCTTCTCCTTTGCATCATACTTCAGTGTTAAGGCTTCCTTCTTCCCATTTGGCATTTGCACCTGAGCCGTCACCTTTGCCCCACCTACAGTTGCATGATTATCGCTCTTTTGTAAATAGAAATCCAAGTGCAATCCTTTTTCAGTTTTCTTTGGCACAAACTCCAAATGATAGCCCTGTGATTCAATTACCTGACCACCTTTACCTTCTTTTAATTTAGTTATGACTGCGGTTTGGGTGAGAAAATCCCCAGAGGCGAAAGATGTCTGAGCCATACTGCCAAAAGTGAGAAGAACCAATGTAGCTGTTGCAATGTACTGAATAGATTTCATCTGTTTTCCTTATGAGTGTTGATTTAGACCTTGATCTTTGTGAGATTTGCTTCAGTTAGGGCAGGAGTATCCGATGCTTTTGGGATCAAATACTTACTAAACTGAGCATATAAAGCTGGAAGCACCAGCAATGTGAGTGCAGTCGATGTGAACAATCCCCCTAACACCACGACTGCCAGAGGTTGGAGGATTTCTTTGCCAGCACCTGTACCAATTACTAATGGAACCATGCCGAGCGCCGATGTTAGAGCGGTCATCAAAATTGCGACTAGACGTTCCATCGAGCCTTCACGAATTACTTGCTGGAATGGTATTCCCTTAGCGAGTTTCTGATTGTAGTTATCGACTAGTAACAATCCATTACGTACCGCAACACCAAATAGAGTGATGAAACCTACCAAAGAGGCGACTGAGATCACGCCACCACTAAGGGCGATCGAGAATATTCCACCAACTAGAGCTAATGGTAAATTCACCATAATCATTAACATTGCAGGGATAGATTTTACGGCGAAATACATCAATACGGCGATAATTAACGCTGCAAGACCGCCGAAGACTAATAGGTTTTGGGTGGCGCGTTCTTCTGATTCAAACTGACCGCCATATTGGATGAAATAGCCTGAAGGTAAGATTACTTGTTGCTTTACTTTTAATTGAATTTCGTTAACTATCGATCGCAAGTCGCGTCCAGATACATTTGCGGAAACTACGAGTAGGCGAGAGACATTTTCGCGGTTAATCGTATTTGGTCCCGTGCCATATTCAATCTGAGAAACCTGAGACAGAGGAATTTTTTGACCTGTCGGCGTATCGACTAAGAGATTACGAATGGACTCCAAATTGCTTCGGGATTCAGGTTTGAGCCATACTACTAAGTCAAATAACTGCTGTCCTTGGAGAACTTGGGATACGGTTTTACCATTAAGAGAAGTTTCAATCATTTCGGCAAGATGCCCGATCGTTAGCCCATACCTTGCTGCCATTGGTCGATCGAATTTAATTTGTAATTGTCGGACAGGAAACTGTTGTTCCAATTGCAAATCGACAATACCAGAAATACCCTGCATCGCAGTTTCCACTTCCTTACCGATCGCTCGCAATTCTTCTAAATCTGGGCCAAAGACTTTGACCGCGATCGCACTTCGCACCCCTGACAAAACTTCGTCCATCCGATGAGAGATAAAGCCACCAATATTAGAAGCCACTCCTGGAAGTTTGTTAAATTCTTGACGCAGTTTATTGATGCTACCTTCACGGTCTTGAATACCTCGATCGCTAAGTTCAACATCGATATGACCAAGGTTAACACCCGCAGCATCAGCATCGCCAGTGGCACGACCAGAGCGCAGTTGCACGGTTTCAAAATTGGGATCGTCTTTGAGGACATCTTGCAGTACCATGCCCATGAGATTGGTGGTCGCGAGGGAAGTCGATGGATATAGCAAAATTGTATTGACTAGCGATCGTTCTTGGAATTCTGGTAAGAAAATACGACCGAGGCTGGGCAAAATGATTAGAGAAGCAAGTAAAGCCGCGATCGCAGGAAACAGAATTAATTTGGGGCGTTGAATAGATAGATTTAGCAAAGGACGATAGAGCCTCTGGGCAAAGTTACTCATCCATGTTTCATCGCTAGGCAGTTGAATGGAAGCTAGTAAAATCGCACAGAGAGCAGGAGATAGGGTCATGGCGACTAGAGTTGAGGCAAAAATAGATACTAGATAAGCCACGCCCATTGGTGCAAAAATATTTCCTTCTACACCCGTCAGAGTAAAAATCGGCGCAAAAACTACGCCAATAATGATTGTGGAAAAAATTACGCTTACTCGTACTTCTACGGAAGTGTCATAAACCACCGTAAATGGATGTTTCGGATTTCCTTCGGCTTGGTTTTGACGCATTCCTCGATAGCAGTTTTCCATATCGACGATGGAGTCATCAACCACCGAACCGATCGCCACTGCTAGACCACCTAAAGTCATCGTATTAATCCCTTGTCCAAACCAAGACAAAATCAACATTCCGATCAAAATTGATAGGGGAATCGCGCTGAGAGTAATTATCGTAGTACGCCAGTTCATCAAAAACATAATCATGATGATCGCGACAATGATGATGCCATCACGGAGGGAGTCTCGCACATTATCGATCGCCGCCTCAATAAAGCTCTCTTGGCGAAATGTCACCTGCACTTTCACATCTTTAGGCAAAGCCGTTTGTAATTCTGCGATCGCATTTTCGACAGCACGAGTCACTTTCGGCGTATCTGCTTGCGGTTGTTTATTGATTAGCAATACCACGGCCCGTTTACCATTAATGCTGCCATCGCCTCGCGCAAGGGCGGCTCCCAATTTTACTTCAGCAACATCGCCTAACTTTACGGGCTTCCCATCACGAGCGATCACCACTGCTTCCGCTAACTCCTCGATAGTTTCAATGCGTCCCACACCTCTAATGATTTCTTCGCGATCGCTAGTAATTAAAAATCCACCCGCCGCATTGAGATTTGCTTGCCTAGCAGCTTCCGTTACCTGTTGCAGCGAAACATTAAAGGCGACTAATTTGGCAGGATCGGCTAAGACCTGATATTGTCTGACATCGCCACCATAGACGATTAACTGGGATACTCCTGACACGGCAAGTAACCGATTCGAGATATCGCGATCGACGATCCGCCGTACTTCCATTAAGTCAGTTGTCGTGGCAGAATTATTTGAGTTATCTTCCACCGTAAACGCATACATCAAAATCGTGCCAATCGGCGAGGAGACGGGCGATATTTCTGGCTCTTTGACTCCTTCTGGAAGTTTAGAACGGACTTGCTGCAAACGTTCGGCAACTAATTGTCGCGCCCTATAAATATCTGTATTGCCATCAAAAATAATTTTGACTGTCGAAATTCCCACCGCCGAAGCCGATCTCACTGTCACAACCCCAGGAGTTCCATTGACAGCACTTTCGATCGGCAGTGTAATCAATGATTCGACCTCTTCAGGCGCTAAGCCTGATGCCTCAGTTTGAATCTCTACCTGCGGCGGCGCAAAGCTAGGAAAGACATCCAAGGGCATTTTGGTAAGGTTATAGCTTGCCAAAAATGTAATCACAATCGCACCGATTACGACTAACCAACGCTGAGCGATCGACCATTTAAGAACCGTGTTGAGCATGAATTCAAATACTGGAAAGTATTACTCTATGTACTTTGCCACAGGATTATGAAATCAGGATGAAATCCTACTTATTTATGTAACCTAGACCAAAGTTAAAGTAAATCTAAAAATATTTAACGGATATGTTAAGAAAAGGCTTCTGCAACTGCCCAACGGTGAAGTTGAGCCTCTGCAAACAAAATTTGGTTTTAAAGATCGCTTTTGATGAGGTCGTCTCCAACGCAGTGTTAGACGACATTTACTTTATGGATTTCTACGCTGCCTTCTTCAAATACTTGAACTGTGAGTTGATAGCCCTCCATCAATGACATTCCAACTAAAGGTTCTGAATCAGCTTCATCAATTGGGATAGTTAGATAATTTCCATCCCAAACCACAATTGCTTCATAGACGTTAAAAACGCATTCACTACCATCACCGAGAATAGCGCGTCCTCGTCTTTTCCATGTCAGAATTAGCTGATCGATTAGGTCTGGAGGCAATGAAAGCCAACCATTAAAACCTGTATCAACGATCGCATCTTGAGTGTAAATCTTTCCTTCAGTGTCACATATCGAAAGTGAGATAATCGCCTCAAAATCTGCGTTAACGATTCCTGAGATCATAACGCTCTCTTGCTATGTCCACCAAATCGGCGAACGTGGCGAGAACCGACTCGCACAATCCAGATTTGAGCATCTGGATGACGGGATTCGAGTCTATTGCAAGCAGCTATTTCGCGGGCATCAATTTCAAAGTCTCCAGTTTCAAGGTCGATCGCCACAATCTTGCCGTGATTACCTGCTTCAACTTGTGGACGTATTTGAGTTTGATAAATGAGATCGCCGCGTTGGGCAAATTCTTCTTTACTATAGCGAGGCTGACGGATTGCCATGATTGTGATTTCTCTTTAAACCGCTACTTCTTTAGACATTGTAATCGACAAATAAGCAAGTTCAATTTCTGAGCAACAATAGAGTGCGTTACATTCTATTAACGCAAACTGCAAGAGCGGCGATCGCAATGTTTTCATCGATCGCAAAGTACACCCGAAATTACTCGCTTTTAATAAGCGTTGATACTAGTAGCCACAATTTTGCTGTGATTATCTGCTTCGACTTTCTGGCGTATCTCATGATGATTTGGTGGTCAAGTTGAAGCGACATTTTGCCATAAATCGGCAGAAATAAATCTTGATAGATGTCCTACATTAGTTGTGGCAATTACAACATCTGGAGTTCCAAGAGTTATAGCTTGAGCTACCAAAATCATATCACCGTCAATTGTTTTGTCACCTGCTGTCGGTTGTCCTTGCTGCCGAGCTTCTGCCCAAAGTTTTGCAGCTTGGCGCATCGCAGTCGTTGTAATTGGCAAATATTCAATCAATTCAGCTAAATCGTCTAGACGAGAAATACCTTTTGTCTTATTTGCCCGTAATAGCTCACGGCGAACCTCATAATCAGAAATCTCTGGAATGATAATGCGCCTACCTGATGTGATGTGAGTTTGGAGCCATCGAGCGCAAGATTCGCTTTCGGCAGATAACTTTGGATTAGTGATTAGACCAAGTGGTCCAGCATCTAGCATTATGACTTGAGTCACCAAGTTATCCCTTTCATTTCAACTGGAAACAATTTGCGGTCTGAGATGCGATCCTCATCTAATGCGCGGATCAAGTATTGACCTGTTGCTTTCTGCTCATCAATATCTTCATCGTCTATCCAAGACTGAAGTAGATTGACTGCTTTGGTTTGTTTTTGCTTTAGTCTAATTAGGCTTGTTAAAAGTTGCAGTGTCACTGATTCAACTGAAAGCCCTTTCTGTTTGGCTTCATTTAAGAGATATTGCTCGATTTCTGACGGTAGATCAAGGATTAGCGTCATGGCTATTGTTTAACTTGGTTGGGTATCTTTGCCAGTATTTTAACATTTAGATTTTGCTAACGCTTATTTCAAACAAATACAAGGTTCGTTACGTTTCATTAACGAACCTTACAAAATGGGCGATCGCGCTATTTTCAACGATCGCAAAGTACGGTCGAAATTACTCGCTTTTAATAAGCGTTGATATCAATCAGTAGCCATAATTTTGCCGTGATTCCTTGCTTCGACTTTCTGGCGTATCTCATGATGATTTGCAGGAACCTAAAGGTTGAAAACAAAGGTGAGGCGGCGATCGCAAATAATCTCTCCGAACTCAACAACAAAGCCAACTATTTTTGCTTGCTTAGTCTCGAATTAAAACATTCTCTTAATGGACTTCAGGGTTCGGGATAAAGGCTTGCGCTTCACTGGAGGCAATAATTTGAATCATAGCTGATAGAGTGTGTCACCGTTTTCGCGTGCCAGCGCTTTTTAGCTGCTTTTACCATGAGGACCGAGGAAACGCTCACCATTAAAATGAACTAGATGATCAGGGTTATCGGCAATCCACACTTCAGTTTCCCATGCAATATCAGCCGCATTCTTACGAAATTCAGCACGGTCTGGAAACGCTGTCACGTAAACAAGACCCACCTTACAATCTTTGAAGGCTTCCTCAAGTTCAATCCAACGCTTTGGGGATATAGGACCATGACTGGTAACTGCTTCAATCAAAAATAGCCATTCCCGATCTTCGTCATACACTACAACATCTGGCAATTTGTCATGTGACATTGGGGTTACACCCAGAGATTCCAGATATTCAGATTCTAAGAACATCAGCTTTCCGCCTTCTTTTCGACTGCTGGCGGTGTCACCAATGTATAACAATCGACCGCCAGAACCGATGAAGCGCGAACAGAATTCGTGAACAATGTCCGCGTGAAGCTGATTATGCTTACCCGGTGACAACGTGATAGTTTCGCCATTTGGTAAGCTAATTGGAATTTTGTGCATGTCAAGAGCGCGTTCATATTGCGCTTTCAATTCGGGCACCGCGTCTTTATAATCTTGAACTTTTCCTAACCAGCCGCCGTTCGGGTATTCCGCCAGAATCTCCAATATTGACCGATTCAATGAATAGTTATTGTCTTTGCTATTGGTTGCTCGTGTAGGGTCATCTCGGTTTCGATGGGTGTGACCAGAATTTGATGTAAATGAACACAAGGCTTATGGGTTATATGTTTAAGCGATCTTCAATCTTAAAGTTGCGAATTTCCATTTTTGTTCTTTCGGATATTTTATATTACTTGTAAAATAACCATAACCCTGACTAAAAGGCACATCAAATTTTGGTCGCACCCGTTTCGATCAACAATACGAGCTTGCTCGAATTGATGAAGTGTTTGCCGTCTAATGGTTTCGCGACTGTTCGCCTCATAGTTCTTTCCATATTCATTACGGATGAATTTCATGATGGTCACGGTTGGCAAAAGCGTTGCTGTTGATGAACTCCAGTTGTCTGAAGGTTTTATGTTAGCCAACGCCAAAAAGACCCATGCTGATCGATCATTACACTGTGCTTTTGGCAGCCCCAAGGCGGTCAATAATGCTTTCGCTTCATTAAGCTTTTCTTGTTGTTGTAACATAAATTCTAATTTCCACCCCTTATATTAAATCCACTACTACACCAAGAACTGGGTTCACGATTAAATCAATTTTAGCCGTTTCAAAAAGCATCATCTTGTGTGTTTGCTCACCAATTTCTTTCACTTGGTCACGTGATGGAAATTTCATTACCCTGATTTCAGTAGCATTTACTTGGGTATTTCCCGAAATACACCTGAAATATCTGTCCATGAATGATGAATTAAGAACAGTTGCAAGACCATAGGCTTCAATAGTAGATAATTCACCATCTAATACACCGATATAATTTGTCTTGTTGCCAAAACCAATCCATTCACAATAGTGCATCTTGGCAAGGTGAACACTAGCGACTAATCGCCGCTTTTCATCTTTAGATGAAACACGTTTTAGCAACACATAAGTAGCATTTTTCATCGTATGTTTTTCATGGTCTTCATTAAGAAGGAAGGATACGTCTTTCCTATGGTTACCCGTCCAAGCTGCTGTTAATGGGGTCACATTGTGTGGACGGTATAGCGGAACTGTATTTTTCTCCCTAGTTTCTTTGGTGATATATTGGCGGGCGCGATGTTCAACCACACGACCAGTCGAAATAAAATATCCTGCACCTTCAAAAGTAGTTTTGAAAGTTTCAGCTTGCTGCAAAATGACAGCAGCGCAAGCCGATTCAGGGATTCTAATTAATCGTTGATTGTTTGAAGGATCGACGATCAAATGAACTGGATATTGTTTTTCATCAGCATGGTTGATGCTGATATCGCAGTCACTCGACCTAACTGTTATAGTGTTCGCATTACTACCTTTAACGAGGTAACAAATAATATTTTCTTGAAGTACCTCTGAGTCACCATTATTAAACACCTTGTCTCGATGTTTGAAAATATGAATTAAGCTTAGTGCTGATTCAGTCAGCAAGTATTTGCGGAAACCTTTGAAATATAGTCCATTTGTGAAGCTGCGAGGTGTTATCGTGACCACCTGCCCACCAGACTTCATGCAAGCCATTACAACTGCCATAAATGAAGCATATATATTTGGATCGCCATGATACAAATCGGCTACCGCTTTAGCATAAGGTGAATCTTTCGCGCTGTATTTAAAGTATGGCGGGTTGATTACTGATATATCAAACGGCTGAATATTTTCTTTCTTATCTGGTCTAGCAAGTACAAAGTCTTCACAACAAATTTCATAAGTGAAAGTTCCTAGCTGTTTACAAAACTTGTTCTGAACAATCTTCAGTGTTTGTTCAAGGCCAATGACGGCTTCACGGTCAAGTTCATATAGTACAGCATGAACAGTCTTACAACCCATACCTAAGCAATGCAGAGCGGTAGAGGCAGTTAATATACCAGTTCCTGCGCCAGCATCTAGGATGCGAATATTTTTACTTTTGGGCTTGATAACTAAAGATGCCATGTAATCAGACACAATCAAACCAGTAAAGAACTGACCCAGAATTTTCCTGCTTTTCAAGGATTTGGATCTGAGAAATGCACTTTGGAGACTAATAATATTGTCATTTGGTTCAATAAATGCCTGACGATTCAACGATTTCACCCTTGCCTATAAGTCTTGCAGATTATAGACATTATGTCTTATTTGACTTGTATTTAGGACGCGATATATTTTGTGTAGCTAACCATATATTGCACGAAAAGTTTTGGTATAAATACTGGATTTAAAGTGATTATTTAGAAAATTTATGGTTAGCATACCCAAATTGGTGTGCTACCTAGAAAGTTTCTAGACAATACACCATAGAAGCTTGGTAAGGATTCAGGTGAGAATGAGAGTGGGAATGAGGGAAAGAGAAGACGGATCAATTAAAGCTTGGCAGAAAAAGTCCAAGACAGAGCGACCTTGAG
>Ga0163149_10004786_pt1 | contig 14561 bp, 17 predicted proteins | sample OliLakLV19MP5G1_FD_148604 | JGI IMG/M metagenome (GOLD analysis project Ga0163149, IMG submission 148604) | Freshwater microbial mat bacterial communities from Lake Vanda, McMurdo Dry Valleys, Antarctica - Oligotrophic Lake LV.19.MP5.G1 | ecosystem: Environmental > Aquatic > Freshwater > Lake >...
TGCAAAAATACTCCTCGAGATAAAACAGACAAAAATATTTCCGCAAAAATTAAAATCTAAAAAAAAATACGGTTACATTTGTTAAAATCAATTAATAGAACCTCCCTAATGTTATTATCAGCGGTAAAATTAATTTGAACACAGGAGGAAAATGGAATCCCCGATTAACAAAGAAAAATAGTATCCTCTCAATTACATCATAAACAAGCTGATGAAACAAATAAACTGCATAGCTAATTTCTCCTAATAATATGAGCGGCCTGTGAATCAATTCCGGAAGCTTAAAGGAAAGCTTATAAAAAGCAATACAAATAATAAAACAGATAAAAGTAAAAACCAGCCTATTTGTATTAGTAATAATATTAATTGTATTACCGTGAGCCGGATAAAGTATAAATAAGGCTATACCAAAAATCAGGATCATAATATTTAATGTGTTTTTTATTTTTACTTGCTCCAAAAAAATTCCGATTAAAAATCCGCCAAGGAAAAGAAACAATTGATTAAGCGGGTTTGTATAATCCTTCCATGTAACAATATCCATTATGGGTTGATTGATTTTAATAAATGCAAAATAGAGATAGACAGAAAAAATGGCAATGGACAATAATGCCATTATCTTTTTATATGATTTAGTTAGAAGTACAAAAACAGGGAAAAAGGAATAAAACACCAACTCATTTCCCACAGACCAAAGTCCTGCTGAAAAAAAAGTATCCCATTTAACAACCCCAAAAAATCCTGTCAGATTAAGAAAAAGATCCCACAGATCAGGTGTCCTTCTAAAAAAAATTGTTGTCAGAATAATAACCAACCACATCAGTGGGTATATCCGGAAAACTCTTTTCTTAAAAAATAAAATAACGTCTTGTCGAGAAGGCGACATCTGATGATAATACACATGAAATAATGTAAGTCCACTTAATACATAAAATAAGGAAACGCCATAAACACCAACTCTGCCCAAAAAGGTATCCATTTCAAATGCACCATAAATTGAAGACGAGTAATGATATACAAGAATGCCTAAGGCGGCTAAACCTCTTAAATAATCTAGGCTATATATTCTACTCATGGAAATTTGCAGTTGTCCTGAACAAATTCTAATTAATAAATTCTAATTTTTGCACCCGTAGTAATTTTTTAAAAGCATACTCCGCTTTTGCTGCCTCGGATTTATTTTCATATTCTAAAGACATCTTCAATACCACAGGGGTTCTGCCCCTAGTATATTTTGCTCCTTTGCCTGAGTTGTGTTTAGCTAAACGCGCAGCAACATCGTTAGTAGTTCCCGTATAAAGAGAGCCATCAGCACATTCGAGCACATATACGTACCACTTCTCAGAAGCAATTTTTTCGTCCACGTCTTGTATTTTAAATAATATCAGAGGCCAGCTGTTCCATTCTTTTTTTTATTTCAAATTTTCCACCTGTGGCATTTTTAACTACGGTCGAAATTCTTTGTTGGTACTCATCTACATAATTTTCAGATACAATTATGCTCAACGCTTCTTCAAATGATTTGAAAATACAATTGTAAAATGTTTCCGAGCGGTCCTTATTTCTTTGGAATGCCCCTACCCCGCATTCCACTCTATGTAAGCCTAAGTCAACAAGATCTTCCTTATAAATATTTATCTTTTTAAATGCAGTAAGGAGTTTGTTTATATTCATATTTGTGCTGCGTTCTTTTGGATTTGGCAACAAATAAGCCTTGGCTATTTTTTTCTTGTACGTTTCTAAGGCGGGATTGGATGTGTCAGACAATTCTGATCTGTAAAACTCTTTTACATTCTCAAATTTTTCAAAAAGTGTCATTACCTCATTTATGATATCTTCTTTCTCACTTTTATTCAGGTGTTCTATCAACGTCTTCTTTGTAAATTTTTTCATCGATATTTTTTTTTCTTTAGAGGCACGAGCAAATAGTCGAGTCCGTTAAGTTTTATTTCATACATAGTCTGTAATAAAACGCCCAATTTCCCCTTTGGAAAACCTTTGCGTTGAAACCATTCCAAATAACTTACCGGCAGATCACATAACAGGCTGTCTTTAAATCTGCCGAAAGGCATTTTCATGGCTACCAATTGTAAAAGCATTTGAGAATCAAGATTGGGCTCAGTCATTTATATTCTTTGCAAGAAAAAATAAAGATCGAAAAAATTCCTTCCTTATTTTATATAGAACACTATTATTTAATTTGCATGCGCTATTAGTTTCTGTTACATTTATTATCTGCTACCTTGTTCATGAACTTTCATCATAAAGTGGCAAGAATAAAAAATGGAAACGATCCTAATTACAGGCGGAACAGGCTTAGTGGGAACACAGCTCGCTGTATTTTTGAAAGAAGCCGGGTATCAGGTTCTTATTTTGGGTCGCTCCAAATCTGGAAACACAGAATTTCCCACATACAAGTGGGATTATAAATCCGGGCACATCGACATTGAAGCCATAGAAAAAGCCGATTTCATTATTCATTTAGCAGGAGCAAACATTGGAGATAAACGCTGGACAGATAATCAAAAAAAAATAATTATTGACAGCAGAGTAAAAACAACGGAGTTATTGTTTAAGGCTGTTCAAGAACATAATCATAAATTAAAGGCATTTGTTTCCGCATCAGCGATTGGTTTTTATGGAGCTCTGACTTCCGAACATATTTTTGTGGAAACAGATGATCCATGTAACGACTTTCTTGGAAAAGTATGTAAAGACTGGGAAGAAGCTAATGCAAACTTCGAGCAGTTAAACATTAGAACAATAAACCTGAGAATTGGAGTCGTGCTAACCAAAGACGGCGGACCCTTGTCAAAATTAGTGCGGCCCATAAAATTTGGATTAGGATCTGTTCTTGGATCAGGCAAACAGTACATGTCCTGGATTCATATTCATGATCTCTGCAATATGTTTTTGAAAGTGATTCAGGATAATAACCTGCAGGGAATTTTTAATGCTGTTGCTCCTTCTCATATAACAAATGAGGAATTAACCAGAACTATAAGTCACATTTTGAGAAGGCATGTTTGGTTGCCGAAAATTCCAGAAACAATTCTTAAACTTATCTTCGGTGAAATGGCATGTACATTTTTAAAAGGCAGCCGGGTTTCAGCAGACAAAATTTTAAAAACAGGTTTTACATTCAAATATCCCGAACCGGAAATTGCATTAAAAAATTTAATAGCGCCAAAATCTTAAATAGCTAAATATGGAAATAATAGATTTTATTATTGGCGTGCTTCTTGTAAATGCAATGCCTCATTTTATTTTCGGAATTACTAACACAAAATTTCTCGGGCTATTTGGATTTAGCGCGAGAGGGAATATTGCCTATTCTGCATTACAATTTACCGCCTGTCTCATATTATTTCATTTTAAATATGGCCTTTCCACCATCCTCGAAAATGGCATTTTTGCAGGTGGAATTATGGTGCTAATTCTCTTTTACTTATTCGGGAAATACCTACTAACAATATTTAATAAAAATAAGTAGCGCTAATATGCGAAAAGTTCTGATTGTTCTCCTTGGCGCTGTTTTGTTAACTGTTATTTATTTTAACTATTCACTCTATTATCATCCAACATTTGAAAAAGAAAATAACACAGAGTTAAATGAAGATGTTTACCATCAATTACAATTTCTGAAAGCAGAACTTTTAAATGGTGCTGGCGATGATATGCAATCCATTTTTCCGGAAGGATTTATCTTTATTAATTCCTTATATGGATTAAGTTGATGCAACTTGATAGAACATTTGGATAAAAAATCTGGGCCACACTCCTATTGGGCCTTGTCTCGGATTTTGTACCGTATGGATATTAAAAGAGCTTATTGTAAAGAAGAAATAAAATCTCTCTATCCCCACATGACATGTATAACAGCATGTTTAGCGCCTTAATCCGGCTTCATAAAAATCCAAATATAAAAATCGGTGTATTTAACTGAAGAGTTTTGATGGTCGATCTCTAAAAACAATATATGATTTTTTGTTTCCCTGCCCAAAAACCTGTTCTCCATGATTATCCCCTTGGACTTGCCATTTGAAATTAGCACCCTTTTCCATTCCCTTTCTTTTATTATATAATTACGACCAAAATCGTAAGCTATATTGGGTGAATTTGGTTTTTTTCCTTGCCGTAACATTTTCACCGCAGAAAGCACGTCCTTTTGTTCTTGTTCATTATCGGGATTGAGTGGTACCAGACAAATTTTGTTTGTTTCACTATTGTATTCAAATGCTAACAGTTCCGGGTTAAGCTTGTAACCATTATCCAAATTGACGAATTTGTATCCATAGCCAATTATTCTCTTGTTAGCAACCGAGCTCAGCTGTATTGTTTCCGCATTGTCAAATTGTGCCAGTTTATCACAGGCGTCTATTGTTTCAGCATCTGTAACAAAGCCACATTTTAATGCGGCTTTGATATTATTTAAATTTGACTTGGAAATATCAGAGACTTCAGGGAACGGGTTAACCTTACACTCCTTGCCCTGATAACAATCATAACAAAATGTTGCGTACTCGTCTATGACCCTGTCATTATTATTATCCAGCTCATAGAAAATACAATTTCCCCATGGGTCATATTCCCATCTTTCCAAAGTATATTTACCAAAATAAAGGCCTCTTCTAAAAATTACATTGTTAGCCTTATAATAATTTTCTGTTTTTTTATCAATGACTTTATCTGTATAAAAGTCAATAACCTCGGAAATGAGATTACCGTTGGCATCATATTCATAATAATACGTATCCATCTTATTTTCGCCATCCAGTCTTTCAATGGATGTTGTGATTAGTTGATCTTTTTTATTATATACATTGCGTTCATTCGATGTAATAGTTGAGCCAATGAGAGTTCTTGTTTCTGTTTTATTCCCTTTAGCATCATATTCAAACTCTCTTTTTATATCTATGCCTCCTGTCCGGTGTTGTCGCTCCGTATAGATAAGCTGTTGTCTATCATTGTATTTATTATTCCATGTTATTGCTCCGTCATTTTCTATTTGGTGAATAACATTTCCATTTTGATCATATTTATATTCAAATATTCCACTCTCAAAGCCACTTTCTACATTCATAATCTCTTCCTTCGCTAATTTGCCTTTTTCACCAATGGTTCGCACTATCCGTATTAATAATCTTCCATCGGCTGAATATTGTTCTTCAGTACAACTATTTTCTTTTTTTTCCTTTTCACCAGAAGCATACATCTGAGGGATAATTGCAGAAGGAGAGTGTTTAAGACTATCAGAAAAATTCTGCCCAAAAGCATATTGCATCAACACAAATAATAATAAAATGATCTTATTCATTCTTAGTGTTTATGAAACAATTAAATCACTCCATCCCAACATGTATCAATGCATCGCCTTCGTTGATTACCGGCTGATTGTTGATACCCACGATATAGCCCGTTTCAGGGGCTTTCAGGGGCACTTCGGTATCACCGAACGGATCGGAGATAGATCCTAATGTTTCTCCCTTTTGAATTCTTGACCCGTATGATTTTACACAATTAAATAATCCCGACATTTTTGCGCGTATCCATTTTGTTTCACGTAAAAATTTTGTCTGCTTATCTTCTATCTTCACATTTATCATGTCAAGATTTTTCAATAAACGCAAGCAGCCATTAACACCTTCGTTTATGGCGACAGCATTGAAACGCTCCGACTCTCCCGCTTCATAAACTAAAATAGGTTTTCCTTTTTTCGAAGCTTCTTTTCTAAATGTTTTATCTCTGTATGGAGAATTAAGTGTAAGTGGCGCTCCAAATAACTTTGCAAGATTTAAACTTTTCGCGTCATCAAACGTGCATCTAGTCTGAGGATAATTATTGATCTTTGATCCGCCAGTATGAAAATCAACTCCCATATCTATTTGCGGCACTATAATATCCATCAGATCTTTCGCTAACCTGCTACCAAGTGAACCTGAAGAAGAGCCCGGGAAACAACGATTAAGATCGCGCCCATCGGGCAATTCACGTTTCCCATTTATAAATGATACAATATTAAAAATTGGAATAGCAATCACAGAGCCCCGCTTAAGGTCACTAAAACGATTTGCTTTTAATAATCTTCGCACTATTTCTATTCCATTGGTCTCGTCGCCATGCATCCCGGCAATGATGAGTACAGAAGGTCCGGGTTTTTCTGCCCTGAAAACATGCACTGGAATTTCTATAAATGTTCGTGTGGGAAGCCGGTAAACATTAAGATTAGCTTCAACGCTTTGGCCCGGCTTTATGACAATATCATTTATGATTATATTCTTTTTCATAAATTGTTTTTTCTCCCTCTCCTCTGGAGAGGGCTGGGGTGAGGCCTACTATTGAAACTCATTACGTTCAACGTACTCAATTATTTTTCCTGCGATATCCACTCCCGTTGCTCCCTCAATTCCTTGTAAACCCGGAGATGAATTTACTTCCATCACCAATGGTCCTCTGCTGCTTTGCAGCATATCCACACCTGCAATTGACAAGCCTAATGTTTTCGCTGACTTTATCGCGGTCGATTTTTCTTCTGTAGTTAATTCTATCAGCGATGCCGTTCCACCACGGTGTAAATTAGAACGAAATTCTCCTTCGGCAGCTTGTCTTTTCATAGCACCTACGATCCTCCCGTCTACTACAAATGCCCTGATATCAGCTCCCTTGGCTTCTTTAATAAATTCCTGTACTAAAATATTCGCATCCAAACTTAAAAATCCTTCGATAACGGATTTTGCTACTTTATCTGTTTCTGCCAATATCACTCCAATTCCCTGAGTGCCTTCCAATAGTTTTATTACTACGGGGGCTCCGCCAACCTGTCTTAATAAATTATCCAGGTCCTTTGAGTTATGTGCAAAAGCGGTTTTCGGCATTCCCATTTTTGCTCTTGCCAATAACTGCAAACTTCTTAATTTATCACGTGACCTTACCAATGCCTGTGATTCAACCGCTGAAAAAACTTTCATCATTTCAAATTGCCTTACTACCGCTGTTCCGTAAAAAGTTACGGAAGCACCAATGCGTGGAATTACAGCATCAACTCCGATAACTTCTTTTCCCTGGTAATATATGTGCGGCCGGCCGGCTTCAATAACAAGAACCGTTTTAAGATGATCAATAACCACCATCTCGTGCCCGCGCTGCTCACCGGCCTCTACCAAACGCTGCGTAGAATACAACTTCGTATTACGCGACAACACTGCGATCTTCATTTCCAGGATGTATTAATTTATACTAAAAAAATTAAAGGGTTTTACTTTTGAGTTTGTTCTGTTGACAAATCTGTAAAAGACACATCTACAATAAAACGGTTATGTAATAATCTTCTTCCAATTAAAACAGGGTAACGCATATTGCCCCTGTCTGTTAACGAAATTAACGATTTTATTATTCTTCCTGCCAATTTCACCTGTGTTTTTATTACAAATCTTTTTTCAGGAATTCCTGATGTATTCTTTATTTCCCGCTCATCGAAATCATAAAAACGGTGTTCTTTTTCATTGTATTCAGGAAGCGTTGGGTCTAATAATTTAAAGCATAACACATCTTTTCCGTTCTCTTTTTCCAAATGTATATTATGACAATGTAAGGCTGTTGTATAAGCGCCCGTATCGATCTTGGCACTAATGCCCATCAATCCCAGCTTTGGAAAATCGACACTCTCACGTCTGCCAATTAACGTCTTTGCTTTTTGTTTTTTTGCTTTCATGGTGTTATTGCAATTTAACCATTTTATACAAACTGTTATACTATTATTAAGTCATTTCTTTATAAAATCTTTAAGCTTTTACCTCTAACTTTATACAAAATACGCTTAGTGAAGAACTGGAGATCCAACCTTACACTTCAATACATAATAAGTATCGGACTTATTGCTGCAATTGGATTCGCAGGATATTTTTTTGTTGATGCTATCGGATATATGTCGGTGGCCCTTATTCTTCTGATGACCGTTTCTATATTGGCGATGCTGTTTGATATTTTACCAGTGTTAGTTACTGCAGTTGTAAGTGCATTAGCATGGAATTTTTTCTTTATTCCTCCAACATTTACTTTTCATATAGGAACAACGGAAGATGTATTGATGTTCCTCATGTATTTTGTTATTGCATTAATAAATACGGTGCTCACATTTAAAATACGCGACTCAGAAAAAAAAGCAAGAGACAAAGAAGAGAAGGAAAAAACTATTAAACTTTATAATACTTTGCTTAATTCATTATCCCATGAATTAAGAACACCAATTGCAACAGTTATAGGGGCGGTTGATACAATGAAAGAAAACAAGGATAAGCTGTCCGAGAAAAACACTGCGGAACTAATAACGGAAATTGAGATCGCCGGATTGCGTCTAAATCGCCAGGTAGAAAATTTACTGAATATGAGCCGACTTGAATCTGGATTTCTTAAGCCAAGATTAGACTGGTGTGATTTGAATGAACGTATTTACTCTATAATCAAATCAAATAGAAGTGATATTCAGAAACGAAATGTTGTATTTAGCCCCAATGAAAATTTACCGATGTTGCGCATAGACCGAGATTTGATTGAACAAGCGATCAATAATATTCTTCACAATGCTTTACGATACACTCCCGAAAATGCAACGATCATAATAAGAGCAGAGCAAGAAACTCAACTGTGTATCATAACCATCGAAGATAACGGGAAAGGGATTCCGGAAAATGAGATGCCATTTGTGTTCGATAAATTTTATCGTTTGCCCCTAACACTTGCGGGAGGAACAGGACTGGGATTATCTATTGCAAAAGGATTTATAGAAGCACACAAAGGAAAAATAAAATTAAAAAACGTAATAACAGGCGGAGCAAAATTCATTATTGAAATCCCTGTGGAAAAATCGAACATGCAAAATATGTACAATGAATAACCAGGCCTCCATATTAATCATTGATGATGAACCTCAAATGCGCAAGCTTTTAGAGATAGCCCTGGAGAGCAATGACTATAAGATATTGCAGGCATCAACAGGAAAAGAAGGAATGATCCTAGCCGCCAATCATCCTCCCGATCTCATTTTGCTTGACATTGGATTGCCTGATAAAAACGGGCAGGTTGTTTTACAGGAATTACGCGAATGGTATAACAAACCCATCATTATTCTATCCGTACAAAATACTGAGAATGATATTATAACTGCATTGGACAACGGCGCGACGGATTACCTAATAAAGCCTTTCAGAACAGGTGAATTGCTTGCAAGAATACGGTCATGCCTGAGACGAGAACAAAGTGTCAACAACGAAAAACCATTTTTGTCAGGTAATTTACAAATCGATCTAGTAGCGAGAACTGTAAAAAAAGAAACTCAGGTTGTAAAACTTACTTCTACAGAATATAATCTAATCGCCTTGTTCGTAAAGAATGAAGGCAAAGTTCTTACTCACCAATATATTTTAAAAGAGATATGGGGTGTTGGTTTTCAGAGTGAGACACAATACCTGAGAGTTTTTATTGCACAACTTCGTAAAAAGCTGGAAGAAAATCATCACCACCCGGAACACATCATCACCGAAAGTGGTGTTGGATATCGTTTTTGTTAGATTCATCTTTATAATTTCTTTATACTCTACTCCATTAGTTTAATAATATCCTTTTGACTTTCCAGCTTCCTTTGTTATCGCATAACAGCGCGTTCAGCAGAAGTATATGGAAAACAATATTCACAAAAAATTATCGGCAGCCGGACTTTTAGTAACACTCGGAATCATTTTTGGAGATATAGGGACTTCTCCGCTATACGTATTAAAAGCAATTGTTGGAGACCGGGAAATAACTGAAGAATTAGTTTTCGGCGGACTCTCATGCATCCTCTGGACACTCACTTTACAAACCACTTTTAAATATATATGGCTTACTCTTCAGGCAGATAATCACGGTGAAGGGGGAATATTTTCTCTTTACACACTTGTGAGGCGCTATAAAAAATGGCTGTACTTACCAGCATTTGTAGGAGCTGGCGCCTTACTTGCCGATGGAATTATTACACCTCCTATTTCTGTTTCGTCCGCGATTGAAGGACTAAGATTGGTTATTCCCAACATTCCTGTTATCCCTATAGTTATCATTATCATCACCGGCATATTTGCCTTTCAGCGATTTGGGACAAAAATAATTGGTTCTGCTTTTGGCCCAATTATGTTGGTGTGGTTTATTCTTTTAATAATACTAGGTTTAAGTCAAGTAATTTTATTCCCTTCTGTACTGAAAGCTTTTAATCCTTATTATGCCTTTCACTTATTAACGAATTACCCAAAAGGATTTTGGTTGCTCGGTGCTGTATTTCTTGCCACCACAGGCGCAGAAGCATTATACTCTGACCTTGGACACTGCGGAAGAAAAAACGTGAGAGTAAGTTGGGCGTTTGTAAAAACGGCATTGCTAATTAATTATTTCGGGCAAGGCGCATGGCTGATGAACTCCGGTAACTCTCATTTAGGGGCATTAAATCCTTTTTATGAAATAATGCCACAGTGGTTTTTAATCCCCGGAATAATCATTGCCACATCTGCAACTATTATTGCCAGCCAGGCACTTATCAGTGGTTCATTCACACTTATTAGTGAGGCGGTAAATTTAAATTTCTGGCCGAGAGTAACTATAAAATTTCCGACAGAGATAAGAGGACAGCTTTATGTTCCCAGCATTAACTGGTTAATGTGGGCCGGGTGTATATGTGTAGTATTATATTTTAAGGAATCGGGTAATATGGAGGCGATATATGGGTTCAATATCACGCTGGCCATGCTTATGACGACATTACTAATGGGGTTTTATTTGAAGTATGTTAAAAAACTGTCTTCTGCTTTGGTGTTCTTAATTTTGTTTGTTTTTATTTCTGTAGAATCTTCCTTCTTCATTGCTAACATTGTTAAGCTGAAAGAAGCATGGATGTTCCTTTCCATTGTGATTGGTATTATGCTAATAATGCTTTTGTGGTACACCGCACGTCGTACTTTAAATAAGATGGTGGAGTTCTCTCCCATTATTCAACACCTGCCTGCCTTGTTAGACCTAAGTACGGATACCAGTATTTCTAAATATGCTTCCCATCTTATTTATTTAACCGGCTCGCCAAATCCGAGACAAATTGAACGTAGGATAATTTATTCTGTTTTCAGTCGCAGCCCTAAGCGAGCAGATATATATTGGTTTATACATATAGAACGCACAGGAGAGCCTTATACATTGGAATATAAATTAGACAAAATGGTAGAGGATAAAATTGTCCGTGTTGATTTTAGAATTGGTTTTAGGGTACAGCCACGCGTAAATGTTCTTTTTAGAAAAGTGATAGAACAAATGATTGCCAACAAAGAACTTGATATTACCAGCAAATATGAATCATTGGGCAAACATAATGTTGCTGCTGACTTTCGTTTTGTTATGCTGGAAAGATTTCTATCCGTAGAAAATGAATTTTCCCTTAAAAACAGGTTCTTGCTTAATGGGTATTTCTTCCTGCGGAATCTCGCACAATCTGATAGCAGGGCATTTGGCCTTGACACGAGTGATGTAACAATAGAAAAAATTCCATTGGTAATTTCTCCGGCTTCGGCAATTAACTTAAAAAGAGTAACGTCTGATATGCCTGGCGATGGTAATGAATAATGAAAGATGCTTCAAAAATATTTTTTGAAAAGTATTTTAAATCAAGTAACAGATTTGTTGTCGTTACTATGAAAAATGGAATTGCCCGCAATGGCATTTTTATAAGTTTCTTTTATGGTAACGAGTATTCAAATGACCCTTATATTATTAAATGGCGATTTATAGAGACCGAACATTTTGCAAAAAACAAAATCGTTGACTGGGATATTGATGCCGGTATAATAATGAATCATATAGAGATTAAATCTGTAAAATTTAAAAACAACGATGAAACAATATTTGAATAAAATCTATATCATGAAAACTCCTCTTTTATCTTTCCTTCTGTTGTATACAATTGCCATCTATGGTCAAGACAGCACATGTTCTATAATCTCCTCTACTTTTTTCGGAAAGTTTTTTAAAAGCTGATTGCGCTTCTTTGTCGCTTTTCGGATGAATGGGGCGAGCCTTTTTCTTTGACCAGCCATGTCTTTTGAGAAGATCATAGATGGTTGACTTTGCTACTTTTTTCCGTCCCGTTTGTTTTATAAATGCTTTTCTAATTTCTTCAGCAGTTGCTATTTTACCTTTAATAGCTTTATCAAAAAACTGCTTCAAAAAGAGTTTCTCCTGTTCAAAGGTTAAAATCTCATTCTTCCTCCCACCTTGCCCTTTAACTTCAAACACCGCCTCCCCTTGTTTATTATAGGCGCTAATTAATTTTCTTATTGCGATTTCACTCAGATTAAATTGAAGTGACAATTGCTTACTTGTCTGTGGCAATTTATGTAAGCTTAGTATTATTAACACGCGCTGTACACGCCAAAAACCTTTTACTTCTTTAAGTTTTTGTGTCAACCTTGTTTCTGAAACAGGTTGAGTGAGCCTTGATGTTCTTGTCATTATGGACACAAACACACAAAATATATTGTATATTATAGAACACTAATTGGTATGATACATCTAATGCTAAATAAATTTAATTTAATGCCAGGTCGACCCAATATAAATTGGCCAATAAATCGGACATTGCTTACATACATTATGGTATTTTAGCCTATTTTTTACTACTTTTAAACTATTGGTTAATAATATAAAAATCGGATGTCGAAAAAAGCATCATCAGACCTGTTTCAACTCATACAAACCATGAGCGCCAACGAAAAGGGCTATTTTAAGAAGTTTGTGGCCAGGCATACTATTGGCGGAAAAAACAAATCCGTTATTCTATTTGATGCCATTGAGCTGCAAACAAGAAAATCTTCAGGAGAATACGACGAAAATGAAATTCTCAATAAAGAAGATGTGATTGGATCGGAACAGTTGCCTGATTTAAAAAATCATTTGTACGAATTGGTTTTAAAAAGTCTTGAAAGTTTTCATTCTGGCAATTCTGCCTACTCAAGATTGAAAGGATATTTGCGACAGATTGAAGTGTTGCATAACAAATTGCTTTTCGATCAGTGCAAAAAATTAATAGTAAAGGCAAAAAAACTGGCGATTGAGTACGAAGAATTCCTTGAACTATTGGATATCAAGCGATGGGAAACTTCCGTTATGAATAATTTGCATAACGTAGAAGAAACGGAAAAAGATATCAATGCCTTTTTTAACGAGGAAACCGCGATCATTGAAAAATACGCAGGTGAACGAAAATTTAAACGGCTGCACGACAATCTTTTTTTTCACCTCTACAAAAAAGGGTTGATACGAAAAAAATCTGAGATGGATGATCTGGAAAGAATTATTAAAAATCCTTTATTGAATAATGAATCCAATGCAGATACGTTCTTTTCCCGTATTTGTTATTATGGAGTGTATATGAATTATTACTTGCAGCGTTCAATGGATGCAAAGGCTTTCCCGTTCGCAAAAAAGAAAATTGAATTCATTGAATCAAATCCCGCCATGCTTAAGGAGAATACTCAATTGTACACCACAGCATATCAAAATTTTATGACTTTGGCCGGTCGATTAAAAAAATTTGATGAGCTAAAGACAGCAATAGAAAATATTAGGAAAATAAAAACTAAATCCCATAGCCAGAATACTTTTGTCTTCTATTGGTCATTCTCTAAAGAACTTGAAATGTACATTAAAATGGGACGCTTTAAGGAAGGAATGAAATTAGTTGAAGCCCTTTCCAAAGAAATTTCAGGCGATAGAAAAAATGACCTTGCCGATTATGAGTTGCTTTTTTTTCATTTTAACTTCGCCATTGTTTGTTTTGGAAACGAAAACTTCGCAGGTGCAAATAAATGGCTAAATAGAATTCTAAACGAGCAAATGATTCGTATAGATTATTATGTGTTTGCAAAAATCCTTAACCTCATGACTCACTTTGAATTGCGCAATGATGACCTCTTACCATACCTGATAAAATCCTGTTATCGGTTTTTATATAGAAGCAACCGCCTGTACAAATTTGAAACTGTCTTCCTTAATTTTTTTAGGAAAAGTCTTGCCAATGTCAAATCCTCACGTGAACTCTTACACTCCTTTGAAGAATTGAAGAAAGAATTAAACATACTTAACAAAGACCCTTTTGAGAGAAGGGCATTTGATTTTTTGGATGTTATTTCATGGCTCGAAAGCAAAATTGAAAAGCGTTCGTTTGCAGATATTGTAAAAGGGAAGGCCGGGATTTAAATGCGCCATGAAAAACTACCCACTGGCTGGCTCCCCGCCCGAGCGATGTTCAGTCGGGCGGGCTTCGCTAAAAATATCCACCGGATATTTTTTTAACGCTCGACCCTTTCATGGCTCGAAAGCGATAACAATCAGCTGGAGCGCATATGTCATTTCGATATCCGATTTATTTATTAAAATTTTTATATATAAATTCATGCCAAATTCTATTTTTCAACATCCGATTATAAATTTAAAAGAGGGAGAAATTGCCGCAGGGCCCTGGTATTTTTGTTTTATAGATCACATATTAAAGG
>Ga0163149_10004789_pt1 | contig 14550 bp, 7 predicted proteins | sample OliLakLV19MP5G1_FD_148604 | JGI IMG/M metagenome (GOLD analysis project Ga0163149, IMG submission 148604) | Freshwater microbial mat bacterial communities from Lake Vanda, McMurdo Dry Valleys, Antarctica - Oligotrophic Lake LV.19.MP5.G1 | ecosystem: Environmental > Aquatic > Freshwater > Lake >...
AACGCACGAAGAAAATGGCAAGGAACTTCAAAAGGTCCTGGCCGTACGTGATGAAGCCAAAGAGGCTTTTGCCAAAGCGGAAGAGACGTTGCGCAAGGTAAGCGAGAGTACCAAGGCCGAGAAAGATGCTGCACCAGTAAATGAAGAGGAACTGGACACCGAAATGGTCGATGAGGAACGCTCCATTTCCCAGGCTCCCTCGGACGAGGCCGAAGGGAAAGATGCCCAAAATACTGACTTGGAAACAGAGGCAGAAAACATGGAGGGCCCAGAAGAAAAGAGCATCCATGACGAAGACGAACCCACGGATGACGCTGAGGAAAAGAATGCGGAAAACCCCAACGTTGAAGGAGCGTCCGAAGAAAAGGAGGAGGTAGAGGAAAAGAGCATCGCCGACAGCGAGGGACACACGGATGACGCGGAAGAGGAAGATGATAAAAGTGCTGTGTCGGAAAAAACTTCCGAAGAAAATTTGGAGACAGAGGAAAAGAGTCTCAATGATGAGCACGAAGACGAACAGAGCATCGAGGGCTCACAAGTACAGGAAGGGGAAGATGAATCTCTGGCAGCCGATTTGTCGATGGCCGCCGATGTCGAGGAAAATCTCGATGAGAATGACGCCGACGAGGCTAGTATCGAAGAGACAAAGGCGACAACGGCCACTAAAAACTCAGGCATTGACAACACACTAGCACTCGAACTTCAGAATGATGATGGTAACGATTCGGATGACTCCCTCATTTCCATGTAAAAGAAGGCGGGTCCACCTCTGTAATTATCCGCTCAACACAGCTGACGTATGCTGCCAGCATGGAGTGCAAGAGTTGCTGATCTTACTATTGTTCGTCGTATAATGAGCTAGGGATATGTGATGGCGCTGTAGAGCCTAAATGAAACTAGATCGGGAAAGTACCGAAAAAAAGACTCCAAGGAACCCAAAAAGAGCTTGTCCTTGAAATCAGATACTAATAGCTTACATATATAATACACATTCTACTATCCCATTCTTACTGTACCGACAAGAAGTCTTTCGAAATCTATTTTCACTCACAAGGTACTCTCTTCGATTCGTCGCTGAAGCTTCTGTCCAACACACCAAACGAGTGTTCAGTTTCATCAGTTAGTAGCTTTTAGATATTGACTCCCTACATTGGTTAGATTTGCGTTCCTACTAGGCACGCAGTAGAGGCGATGGCGGGATCAAGTCGTTCTCGATTGAGCCGTAGGTGCAGGTCACATACTACTATCCTAAACTGATTGTTTGTTTTAGCCACAAGTTGAATCTGCAAACAGGACACATCTTTGAGCAAAAGACAGTATCTGTACTTTAGAAATTCCAAACGAGTTCAGAATCAAAGTGATGGGATAATTGTATTGTTTGTGGACTACTGCACTGGTACTACCAACGCCGGCAACCTATTTTACAAGCTTCTAATACGGAATGTTCGTGGGATGGAGTGGAAACTTCTTGCGAAGAAGTTCGGTCCGCCCCAAACTTGTACATGGGGGCATACAATATTGTTGCTGAAACCTTCAGGTATCTATCTCAGACTCAGCGAGGAAGACCTCTCCCCAGATGCCGGCCTTCACAGTAAGTATACTAGTAAATATGATTCGCCTTGACAAGCGCATGCAGTGCCACTTTTCTTTTTGTGAATCACCGTCTATCTAGGTACTAGTACCAGTACTCTGAATAGTAGCTGGCAGTTAGCTGGCTAGATAGCTAGCTAGCTAGCTAGTTAGTACCAGGTACTTGGGTACTGTACGGTACTCTAGTACCTGGCAGTCGTACTAGTAGTACTTGTACCATCTGTACATTGAACTTCCTGCTGATTTAGTATTCTTCTGCCACTCTCTTCGATTTGAAAAGGTGTGTGTGCGTCTCGTCAATTTACCGTTGGGGCTAACCAATGAGCGGACACGCTCTCAAAAACCAAACCGCAATGCCTGTCAAACAGCGCGTAACCACGCAGTATCGCTACGTACTCTAACTGTCGCGACAACCCTGTCACACATACATACATGGTGGCTGCCGGTGTTTGTCCATACTACTTCTAACTAGCTAGCTAATAGTACGGTACACACCATCGCCATTACTAAAGTTACCGATTAGGTACTAGAGGCACCACTCTTTGTGGAGGTCGCCTACCTGTTGTCAGTTCGACGAATGGATGAAGCTTTCAGTGGCGGGTCTTTGGGTTGCAGAAGCTACTGGTAGTGGTAGCGTAGATCTATAGTTTGAACTCTCGGAGTTTGTCTTGGACAGATTGAGGGACAAAAAAACCCAGGTTTTTGCACCGTTTGAGTCATCCGTGATTCCTAAAGAGAAGGAGTATACATAGAGAAATCATTCTCTCTCCAAAGCAAGTTTAAAGTGCTTCTGTAGCTGGTCAGCGCTGTCTGATAGTCCCCCAGCGGCAGGCTCAAGGATGTACCCTGTCCAACAGCCACAGAAGGAGCCAAGACAGGCTTGGCAGCCGGAGTCAGCTTGGGAACTCAGAGAAGCCAATGCTTATCCTCCCTCGCAGCAGGTCTTGCAGGGACCCCATCAACAACAATCCACGCCCTCTCCACCTGTAGCAGTCAGAAGCGTTAGTGAGAACACAACTAGCGCAGCAGCTGCAAGGCCGCCTAACGACAATGTTCGACAAGAGTATAAAAACATGGATGGAATCAACAATAACAGTTCTTTGTCGTCCAGAGGGAAAAAAGAGGAAGATGCTATCGAAATTGATGATTCGGATGATGACGAAGCGGAGAGTCAAGAGGCACCAGCGGCAGCTAGAACTAGCACAAGCAACACTGTGGTGAACAAACAATTGCACTTCCCAGACAACAACTATGCCACAACCACCAGCAATCACGGTAGTACAAGCGGGAACAACCACAACAATGGTGTTCAAATATCACAGGCCAGTGCCGCCGCAAAGCCACGCACACCTGTGAATACGGAACGTATCACGGCATTCCAAATTTACGTCAGGGAGGCCCCTCCAGGTTCTACCGTTGCCGAACTGGAAAAAAGCTGGCAGGGCCTACCTCCATTTTCACGAGACTCGTACGAAGATCAAGCAAGATTGCAAAGAGAACAGTTTTATGAGAATGAGCGCCTCCTTGGTAGAAGTGACGACACAAACTTTGCCAATGGGATGAAGCCCGGAGCAGCAGGAAGTACCCAAAGCAACAGGGGCGATGCCAAGGAAAACCTCGGCAGCCCAGCGCACAGAAATGTGGCCGCGCTAGCTGCTCACAACAGCAACAATGACGGCAATTCTTTCCACAGAAATGCGTCCTCGACTTCTTCGGTGCATGCTAATACACCACCAAGCCATAGCATTGATAGCGACAGGTGCAGTAGCAACAATCCGAGAGATGTAGTGGAAATCGACGACGACGACAGTGAAGTTGAATTCGTAAAGACCTGCAATGCAGCGCCAAACAAAAAGAGGCGCGGTTCGCCAAATAATGGTAGTCCGAACACGGTAGATAGTTCTATACGCAATATGCCAGTCGATGTTCAATCTGAGCTCGGCCATTCGCCATCAGCGGCGTCCGAGCATGCTACAACCACGCCCCGAAACGCAAGATTATCGGACGGGTACAGTCAGGAAGGTCGGCTGTACGCCCATTCTGCTATCCAATCCGCCGCCGTGGGAAAGAAGGCAGCGCAACCAGGTGCACGACGAAAGCCTGACCCGCCATTGGAGAAACCACGTCACATGATAAAAAAAACAAAAAAACAGCATTCCGATAATCCATACCTAGATAAAGTCGAGGTAATTTGTTGCGAAGTCATCAACCTTTGCGGAGACAGCGATGACGATGCCTTTGGAAGCAACAGAAATAGAGGGACGGTAGCGCGGGCCAAAAAGAAAAAACCTACCAATCAACTCACGCCTAGCAGAAAATCTAAGAAACATAATGGCAGGAGGTCTGGGGCTGCGAATTCAAGACCGGCTACACCTTATGGCAAATATGATCCATCCCGTGGTAGAGCAGGCAGTATCTTGAATAGACGGTCTCCCGATCCAGATGGCAAAACCCCGTTCGGTTCGGAAGAACCGGAAAAAATGAAGAAAATGAGGCGACATGGGCGCCAAAAGAGAAGCATGACTCATAGTCAGCACGAGCGAAGTCCTCGCCGTAAACAGATTGTTCATCGCGAGCAACCGTTTCAAAGCAATGGCATTGCAGGCGGAGCAGCTTCAAAGGCGAATTCGGCTCGGGCAACTCTTCCTTCTGGAAGTGGCGAAGGTAGCAGGAAGTTGGCACTCGTTGAACAAGAGGTTATGGATAAGGCTGATCGTCTCTTGGCCCAAAAAAGGAAGCGTCCTTCGCGTCCCCAATTGAAGACATGGACAGCTGAAATTAAAGCTCGTATGGACGAGCCATGCCAGTATGATGTGACTGATTTTGACTCGATGATCCTAACCCGACCTGATCTTTGGGATAGCCTAGCAAGCAGAGGAATGGATGGAGATACTTGTTCTGCAACGAGTTTGAATTCATCGCAGGTCTCATCCACTGATACAAGTTCTTTTTCTGGGGAAGACAGCGACGGGGACAAGAAGCCAAGGGCCAAGAAGACACCAACTAGACGTGCTGATCGAAAGACCCACAAGGGAAGCAAACGGCGCACAGAGTTTGAGAGTGATTTTGATTGTGAGAGTTCCGACGACTCTGGCGATTGTGATACTTCCGACGACGACTCTGGCTGTAGCGAAGAAGTAGAGGTTGAACAGAAGGAGGACAACGACCTAGAGGATTACAGACAAATCATTCGTGTCTTTGAACATCGCCAAGGCAATACAATTGGAGAAATAGAGAAAAGCAAGGTTGTCAGGTCGGACAAGAAACTGAACTCAAACAAGCAATATGGCAAAATTACCGACGTGGGCATGAAAGTAAGTGTTCACTTTGTTTTTTGAGTTCATTCAGCGGCAGCCTTCTTACGCGACATACGAATTGTGCGTTGGAAGATTATTAACAGAATGGTATTCGACAGAGAGCTGGGACCTGGCAAAAGCTTTCTCGACATTGGCCACGGCATTGGCAATTTATGTCTGCAAGCAGCATATATGTTCGGTTGCCGAGCAAAGGGTATCGAAATAGATGAGGGGAGAAATTCTGTTGCTATTAGGCTGAAGAGTCACTTTGAGAGCATTTGCTCGCAACAGAAAGAGACAGACCAAATGCAATTCAAGCCAGGCCAAATCGACTTTATTCAAGGTGGATTGGAGGAACCAGCTCACCGAACATTTCTTGTTGAGGACACAGATTTCACTATTGTGAACAACTTTGGTAAGTGCCTCAAATTTCCTTTGGGTTTTGCTTTCAAAGCAGGATGGCGTGATCTCATCGTCGGCTTGTCATCCGTGAATGGCCAATAACAGGTGGAGTCTTTAGCGGCGAACGCGGATCAGGCGCGTGCCTTGATCGTGTCATCGGGGGACTATTTGGCTTAATGAAACCAGGTGCCGTGTTGGTGACCTTGCACCCTTTGAACGGGGCACTGGGCTGCTGCACATTGAGTACTCAGAATGAGAAACGAGTGAAAGCGGGACTCAAAAAGAGTGATGATGCGTCTTTTTATGAGCTACAGATCTACGAACTCGGAGAAATGCGCCATTTTGTCGATTGGGCTGGCGCGGGTACGTTATCATTATGGTGTTTGTGGTGAAATTTATTTTCGAGATGCCTCCATGCTGAACTCATATTGTCCGTCTCATTGTCCTTCTTTCAGGCAACAAAAACACATTCAAAGTGTACAAGTATACGCGCACCCAGCCTGCACAAGCAGTCTTCCTTTGCAACAGACCCGGTTGTCAAGGATCCACGACGGCTATGGAAGCTGTGCAATTTGATAAGGATGGTGCACCATATATTACCAGCTGCTGTACGCATTGCGGTCTCGGCGAAAAGATTTGTAGAAACCGAGACAATGAAGTGGACTACACGGGCGAAAGGATAACTACGTCATTGAAATAAAATAGTGCTATTGAAATAAAATCATACTGGTAATAAAATAGTGCTTATATAGTATAAATTTTGCGAGTGAAAAGATTTCAGCCGCATGTAGCTCACAAGATAAAATAAATTATGTCGAGGCTGGAGGCGGTGGAGAATAGGACAGCCTGGGTGTTTCTGTTGGACCAACAAAGGATAGTACCACCGGTAAGAAAATTAACCCGTGCCCTACTCCCAAAGTAACCATTACGAAGAAGGCTGTGAAGACAGTTCCAATGATTGTACTTGTACTGAATGCCAAAGGAATTACGGCAAGGAATGTTGACGTGCCACCAATCAAGATGCTCACACCCATAGTCCGAAGAGTGTCCTTCACTTTCTCGACCCTTGTCACAGCCTCTGATTCGTAATATCTCAGCAGGACGTGCATTAGAAAGTCGACGAGTAGCCCGATCGATATGGTCAGACACACATATGTGACGGCATTAATATGAAGACCGGCGAGTTGTAATGTTCCTGGAGAGGAATGGTGAAAGTGAAGAAAAGAGAGCCTTGTGTGAGTGGTCTAGATTGCTGTATTCGCGTTGTAGCCATTTTCATCCGACATACAAACCACAGTGCTGGGGCATTTCTTACCAAGAAGATCAATATACAGCATGCAAATCATGGGGAAAACGAAAACAACGGCTGACCAGTGCGGCATGAGTAGGAAGGCAACCACTGTAACAGAGATGACACCAGAAATGGTCGTATAGGTCAACTCCTTCACGCACACACTGTAGAATTCCCACAGGAAAAAGAGATCAGAAAAAGCAAAAGCTGACCAATCGTTCTTTCCCTTGTTGAGAGGCTGGGCCGCTGTGACTGCTCTTTGTTCCATGAGCATGTCGACTTGGGATTGAACCACCGCAAAGTCCACATCTCTCATGTAGATCCAACACCTTGAGGCTGTAATGTTCCCGGATTCGTCCCGAACTATGTCGGCACCATACACTTCCCGAATTCTAGGATCTGACAGTGCTAAGTTGAGCTTTTCGTTGAAGCTTAGTGAGCTGACATTGAAACCAAGAGCGTCACTGTACGCATCGTTATTGTCTTCAAAGTCACGGACCCAGCAAAAGGTTGGCGTATCCAAGAAGTCCAGACTATTCAAATCTTCGATGTACTCTCGCATTTGTCTCTGGACATCTGGATCAGATTGATCAATGTCACGGAAATATATACCGAGAGGGATCATCTCATCTGCGTACTTGTCTAAAACGTCAAGGTAGCTCGAAACGTACGAGTCGGCAGGCAGGAAATCTGAGATGACGAATTCTTGTGTCAGAATTGTCGTGCGGTAAGCACAGAATCCCAAGTAGGCAGTGAATGTAATCAGGACTACAACCCTGACAAATGGTTGCAAGAGGAAATCTGCATACCAAGTCATGAATCGAAGGGTTACATCTGACTCTTCCATGATGTCGTGGTGAATCGTTGGTCGCGCTGCCTCCTCGACCCTTTCCTCGGAGCCCTCCAAGTCATTGTCTTCTTCTTCTTGTACCTTGACACAGCAAAAGATATCCCGGCGATTCGCTTGGATTCGCCGTTCGTCAATCACAAGACATGCAATGAAGAGTGTGACTTGGAAAATGAAATCAAACCCAATCGAAGTCAAAGCGTAAATACAAAGCCATCGAATGGCAGGAATACTGGAGATGCATCCCATTGCAAAGGCTACCATGGTGGTAATCGTTGTCAGCGAAATACTAAGACCCACCTCTTCCATGCTTTCAATGATCCGATCCACCGGATCTTTCTTGGGGTCGGTTCGAAAGTAGGCTCCCGTCACGATGAAGGTATCGTCCAATCCAATGCCATAGACAACGAAAGGGAGCATCATCGTCATGTTGGTAAAGGGAATGCCAACGATAAACATGACGCCATGACCGATAAAGACACTCATGGTAATGGTAAAGACGGAAGCAATCCCCAGAACGCTTCGCGACTGGACCTTGTGTGCTTTGAAAAAGACGACGCAGGTAAAGACGACCATAATGGCCGCCACCATAAAGGTCAGTGGAATGTCTTTGAAAATGGCACGTTCAAATTCGGCCGCATACGAATTGGTGGCGAAAAATTCGAGTTGATAGGTTGCATAGTACAATCCGTCTTCTTCCTCGGCAAGTTCTTTCCATTTCTTTTGAAGCTGCAACAAGTTTTCCGCGGCAGCGTTTTCAAATGCGACAGCACTTTCAACATCGGGCAAGAGGATGGTATCCATCATGGACTCGGCGTAGGTAATGGTATTAGCAGTGTCCCAAACAATACTGTGCTGTAGGAGAGCATGGTACACTTCTGTAGAGTTGGTCCATTCGTAATGCCCCAGAATCCAATTGTAGTCCACGGGAACGCCGTCTGGGAACGTTCCATTGGAGATGATTTGCATGACTTGTCGATCGGCTAGCTCTTGTTCTTCAAAGAAGGCTTGGTCGTAATTCCAAAACCGAGTCACCCCAATGTTGTTACAGGCGTCTTCTAGTTTGGTTCCATTGGGGAGTTCCATGACATACCTACTTTCGGCACACACATCCGCATATCCTTCCGTGTTTTGGACGGTCTGCAAGGCTTCCATCAATTGTCGCACCGCCTGTGCGTCCATCACATTGTTGCCATGATTGTGAATCAACAAGGTGAAAGGACGAACATCCTGTGGAAAGCCGGCTTGGTACCAGGCCCATTCCATGTGCCGAGAAGGTCTGCTATTGTAGGGAGCATAGATGACATCATAGTCGACTTCAATTTGAAAGTTCGTCAAGAACCCAGCGGCCAGAGTACCAAAGGACAAGAGAGTAATGCCAAGAAGATAGGTCCAAGGATGACGCGCTGCATGTGTGGAAAGGACCACTACAAATCGTCGAACGACATTCTGAATGGCAGAAGTACTTTGGCTCCAAGGTTTGCAGACTGGATCTCGGTATATTGGTCCTTCCTTATGATCACCGTGATTGCTGCTACTGGTTAAAGTGTGGTCCTTGAGAGGCGCTTGGAAAGCAGCTTTCTCATAGGCCAGCGAGTCGAGAGAACTAGTGGAAGAACATTCCTGGTCGACGGCGTTGGAGGGCAACGTCATGGATGATTCAGGACTTTCAGCTGGGAAGGATGTCATGTTCTTTCTCGTTTTCTTCTAACTTTAACAACTTGATTTCAGTTTGTGTCTCGTTGTTTGGATGCCAAATCGATTCTTTGATCTCGTGAGTGTGAAGATCTCGAGCTGGAGATAATGTTGTGCGGAGGAATGAGGGCATGAATCAATGATGCCTCTATTAATAGCTAGCTAGCTACTAGCTAGTATGTAATTTGTACGTAAGAAAAACAAACAAACAAACCCATCAAAGACTGACAAAATCCGGGCACGATACAATACTGGCACGATACTGGCGGTTTCGATAATCGAAGCGGTCAAGTCACAACGGTCAAATTATTTAAGCGTTCTTCAGACCGGCCAGTCTTCAGTCCAGAGTACTTCTCAAAGCAGTACGAAGTATGTCGTTCATTGAGGTAAAAAGAGCCAGTCAATAGTCATTTTGTTACCGGTATCTATGTATCTACACTTGTAGAGGGTCACCTTTCGGAAGCTCAGCTAGTCGCGTAAGATCAAGACATGCCAGTTCGTCCGCAAAAAGCCCTAATATCTCTGCTATCGTTTGAAATTTTTACTAAGAACTACCGTAAGAACCATTGATCTATGGGTATTTTAAGGACGCAATATTAGATTCGGCATATATGCTAGGCGAAACCATGACCAGTCCTGTCACATATGGGCACGAATTCGGATGACGTCTCAAAACGTACTGAAACTGTTAGCTTTAGTATCAGTACAGTATTCGGGTGTCGCTTCTACGATCGAGTGGATACAGAAAACGGATTTATTGGTTTTCTTCAACAAAAGTATTAAAAATTAGGTATTAGGCTTTTAGCATTGTGCTGTATTGGCTAACTGGCAATTACGCAGACTCCTCTTGGTGTACCGGTGTGTTTATCTATCTCGGTTAGACCCTTTCACATGTTAAGCGACGATGTTGCGGGGACCGATCCTTTGTATGTGACAAAATATCAATGGAGCCGCCGGTCTGCTACTGCAGTCCGTCTAGTTTTTTCGCCAGATTTCTCATCCGTCCCAGCTACGTACAGGAGCTTCCAGTAGTTTCTTTCTTGGCTTCAGCTGCCACCTAATGCATGTCAAACCTGCCTTCAAAGCGCCAGGTACGAAACTGGAAAGTTGCATCTGTTTCGTTCCGTCCACTGCAGCCACACTGCAGCTGCGGAAGACCCGTGGTGGCGGAACCACTCACTCATGCATTGGTAAACTGAAGTACCATAAGTACTACTGTAGTTGGTATCAGCCAGCTGCGGAAGAAGCCGAGGAAGCTGACTTGACACCTGAGGGACGGATGAAGAGTAGCTACAATTGCTTGCTAGCTATCATGATGTAGCTAGTAGTAGTCAGGTCTACTTCCTAGCCAAGTGGTCCATAAGTACTAGCATCAAAAGCAAGTTGAGCCAGCTATTAGACGGGGCTTGTATTGATGGATTCGATTCATTCTCTGTTAGTAGACCTAGCCTAGCTAGCCTGCGCCGTGATCATCGTCAGCGGCAAACTACTAAATGCTGTAAATTTGGAAACAGGAAAAATCCCAGTCCTGCGGCTTCGTGACCGGTTACCACAAGGGATGGTCAACGTGGAACGAGACTTTGGATGGTGGGACGGCCAGGCGTTGCCTCCACGTGGATGTGAGATCTTTGATTTGTTCTAAAACCAAATTTCGAAATTTTCGACGCCCCCGCCACCTCCATCGATTGAGACCATGGGGCACCTCAACTCTCAGTTATTTTACCCTAGCTTGTAGCAGCTACTGTAGTGAGATAGTACCTCTTCCCACGCTAACGTTAGCTATTGATTGGCCTAGACCCCCCACCTGGTCTGCACTGTATAGAAAACTCTACATTTCATTTTGCACATAATATATAGAATGTCAAAAATATCGATGCTTTCTCCTGATAGGAAGAGGAGGATGTTCCACCACCCCGTGATGACGATGGAACTGCTACTGCTACTTGTTATGGTTTCCCAAATACAAAGATGCGACTCATATCTTCCACCAAACCGCCAACCACCCCATTCTTTCACGCAAAGATACCACCAATATCAACATAATAATTATCCATGGTATCCCCGACCACCACAAGAGCATTCTTTGGGACATGCCGCTTCTGCTACGAGGTTTAGTAGGACCAGACTCTTTCTTGCCAACAAGAGAAGACCAAGCAGTGAAAGTTATTACTATGATGATGATCCATATGATGATGACGACAATGCCTACTTTTATGAGGATGATGAACCTCAGAAGCCACAATCCCCAAAACGGCAGGCCAAACAAGGGATGGAATATGCACAAGTCCCCACAAGCGCAACAACACCCCCAGTTGCAGCCAATAATGAACCATTTCGACGAATCGATCAACCTCCCAAGGATCCCCTAGTCGCACGGATTCGTCAGCCCAAAAACGGTCCCAATAATTATCCACAAGACGACGACTATGATGGTGATATGGATGAGGGATATGATGATCGATATAATAATGAGAATGATTACGAAGCGGATTACGACGATGAGGAGGAGGAAGATGAAGATGCTGGTAATTTTTGGTCTAATCCAGTAGCACGATTCGATCCTGTTTCTACTACTACTACGAGTAGTAAGAGACCAACCCGACGAGTACCACGTCCCAATGACCCAGCTCCGAGGCGAGCACGATCAGCAGCAAGTCAACGACCAAGACCTCGTACCAGTGCGAGCAAAAATGGACGACGAAGGTATGTTTGCCCCCAAAAATTATGAAATGTCAAACCATTTTTTGCGTTTTTCTTCTTCTTCAAAGCTAACAACTGTTCCTACTTTTTACGTGTGGAATAGAAAATCAACTTTTCGATCGGGTACACCTCCACCACCACCCGTCATTGGAGATTTTTACAAACAATTGTTTTGGTATGGATTTGATCCTGATAATGATGCCACATCCCCTGCCGACAAGACCATGTTTGGTGGCACCAAGGGAAAATTTAATGGTTTGGCTTATTTGGGCGGTGCTAATGGCTCTGGCGACATGCGTACTAGTACTAGGCCACGACGACAACAACAATCCTCCAGAGAACGGAATGACGACTTTTACTACGATGATGATGATCAAGGAACCTTTACAGATACATTGGATCGTATATCCAATCAAGCATTACCAAACAATATGGACGGGAATCAAAGGTTTGAAACACAAGATGATGATTATAATTTTGATGTCGTTGATGATTATAAGAATGATGAACTGACTCACAAATATAGTGGCAATCATTATTTTGTTACGCCACCCAATGATCAACCACGTGTTGTGGTTGCGAATCTTTTTCCAAACATGAACAATGGCGTGGATACAAACAACTATAATGGTTATTATGATAATCGTGACAATGTTAGGAGACCAAACACCAACCCACAAAAAAGAAAACGTCCTCGAAAAAGTCCTTGGGACGACGACGACGATGATGAATATGGGGGCGATCGTGGCAGAAATTATGATACCTACTACGATGAAGAGGATGATGACGATGATTATAGATCATCACAAAAAAAGGACTGGGTATCACAAGAAGTATCCAATTGGTTTACACCCAACAATGATAATCAAGGGGGCAGGGATAATGGTGACTCTCAAAGGAACCCCAGACGAAAAAGGAGCAACAATGACAGAGAAAAAGAGTCGTTTCTCTGGGATGTGTTTGAAGGTGTCGGGAAAACGATTTTCGGTACGGACAACAAGAATTTGAATTACCAAGCGGAAATGTACAACCGGCAAATGGGTATCGGCGGCTCTAATAAGAAGAGTGTGCCACCACCAAGGAATGGGCGCAGTCGCCCACGCAAAGAAAGACGGACGAAAGGATATGCCTATCGTTATGATGTTGATCTTTCCGACTATGACATGGTTGTAGATGCAGATATTGTTCGAGACGAGGAAGAAAGGACTTTGTCTTCTGACAAAAAAGATGTCATGGACGTGGTTGACGACGAGCAGGCTACCGTTGAAACCACAAATGCCATGAACGAACCTTCCTCTGCCAGTACGGATCCACCCAAAGAGCAAACACAGAAACCACCAGTGAGCAAGGAGCGCAGCTGGGAAGAGCGAGCGCTGGCCATGGAGCGAATACCACCTCCCGGAGTTCCTGCATGGGGACCTTCAGGTGACCTTGGAATGGATGCTCGTATGAAAGCCACCATTGATGCTCTGCAAGATATTCAAGAAGCTGAATATAGACTGAAGCAAAGAAAGGAAGCCGAGCTTGATTGCATGGATGATATAACTATTCTGAAAGTGTAAGTAATATGACTGTGGCCCGGGCTTTTAAAGGTGCCATCCCCGCTTGTTCAAGCAAATCTCACGGAAATGCGTCTCCTTGGTCCATTATAAAAGTGATATCGGCGTAAAGAAACGACAATTGGCAGCTAGCAAGCAGGAAGAAAGAAGGCTTCGAGAGGAGATCCGAGAACTTGATCTGGAAGTAGAAGACGCCGCTAGAGCCTTACGAAAGGCACGTTCTCAAGTTCAGTTTGCTCAAGACAGGCTCTCGGAACTAGAGAATCGCCACTATGCAATTCTGAGCCTTTACAGTCCAGCTCAAGCCGAGGAAGGAGTAGCACAAGCTATTCGAGAGCTCGAGGAAAATGAGCCAGCAGCTCGCTTACAGAAGCGAGAAGGAAATTCTTCAAACGCGCCAGCTACGGACAGCTCAAAAAGCAACCAAGGATGATATTTATTTAGGTTGTCGCTTTCGCCTTCTGCACTCCGACTTGTAACTATTCCTACATTTTCAACTAGTAGACGCCACATAGCAGAAGCACCTTTCCCATTCGTGTTTCCTTGCGTGAAGTTGCCCTCCTGGCATGGCTCCCATGGGCCATCTTTGACCACAAGTGGTTTTCCCGGCAGTAATTCCACCAGTGCTTCCTGAGCGTCTCTCACTAATTGTTCAGATCATTCTTTGCTGTTAGCAAGAACACAGTGAGGAGTACCTAACAGCGAGGAATGCACCCATGTGGAGCCCATCACTACTAGCCACCATGGAGGCATTAGCACGACGAGGAGCCCCGTCACAAAAATTGGCTAAAGGGTGCACAAAGCAATGGATGGCAATTTGCCCTCCGTGCGTGGAGATGGAATGCGGTGCCAACAGGGCCATCTTGGGGCAATTGAATCATTTTTTATGGAATTTAGGATGGAGTGCTGAGTGTTTGAGCATGTTGGAACACAGATTTCTAAATTTGTAGCATCTAACCTGCTCTAGACTTCCTCAGGTGTGATACAATGTGTCTCATTCTTGCTTTCCATAGGACATGAGAAACGGCACTTCTTCACCGCAATGCGACCGTAAACAATGGATGAAATAACAAAGAAAGCACCTCAGGCGAGGCTATTCTCACTGGGATGCGGACTGATAATGACGGTCTATTTGAAACGCCAAGTCTTGCTGCTAACAGGAACTCAGAC
>Ga0163149_10004790_pt1 | contig 14548 bp, 8 predicted proteins | sample OliLakLV19MP5G1_FD_148604 | JGI IMG/M metagenome (GOLD analysis project Ga0163149, IMG submission 148604) | Freshwater microbial mat bacterial communities from Lake Vanda, McMurdo Dry Valleys, Antarctica - Oligotrophic Lake LV.19.MP5.G1 | ecosystem: Environmental > Aquatic > Freshwater > Lake >...
ACCCCGCCGCCCACCCCCCCGGCGCGGCGGGGTCGGCGTGCGTGGGACTCTTCTGCGGACCTTGGGCCGGACCTGTGGACATCGCCCCGATGGTAACGGACAGCACATGGGCGCGCCGGGCGTTCCAAACCGGAGAACACGGGCAGGATGCCCGTGGCACGAACTCCGTGTTGATGCCCCGAGATCGATCCTCTATCCTGTGCGTCCCATCGGGAAGGCCGATGGGGGCTCTCGGGCGAGAACCGCCCAAGCCGTCGAGAATCATGACCGCAGATTCCTGTCGGCCGCGGAGCCTTTTCCCTTGCAAGGCCTTGTCAGCCCGATCCTTCTCTACCTCGGGTGTGCGGTCGGCGCGATCGGCATCGCTGTCTCGTTGCCGCGTAGGGGCATCAACCCGCAACTCCTCGGCGCGCTGGTCGCGGCGATCGGTGCCGGGGCGGTACTCCTCGGTATCAGCTTGCGGGCGGCCCAAGCCGATGCTCCGGGCGGGGGACTTCCCAACTTCCACTTCTACCTGTTCAGTCTGATCGCCCTCGGCGCATCGCTTCGGGTGATCTCGCACCCGCGCCCGGTCTACTCCGCGCTCTACTTCGTGCTGACCATTCTCGCCAGTGCCGGCTTGTATGTCCTGCTTTCCGCTGAGTTTATGGCATTCGCACTGGTTATCGTGTACGCCGGTGCGATCCTCATCACCTACCTCTTTGTCATCATGCTGGCGACCGAAGCGCCAACGGCGGATGAGGTGGAGTCGTTAGCGGATTATGACCGCTACGCCCGCGAGCCGGCACTCGCCGCGCTGATCGGCTTTGTCATGGTCGCCGCGATGACAACCATGCTCGCCCGCGGCGTGCAATCGCTCCAAACACCGGCACAAGTCTCTACCCAGCAGCAACTTGCACTTGTCCCCGGCAAGGTCGAGAAGGCCCTGCGCGAGGCCCGCGTCATCGACAATACCGAGACCATCGCCCGCGGCCCCGAGCGCGCTGACGGAAGCCCCGGCGCGCCCATGATCGATCTTTCGCCCGGCGGCTACGGCGTGCAGGTCGCGTACGGGCAAGGCCAAGTGCGGACGGTCACTCCCGCCCACAAGAACTGGCCCGCCGACCTCTCCATCAGCAACCCTGAGGGCGTCGGTTTCTCCCTGCTTTCGGGTGCGCCAGGCGCGATCGAGGTCGCGGGCGTGATTCTCCTCATGGCGATGCTCGGCGCGGTCGTGCTGGCCCGCAAGAAGGTCGAACTCGACGACGCGGCCAAGTTTGCCGCGCAGTCGCGGATGCTCCCGGACGCGCCGCTCTCGCCGGGTCACGCCGCAGGGGGTGGGACATGAGCGCCACCGCAGCGGTTATCGCTATTGCCTCCTCGGTCCTGGCCCAGCAGGGCTTCCCCGCGCCGATGACGCAGGCGACGCTGTACCACTATCTCGTCGTCTCCGCAATGATGTTCACGATCGGCCTCATCGGTTTCGTGACGCGCCGGAACCTGATCATCATGTTCCTGTGTACGGAGTTGATGTTCCAAGCCGCGGGCATCGCGCTGATCGCCTTCGGTCGTTACCACCTCAACCACACGGGCGAGGCGTTTGTGATCTTCGTCCTGACCATCGCCGCGGCCGAAGCCGCGCTGGCCCTCGCGCTGGTGGTGCTCTTGTTCCGCCGGCGCGAGACTCTCGACGCAACCAGTTGGTCGGAACTCCGCGGCTGAGTTTGTTCGTCCTTCCTCTTTCACTGCCTTGCGATCCCGATGCGAGCATGACGGAACTCCTGACACACCTCGGCTCGATGATGCACAGCGCACCGGCGTTCGCACTGGCCACACCGCCCGCTCACGGCGCGCTGGGCGGCGGCGATGTGCTCGCGGCGATCCCCAGCGGCGCATCGCTGATGATCTTCGTCCCGCTGCTCGCGCTCGCCGGGTGCGTGCTATGCGGCCTGTGCGCCGCAGCCCGCGTCAAGAGCAAACTGCCCGCGTGGATCAGCATCGCGTGCCTGGCGACCGCGTTCGCGCTCACGCTCAAAACCTACCTCGACATCGGCACGATGCCGCACATCGCGCACGCCTGGGACTGGATCACGTTCCAGTACGGCCCGACCGCCGCGCAGACCTTCGTGGCGAACTTCTCGTTCTACATCGACTCGCTGACGCTCCTCTGGATGCTGTTTGTCACCGGGCTCGCCACGCTCATCGCAATCTACGCCAGCGAGTACATGGCGCACGATGTCGGCCAGGGGTACAACCGCTTCTTCGCGGCGTTCTGCCTGTTCGTCTTCTCGATGGCCTGCCTGGTCATGGGCGACAACCTGCTCTTGCTCTTCCTGGGCTGGGAGGGCGTGGGCCTGTGCTCGTACCTGCTGATCGGGTACTTCTACAAGAAGCCCTCGGCCGTCGCCGCGGCCAAGAAGGCCTTCATCATGAACCGCATCGGCGACCTGGGCTTGTCCCTGGGCGTCATGCTCACATTCGTGTATTTCGGGACGATCGAGTACGCGTCGCTGTTCGGTGCGCCATCGGGCGGCCTCGGCGGCGAGGTCTCGCGCTATCTCTCGCTCGCACAGGAGGGCCGGGTCGCGGAGATACCATTCCTCGTACAACTCATCCCCATCCTGCTGATGATCGGCGCGTTCGGCAAGTCCGCGCAGGCGTTCCTGTACGTCTGGCTGCCCGACGCGATGGAAGGCCCGACGCCCGTCTCCGCGCTCATCCATGCGGCAACGATGGTGACGGCGGGTGTGTACCTCGTTGCCCGCTGCTTCCCGATGTTCCTGTGCAGTGAGTGGGCGCTGCCGATGGTCGCATGGGGCGGTGCGATCACGGCATTCTGGGCCGCGACGATCGGCATGGCCCAGTTCGACATCAAGCGGATCATGGCGTACTCCACGGTGTCGCAACTGGGCTACATGTTCGCGGGGCTGGGCGTGATGGGGGCCGCGGGCGGCGCTTCGCACGTGTTCACGCACGCGTTCTTCAAGGCCCTGCTGTTCCTGGCGTGCGGAGCGGTGATGCACGGCTTTGCCGGCCAACTCGACCTGCGCAAACTCAGCGGTGTGGGCCGGATGAAGGGCTGGGGCATCGTCGCTGCCACCATGCTCATCGGCTGCATCAACCTCGCGGGCTTCCCGTTCATTACCGCGGGCTTCTACTCCAAGGACATGATCATCGCCGATGCCCTGGGCAACACACACATGGCAGCAATTGGCTGGCTGCTGCTGCTGACGGCGGGCATGACGGCGTACTACACCTTCCGTGTGTTCTTCCGCGTGTTTGTCGGCCCGGCGCAGTTCGAGGCGGGGGATGAACTCCACGCCCATGATGAACACTCCGCCCACGCCCATGATGAGCCTGCGCAGCTCGGACACGGGCAAGATGCCCGTGCTACGAAAGACCACGCGCAGCATGGCCATGCTGCGTTCCACCCGCACCCCCCCGGCCTTGCCATCAACTTTGTGCTTGTCGCGCTCGCCGCGCTCTCGTTCGTCGCGCTCGGCACGTTCTTCGTCCACACCGACCAGCATGGCTGGGCCGGGATGATGGCCCACCACTCGACCGCGGGCGTCGATGTCGGGCACCACGAGCACGCACGACCGCTGGGCATGGATGCGCACACGCTGGCAATGTTCGCCTCGATCGCCGCGAGCATTGGTGGAATCCTGATCGCCGCGTATCTGCACGGGCCGGTGGGGATCGGCGGCCTGTTCCTGGGCAGCCGCACGTCCGCCGCCACCAGCCGCGCCGACCGCATCGACCTCGGCCCCCTCACACGCGGTGCCCGCAACAAGTGGTATGTCGATGAGATCTACGACTGGGTCTTCGTCGTGCCCCTCTGGGTCCTTTCGCACGTCCTGCACGCCATCGACAAGGTGCTCGTGGACGGTCTCGTAAATCTGTTTGGCTGGGCGCCGCGCGGCATCGGCAGCGCAGCGCGCGGCTCGCAGACCGGAGTCCTGCACGACTACGCCGTGCGCATGGCCGGCGGCGTGGCCCTCATCATCGCGCTCGTCCTCATCATGCGGGAGGTGCGGCTATGACCGGCACGACCGCGCTCATGCTCCTCCTGCTTGTCCCGCTCTTCGGGGCCGCGGCGGTCGCCTTATCCCCGGCCAAAGAGGCGAAGAATCTCGCTCTGGGCGCAACGCTTATCCCCGTCGCCATCTTCGCGTGGATGGCCTGGACCTTTGACTGGGCCAGCGGCGCGGCCGACGTTGCCTCCTTCGGTGCCTCCATCAACTGGTTCGAGCCGCTGGGAATGCGCTTCTCACTCGGCCTCGACACCGTGAGCATGTTGCTCGTCGGCCTCACCGTCCTGCTCGGGCCGATCTGCGTGCTGGCCTCCTTCAGCGCGATCACCGACCGCCTTCGGACCTACTACCTCTGGCTGCTGATCCTCCAGACCGCGATGACCGGCGTCTTCTGCGCACGCGACGTGGTGGTCTTCTACGTCTTCTTTGAGTTCACGCTGGTCCCGCTGTACATCCTCATCAACCTGTTCGGATCGACCAACCGCAAGGCCGCGGCCACCAAGTTCTTCCTCTTCACCTTCACCGGCTCGCTCGTCACGCTCGCGGGGCTGGTGTATGTCGCGTACCGCCACCACGCCCTCACGCAGGACTGGACGTTCGATTTCGCCGCCCTCGCCCAGACGTGCGCTGCGCTCCCGCTGCACGAGCAGGGGCTGGTTTTCTGGGCGTTGATGTGCGGGTTCGCCGTGAAGGTGCCGCTCTTCCCGGTGCATACCTGGCTGCCGCTGGCCCACACGGAGGCGCCGACGGCGGGCTCGGTCATCCTCGCGGGCGTGCTGCTCAAACTGGGCACCTACGGCCTGTACCGCTTTGCGCTGGGCATGTGCCCGGTCGCGGCCATCCACTACGCCCCGGTCGTGGGTGTGCTGGCGGTCATCGGCATCATCTATGCGGGGCTGATCTGCTGGGTGCAGAAAGACGTCAAGAAACTGGTGGCCTACTCGTCGGTCAGCCACCTGGGCTTCTGCGTGCTGGGCCTGTTCGCCCTCAACAGCATCGGCCTCACCGGCTCGATCCTGTACATGATCAACCACGGCCTCTCGACGGGCGCACTCTTCCTGCTCATCGGCATGGTCTACGAGCGGTACCACACGCGCTCGCTGAACGAACTCGGCGGCCTTGCGGCCCGGATGCCCGTGTGGTCCACCTTCATGGTCTTCTTCGCGATGGCCAGCATCGGCCTGCCGGGCCTGAACGGCTTTGTCAGCGAGTTCATGTGCCTGCTCGCGGCGTTCCAATCGGGCGGCAACACCTGGGAAATCCCCGGCGCTGTCTACATCCAGGCCGGCGCACCGGCGCTGCTCCCAGGCGCGACCGCCGGCGAACTTGGCCCTTGGTTCGCGTTCTTCGCAGCGACGGGCATGATCATCACCGCGATCTATCTGCTGTTCATGGTCGGCGCGATCGTGTGGGGACCGCTGAAGGAACCGCACGGACATTCCCCCGCTCATGGGCACGCACAGGGGCACGGGCAAGATGCCCGTGCTACGTTGCCGACGGACCTGAACCTGCGCGAGATCTTCACGCTCGCGCCGCTCGCGATCCTGTGCCTTGTGCTGGGGCTGTATCCGCGCCCGCTGCTGCAGGTGCTCGAAGCGCCGACGCAGCAGATGAGCCAGATGCTCGATGATGCGCGCAAGAGCCCCGACCTGAACCGTTCACCCGACACGACAACCGCCGCCGTTCCCTCCCCCGCGATCCCTTGATCCCCTTCCCCTTCTTTCTTTCTCCTTTCTGCTTTCTGTTCTCCGCTCTCTGATTACCCATGATCGACAAAGTCGCCCAACTCTGGCCCGAGATCGCGCTCTTCGTCGGCGCGTGCGTCGTGATGGTCATGGGGCTTTCGCGCGACCGCACCACCCGCCGTCAGTGCGGCCTCCTGTCTGCCGTCGCGCTCATCACCGCCGGCTTCCTCGCCTGGTACACCACGCCCGTCGGCAACGGCCCGCTCCCGCACATGGCGATGTATGCCAAACTCATCGTCGCGGCGATCGGCCTCCTCCTGCTCATGCTCTTTGAGGGCGGCATCGACCGCGACTACGAGGCCGCTGTCAACCGCGGCTCGACCTTCGACCCCATCCGCTCCAACACCGGCGAGTTCTGGGCCTTCGCGCTCTTCTCCCTCACCGGCGTCATGCTCTGCGCGGGGGCCGATGACCTGATCTTCCTGTTCCTCGCGCTCGAACTCACCTCGCTCCCGACGTACGTCATGGTCAGCCTCTCCACCGGGCGGAACCGCTCGATGGAGGCGGGTGTGAAGTACTTCTTCCTCGGCGCGCTGGGCGCGGCGATCTTCCTCTACGGCTTCACCATGATCTTCGGGGCGACGGGCTCCACCAGTTTCGCCGAGATCCACCGGATGCTTGGCACGGGACCGGTGAGCGACCTCGCCATGCTCGGCCTGCTCCTGAGCGTGCTGGGTGTGTGTTTCAAGATCGCCGCGGTGCCGATGCACTTCTACACGCCCGATGTGTACCAGGGGGCATCGTCTCCGGTCGGTGCGTTCCTGGCGTTCGTGCCCAAGGCCGCGGGTTTCCTGGCGATTATGAGTCTTCTGGGCTTGGTCGGCTGGAGGTTTGGCAGCAACAGTGAGAGCCTGCCGGAGATGCTCCGGATTGTCCTGTGGGCGCTCGCGGCATTGACGATGACCGTCGGCAACGTGCTGGCGCTCCTGCAGAACTCGGTGAAGCGCATCCTCGCGTATTCCTCGATCGCGCATTCGGGCTACATGCTCGTGGGCGTCGTCGCCGGTCCCGGCTCCGGTGAGAGCACGCTGGCCCGCAACGGCCTCGCCGCGGTCCTGTTCTACCTCGCTACTTATGGCATCATGACGCTCGGGGCGTTCGCCGTCGTTGCCTGCCTGGAGCGGAAATCCGCCGAAGACGGAGGAGAAGGTGTCGAGGAAGCCGAGGATGTCGAAGACCTCCGCGGCCTGTGTGGGCGCGACCCGCTGCTTGGCTGGACGATGGTGATCTCATCCGTCGGCCTCCTGGGCCTGCCGCCGCTGCTGGGGTTCTTCGGCAAACTACCGCTGTTCACCGCCGGCATCGGCGCGGGCGAGGTGCCGCTGGTGTTGATCCTGGGCATCAACTCCGCCATCGCCGCGTACTACTACCTGCGCCTCGCCGGCGCTGCGCTGCTCGCGGACCCCGAGGCCCGGGCCATCGCGCCGCGCATCGTGGGGCACGGCGCACGCCGGATCGCCGGGGTGATCGCCGCGATCGCGGTAGTAGTAATAGCCGTGACGGGTGCAGGCTCGTGGCTGGGCAAGCAGGCGGCCGCGGCGGGAAAGTACGAGCCTCCTCCTGGTGGACCGGCACTCCGTGCCGGGCATCCCTAGGCGCTCGACAGGCGGCTGCTCACCGGGCGAACGCCCGGTGCCACGCGCGGAAGCCCGGTACCACATCGCAACACCTTCCTACGCTCATCCGTAGAACTAGTCGCGGGGTACACACAAGGGAGATGCGCCGATGAAGTCCCACACTCACGCCCGGTCTTCGCGTTGCGTTTACGGGCACGCGCCATCCTTTGCCGCCGAAGCCCTGGAGGCACGCCGGATGCTCGCGTCGGACCTTGCTGTCTCCTTCGACACCTTCTCGCCACCATCCACGCTCGTTCCCGGCGACCGATTCAACGTCGGCATTTTCATAGACAACAACGGCCCAATGGACGCGGTGGGGCTCGTGTCCATCAACTTCTTTCTTTCGACCGATGTCGCCTTTGACGCGGGCGACCTCAACATCGGGTCGTACCCAAACCAGCCCATCGACATGTTGGCGGATGGCTTTGGCGACTTCGCCGATCAGGTGTACATCCCCCCGACCGCCGTAGCGGGGAACTATTTCCTGCTGGTGCGCATCACTCCCAACGCCCAGGTCAACGACACGAACCAGAGCAACAATGTCGCGGCAACCGAAAACTTCCACCCTCTCGAAATTCGCTTCGGCGCGATCCCCGGCCGCACCTCCACCGCCATCCTCGAGCAACTCGACCCCGAGGGCACGGTCGTGCAGTTCCAACTGTTCGACGGCGGCTCGGGCACGATCGTCCGCGGCAAGGACGGCAGTTTCGATGTCAACGTCACCGGCTCGGGGGCCAACTCGCGCCTGGGCATCGCCACCAGCGGCGGGGACGGCATCGTCGATATCGACGACATCACCGTCGCCGGCTCGATCGCCTCGATCACCGCGGCGAGCGCCCGCCTGCGGGGGGACGTGGCGGTCTCGGGCACGCTGGGCTCGCTGACGCTCGGGGATGTCGGCCGCACAACGGGCCTGGCCACCATCAGCATCGGCCTGAGCGGCGTGCAGACGGCGATCACGCTGGGCACTGTCAGCAACGCGACCATCACCACGCCCGGCGCGCTGGAATCGCTGGAGGTCGAGAGCTGGACCGACACACCCGCTTCCTCAACGGACCTCATCAGCGCCCAGTGGATCACCACGCTTACCTCCGAAGGGAACTTCGGCGCAAGCCTGCTGCTCTCGGGCCACTCGGGCGGGGCCACGCTCGGCACTGCGGATATCGGCGGCTCGCTCACCGGCGGCTCTTGGCTCATCAACGGTCGCGGCGGCTCGGTCGAGGCCTTCACCACCACCGTGCAGTGGAGCGCATCGTTCGCGCTCCTGCTCACTTCCTTCACCACCGAGCGCACGTTCCGCGGCACCCTCGCCGCCAAGACCATCCAGTCCGTCGTCATCGGCCTGGACCTTGCCGGGGCGCGCATCCTCGCGGGGGCGTACCTCGGGTCCGATGCGCGCCTGGGCGGCACGGGCGAGGCAGCGGACACCTTCTCCTTTGGCAACATCAACATGCTCACTGTCGCGGGAAAGGTGAAGAACACCATCGTCGGCGCGGGGCTGGACCCCGTGAACGGCGTCCTCAACGACGGCGACGACCGCATCCGCAATCCCTTCAAGAGCAAGATGGGCGATGTGACCATCGGCTCGACGATGGCTCCCGCGGCCCGCATTGTGAGCGGCAGGTTCATCGGCGACGTGTTCGTCAACGGTGTGCAGCGCGACCCGGCGACAGATGCCCGCTTCCGCATCCGCGACCTCGCCCCGCCCAGCGCGGAGTTGCTCAGCGCCGATGTGTCCGTTGTCCCGTCAATCATCCGCGTCAACTTCGGCGACAACGTGGCGATCTCCCGCGCCAGCATCGGCAACGGGGACATCCGCATCGATGCCCCGGGCAACGCCTTCTCTCTGTTCGTCGAACTGGTCAGCATCTCCCGGGCGACCGACGGCACGCCGATGGTCGCCACCTACCGCTTCACCCCCCCCGGCGGCACATGGGACGCCTTGGAGAATGGGACCTACAGCGTTGTGCTGCTGGCGGGAGCGGTCACCGACTCGTCCGGCAACGCGGTGGGCAGCGGCGGCCCGGTTGCCCTGGGCACCTTTGAGGTGCTGGTCTGACCAACTGCATTGCCCCTTTGGTGGCACCGTTCGCCAGAGCGGTGATTGCCCTCTGAACAAGTGCCCGCCCGATCTGCTATTGTGCCCTCCCCATGGCACTGGCGATCCTGGCCCTGCTGATCTTGGTCAACTCGCTGTTCGTCGCGGCGGAGATGGCCCTGTCCGCTTCCCGCAAGTCCCGGCTTGAGGCCGCGGTGCAGAGGGGCGGCAAGGGAACGCGCGGGGCACGGGCCGCGCTCAAACTCCACGCCTCGCCCACGCGGTTCCTCTCGACCGTCCAGATCGGCATCACCCTCATCGGCATCACCTCGGGCGCATTTGGCGAGGCCTCGATCGCCGACCGCCTGACCCCCCGGATCGAGAAGATCGAGGCGCTCGCGCCCATCGCCGCCGAGATCTCGCTGACGCTGACTGTCCTGGGAATCACCTTCGTCACCATCGTGTTCGGCGAGTTGGTGCCCAAGCGCCTCGCCCAGTCGTCGCCCGAGCGATTCGCGGCGTTCTTCGCGCTGCCGATGACGGTGGTCTCTCGCATCGCCGCCCCCGCGGTGTGGGCGCTCTCGCACACAACGGACCTGATCCTGCGACTCCTGCCGTTCAAGGCGGTCGCGGACCCCGAGGCCGCGGAGGAGGAGGTCCGCTCGCTCATGCGCACCGGGGCGAGCGAGGGCGTGTTCGACGAGTCCGAGCAGCGGATCGTGGAGCGGGTGTTCGCGCTCTCGGACCGCACGGTGAAGTCGCTGATGGTGCCGCGCCCGGACATCGACTGGCTGCCGGCCGATGCGAGCGTGCATCGCGTCCGCGTGGCGGTGGCGACCTCCAGCCACTCGCACTTCCCGGTCTGCACTTCGGGCCTTGACGACCTTGTCGGCGTGGTGCATGTGAAGGACCTCGTCAAGAGCGGCCTCATCAGCGACGAGATCCGGCTGTCCGAACTGGTCCGCAAGCCGATGTTCGTTCCCGAGACGCTCCCGGGCCTCAAACTCCTGAAGATGTTCCAGCAGCGCCAGGACCGCATCGCGTTCGTGCTCGACGAATACGGCGTGCTCGAGGGCCTCGTGACGATGAACGATGTCGTCGAGGCGATCGTGGGCGATGTGACCAGCGCGGGCGAAGCGGACCCCGAACCGATGGTCGTCCGGCGCGCGGACGGTTCGTTCCTGCTCGACGGGATGCTGCCGGTTGATGAACTCCGCACGCTCATGTTCGGCGACAAGGGCGCGGGCACGCCGCTGCCCAAGCAGGACGAGGCGGCCTTTGAGACCCTTGGCGGCTTTCTGCTCGCCTACCTCGGGCGCATCCCCGCGACGGGCGACACGTTCGCGTTCGACCGCTTCAACTTCGAGGTGGTGGACATGGACCGCCACCGGGTCGACAAAGTCCTGCTGAGCATCCGTGCGCCCAGCGCGACCGACCTTGACAACAGCGTGGGGGAGTGACCCGAACCGTGCGGACCGTGGGCGCTGCGGGATGGAGGATCGTCACCGCAAGAGGCGCAGAGAACGCATCGGGACATCAGAGCCCGGAGCGCCCCCTCACGAGCGACGGGTTGGGCCCTACGCGTTCGATGGAAACCCGAGGGAAGATCGTGTCTGCGACACCTTTTCGGAGGCGTTCGGCACAGGCCGCGCAACCCGTCGCTTGCGCTCCGGGCTCTGACAATCTGTCCTCCGCGCCTCTTGCGGTGATCTTCTTCACTTGGGCGCGACGGTGCCCTGCGGCGCTTCACCGGGGTTCTCGCCGGGCCCGAGCATCTGCTCCCGGAACATGTTCAGCGCGCTCTCGGTCATGCCCTGCGGCATGGGGAACCAGAAGTCAAAGCCCGGCGCGCCCGCCTGCTGCGATTGAGCATCCAGGCGCGGCTTCATCTGGCTCCGCTCCAGCAGCACATACGCCCGCGCCTGCAGGTCCCCCGGGGCACGCCGGTACATCAGCGCACCCTGCGGTACGCCCGCGTCCTCGGCCAGCCCGGCGAGCACCGTCGCGGCAAACTCGTCGAAGGGCTTGAGGCCCATGCGCCCCTCCTCGCCCGCGACGCTCGTCCGGAAACTCTGCTCCTTCTGGTAGGTCCGGTGGAAGAGCAGCGCATACTCAAAGTTGTTACGGAAGAGTTCGTCATCGTCGCCCAGCAGGCCCGAGATGTACGCCGCGAGCAGCGCGCCGACGATCTCCTGGATCGCGACACCGGGGTTCGTCTGCCGGGCGTCGCGTGTGATCTCCTGCTCGACGAACTCGGCGATCGGGACGGTGATCTGCGCCTTGAGTTCGGGGTTGTGGGTGTTGAGCCCTGGCCAGGTGCGGAGCAACTCGTAGTACTCCGCGGCGCGTCCCCTGTCGCCCCGACGATAGAGGAACCGGATCGAGTCGCGCAGCAGGTTCTCGTAGCCCGCGGCGTAAAAACTGTACACCTTGGTCTTCGAGTCAAAGTCGGAGCGGGCGGTGAGTTTGTCGAGGATCTGCCCGTAGATCGGAACGAACTCGGGGTTCGGCAGCGTCTGATAGAACGACGGGTTGGCGACATCAAAGAGCAACCACCCCGAGCGGTAGAGTTCCTGAATGGCTTGGATCGTCACCCGATCGGTGTTGAGGAAATCGTAGTTCTTGCGGTTCTTCTCGGTCATCCGGAGGAGCGCTTCCTCCGCGCCCCGCGCCGACCAGTACACCGAGTGCGCTGCGGGGTGGCGCCAGTCCAGCGGGCCGTACTCGCGCGTGTACCGGACCATCCGGTCCGGCTCCATGTGGTACTTGTCCACCAGCACACGCTTGCGGACGTGCCGGAGCAGGTGCGGCGCGCACTCGTGATACTTCGGGTCGGCCGAGAGTTTCACCAGCGCATCGGTCGAGAACCACTGCGGGACGATGCCGACATCCGCCGCGTAGCCCGCGTAACTCTTCAGATTCTCGTACGCCTCGAGCAGTCGCTCGTCGAGGTCCACACCGACATCGGCCCTGATCTTCTCGACGAGTTCGCGGGCCTCCGGGTACCTCGCGTACAACTCATCGAGCGTCTCATAGGCATCCGCGATCGGCCCCACCCAATCCACGATGTACATGTCGCGCAGCGTGTTGCCCTCGGCCCGCTCGCCCAGCGGGACCGTGGGCGGCGAGCCGAGCACGATCGCCCATTCCCGCGCGTGCTGGACCTTGTAGTACTTGTGCGCATCATCGGTGTACCCCTGCACCTTGTGCAGGTAGATCCACGCGAGTTCCCTGTGGAGCAGAATGTCCGCCGGGTTGGCGGGGATGGCCTCGTCGCGCAGCAGTTTGATCCCCGACTGCACCCACTGCCAGCGTTCCTGGCGCGTCTGCGTCGCGACCGAGATGTTGTACGCCAGGTTCCAGGCATGGAACGCCCACACCCGTGGGAAGCGCGGCTGGAGTCGCGTGATCGTCTTGGACAGGTCGACCGCCTCGTAGTACTTGCCCGCCTCCTTGAGCGTGTTGGCCCGCATCCACAGGAAGTTGACAAACACGCCGCGGAACGCCCCCATCGCGATCCCCAGCGCGACCTCCGGCGGGTCGCCCTGCTCGGCGCTGTCGGCGTACACCAGTCTGTTCCGGCCGAGTGACGCCGAAATGTGCATCGCCAACATGCCCTGCGCGCACAGGAACAGCACGAGGATGCTCGCGGCGAGAAGTTGGATGGTCCGGTCACGTCGCATAGTGGTCCAACATTGGTCCTGGTGGCACACCTCTCCGGAGCGGTGTGCGTTGGGTGGCACCGCTCTCTTCGAGCGGCGGGCCTATTGCCCGGAATACGTCGCCAGTTCCCGCCGACGAAAGATCAGCACTCCCGCGGCGAAAAGCCCGGACGTGAGCGCGCCGAGAATCGCGACCGCGCCGCCCACGGCGTTCCAGCCCAGCAGGCGGCCCTCGACCAGGTGCTGGGTGGGCCTCAGGTTCGCGTAGAAGTTGAACGCGTACGAGACCGGCACGGCGATGAGCCGCACGCCGACGCGGGTCCAGATGATCTCGTCCTTGTCGCCGGTGGACGCGTAGTACTCCAGCGACTCGGTGAGGAAGCCCGCCGATTCGGCCATGAGAAAGACGCCGAAGGCCACAAGGCACGCGACCGCGAACGACAGGTGCGTGGCCGCCCACACGCCCACCATCGCCAGGAACGCGAGTTTCATCCACAGCACCAGCACCACCCGAAGGAAGTTGACGCGGTAACTCGAGACCGGGTAATACACTTCGATGCCATCGGGCGGGAAGGCGATCGTCTCGGCGTTCGCCCAGTCGCTGTCGGGGTTCTCGAGGCCCTTGAGCGCATCGCCGCTGATGACCTGGATCACCAGCATCCCCTGGGCGTCGATGGACGCGGGGTTCAGGCTGAGGGTGAGCGTCTGGCCGAGGGGCACCTCCTGCATCACCGGCTGCATGTTCGGCGCAACGAAGGTGAGTTTGGCCAGCGCGCGAGGGTCGTTGCCACCAGAATCTATGCGATAGCGGAGTGTGAGGGTCTCGGCGCGGTCGCGCGCTCGCCCCAATCCTGTGAAGGCGTACACCTCGCGCTGCCCCGGCTCGATGGCCAGGAGCGCATCGCGATGCTCGGTCATGATGTCCGCCATCGCCCGACCCCGCTCCTGGGCCGTGTCCTGGAACTGCGGGTTGCCGATCCGCGCCCGCTCCATCCTCTCGTTGATCTCCGCGTCGACCGCGCCGGAGTCCATCGCGGGCAGCAGCGGCTTGACCGACGCACGCGCCGAGAGCACCTGCGTCTCCAGAACCTCTCGGTCCTCGGCGATCCACTCATCTCCGGCGGAGATGAACGGCTTGTACTCGCCCACCGCCCGCTGCTCGCGCAGGTAGCCCACGAACAGGAATACGCCCGTCGAACTCACCGCCAGCAGCACCGCCGCGACGCCCACCACGCCCAGCCATTTGCCCAGCAGGTACTGCCATGCGGCGACAGGCTTGGTCATCGTCTGCCAGATCACCTTGTCGCGCTGCTCGAAGGCGACGGTGCCCACCGAGAGGAACAACACCAGCAGCGCGATGATCCAGAACGCGCCGCCCGTGCCGTACTGCAGGAACGACTGCACGCGGTACCGCAGCGGCGTCTCCGCGTCGAGTTGCCCCGGGAGCGCTGCCAGCGCGAGCAGCGGGCGGTGG
>Ga0163149_10004792_pt1 | contig 14542 bp, 11 predicted proteins | sample OliLakLV19MP5G1_FD_148604 | JGI IMG/M metagenome (GOLD analysis project Ga0163149, IMG submission 148604) | Freshwater microbial mat bacterial communities from Lake Vanda, McMurdo Dry Valleys, Antarctica - Oligotrophic Lake LV.19.MP5.G1 | ecosystem: Environmental > Aquatic > Freshwater > Lake >...
CAAAGAAGTGTAAGCCTGAATGAGATATGCATAGTCTTCTAAAAACGCTTCTGTTTCGGAAGGTTTGTTTTTAAATGCGCGATATACTTTTCCGTTTACGATAAGGAAGTTCTCTATGAAAGAAATGTTTTCGAGTGCAAGCGCCAGGAACTTCTCATCACCAAAGGCTTTGTAGGCATCGATGAGTCCCTGGAGGGTCATCGCATTCCACCCCGTGAGAATTTTGTCATCGAGTCCCGGACGGATCCTCCTGTTGCGAACCTTGAGTAGTTTTTTCTTTAGCTCCTCTAAATTATCCGGTGCAGGATGAAGCTCTGATTCATGACCTCGTTTTAAAATATTTCTTCCATGTTCCCAATTTCCTTCCGGTGAAGTGTGATAATATCTGATAATGAGTTCGGCTTGCTCTCCCACTATCTCTTTGATTTCATCTTCCGTCCAGGTATAAAATTTTCCCTCTACGCCTTCGCTGTCAGCATCCAATGCGGAATAAAATCCACCACCCGGATGAGTCATTTCGTTTTTCAGCCACGCGGTAGTTTCGTAAACTACTTTTTTGAAAACATCATCTTTGGTAACTGCATAGGCTTCGGAATAGAGACTTAGCAACTGGGCATTGTCGTACAGCATTTTTTCAAAGTGCGGAGCAAACCACTCGGCATCTACCGAGTAGCGCGAAAATCCACCGCCCAGTTGATCGTACAGTCCACCATAGGCCATGTGCTTCAAGGTGTGCGTTACCATGTTTAAGGCATCCTGATTTTTTGTGCTGAAATAATAGCGAAGCACAAAATGCCAGATGGACGGCATCACAAACTTCGGAGCCTTTTCAATTCCTCCCCAGGTTTTATCAAAGCGTGTTTCCAGTATGTTGAACATACGGTCAAGGCTCTCTTTAGTAGAAACCACTTCGTTTGCTTTTGCGAACCGATGCAGGTCAGTAGTCTGTAAATGATTTTTTAAATCTTCGGCCGACTCGTTAATTTCTGCTCGCTTTTGCTGAAAGGTTTTGTGAATCTGAAGTAGCAGCTGTGACCAATTTTTAGGAGGGAAGTACGTTCCTCCGAAGAAAGGCTTTTGTTCTGGCGTAAGAAACACATTCAATGGCCAGCCTCCACTTTGTCGCATGGCCTGCACCGCTTCCATGTAGATGTGATCAATATCGGGTCGCTCTTCACGGTCTACTTTAATGCAGACAAAGTATTCGTTCATGAGGTCGGCAATGTCTTTGTTTTCAAACGACTCATGCTCCATCACATGGCACCAGTGGCAGGACGAATAACCGATGCTAACTAAAATCGGTTTGTCTTCAGTAACGGCTTTCTCCAGGGCTTCCTTTCCCCATTCAAACCAATCTACCGGATTGTGGGCATGTTGTAACAGGTACGGTGAGGTGGATTTCGCAAGACGGTTAGGCATTCGTATGAATTTGTGATTGAATAGTTTTGATTTCTTCTTCCACTGAAACTTCCCCTTTTAGTTCTTCCAGTTTGTGCACCAGTTCTTTCAAAAAGTGTTGATGGGCTACCGAGTAGGGGTGATAAGGCCGGTGTTCCATCGACTGCCTGATGGTACGCCATTTTTCAATAAATGATTTTAGGTCCGGCTTGAAATATTGATCGCTGAACTTGTGGCTGATGTAATCGATCGCTTCTTCGGAAGGGTGAATTTTGTCACGATCATAAAACCGGTAGTCGCGCAAGTCGTCCATCATGATTTCATAGGAAGGAAAATAGTCTACTTCTTCATAGCGATTTGAAAGATGATGACAAGCCAGTCGAAGGGCGGCTTTACTAACGCTATTTAGAACGAGTGTATCCTTGATGTGCCTTACCGGGCTTAGGGTAACGATGATCCGTATATCTGGGCGAATGGCTTTAACAACATCATACAGTTGCTTAAATGAATCGGTGATTTCCTCTACCGTGAGGAGTCTCTTCTCAAATTCAGTGGCAGGCACCTTGTGGCAATTCGATACAATACTATTTTGTGTTTTGTGGTGATAGACCCAGGCGGTTCCATAGGTGATAATCAGCACGTCCATCTTTTTCATGTACTGATTTACCTGGTGTTGTATTTTTTTAATGGAGGCGGTGAGATCCTCTTTTTGATGGGATGACCATTGCGAGTGGTAGTCGAAGTGATGCCATATTCCGCAATGCTCTACACCTAGCCGGTCATCCAGTGCAAGGGTAGTTGAATCAATCAGGGTCTTGTGTATGGATATCGGATTATAGTTAGTGCCGTATGGGTTTACGAGCACATCAAACTTATTGGTTTCCAGCCACCGGCCAAACTGATCCGCAAAGCATGACCCGGTCGTCAAGATGCTGTCCTTCAAACCGATGGGATGAGCTGAAGGGCAGGCAATTTCAGTTCGGAAAGTATTTATTTTCATGGTAGGATTTTGAATACTTTAGCCGCGTGAATTTTTATTGAAAGATAGCAGGTTCATGCGGCCTCTTAATTAACTTTCGGAATCTTTTTATGAATTCAAACATAACCCGATTAAATAAGATTGCCGGAAAAAAATCCAGGCTGATTATTGGGCTGATGTCGGGCACTTCGCTGGATGGACTGGATGTAGCATTGTGTAAGATTTCCGGCCAGGGGCGCTCCACGAAAGTGGATTTACTTAATTTTCAAACTGTTCCTTATACCAAGGAAGCTAAATCACGGGTTTTAGAAGTTTTCGCCAGGAAGAAGATCGATTTTCAGTCGCTGTGTGAACTCAATGCCTCTCTTGCCGTGCTTCATGGAAACATGATTTTGCACTGCCTGAAAAAGTGGAGATACACTGCCGACCAAGTTGACATCATTGCTTCCCATGGACAGACTGTTTTTCATTCACCCAAGTCGATCACCCCAAACGCAACTATTAACTCGACCCTACAGATAGGAGATGGTGATCACCTGGCCGTAAAGACAGGAATCATTACGATCAGCGATTTCAGACAAAAGCATCTTGCCAAAGGAGGTGAGGGTGCTCCACTTGCCGTGTATGGCGATTACATACTGTTCTCCAAAAAGGATGAAGATCGCATCATGCTGAACCTCGGTGGCATAGGAAATTTTACGTACCTCCCAGGTTCGGCAGATGCGTCCAAGGTATTTGTGACGGATACCGGTCCGGCTAATACATTGTTAGATCAGGCGGTGAGATTGCACCGTCCCGAAATGCATTATGATAAGGATTCCCAACTGGCCACGAAGGGAACTTATGACCAGAAACTACTTACTGTTTTGATGTCCGATTCATTTTTTAAAATACCATTTCCTAAAACAATCGGGCCTGAGTTGTTTAATATGGAATATGTGTTGAAAGCGCAGAAGGCAAGTGACACAGAATCAATATCATTGGAAGACTTGCTTGCCACGCTGACACGATTTAGTGCCGAGACGATTGCCACTGCTATAAAAAAAGTAATTAAGAATAAAAAAAGTTTTAGATTGTTCCTCAGTGGCGGTGGTGCACATAATCCACTCATGATTCAATGGGTGAAGGAGCTACTTCCATCTGTTCAATTTTTTTCTATGGACGATCTTGGTTTTTCCGGTGATGCAAAGGAGGCCGTGTTGTTTGCGGTGCTGGCAAACGAAGCGCTGGCCGGTGGCAAGCTTAGCTTTGGCAGCCGATCAAAAGTTCCATCCGTATCCATGGGCAAAATATCTTTTCCGAATTAATTCAAAATAAAAAGTATGAGTCACCTATCTGTATCCGAAAGAATCCCCACCCAGATTTTCAAATCCTCCGAAGCAGCATCCGTATTTGTTGCCAATGAGATTGCCTCGTTAATACGAAAGAAGGAAGCCGAAGGCAAACCCTGTGTATTAGGTTTGGCCACGGGATCTACGCCCACGCGCGTCTATGCCGAGCTGGTGGCGCTTCATAAAAAAGGGTTAAGTTTTAAAAATGTGATCACCTTCAACCTGGATGAGTATTTTCCAATCAATCCGGGATCGCTGCAAAGCTATGTGCGTTTTATGAACGAACATCTTTTCAATGAGATCGATATTCCCAAAGCGAATATCAACATTCCTGATGGCACACTGCCAAAAGATAAAGTAGCTGATTTTTGCCGCAGCTATGACGCAAAGATTGAAGCGTTAGGAGGAATCGATTTGCAGATACTGGGTATCGGTCGCACCGGTCATATCGGATTTAATGAACCGGGATCATCCGAGAAATCGCCAACCCGTATGATCACCTTAGACCAGGTAACACGCATTGATGCCTCCAGCGATTTCTTTGGTGAGGAGAACGTGCCCAAGAAAGCAATCACCATGGGTGTAGGATCGATCCTTAAATCCAAGCGTATCATCATGATGGCATGGGGTGAAGGTAAGGGACCCATCGTTCAAAGAGCAGTAGAGGGGCCGGTAACGGATCAGATACCGTCTACCTTTTTACAGAACCATAACAACACCGTGGTAATCCTGGATGAAGCGGCTTCATCCAAACTTACCCGAATTAAAACTCCGTGGTTGGTGGACAGTGTTGACTGGAATGAAAAGCTCATTCAAAAGGCAGTGGTTTGGTTGTGTCTTCAATTGCAGAAGCCTGTATTGAAACTCACCAACCTTGATTATATGGAGCATGGTATGGGTGATGTCATCACGGAGTTTGGGTCTGCCTACAAGGTGAATATCAAAATATTCAATGCACTTCAGCATACCATTACCGGGTGGCCGGGTGGCAAACCCAATGCAGATGACTCTCACCGACCCGAGCGCGCCAAGCCATTTCCAAAACGTGCCATTATTTTCAGCCCACACCCCGATGATGATGTAATTTCAATGGGAGGCACATTCATTCGGTTGGTTGATCAAGGTCATGAAGTACATGTTGCCTATCAAACCTCAGGTAATATTGCCGTGTTTGATGATGATGCCATTCGCTTTGCGGATTTCGTTCGTGACTTTAATCACTCCTTTGGTTTGAGTAAAGAAGATGGCGATAAGTTCTATCAGAAGATTGTAAGCGACATCAAGAATAAAAGACCAGGCGAAATTGATAGTGCCGAGGTAATGAAGATCAAAGGATTGATTCGCAGGGGCGAAGCGAAGGCAGGTTGCCGTTACACCGGAATACCAGATTCTCAGGCACACTTTTTAGATATGCCCTTCTATGAGACCGGCACTGTGAAAAAGAAGCCCTTGGGTGAAAAAGATATTCAGATCATTGTGGATTTGATTGAAGAAATTAAACCCCATCAGATTTATGCGGCTGGAGATCTTTCCGATCCGCATGGCACACATCGTGTTTGCCTGTCAGCCATCTTCCAGGCGCTTGAGCGCTTGAAGAACAAAGACTACATGAAGGATTGCTATGTGTGGCTCTATCGCGGTGCATGGCAGGAGTGGGATATCGATCAGATTGAAATGGCCGTGCCGCTCAGTCCGGATGAACTCATGCGCAAGCGCAGGGCAGTATTCAAGCACCAGTCGCAAAAAGACAGTGCTGTATTCCCGGGAAGTGATAAGCGCGAATTCTGGATGCGTGCGGAAGATCGTAATCATGCCACCGCGGATGCATATAACTTATTGGGTCTTGCAGAATATGAAGCGATTGAAGCCTTTGTAAGGCATCATTTTTAAGGATTTTTAAACTCAAAATAAGGGCAGGTAAATCCTGCCTTTATTTTTATCTTATGGCCTATGGCACAACTTCATTTAGTATCGTGGAATGTGAATGGCATCAGGGCCATTCTTAAAAAAGAATTTGTAGAAAATGTAAGGGCGATGGCACCCGATGTGATCTGCTTGCAGGAAACAAAAGCAGCTAAGGATGAGACGCTCTCTGCCCTCGAAGCATTGCCGGAATATAAATCGTATGCAAACTCTTCAAAGGCTCGTAAAGGCTATTCCGGAACAGCGATTCTATCCAACGTTGAGCCGCTCGATGTTACCTACGACATCGGCATTGAAGAGCATGATCAGGAGGGACGTGTGATTGTGGCCGAGTTTGCTACCTACTTTATTGTAACGGTATACACCCCCAATTCAGGCGAAGGACTTTCCAGGTTGGATTATCGGCAAACCTGGGATACTGCTTTTCGCGAATATATGCTTTGGCTCAATCGAAGAAAGCCGGTGATCATGTGCGGTGATTTTAATGTGGCTCACCAACCCATCGATCTGGCCCGACCAAAAGAAAATTATAATAAGTCGGCAGGCTACACGCAGCAGGAAATTGATGGTTTTGATAAACTACTGAATGCCGGCTTTATAGATACGTTTCGTCATCTTTATCCTGACACGGCAAAATATTCCTACTGGAATTTTGTCACCAACGGTCGCGCCAAAAATGTGGGTTGGCGCATCGATCATTTTATTGTGCCCGAAAAGATCCTCGGTAAGGTAAAAGATGCTTTTATATACGACCAATATCACGGATCGGATCATTGCCCGGTGGCATTGAAGATTGAATTATCCTAAACGATATTACCAAAAGTGGATGATCGAATAAATCCCTGGACAACGGCCTTTCAAAACAAAAGCTTTGCGGTTCAGTTGATAGTCACTTCTGTTGCTATTCTTATCATTATTTCTCTTCTGCCATATTTTTTTCATGCTATTATTGGCCCCAGACCAGGTACATCCATCAACGATTTTGTATTAACTGCTTTTACACCACACGATTTTTCATGGGTCATTTTCGGGTTGATTTATAGTTCATTGGCGATTGCGCTTCAGGGCGTGTTCAGAAAACCTGACAGGGTGTTACTCGGATTGAAATGCTTTCTGATCCTGACTTTATTGAGGATGGTGGCCATGTATGTTTTTACCCTGGAAGCACCTGAGGGAATCATTCCGCTTCATGATCCTTTGTTGGATGTAGTTGCCTATGGTGGGAAGGTGTTCAATAAAGATCTGTTTTTCTCTGGACATGTGGCCACGCTTACTTTATTTGTACTGGTGGAAGAGCGGACAATTGTGAAAAGAATCTTACTTATAAATTCCCTATTGGTTGCAGGATTCATTCTTGTTCAGCATGTTCATTATACAATCGATGTATTGGTAGCACCGTTTATTACGGTTGGTATATTCCACGTAATGAAAAAGCATCACTGATAAGTGGTGACGTGTGCTGAAACACTTCAGCTCATCATCAATGGAGTGTCAGCTATTAAGAAATACGCTCAAATTTGTGCAGGAACTATTTAGAAAAATTCCAAAATAGCCCTCCCTGAGCCGAAAAAGTTGAATGATTAACGTATTCGGTGGATATCCAAGACCCCACTTCATATCTGAGTTTTAATTGAATCCCTAAATTTGAATTCAATTGTTTAGCCACACCAAATGCGCCAAATGGATAGTAATTGGGAACCATTGGATTAAAACTATCCTCTATTTCTTTTATTGTAGTAGTACCTCCTCTGGTTTCTTCAATTATAATAATGTCCTTGGAAATATTAACAAATTGCATTACAAATCCACTTTCAAACTTCAATGATGTTTTATTTGATAGCGGAAGTCTATATCCTATTGATATTGGAATCGAGATAGAATTGTAATCAAAGTCTATTCGATATGAAAATTGATTGCTTTGATAGTTCAATACTTTTGTTTTATCTATTTTATATTGGAGGTATAGCAGATCTGTATTTATAAAGAATCTTTTTCTAGGGTCGGATGAACTAAATGAAATCGAAATCCCTGGATAGAAGATATCTTGATCGTATGAGTATGGATTTTCAACATTTGTATTTCCCACACCTGCAAGTAACCCTACACTTAAGAGCGTTTTTCTTAATTCTTTACCTGGAACAGTAGCTTCATTACCAGTACATTGGCTATATTTTACAACGAGTGGTATTAGACTCTTTTGAGATAATCTTGATTTATTAATGTCTTCCTTTAATGCTGGACAAGCATTCATGTAATTTGTAAGTTGTTTGATGAATTGATTATCATATTTTGAATATTGGGTTGATCCAACAACCACTTGAGTTTTATTATTCTTTAAAAGCACTATTTCATCATTATAGATAAGTATAAATCCCGCTGTGGATTTAATCAGCGATAACTTTCCTGACACGAGGACCTCAACTAACTCGTAATTATGAGTGCTATCATTACCCGATAGATTGAGACTTAGAAATTTCAGACCATTGTCAAATTGAATTGAATTAATTTGACTGGCTTGGTAAGTGCTTATTGGGGATTTTGAATTTTTCCTAAAGATGCAAACAGATTGATCCTTTGACTTTATTTGAATTAAACCTTTTATAGAATCTTTTTTGTTAATAGTAATGATGCCAGCTTCGAATTTTTGTGAGTAAACATTACTATTACATAAAAGAATGATTATCAGGGGAAGCCTATAGATCATGTGTATATATTAAATTCTAACTATATCCGCCCCAATAGATTTAAGTCTTCCTTCAATATCCTGATAGCCGCGGTCGATTTGCTCTACGTTGGATATCTCACTTTCATTTTGTGCCGATAACGCTGCGATCAGCATAGCAACGCCTGCCCGTATATCTGGTGACGACATTTTTATTCCGCGCAGTGACTGTTTGCGATCTAATCCGATAACGGTAGCGCGATGTGGATCACACAAAATAATTTGAGCACCCATATCGATGAGTTTATCAACGAAGAAGAGACGGCTCTCAAACATTTTTTGATGAACGAGCACCGTACCTTTCGCTTGTGTAGCTACCACCAGAACGATACTCAATAAGTCGGGGGTGAAGCCTGGCCAGGGTGCATCGGCCACAGTTAGAATGGAGCCATCGATGAAGGTTTCAATTTCATAATGTTCCTGAGCGGGTACGTAAATATCATCGCCACGAAATTCCATTTTAATTCCCAACCGTCTGAAGATTTCAGGAATAATGCCGAGCTTATCAATGCGGCAATTTTTTATCGTGATTTCTGATTGGGTCATGGCGGCAAGGCCAATGAAACTTCCAATTTCAATCATGTCAGGTAGGAGCGTGTGCTCTGTGCCTCCGAGTTTTTCAACACCTTCAATCGTTAACAGGTTGGAACCAACACCCGTGATCTTCGCACCCATGCGATTAAGCATCAGGCAAAGTTGTTGCAGGTAGGGCTCACACGCTGCATTATAAATCGTGGTGACACCTTTCGCCATCACGGCTGCCATGATAATGTTGGCGGTGCCGGTAACAGAGGCTTCATCCAGCAACATATAACATCCCTTCAAATGAGAGGCATCGATGTTGAACAAATTTTCGTCTGCGTTGTAATTGAATTTAGCTCCCAGGTTTTGAAAACCGATGAAGTGTGTATCCAGTCTGCGTCTTCCAATTTTATCTCCACCTGGTTTGGGTATGTTGGCTTCACCAAATCTTGCCAGGATAGGCCCCAGCAACATGACTGATCCGCGCAAAGCGGCAGCCTTCTTTCTGTATTCTGGAGTTTTTAAAAAGTTGGTGTTTATGTTCGAAGCAGTGAACCGGTATGATCCCGCTTGAAGTTTTTCCACTTTGCATCCCAGATCACCAACCAGCTCGATCAGCTTATTCACATCAATAATATCAGGGATGTTGTGAATAGTAACGGGTTCGGATGTAAGCAAAGGCGCACAGAGAACCTGAAGGGCTTCGTTCTTGGCTCCCTGAGGAGTTATTTCTCCCTTCAGCCGAAGTCCTCCTTTAATCTTAAATGAACTACTCATTGATCTCTTCTGCGATGTGGATTGTGACGATTCTTTTTGTTGAATGGACGATTGCCACGCGGATTGCGATTGTCGCTACCCTGCGGTCTTGTACCTGTAGGCTTGCGCTGCTCGCGATATAATTTCTCGAACAAATTCTCCTCGCGCACTTTATCAAGGTTTAATACTAGCTTTCCTTGTGATAGGATGGCAAGATCTTTAACAATGACAGAGTCATCCAGTGTTTCTTTGTTCCAGGCACTGTAGAAGGTTTTCATCAGCTTGCCCAGATAGATAGCCGCTTCTTCGAGTTCATTCGGATCTTCTTTTTTTACAGCCTCTTTTACCAGTTTCTCAATGTTCTTACCGTAATGTCTGAATCGAACATCGTTTTTAGGATATTCCATCTTACGGGGCTTCTTGAAAAGAATGGTGCGGTCAGGCGTAGTGAAAGGATTGTCTACATCCAGATTGAAGTCAGCCATGATGTATAAATCATCCCACATGCGTTGTGGATTTTCCTGAGCTTCCTTTGCTACCGGAGCCAGTTGCTTGATTAACTCAATTAGTGTAATGGCTAATTCGGTCCGCTTCCCTTTATCAGGAACGGTGCGTATGTAGTTTACCAGTTTTTGAACATTGCGACCATATTCTTTTAAGATGATATGCTCGCGTGAGGTATTGTATTCTCCTATCATATTATTTGAGATCATCAATCATGATGATATTTATTTCTTCAATCTTTTTAGGTTTAAAATCATTCGAAATAAATGATTTACATGAGTGATTAAGAGCGGTTGCCAATTGAAATACATCGATGCTTTTAAGGAAATTATATTTAGCTCTTAATGATGCAGAAAGTTCTGCAATTTCAAGGGTTATATCAAAGACCTGAATGCTTAATTGATCTATTAACCTATTCAACTGTTGAGCTATATTTTGAATTATTTTCTGTCAAGTAAATAAATGGACTTGTGTCAAAGAAAACGGAATCAAATTCGATCATCTCTAAGTTGATTTACATACTCCCGGGCATCCATATTCCATATGCCTTTTCCAGATCCCTTGATTTCATTTATAATTGAAAGCAGGTATTCTTTTTTGCGGAGTTTTGAATTGACATAAGAATACACCTCTGCTTTCTTTTCTGATGGCAATTTTTCAATCTCTTCTATGATCTTCTTTACATCCATTAAGTACCGTGAATCTTAAGTTTTGCAAAGCTAAGCAATAAGGTCTTCTCCCCAAAATCAGTAAAATTGATCTTGGCCTTGCGTTCTGCGCCCAATTGCTCGATTTTCAATACCGAACCAAAACCAAATTTGGGGTGCTCCACTTTCATACCTTCTTTTAACGTGCTGGTATCACTGGGTGCAAAATTGGCTGATGGCTTGTAGGCAGTCGCTTTCGCTACGGGCTGCGAGGTGATGGTCTTCTTCATCCCGCTCACAAAGCTCTTGGCGAAATTTGGATTAGGCGAGGAATCTACACCACCCAGCTTCTTACTTACTTTGATGAAGCGGCTACTGATGTCATCGAGAAATCTGCTGGGCTCGCAATTCTTCAAGCGACCAAACCGATAGCGGGTGAGTGCATAGGATAGGAACAATTTCTTTTGTGCGCGTGTGATGGCAACGTAAAAGAGTCGTCTTTCTTCTTCCAGTTCTGAACGGCTACTTAACATCATCTGTGATGGAAAAAGATCTTCTTCCATACCCACGATATACACGTTCTTAAACTCAAGTCCCTTGGCCATGTGAATGGTCATCAGGGTTACCTTGTCGGGATCGTTATCTTTGTTTTCGTCCTGGCCGGTGATCAATGAAACTTCCTGAAGGAATGCGCCCAAGCCCTTGTCTTCTTTCTCAGGATCTTCTACGTATTCTTTAATCGCGTTGAGCAATTCCTGCACGTTTTCATAGCGGCTCAATCCCTCTACGGTCTTGTCTTCATAGAGCTCCTTCATCAAGCCAGAGCCTTTGGCAATTTCAGACGCGGCATCGTATGCATCTTTATTCTGAATCTCTATGCCGAATCGCTTGATCTTGGTAACGAAGTCATCAATCAGACCCGATGGTCTGCTGCCTAAAAAGGAAGTCGCATTTTGAAGTACTTCCCAGATAGAAATGGCGTGGTCATTGGCAGCCACTACAATCTTATCAATCGTAGTGTCACCAATACCCCGCTTAGGGTAGTTGATGATCCTTCTAAAGGATGCTTCATCTTGTTGATTGAGCGAATAACGTAAATAGGCGAGCACATCCTTGATTTCCTTTCGTTGATAGAAGGAGAGGCCACCTACCACTTTATACTTTATGTTCATCCGCCTCAGCGCTTCTTCAATAGCCCGTGATTGACTGTTGGTTCGATACAGAATTGCAAAGTCACTGAATTTGTATTGTTGCTGCATCTTCTCTTCAAAAATGGAACTCGCTACCAGCTTGCCTTCTTCATTATCAGAAACCGCCTTGATTAATTCGATCAGGTTTCCTTCTTCGTTGGCAGTCCATACATTTTTGGGAAGTTGAGCTTTGTTTTTGGCGATTACCGAATTAGCCGCTTCAACAATAGTTTGTGTAGAGCGGTAGTTCTGCTCCAACTTAATGATCCGTAATTCAGGATAATCTTTTTCGAAATTAAGAATGTTGGTAATATCCGCCCCGCGGAAAGCGTAAATACTTTGAGCATCATCACCCACTACACAAACATTTTCGCGCACGGATGCCAGCTTGCGAATGATGAAGTACTGACAAAGGTTTGTGTCTTGAAACTCATCCACTAATAAATATTGGAATCGATGCTGATACTTGTTTAGCACGCCCAGGTGTTCTTTGAAGAGTTTATCGGTGTTAGTTAATAAATCATCGAAATCCATCGCCCCCGACTTAAAGCATCGGAGCGAGTAGGCCTTGAAGATATTTCCAATTTCTGGGCGCATATTGGCGGCATCATCGGCCGTAAAAATCGGATTGCTGATATATTCCTGCCATGACACGAGTCGGTTTTTTGCAGAGGATATCCGGTTATAAACCGCATTTACTTTATACTGAGTTTCATCCAATCCCATCTCTTTGATCACGCTGCGCAGCAGGGACTTGGAGTCATCGGTATCGTAAATGGTAAAGTTGCCTGGATAGCCGAGGTGGTGTGCTTCGGCTCTCAGAATGCGGGCAAAAACAGAGTGGAAAGTTCCCATCCATAAATTTTTGGCATCGGATCCAACCAAGCCTTCAAGGCGCTCGCGCATTTCTTTGGCGGCCTTATTGGTAAAGGTTAGCGCCATAATGTTGAACGGGTCAACGTTTTGGCTTTGAATCAGGTGGGCAATTCGAAGGGTAAGTACCCGGGTCTTTCCTGAGCCTGCTCCCGCAATGATCATGCAAGCTCCCTCGGTATTCATCACGCCTTCACGTTGCGGTTCGTTCAGGCTATCTAAGTAATTACTCATAAAACGTGTGCAATATAGAGACACTAAGTGATTCGGTAAACACGGATTTTTTAGTCATGTGATAAATCAAAATAGTGTTTCAATTGTTCATTCATGTCTTTGATCAAGTGTGTTGATTTACTTTGAGTTATGGATTTTGAGGATTTTATTTGAGGTAAAGAATACTTGTGAAAGCACCGATATTTTGAAAATCAATACTATTTTTAGCAAACACCAAAAAGTTGAAATTCATTTACAGGCCAAATGTAAGTTTACCGGATGACGGATTTTCTGTCACAGCGGCTGAGCCCTGGATCAAAGGAAAGATTTCCATCATTCAACAGTATCTCACTTCTTATGTCGGAACCATCGCGGGAAAAGCAGATGAAATCGTTTTTATTGATTTGTTTGCCGGCAATGGCATTTATTCGCTTGGGGCAAGAGCTGACTTATTTGCGGCTACTTCATTGATGGCCCTTGCTCAGGATTTGCCCATCACCAAGTTCATTCTGTGTGATAAAGAGGAAGCCTCATTGAATTCACTAAAGGTGAGGGTTAACAAGTATTTCAGGGATAAGAATGTTTTGCTTTTGAACGGTCGGACGGAAGAGTTGCCTCAAAAATTTGATCTGTACGTGCCAAAGCGAAAAAGAGGTTATCGGGTGGTAGTTTTCTGTGTAGTTGATCCGTTTTCACTTGACTTTTCTTTCAATACCATCGCACAATTGGCTGAGCGGGGTTTCGACTTCCTGATACCTTTCACTTTTGTGTTAAACGATCGGCTGAATGACCGCTATTATCTGCGAGAGGCGGGCGATAAGTTGCAGCGGTTTATCGGTGACAATACAGATATTAAAAGATTTGGGATTGAAGTATACAACAACCAGTCCTTTTATAAAAAACTGGTGCAGGTTTATGAGAGCAATATGCTCGCGATGGGCTACAACACTTCATTATCAAGTCAGCGATTAGATTCCGGGCTCATGGAATTAACTTCTTATCAAATCGGATTTTTCTCAAAGCAGTTTTCAACCAAAGCCATCCAGCAGAATGTGGAAGCCACCCTTCATGTTCAGTTTGATTTATTCCAATAGCAAGGTGAGAGCATGAGGCCTGAATTTCTAAAAACCAATAAAAGAGAATCCTGGAGAAGCTGGTGGTTGCGGACACTTATGAATTGGTATCCCATGTATTTTGGCACGGGGGGAAAGATACTTTTCTGGTCGGCAGACTCCACCGAAGTTCACCTTCGCCTTCGACTCAACATCTGGACCTATAACTATGTGGGCACTATTTTCGGAGGGAGTATGTTTTCCGCCTCCGATCCATTTTATATGGTCATGTTACTTCGGGTGCTTGGGCCTTCTTTCGTAGTGTGGGATAAATCGGCCAGTATAAAATTCAAGAAACCTGCTCGTTCTACCCTGTATGCAAAGTTGGAAGTAACCAATGTGGTGTTGGAAGAAATCAAGACACGGGTAAAA
>Ga0163149_10004797_pt1 | contig 14529 bp, 7 predicted proteins | sample OliLakLV19MP5G1_FD_148604 | JGI IMG/M metagenome (GOLD analysis project Ga0163149, IMG submission 148604) | Freshwater microbial mat bacterial communities from Lake Vanda, McMurdo Dry Valleys, Antarctica - Oligotrophic Lake LV.19.MP5.G1 | ecosystem: Environmental > Aquatic > Freshwater > Lake >...
GGATCTGGCGCAACACCAGTGCATATCGCATTGTCACATCACAGTTTACTTCTGTGGGAGATATAAATGCGGGCGATAATCCTGGCCGAATCTATGCAGGCGATTTAGATAGCGATGGAAAAATGGATCTGGTTCTTTACCATGGCACGGGTACTACAGCAACGCTTATTATCATCTTTCACAACACCAGCAGCGTAGGCAATATCAGTTTTAACCGCATCGATCTAACCAACCCCAGCGCTACCACAGTTGCTCACATTGCTGATCTGGATGGCGATGGCAGGCCCGAAATCATAACCACCAGCGAAACCGGAAATCGTTTTTCCATTTTTAAAAATATCCATACAACCGGGGCATTGAGCGCTGCTTCATTTGCTTCACCGTTTAACACAACCGTTACAGCACCTCGTGGCCTCACAACAGGTGATATCAATCTGGATGGCAAACCAGAAATCATCATCACGCGAGCTGCTGGATTTTTGGTGGTGTATGAAAACCTGATACCTGTAATATCCATTTCCTTTACATCGCAACCTACCAATAGCAGCGTCTGCGCGGGGGCCACCGCAACATTTTCAACAGCAGCCAGCGGAACAACGAACATCACTTACCAATGGCAATTCGCATCAAGCCTTACCGGTGTGTATGCTGACATTGCCAATGCCGGAGGGTATTCAGGCACCGGCACCAACACATTATCCGTAAACACAACCGGAAATTTTGGTGCCGGATTTTATCGTTGCCAGGTAAATGGTGATGGGGCAACTACCGTTTTTAGTTCTGCTGCTCAGCTCACTGTCAATGCTATTCCTGCGGCACCAACAATTACCGATGGATTTAATTGCGGCCCCGGCAACATATTGCTGTCTGCATCGGGAGCAACAAATGGAGAGTACCGATGGTATACGCTGGCAAGTGGTGGAAGTGCTGTAACCGGAGAAGTGAATGCTGCCTACTCTACACCTTCTCTTACATCTTCAACCAGTTATTATGTTTCCATCAACAACGGAAATTGTGAGAGCACTCGTGCTGAAGTAAAAGCAACTATCCTCACCCCTCCAACTGCGCCTGCAATTACTGTTGGTTCAAGTTGTGGCCCGGGTAGTGTAACCCTGCAAGCCGCTGGTGCCACCAATGGGCAATACCGATGGTACGATGTGCCAACAGGAGGAACTTCGTTAGCCGGAGAAATCAACAACAGTTTTATAACTCCGGCACTCACCGTCACTACTACATATTATGTCTCTATAAATAATGGTTCTTGCGAAAGTCCTCGCACGGCTGTTATCACCACCATTCTTTCCGTTCCTTCAAAACCAACTATCACTTCGAATGAACCGATTAATGCTGGTGTAGTTGAATTATGTTTGAATGCTATCACGTTGTCTGCTCCATCTGGTTTCACGTACACCTGGTCAGGCGGGCAGACTACTCAGCAGATTTTCAATGTGCAGCCAGGAAATTATTCCGTTGTAGTCAAGGATGCCAGCGGGTGTAACAGTATTTCTTCGGATGTAATACAGGTTGTGGCCAATACTTCGTGTGTGAATAGTGCTCCGATAATTAATACCACCACAGTAATAACAACCATTGGAGGTTTTGTTTCCATTGATTTATCAGACCTTATTTCCGATCCCGATAACAACCTGGATCCTGCTTCATTGCAAGTGATAGGCAATGCAACTCAGCGAGGAGGTAAAACAACTCTATCAGGATTCATCCTTGATATCAATTACTCAGGAATTAATTTTTCCGGTGATGATCTGGTCACCATCCGTATCTGTGACCAACTGGGTGTGTGTATCGAAAAGCAATTTGCCATCGAAGTGATTGGAGATATTAACGTGTACAATGGCATCTCACCCAACGGTGATGGAAAAAATGACACCTGGATTATTGAATACATTGATTTGTTTCCCGATACGCAAACCAATAAAGTTACCCTTTACAACCGGTGGGGCGATCTGGTGTGGGAAGCGTCCAATTACGACAATACCTCGGTGGTGTTTAGTGGCCTCAATAAAAATGGTGGAGAGTTATCCACCGGCTCGTACTTCTACAAAATTGAATTTGAAGGCGGGCGGGCTTCAATAACAGGCTACTTGTCATTAAAAAGATAACGAACATCAAAAAACCCTACGTGAATCTTTTTTGATCGATAAACCCTTCTATCTTCGTAGTCGAAATTGAATAATTATGAAAACACGTGTTTCGTTGTATCTGCTTGCATTCTGCACACTATTCGTCTCATGCAATACAGTCAAAAAAGAAATAAAAGCGGAAGAAGTTAAAGCGCCCGTTGCTGAAAAGTCAGCGAAAGAACTCTCTGGCAACCGCATCGATAACTATTATTGGATGAAGCTGTCGGATGAGCAAAAGAATGCTACCCAAAAAGATGAACAAACTCAAAAAGTGGTCAACTACCTCAGTGCAGAAAATGAATATCTGAAAACGAAGACCAAACACACCGAAGAACTGCAGAGAAAAATTTACAACGAAATTGTGGGCCGCATCAAACAAACGGATGAATCGGTGCCTTATAAAGATAACGGTTTCTGGTATTATACCCGCTACGAACAAGGTCAGGAATACCCGATCTATTGCCGCAAAAAAGAAACGATGGATGGCCCTGAAAAAATCATGCTCAACGTAAATGAAATGGCAAAAGGTCATGATTACTATTCTATTACAGGCCTTAGCGTAAGTGAAGATAATCTTTTACTCGCATACGCAGAAGATTCGGTAAGCCGAAGAAGATATACCATTTATGTGAAGAACCTGCGCACCGGAAAATTAATGGAAGAACCTGTACCCAATACGGAAGGGCAAATCACCTGGGCCAATGACAACAAAACTTATTTTTACACTAAAAAAGATTCGAACACGCTGCGCTCTCGCTGGATCTACAAACATAAAGTAGGCACCCCATTCGCCAACGATCAAATTGTTTCTGAAGAAAACGATGAGACCTTCTATACGGGCATCTACAAAACCAAATCGAATAAGTTCCTGGTGATCTGGGCAGGCAGCACGCTCACCAATCATTACCAGATTCTGGATGCCAATACTCCGGATGGAAAATTTAAAGAGTTTAGTCCAAGAGAAAGAGGCCTTGAATATTCCATTGATCACTACAAAGACAAATTCTATGTGGTCACCAACCTGGACGCACAGAATTTTCGTCTGATGGAAACGTCTGACACCAGAACCTCGAAAGAAAATTGGAAAGAGAAAATCGCGCACCGAAAAGATACCCTGCTACAAGGTATTGAAATCTTTAAAAATTATCTTGTGTTGAGCGAGCGCGCCAACGCTAATACCTTGATGCGCGTGATGGATCAAAAAACAGGTAATAAACATTATCTGAATTTTGGAGAGGCCGCCTATACTATTTTCCCATCCATCAACCTGGATTTTGATACCGAACTGCTGCGCTATGGATACACTTCGCTGGCCACCCCCAATTCAACGTATGATTACAACATGAATACACGTGAAAGAAAACTTCTTAAGCAAACAGAAGTGGTAGGCGGCTATGATCCTGAACAATATCAAACTGAAAGACTTTGGGCTACCGCTGATGATGGTACCGAAATTCCGATGTCGATCGTGTATAAGAAAGGAATGAAAAAAGAAGGCAACAATCCAACACTCCTATATGGTTATGGCTCGTACGGTGCAAGCATGGATCCTACTTTCTCGATTACAAGGTTGAGTTTACTCGATCGTGGTTTTGTCTATGCTATTGCGCACATTCGTGGCGGACAGGAAATGGGCCGTCAGTGGTATGAAGATGGAAAGATGTTCAAGAAGAAAAATACCTTTAAGGATTTTATCAATTGCGCAGAATTTCTGATCGAAGAAAAATATACACAACCCGAAAAACTTTTTGCTACCGGTGGAAGTGCCGGAGGGTTACTGATGGGTGCTGTAATAAATATGAGGCCCGATTTATTTAAGGGTGTGATTGCCAAAGTTCCGTTTGTGGATGTGATCACTACTATGGAGGATGAATCGATTCCATTAACCACCGGAGAATTTGATGAATGGGGTAATCCAAAAAACCCTGAGTCATACATGTATATGCTCGACTACTCACCGTATGATCATGTAAAGCCGCAGAATTATCCAAACATGCTGGTGACAACCGGATTTCATGATTCACAAGTACAATATTGGGAGCCCGCCAAGTGGGTAGCCAAGCTGCGCGAACTGAAAACGGATAGCAATACTTTATTACTTCGCACCAACATGGAAACCGGTCATGGCGGCACAACGGGAAGGTTTAAAGTATATGAAGAAATTGCACAGGAATATGCTTTCATTGTTGATTTAGCAGGTATAAAGAATTGATCGATCAGATCGATCAGGTCACAGATCACCTCCGTAATTTTCACACCCAATCTGTATAGGACGATTTCAGATTGGGTGTTTTTTTGTGTGAATATCTGAGTTATCAAATGACTTAAATCATCTTTTAGAACAACATCATGGTGTGATTTTTTCTGTCTCTCTTGTTGTGAAGCATCTTTTTTATTAACTTTCTATAAGAAAAAAAACATTCACTTATGAAAACCAGTATTACTCTATCCATCCTGCTTCTTTTATCCGTTGCAGCTAACGCTACGATCCGTACGGTAAGTAACAATCCTGATCGCCCTGCACAATTTACGCAGGTAGATGCCGCCATTGCCGCCTCAACCGCAGGTGATACCATTTATGTACATGGATCACAATTCACCTATAGTGATTTTACAGTAACAAAAAAATTGGTGCTCATTGGAGCAGGCTATAACTCAAACAATCAGTTTAATCAACCGACCAAAGTAAACAACATCTATCTTAATAGGGATACTGGGTTACAAAACTCCAGTGGCTCTGTGTTAACTGGTTTTCTAATAACCTCGCAAATCCGGAATAATGGTAATCCAGGAACAGATAACATAACTCTTTTTCGAAATAATATTAATAACACGATCTATATTCAGAATCCTGGTCTTAGTGGAATATATGGGAACAACTGGATTATTTACAATAACCTAATCTCATCGATTAATGGTGGAAGTGGTGGGTCCACTTCCAGTTCATCGTCAAATATTACTATTCAAAATAATATCATCGGAGGAAGCATCAGCGGATTCTCTTTGAGTTCAGTATTAATTGATCACAATGTATTCCATGGCAGCGACAATCTATCCACCGTCTATTATGCTACTATTACCAATAATATCTTTATCCGGACTACCGGCACTATCTATACAACGAATGTAAATTTCAATACATTTAACAACAATCTTTCTAATTTAACTACCATTAGTACCAGTACCCCCACCAACAGTTTCCTGGGTGGAAGTAATTCTGGTGCCGGAAACTTTGTTGCAGTCGATCCCTTGTTTGTAAATGTTACCAATCTTAATACTTACGCTACTACATTTGATTACAGGCTTCAGGCATCTTCCACAATTCGCAACGCAGGAACGGACGGAACTGATCTGGGTATTTATGGAGGCACCCGCCCGTTTCCGAGTGGTGGAGCTTCAGGAAGTGGTTTTGATACAAGCGCCTTACCTCCAATACCGCAGGTAACCGAAGTAAATATTCTTAACGCAACGTTGCAGCCAGGCACCCCGCTCAATGTAAATGTCAAAGCAAAGATTAATAATTAGATAGTACTAACCACATGAATTACAGTTCGTGATTTCTTCGAATTATAAATCCCGCATGATAAAAAAGGAATACATACTGTTTCTATTTCTTATCGCTTTTGCTCAGGCATTCGGACAAACGTTGAATAGAGGGGAGTACTTTTTTGATACTGATCCTGGTAATGGTAATGGTAATGCGCTTTCCATTACCCCGGCAGCAACGATCAATGCCAATTTTGCAATTAACATCAATGCACTCACCACCGGCTTTCATAATTTAAATATTCGCCTGCGCGACAACGCTGGGAAATGGAGTCACTTTCAGTCACGCACATTTTTTTTGGCACCATTATCTTCACTCACTCCACCCAGTGTGAATGTAACCAAAGCAGAATATTTTTTCGATGCTGATCCGGGCTTAGGAAGTGGCACCAATATACCCATAACACCAACCGCTTCGTTGAATCAAAATGTGGTAGTACCGATCACTTCTTTAACACCCGGTTTCCATAACCTGAACTTCCGCGTGCGCGATGATAAAGGTAAGTGGTCGCATTTTGCTTCCCGAACCTTTTATATTGTGCCCCCTTCTCTTATTGCAAACTCTGTCACCATTACCAAAGCAGAATACTTTTTTGATGCTGATCCTGGAACGGGATCGGGGAGCAACATTTCCATAACACCAGCCGGACAGATCAACCAAAACATTGTAGTGTCAATCACTTCTCTTACTCCTGGCTTTCACAATCTGAATTTCCGTGTGCGGGATGATAAGGGGAGATGGTCCCACTTTGCTTCACGCACGTTTTACATAGTTCCTCCCCCTGCTACACCCGTTGCCACCACGCTAAAAAAGGCGGAGTACTTTTTTGATACTGATCCGGGAACCGGATTAGCAACCGCACTTCCCATTACACCGGGGGGGGCATTGCAGAATTCTTTTGCTATTGACATTAATTCGTTGTCGCCTGGTTTTCATCGACTGGCAATACGGTATCAGGACAATCAAAATCACTGGAGTCATTTTTCAGCCCGTACATTTTACATCTTACCAGGCAATGCATTAAACGCAAACAACCTGACACGTGTAGAATACTTTATCGATACCGATCCAGAAATAAATCCTTCCCTCAAGGGAACCGTACTGCCGATCATACCTTCTCCTTCAATAGATCAACTCTTTGCAATCGATCTGGACGGCACACCGGAAGGCAATCATATCTTATATGTACGAGCCAAAGATGATAAAGGATTCTGGAGTGCACGCATAAAGGCTCCCTTCACTGTATTAGCATGCACTCCTCCCACCGCTCCTACAGCCACCAGTGCCAGTCGATGCGACAGCGGCAAACTTACCTTAACTGCCACCGGAGGAGCCACCGGGTTGCAAGTCTATCGCTGGTATGATGACCCTGTTTTGAGTAATCTGTTAAGCACCGGTCCTACATACACGACACCATCGCTCACGGCTTCAAAAAATTATTACCTAAGTGTTTTTGATCCCTCCACATTCTGTGAAAGTATCAGAACCACCGTGAGTGCAACCATTAACATAATTTCAAAGCCTACACTCAACACTTCAGGCTCGCTCACGCTTTGTCTAGGAAGTAGTTATACCTTAACTGCACCAGCAGGCTTCACTACTTACACATGGTCTAATGGTTTGACTACTCAAGAAATTAAAGTAAACACCAATGGAGATTATTCCGTGGTTGTGAGTAATGGAACCTGCAGCAGCACTTCTTCTGATGTAGTTACTGTGATCTTCTCACCAAAGCCTGCCAAACCGACTATTCAAACCAGTGGTCCCACAAGTTTATGTGATGGCGCAACGGTCACATTAACTGCGCCCGCAGGTTTTACGTATCAGTGGTCAACAGGGGAAACTTCACAACAAATCACCGTAAGCACTTCAGCGAGCTATACTGTAAATATCGCTGATGGAACAAACTGCCCTAGTGACTTTTCAGATCCTGTGGTGGTGGCTGCCTATACAAAACCTGCTAAACCCGTTATCGAAGTATTCGGAAGTCCTACTCTGTGTGGCACCAATACAGTAGGACTATTGGCTCCGTCCGGCTTTGCCATTTATCAATGGTCGAGCGGACAGGCTACACAAGGAATAACCACAGCAACGGCAGGCAGTTATACGTTGATTGTAGGTAATACTGCCAATTGTTTGTCTCCAACATCGGATGTCCTTACGGTCACCTCCACCAATCAACCTTGCACCGGTGGCAGTAGTTCGAACTTACCTCCGGTGATTGATACGAAACCATTGGCAGGCCTCATCGAAAGCAAAGTCACTTTTGATCTTACCAAAATTGTCAGTGACCCTGATAATAACATTAACTTCTCCACGCTGCGGGTAATTAATAATAGTACCTCTCGCGGTGCACCAACTTCCATCTCTTCTACCTATGAATTGCTGATCGACTACACTGACCTTCCCTTCACCGGGGTTGATCGCATCACCCTGGAAGTATGCGATCTCGAGGGAGTATGCTCGCAGCAGGTAATTGATATTGAAGTAGTCGGTGAAGTGGTGGTGTTTAATGGTATAACGCCTGATGGGGATGGATTGAATGACATTCTATTTATTAAGTATGTAGATGTGGTGGAAGGGGCTGCTCAAAATAAAGTGACGATTTATAACCGCTGGGGGGATGTCGTATCTGAAATCGACAACTACGATAACCTGTCGCGTGTGTTTGCTGGTCAGACAAATTCCGGTAAAGATCTGCCCACCGGCACGTACTTCTATAAAATGGATTTCTCGAATGGTAAATCGATCACGGGCTTCATCACCTTAAAACGCTGACATCATGAAGAACATACTACTCCTTCTTTTGATTGTGATTTCGGGTGTGACTGTGTTTGCCCAGCAGGATCCGCTCTACTCGCAATACATGCTGAATCCTTTCATTATTAACCCGGCTTATTCAGGAATGACTACGGACCTAAATGCCTCTGTGATGTACCGCAAGCAGTGGGCGGGCTTTGAAGGAAGTCCGGTTACTTTTAATGCCAATGCACATATTGCTTTATCGGGCAACAAAATGGGCGCAGGATTAATCGTGCTTCAAGATCAAATTGGTACCGATAAAACAACGGAGATTACAGCTACCTATGCGTATCATCTTCCACTGAATGACAAACTAAAATTGTCTTTTGGATTGCAGGGTGGTGTCGTCAACTATTATAGCGACTACAGTGATTTAAATTTTAATCGTGCCGATGCAAAGTTCACGAACTCAAGCGAATGGAAACCCAATTTCGGATCGGGCCTGCTTTTGTACAGTGAAAAATTTATGATCGGGTTGTCTGTACCTAAAATGCTGAAAGCAAGCTCAGCAATTGAATCGGTAACCACCGGACTGTATACTCAACATGCTTACCTGTTTGGCGCCTATGTGTTTCCGCTTTCTTATCGCATTAAATTAAAACCATGGATACTGGCGCGTGCGGTGAGCGGTGTGCCCATTTCACTTGATTATGCTGCCTCCATAAAAGTGGATGACAGCTACACATTAGGATTCTTCACACGCAATTTTTCAACGTATGGATTTCTGGCACAAATAAATCTGGGAGACAACTTCCGTTTTGGTTATGTGTTTGAACTGCCCACCAAAAATTCAGTGGGCACGCAATACAACACCCATGAAATTACTTTGGGGGTGCGCGTAGGCGTGCTTTCCTTTCATGATCTTGGCGCGGTCAGAGATTTTTGAAGAATCCCGAATACTTGCAATTGGGTTAGCCTAACTCACCAATTTATAGTCACGTGCAATTTTAAGAAGCATCTGCACACTATTAGCATTAAATTTCCGGAATAGATTTTTACGATGTGTTTCAACAGTCAAAGGACTCAGACTAAGTTTTTCGGCAATTTGTGGACCATTCAATCCATCTGCCAGTATTTGTAGAATTTCCCTTTCCCTTCGTGTAATCATAGGTATATCGCGAGCCAAAGAATTACTCTGTTGAAATTGTTCTAAAATTTTATCATTGGCGGCAGCACTTAGATATACTTTCCCGCCTAGCACCGTTTGAATTGCCAACAAAAGTTCTGCCCTTTCCATATTCTTAAGCACATATCCATTTCCTCCCCGTTGCAAAAGACCGGTAATGATACCCGCCTCGTTGGTTGATGTGAGTCCGATTATCTTTACTTTTTTATGCGACTGCCTGATCTTCTCACACAATTCCAAACCATCCATATCCGGAAGACTGATGTCCAGTAAAATAATATCTGGTTCGTCACCGGCAAGGAAGGAAAGTGCTTCGGCTGCCGTTTTTGCTGATCCTGCAATGAGAATAGACGACTCATCCCGCAACATGGTTTGGATACCATCGCGCACCAGTGGATGATCGTCAATGATTAAAAGTCGTGTCACTAGATACATTTATAATAAAGATAATCGTAGAGTAGCAAAGCCATAGAAATTACCCTTCATTTATTAAGAAATCCATCATAATGGTTGTACCAACATTTTTCTGCGAGTCGATGCTCATTTTACCATTCAGATAATTAACACGGCTTCGTATCGATGCAATGCCCGCATGATTTTTCTCATCCACCTCTGCCGTATTAAAGCCTTGCCCGTTGTCTTCCACAATTACACTGAGACGCTCGCCCTCCTTGATAAATTGAATGATGACCTCAGTTGCTTGGGCATGCTTGATGATATTGTTTAAAAGCTCCTGGATAATGCGGAATAGCATAATTTCAGTTGTGGCATTTAGTCTTTTGCTTAATCCATGCACTTCAAGCGAAACACTCAATAATTTTCCAGCACTGATATTAGCAGACAAATCTTTTAGGGCATTCACTAATCCGAGTTTCATCAACACTTCAGGCATCATGTTATGAGCGATTCGTCTTACCTCCTCGGAAGCAGTATCGACTATTGCATAACTTTTTTGAAATAGCTCATTTACTTTTAAGGCTGGAGTATCATGTTGCAATGTGCTGAAATACATCTTTACAGTAGAAAACAAGCCGCCTAATCCATCATGCAAATCCTTCGCGATGCGCGTGCGCTCGGTCTCTTGCCCGTTGATCATGCTTTGCAAAGACACCACTTGTTGTTGCCGCTCTAAAAATTTGATTTGTTCACGCTGCAGCGTTTGCTCGCGCTCGGCTAAGAGCTGTTTCTGACGACTATTCTTGTAAAACAATCCAAGTATTAACAAAGCGGCTCCTCCCAAAACTCCTCCGCCTATCAATATTCTGTTTCGCTTTACTACTTCCAATTCCTTTTGTGTGTTGGAAGTTGTGAGGGAGATGATTTCATTTTCCTTTTTTTGGCTTTGGTATTTTGATTCCAGCGAAAGCGTGGCGGCCTGGGTTTCTTTGTTGGTGGCACTATCAGCAAAGAGTTTGGATAGTTCAGCATACTCAAGTGCTTTTTTATAATCGCTCTTTACAGAAGCCGCTTTCTTTAAAACATCATACGTACTAGCAATAACTTTGTATTGTCTAAATTTCTTTCCAATTGCAATCGCTTCTTTAGCAAACCGTTCGGCTTCATTATATTTTTTTAATTTGAAATTCAGATTCGCTATGTTGTCAGCTGCTTCGGCTTTGAGATAATCGTTTTGGCTACTATCACCATACTGATACGCCTTCAGATATCCCGTTAAGGAATTCGGCAGATCACCAATAGTTTGATAATAGAAGCCTGTGTTGTTGGCTACAATGGCAGCGATAACCAAATTATCCAACGAGCGATTGAGTATGATGGCAGAGTCCAGGTACTTTTTTCCCAGCACAACATTCTTCAATTGAACATACGCATCAAATAGATCTAAATAAAGTAGTGTTTTATAGCGGGCTTCACTGGGGTAATTCTTTTGTAAAAGAGCTTTTTTGGAATACTCTATTCCTTTTTCAATTTGTTTCTCTGCTATCAGGTTGTGCCCAATGTTACCATAAATTTGAGATAATAATTGTTTAAGCTTTACAGAGGTTGAGTGATCAATTAACTCGGCTGCTTTTGTTAAGTATAGTGTCGCGGTACTGAAATCGGATTGGTAATTACACAAGAGTGCCTGGGCATTGTAACAATTAACTTGAAGTGCTGTGTCCTTTACCAAAGGCATAAATTTTTGCGCAGCTTCAAGGTAAAATGTAGCACTGTCATATTTAACTAAGTTGGTATAGGTCATTCCCAAATTATAGTGAATTCGCGCAAGGATTTTAGTGTTGTCAATTTTTCTCGCCATGGGCAGTGAGCGCTTAGCATACTTTAAGGTAGAATCAAATGATCCCCTTTCAAAATAATATCGTTGAACCGAGATAAGCGCCATCACAGAATTACTATCCAGCTTTGGTTTACTGGCAATGGCAAACAGACTATCTAAATACGGGACTGATTTATTTTGGGAAAAACCCCTTTGTACATTAAATGGACTGAATAAAAAAAGTAATAGAAGGTAAATTCGTATCATACTATTCCTAACACATAAAAAATAATAAAAAGTAGCCTGCCCTTCATCAACCGCTCGACTAAAGTACTTTAATTAAACATACTTTTCATCTACCTACTTTCCGGTATTTTTTAGCATTCATAATTCATGGCATTCAGGTATTGAGGGTTGGTGGTTTGAATTCTACTTTTAACATATCAATCACATCGCCTATTAACCCAATCTCAATATGAAAAAGACACTTCCTTTAATCTTCGCACTGGCAGCCATGCTAAATAGCTATGCCACCGTGCGTACGGTAAGTAGTAACCCCTCAAACCTTGGGCAGTTTAGTAACATACAAGCGGCAGTAGATGCCAGTGCCGATAGCGACACCGTATATGTGTATGGTAGCCCCAATGTTTATCCAAGCTTTACCATTAGCGACAAGAAAATTACAGTGATTGGCCCCGGTTGGGCACCCGATAAAAATTTACCGCTGACAGCAGCTGTAGCGGGGGTTACCATCAACAATTCTGCAGCTGGAGGCAGCCCCGATGGCTCGGAATTACATGGCCTAGTTTTTAATAGCACAGCAACCTTATCGAATGCCGGAGGCACAAATACAGGTGTAAACAACATAAGACTTATACGGTGTCAATTCAACGGTGCTGTTACTGCGGATTTGGCATCCAGCGGCTTCTTATTCGAAGGATGTATTTTTTATAATAGTGTGAACTTTAATAGCGGCTTAACCTATACCAACTTTCTATTTCAGAATAACCTATTTTTCTTTTCGGTATGCTGCCTAGGTCAGCAAGTAAATGGTCTCACCAATGCGGTAAACGTTCGCTTTGACCACAATCTCTTTTATAGCTCCAACAACTCGGCAGGAAATACTGTAAACGTTTTTAATACTAATTGTCGGTTCCTTACATTTTCAAATAATGTTTTCAACCAGGCTAATGTTGGGAACAATGTAAGCCTAAGCACCTTTACCAATAACATTACCAACAACATCACGCTCAACTCAGCCAATGCCACATCTAATGCTACACCGTGGGCGGTGAATAGCAATGTAGATGGCGGGGGCAATGTGGCCAATCAAAATCCTGCTATGGTAGATCAAACATCAATTAATTCAGGAAATGGCAGCCCAATACTCAACTTCACGATTGCGAGTGGTGCCGCCAATAACAGTGGCAGTGATGGCAAAGACATGGGATTGTTATTCGATGCAACAGGCAGTTTAAATTGGGCGAACAGTACCAACAGTCGCTTGCCGCGAATTTTTAGCATGAACATTACTACGCCTACCGTAACACCCGGAGGGAACTTGAGTGTAACCGTTGTAGCGAAGAAGAGCAACTAGCATGCTATCGCAAGTCTTTAACAAATTATTTCCAATAGATTATCAGCCTTCAATCGATAGTCTGCTGCGTTGCATAATTTTTTTTCTGCTTCTATCAATTGTTTACTCGCCAGTCTCTGCGCAAAATGTGCTTAAAGGCGAATATTTTTTTGATACCGATCCGGGTATTGGTAATGGTACAACCATCACTTTTACGGCTGGAGCCAACGTAACATTTACCACCAGTATTCCCACCACTTCATTGGCTGCAGGCTTTCATCAGTTGGCTATCCGGGTAAAAGAAACCGGTGGGCGCTGGAGTGAATTTGAAAGCCGTGGATTTTATATCACCAATACTATCACAGACGTTTCAAATATTTCAGCGGCTGAATATTTTTTTGACACTGATCCCGGACAAGGAAATGCTACCGCCCTTGCAATAACGGCCGGAGCTACTACAAATTTTACGGTGAGTATACCCACCACCAGTTTATCCCCCGGCTTTCATTTTCTCTCTATTCGCACAAAAGGGGCCAATGGGAAATGGGGCGTATTTGAAGCACGTGGGTTTTATATAACAAGTTCAACTACAGATTCTCCTAACATAACAGGAGCAGAATATTTTTTTGATGTCGATCCCGGAAACGGAAATGGAATAAACATTCCGGTAACGGCAGGCGCCATTGTAAACTTTACGTTGAGTTTGCCAACAAGTCTTACTTCGGGTTTTCATTTTCTTGCTATCCGCACAAAAGGTGCCAATGGAAGATGGGGCGTGTTTGAAGCACGGGGATTTTATGTTACGGGTTCTACGTCAGATGTTCCCAACATTACCAAAGCAGAATATTTTTTTGATACTGACCCCGGTGTGGGCAACGGCATTAACATTCCGATTACGGCTGGGGCATCTCCAAATTTTACTGTTAGCTTACCTACCACAGGGCTTACCCCCGGCTTTCATTTTCTTGCTATTCGCACAAAACGTGCTGATGGTAAGTGGGGAATTTTTGAAAGCCGTGGGTTTTATGTTTCACCCATTGATGAGAACAGCTCAGATATTGTGGCGGCAGAATATTTTATTGATGATGTCGATCCCGGTGAAGGGAATGGATTGCCGTTGAC
>Ga0163149_10004799_pt1 | contig 14525 bp, 10 predicted proteins | sample OliLakLV19MP5G1_FD_148604 | JGI IMG/M metagenome (GOLD analysis project Ga0163149, IMG submission 148604) | Freshwater microbial mat bacterial communities from Lake Vanda, McMurdo Dry Valleys, Antarctica - Oligotrophic Lake LV.19.MP5.G1 | ecosystem: Environmental > Aquatic > Freshwater > Lake >...
AACAAAAGAAAAATTGATTGGAACTGACTTCTCCGACTATTTTACGGAGCCAGAAAAAGCTCGTGAAGGATATAAGCAGGTTTTTGAAAAAGGGTTTGTTTCCGATTATCCACTTACTATCCACCACAAAAATGGAAAGTTGACCGATGTACTATACAACGCCTCAGTATATAAAGACGACCTAGGAAATGTGTTGGGAGTGTTTGCGGCAGCAAGAGATGTGACCGAACAAAAAAGAATTTCAGAAGAATTGAAAGAGGCAAAAGTGGTTTCGGAGTTGGCAAAAACACTGGCAGAAGATGCAAAAGGTATAGCCGAAAGTGCATTGCAATCTAAGCAGCAGTTTTTAGCCAATATGAGCCACGAAATCCGTACACCAATGAATGCAATTCATGGATTCACAAAAATACTATTGAAAGCAGATTTTGCACCTAAGGAAAAGGAATATTTGGATGCTATAAAAACCAGTAGCGATGGATTACTCGTGCTCATTAATGATATACTGGATTTAGCAAAAGTAGATGCTGGGAAAATGACATTTGAACAAACACCTTTCAAAATGAAATTCTCAATTTCAAATATGCTTCAGGTGTTTGATTTAAAAATTCAGGAAAAGAATTTAGCTTTAGTTAAAGAATACGACAACAAAATTCCAGAGGTATTGATAGGCGATGCTGTGCGTTTGAACCAAATTCTTTTAAACCTTTTGAGTAATGCTATAAAGTTTACACAGAAAGGAAAAATAAACATAGCTGTTCGTTTGTTGAATGAAGACAAAGAGAAAGCAACCATTGAGTTTGCAATTACCGACACAGGAACAGGAATACAAGAAGATAAATTAGAATCCATTTTTGAAAACTTTCAGCAAGCAACAAGTTCCACTTCAAGAATATTTGGAGGAACAGGTTTAGGCCTTGCCATCTGTAAACAATTAATAGAAAAACAGGGCGGAACTATTTATGTAAAAAGTAAAGTTAATGAAGGTTCAACTTTTAGTTTCACTTTAAGTTTTCAAAAAACAAATGGAGAAAATAAAAAAGAAAATGGAGACGTGGTATTAGATAATGAAATTAAAAACATAAAAGTATTGCTGGTTGAAGATATTAAACTCAATCAATTATTGATGAAAATTATTTTGGAAGACTTCAAATTCAAATACGATATTGCTGATAACGGAAAAATTGCAATTGAAAAACTACAAACAGAAACTTACGATATTATTTTGATGGACTTGCAGATGCCCGAAATGAATGGGTTTGAAGCCACAGAATATATTCGAAACACAATGAAATTAAAAATTCCAATTATTGCTTTAACAGCCGATGTAACAACGGTTGATGTTGCGAAATGCAGAGCAATTGGAATGAATGATTATGTTTCTAAACCTCTCGACGAGCGAGTTTTATACACTAAAATGATTGAATTATTAAAACCTTAAACGTCAAATAAATTTTTGGAGTGAAAGAAGAACAGTACAACATAATTTAATAAATTAAATAAAAAAATGGACGATAAACAAAAAGATTCTAAAATACTTAGAAGCCAATATATTCCTACTTCGGAATTTTACAGCCAGATAATAGATAGCTTGCAAGATTACTCAATTCTTACACTCGATAATGAATTAAAAATTAATAGTTGGAGCAGTGGTTCGGTAACCATTTTTGGGTATGAACCGGAAGATATTTTAGGCAAAAGTTTTGATATCATTTTTACTGAGGAAGATAAAAAAAATGGAATTCCCCAGAAAGAAATCGATAAAGCACTAAAAGAAGGCAGGGCTGTAGATAACCGTTGGCATATTTGTAAAGATGAAAGTACATTTTACGCTTATGGTTTAGTGTTTCCACTAACGGGTATTGATGGAGAGATGTTAGGTTATGTAAAAATACTGCTAGACCTGACGGAGAGAAAAAAAGCAGAAGATTCAATAAAAAATTATGTGAAAGATCTGGAAGAATTGAATACACATAAAGAAAGCGTGCTTGCAATTCTTTCCCACGATTTACGAAGTCCTCTGTCTTCAATTATTGGAACTGCCAAATACTTGAAAGATAATTTTGAAAAAATGAAGCCCGAAGCACTAAAAGAGATGCTGGAACTTCTTCATGACTCATCCATTGACGAGTTGAATATGTTAGATTATTTAGTGGAATGGGCAAGAGTCAAATATGCCTCAGAAGTATTTTCTCCTACAAAAATAGAACTTGTAAAATATATAAATCAGGTTTTTGATAAGTTGAACGAAATTGCCACTGTAAATGCAATTAATCTCCATCACGAAATTGAAGAAAATGAAAGTGTTTTTGCGGATGGGAAAATGTTACTTTCTATTTTGCAAAATATAGTTTCAAATGCTTTAAAGCATACTAAACCAGGTGGGGAAATCTCCATTTCTGCAAAAAGAAACGAGGATAAACTTATTATAGAAGTTAAAGATAGTGGCATTGGAATGTCGAAAGAAATAGTTGAAAAACTTTTTGCTCCGCAAATGGCTTCACTTTCTAAAGCAAGAGCTGAAAATAAAGGAGCTGGCATTGGCTTATTATTAGTAAAAGGCTTTTTGGAAAGAAACGGTGGTGAAATTTGGGTGGAAAGCATAGAAGGCAAAGGTTCTTCTTTTTATTTTACATTACCAATGAACAAGCCAGTTGACAAAATGGATAGCTTAAGCAAACTAGATCTTAATTAATAATTAATTCAGCGCGCCAATTAATTTGTTAAATATGTACCGGGTGTACTATTCCTATCAAAGCCTTTAGGAAGTACAATACCCCTATTCCTTTTTTTTTAACTGGAATCCATACAAATCCGAAATCTGAGCAACCACCCTTGTATCTTTAAGCATGTGGTTTATGTTTGGTGTGGAAGGTCCAAAATATTAGTGCATTTTTTTGCCTAAGCGAATCTCTTTATATTAAATCTAGTGTAAACATTTTTTAAAAAAATATGGGAATAATGTAATTCATTTCCATTCTTCTATAATGCTATACCTTCATAGTTCTAATACTTTTATGTAATAGATAAAAAAAGTATTATGGAGAAGGAAAAAAAATTAGCAATCAAAATAAATTGTAAAGCTTATGAAAACAAAATCAAGAATAATTTTTATAAGATTGAAATCACAGAACGTATTGCTTTTGTAAGTCCTTTTTTGCGTTCACCAAAGATGAAAGTAAACGCAAGGCAATTTATTTTTACAACGCTAATAGCATTAATTTCTCCCATTATTACTTTCGCACAATTACCAAACTTAGGCACCGCGATTAACTTTGCCGTGTTTACAACCATTGGAGCCTTGGGCAACACTGCAACATCGAACATTACCGGTAATATTGGTACAAATAATGGCGCCATAACAGGATTTGGGGCACCCACCGTTGTTAATGGAAATATAGAGTGGGCAAATAGTGTAACTGCTCAATGCGCAATTGATGTGCAGGCAGCTTACAATGAATTACTTGGCACTACTCCAACTGTTACTAATCATCCGCCCTCGTTTGGAAGCAGCGAAACACTTTCTGTAGGGGTATACTCCATAGGAGCAGCTGGATCATTAGCCGGAAACCTGACTTTAGATGCTGCGGGAGATCCGAATGCAATATTTATTTTTCAATTTGGTGGGGCCTTTTCTGCAGGAGCTTCTTCCACGTTAATTTTAAGCAATGGAACTAAGGCCTGCAATGTTTTTTGGATTGCAGAAGGCGCGATAAATTTAGCTGCTTTAACAAACATGAAAGGAACACTTATTGCAAACAATGGCGCAATTTCACTAGGTGCAGGCGGAATATTAGAGGGAAGAATGCTTTCTACTGCCGGGGCGGCATCTGTAGACAATGTATCAATAACTATACCCACTTGTGCAGTACCACTCCCAATTGGTTTGCTGTCGTTTATTGGCTACTGCTCTAAAAAAGATATTCTTTTGCAGTGGAGAACATCAACAGAAACAAATAATAACTATTTTACTATTGAACGAAGCCTTACTGCAACAAACTGGGAGATAGTAGGAACAGTTGCCGGAGCCGGCAATTCATCTTCTCAATTAAATTATACATTAACAGACATTACGCCTGGCGAAGAAACGTTATACTATAGGTTAAAGCAAACCGACTTCAATGGAAACTATAAATATGGCGCTATAATTTGCATTAATAAATGTAAAGATAGTGGAGTTGATAATTTAATAGTTTACCCTAATCCTACAAAAGGAAAATTTGAATTACTGCATACTGAAGAAACCAACACTATAAATTCAATTGATATATTTAACTCCGAAGGGGTGAAAGTATATACACCCATCGATTTTCAATCAAAGTTTGATTTATCCAATAATGCTTCCGGAATTTATTTTATGCGTATTCAACAAAATTCAAAGGTTACTAATTTAAAATTAATACTAAACAATTGATGTTCGCATGTTGAAATGGAACAATTCCAAAGTGAAATATTTAATGTTCTATATTCATTCTACAACTGGAATGAACTCAGTGTTAATTCTATTTGGTTCGATACGAATAATTTAACACACTCTAATAAACTTTTACCTTAATACTAATTTTCTTAGTTCACTTTATATTTTTTGTTTCAAGAGAGCTAAGTTCTATTGAGATTTTGGGCGAGACTGGCTCGTTTTTCCGTTAAATTTTCAAGGCTCAATAAATTATTTGGGTTGAGTAAAAAAATCAATACGATTTGGAAGGAACAACTACAATAGCTAATCGGATGCGGCAAAAAGCATTTATAGTTATTAATGTTGGCTCATTAAGAATCACTTGATAATAAAATGTGAGACATGTAAGTTTATTCTAAATATCTGTAAATTTTACAATCTACAAATCCTCAACTTTGCTAAGGAATAATTATAAACTCAGATAAAAAAATTCACATGAAAAGAAAAATCATACTTAGCGCTTTATTAGCAATAACTACTTTGCTAAATGCTCAAGTAAAAATGGGTGATAATCCAAATACCATAAATGCAGCTTCACTTCTGGAACTTGAAAGTACTTCCAAGGGTTTGCTGGTGCCAAGAATGACTACAGCTCAGAGAGACGCTATTGTTACTCCTCCCAATGGTTTACAAATATATAACACAACAACTAATAAGACGGAGTGTTTCAGATTGACTCAATGGGAATCAGTAAATTTCGACAATCCTTCCGAAAATCTTATACAAGTGTATTCGTTGAGCGATTTGCCCACCCCATCTTCAGGCGCTATTACACTCGATGCATTAAAGATGTATGTTTTTCATGGAATAATTAATATCTCTCCCAATTATCTTAATCTGAATGGAGCGGGGCTGCGAGGAACCGATCCCGCTAAAGACGGGGTAATGTCCTCCGTTTCTGGCGGAGTTTTGAGAAGCACTGGTGTTTCGGTTTTTATTGAAAATTTTGCGGTTATTCCTGCAAGTGGAGGCACAAAAGCTTATGATTTTGCCGATGCTACCGGTTTAAAGTTTTGCAATTTATTTTCAGGATCATCTGTTGTTGAAATTGGAATTCCTTCGTTAGGTGTTGGACAGATTAGTGGCTTCAACGCAATCACTGTTGCCTTAAACTACTGGAAATGCACCGATGGTATAAAAATAACCGGCAATGTTGGAAAATTTGCCGCCACCTTTAATTTCATAACCGGAATAACTAACGGCTCAGGAATAGAATTTCTATCGGGTCTTACCATTAATGATATTGACCTTGCAAACAATTACTTTATTTATACAGGCCAAACAGGTGTGAAAGTAAATGCTGGTTCGTCTATTGATTTTGGTAGAATGAGCACCAATATGTTTCGCGGCGTCACCACTTTATTGAACGGATTTGATTCTTTTACGCCAGGCTGGGAGATGATGATGAATACCAGTATTCCGAATTCACGTTCATACGGCTATTTGTATTATAATGATAATATTACAAGTACCAGTACCTCACCCAACAATACCTATAAAAAAATTGCAGGAACCACCATCGCAACAACGCTTCAAAAATTCTCTTCCCCTGCCAGTAACCGTTTATTGTATACCGGCAAACGCCCAATTCTGGCAAGAGTGCTAATTACTGTTACCGGTAAATCTCCTTCTAATGGTGCAGATTTTACTGTCGCATTAGCAAAAAACGGAACAACCATTGCCGCCCCTAAACAAACAACCGCAGTTATGATTAATAATGAGACTTTCACTTTGATACTTGAAAGCGAAGTAAGCCTTGTTACTAACGACTACATAGAAATTTTTATTAAAACCACAAGCAGCAATTCTTCAGTCCTCATTTCAGACCTACAATTCAGAGTTGAGGATTAATAGCAATCAACTAATAGCAATCATGAAAAAAATAAAAATTATTATTGTTCTCATTTTGTTCGCTGGTTGCTTCAAAGCCCAGCATCAATTTACTAATTATGGTAACCTTACGATACACCCGGGCGCAAGCATTACAGTAATTGGCAATTTTATAAATAACGGAGTGCTACTCGATTCAGGGTCGGTATTATACTTTGCTGGATCAGCACCCCAAGAAATAGGTGGAACATCCACGTCAACTTTTAAGAATGTTGTACTTAATAATACAGCTGGTTCATTTTTAAGTGCTAATGCAAATATTTCTAAAGAATTAAATATTACAGCTGGAACATTTTCAGCCACAGGATTTGCCTTAAAATTACTTTCAGATCAAAATGGAACCGCACGAATCGCCCCCATAATAGGGGACTTTAGTGGAAATATAACCATGGAGCGTTATCTTCCTACTGGGATCACTGACTGGCGTTTCTTGGCGGCTCCAGTTACAGGAGTAACTCTAAACGACTGGCAGGATGATTTTATAACCAGTGGTTTTACTGGTTCCAGCTATCCGAATTTTCCTTTTGTTTCGATCTATACTTACGACGAGACTATTCCCGGCACTAACGAGAATGGGTACAATGGAGCCACTAATGCAACCAATTCTATTGTGCCAGGTATGGGATACTGGTGTTACGTTGGGCCTTCGCCTTTAACAGTTGATCTTACAGGGCCCCCTGTGAAGTTTAATCAGACCTTTTCAGTGAGTTATTCTCCAAGCGCTGGAACAATGCACGACGGATGGGTTATGATCGGCAATCCCTATCCATCGGCTATTGACTGGAGTTCGCCAGCGTGGACAAAAAATAATATTAACAACGCTGTTTATATTTGGAATCCTGCATTGCAGCAGTATGCCTCATGGGTTGCCGGAGTTGGCACAAATGGCGGATCCAATATTATAGCTTCTTCTCAATCTTTTTGGGTACAAACTAATGCCGCTAACCCCACCTTAACGTGCACAGAATATATTAAATCTTCAACCGATCAACCTTTTATGAAAACGAATAATAATATTGCACCAAGTTTTATGAAGCTAACTTTAGGTGGAAATTTATTTACCGACGAAACATATATACGGTTTGATAATAGTGCTACAAATCAATATGACGCGGCCTATGATGCAAGAAAAATAATTAGTTCAAATACCCTGGTACCCGGATTGAGTACGCAAGATATAACAAATGCAGATCTCTCTATTAATAGCTTGCCAGCTATAACAAACAGCCTTAATATTACGGTAAAAACTGTGGTTGGTGTGGCAGGTACATATACAATTACAGGAGATAGCATGGTAAATATGCCATTGGGGTTTTGCATAGTGCTTGAAGATCTTGCGACAACTACTAAAACCAACTTAAGAAACACAACTTCTTATACATTCACGATATCTGATACTACCATTGCCCCAAGATTTGTATTACATATTGGTACTCCCATTTCTTTATCATCAATTTCTACAGAATGTAACGCTGATAGCAATGGACAAGTAATAGCCAAAGGTACCGGAGCAGGCCCTTGGGATTACTTATGGTATAACAACAGTAATACACTTCTTAAAACAACTACTAATACAAGTGTGGCCGACACTTTAAAAAATGTAGTTGCCGGAATTTATAAAGTAAATATTAATGATCCAAATAGTATGTGCGGTCAAATTTCAAATAGCATTATTGTATCAGAGCCTGTTCCGGTTATTTCGGGCTTTACTTTGTATAAATACATGAATAACGGAATATTTACGGATAGTATTATGGTTAATAACATATCTAGCGGCGCATCTACTTACGTATGGGATTTTGGAGATGGAAGTGCTCTCAACACAAATGCAAATCCCGGCAATCATACGTATTATAACATAGGTAATTATACACTTGCTCTTATTGCAACAAATAATAATTGTTCTAGTACCTCTACAAATGTAGTAAGTGTAACAAGTCCTATAATGGTACTCGAAAACACCTTAAATTCTTTGATTACTATATTTCCAAATCCAAGCAATGGTAATTTTTACATTGTTTCTCAAAGCCAACTCACGGAGGATACATATTTGGAAATTCACGACATTGCAGGAAGAAAAATATTAAAAACTGAATTAAATTCTATTAAAACAAAGGTCGATCTAAGTCATAATGCTAAAGGTATTTATTTTTTAAAGATCACTTCGCTCAAACAAATTTTCAACACTAAACTAATTATCGAATAGTTTGTAAGGTGCGATTTTTTTACAACTACTAACTAACGTTATCTGTTTATGATTTATAAAGTCGAAAAACTAGGCTCCCTATAAATGCTCACCGCGTTTTCAACCTAGAGTATGAACCGATTCCGGGTTTATCCAAAAATCAATTTCTAAAGTTTAATGGAGCTCCGCATGGCGACATGATATTGGTTCTGTTTTTATAAAGACGGGGCCATTCTTTAGATAAATAGTCGAACCTCAAAAAGTATTTTTTATTATTTGGGCGCCTTATCGGGCTATCACTTCAAGCTTGTTTGTCCTTTGCTATGTTTGTCGCACTGCGGGGTCTGCGCAGAAAAAGCGGAGTCTCCTCGTTGCGCAAACATTAAGCAAAGCCCTAAACAAGGCTTTTCGTTCTATCCCGGGCGCAGCATTACGCTTTAGTTTACACTTAAAAACATCTGCCGCTTTTTTAACCCTTTTTTACTTTTTTCGATAGGTTTTTATCGCACTATTTTTAAACAAACTCAATAATAACAAGGCTTACAGAGTTTTTGAGGGGCGACTAAATAAATATAGGTTTACGCAAAAAACTTGAGCATATCACATACTTTCGCTTTTCTTCACATCAAATAAAATCTGTTACATCTGTAATATTTTGATGTGTATGTGTAAAACCCTTCCGATCTAAAATCTCACCCTTCAACATTGCAAATAAAATGAAAAAAAAAGTTAATCCAACATTTAAAATTACTCCCAACATGGGTATAATTTGGGCTATGGATGAAGCTATAAAATTAGGATTTTCTAATGGAAACAAAGAGTGGTCTAATCTTGGACAGGGGCAGCCTGAATATGGCGAACTAAAAGGAGCCCCAGCACGGATAAAATATATTTCAATAAAAATATCCGATTACGCATACGGCCCATTAAATGGAATGCTTGAATTGCGTGAGGCGATAGCCCGTAATTATAACATTTTATATCGAAAGAATAAGGAGTCAAAATATACTTCTGAAAATGTGAGTGTAGCAATGGGCGGAAGATTAGTACTGACTCACATTTGCAATATGTTAGGGAACATTCGTTTAGGATACAAAATACCGGAGTATCCTGCTTACTCAGATATTATTAATAACCACAAAGGGAAAATTGAAGCCATAAACATAGAAACAAAACAAAAAAACAATTTTAGTATCCCTGGTAATGATTTTTCAAAAACAATAAAGCAAAATAAACTAGATGCCTTTTTATTAAGCAATCCATGCAATCCTACCGGAGAAATAATTAGAGGCGATGAACTAAAAAAATACCTGGAAGCCATTAATTTAAATAAATGTGCTTTGATAATTGATGAAATGTATTCACATTATATTTTTAATGATGGTAAACCGGGCAATAAATCTGTTTCGATAGCAAAATATATTACAGATGTAAATAAAGAAAATGTAATGATTGTGGATGGCCTCACCAAATCATTTAGATGTCCGGGTTGGCGTTTGGCCTGGACAATAGGCCCAAAGCATTTAATTGAGAATCTTAACCGCGTGGCTAGTGCCATTGATGGTGGGCCATCTCAGCCTATTCAAAGAGCTGCTTTAAAAATATTAGCGCCAAAAACAGTGGATAAAGAAACGAAGGCTTTACGAAAAGTGTTTAGCAGAAAAAGAAAGTTAATGGTATCCTTATTACGTAAAAGTGGAATTAGTTGCGCAGGAGGTATTAGAGGAACATTTTATGTTTGGGGCGATATAAGCAAATTACCTTTTCCGCTTAACAACTCAACTCATTTTTTTAACGAGGCCCTGAAGTTAAAAGTAATGACTATTCCCGGGAATTTGTTTGATATTCATCCTGGAATTGGAAAAAGTAAAACTTTAAAATTCAATAATTTTATTAGGTTTTCGTTTGGGCCGGAAGAAAGAAACATGTTGATGGGATTAGCCAGGTTGAGTAATTTAATTAAAAATGCAAAACTAACATGATACCAAAAGGAAAATTAATTATTATAGGTGGCCATGAAGACAAATCGGTTGCTGGTGAAAGTTTGACCGTGATAAAAAGAAAAGGATCAAAGCCGCATCCACACTTCGAAATACTGGCTTCGTTAATTTCAAAAATTCCACGGGCACATCACATTATTGAAATTATTGCGACAGCTTCCTCAATTCCACAAGAAATGGAAGAAATGTATAGGAAAGCTTATAAAGCAGCTGGCTTCACGCAAGTTGGATTTATTCGAATTGAAAATGAAATAGAGGCAAATGATATTTTAAATATCAAACGAATTGAATATTGTCATGCAGTTTTTTTTACCGGCGGTGATCAAAGCCGGCTCACCACAACTTTAAATGAAACAGCAGTTTTAGAAACGATAAAAAAGAAATATTTAGTTGATGAACATTTTATTATTGCAGGAACAAGCGCAGGCGCAATGTCGATTCCAAAAACGATTATTGCAAGAGGCATTATAAGAGAAGCGCTAATGAAAAATGATATCAAAATAAGTAAAGGGTTCAATCTCATTTCGGATATCATTGTTGATACACATTTTATAAAAAGGGGTCGCTTTGCAAGATTAGCGCATGCTGTTGCATTAAATCCTCTCTTATTAGGAATTGGTTTAGGAGAAGATACGGCACTTATTATTTTAAATGGAAATGAAGCCCAGTGTTTGGGTTCGGGAATGGTAATTATTATTGATGGGAGTAATATTGGCAAAACAAATATTAAGAAAGTTGATAGCTCCACACCAATTATTATTGAAAACCTAAAAGTACATATACTATCAGAGAGCTCTACCTTTTTGCTGAAAGAGAGAGAACTGTTATAGCGCTTATTTAGATGATGCTTTTCTTTTTAAACGTTCATAACAATAAATTACAATTACATAAAACATAATATCTCCCGCAATTTTCCCAAGAAAAACACCAACTGCAAAATTCGTTATCACAAGCGGGAATAGATACATAAAAAATGGCCGTAATATTAATCCGTCTATTAACCCTGCAGGACCAAATTCCAACACCATGTTCTTTAATATATTAAAATAATCATTAAAATAGAAAGTAGTATTTTTAAGCTTCTTTTTTCTTCGTTCATTCAAACTACTTTGAATAAACAGGGTTGAATAAAAACCTAAGGCCTCACAAACCGACCCTGTGTATGCACTTATTAATTTATTGCCATAAAAAAATTGTGCAATAACTGCGCCGCCAACAGCGGTAATGGTTCCTATAATTTCGGATGGCAAATAGCGCCCTAACCATTCTTTACCTTTTTGCTTCAGTAGCATATTTAAATTTGATAATATTTTCCTAAAAAAGAAACAGATAAAAACCAAAGCTACCTCTTTAAACCACTACTAATTTAGAATACGTGATTTATGTAACATATTACAAATAGAATGTAATACCCTTGAAAGTAAAGATGGATAGGTTTACAATAAACTAAAAATAAATTTATGACAACAGAAAAAAAAGCAGGTATTTGGATGGATCATGCAAGTGCTCATATTACAGAATTTACAGTACCCCCAATTGAAACAAAGATAATTGAATCGAAATTTACACATGCTGAGAAAGAACGCAGCTTAAGTAAAAACGAGAATTTGATGCATAATAAAGAGCAACACCAACAATCAGAGTATTATAAGAAATTGAGCGATAAAATAAGAAATTATAGCGAGGTGATTTTGTTTGGACCTACAGAAGCAAAGGACGAATTGTTTAATCTTATAAAGGCAGATCATCGCTTTCACAACATTAAAGTAGAAGTTCAACCGGCAGATAAAATGACCGTGAATCAGCAACACGCTTTTGTTAGAGAACATTTTTCTAAATTGTAATCTTACTGGCCTATAAAATTAACCTCTTATGAATACGAATAATTCTAATACCTCACTCGCAGAGAACCATGTGGAAGCCCCAAAAGCTATAAAACAAGCTTTACCATTAAATTCACATAAAGTAATTAGAGAGTTGATTGAAAAGTGTAATTCTGATAATTCCTTTAAAAAACTTTTGTTGGCATCTTTACAACTTGCAAAAGATGTGGCTGAAAAGAAACTTAATCCTGATTTATTTAAAGCCCTACAATGGCCATTGAGTATTTCAGATTACGAAACCTACTTGATTTCGCTTTCTAAATGGATGCCCGAAGAAAGTGATTCCGACATATGGAAAGTGCCGGGAACAACCAGTCACCAAGAGGTGGATGATAGATTAGGACATTTTCATTGGTTAATCAATCAAAAAGTAGGAACCAGTGGTACAACTATTATTCAAAATACCAGTTGGTTTAGCAAATGGCTAATTGATTATGCAAATTGTTGGGGTAGTTTTTTAAATACTGTGGAATCGTTTAACGAAGAAAAATTAAATTCGTTTCTAAAAAATGCACCAAAATATAGAGTAGAAGATTCGTTGATTAATGGCTTACCAAATAATCCAAGCGGTTGGTTAACATTTAATCAGTTTTTTTCGCGTAAGCTAAATCCAGGACTCAGACCAATTGCTAGTCCGTTTGATAATAAAGTGATGACAATGCCTGCTGATTGCACTTTCAGAGCGCAGTATAATATTAGTGCCGATTCATCAATTCCTGAAATCACTATAAAAGGCACACATAAATTTGCTAATATTAAGCACTTGCTTGAGGGCAGTAAGTACAAAAGTTCTTTTGCTAAAGGAACGTTTGTGCACTATTATCTTAGTCCGTTTTCTTATCACCGCTTTCATTCACCTGTAGCAGGTGTTGTAAAGGAATGCTTTCCAATTCATGGCCTAGTTTATTTAGATGTAGTTATAACTGACCGGCAATTTGATTCACCAGATAATGCAGAAGATGGATATCAATTTACACAAGCAAGGGGGGTTATTACAATTGATACTACAAACTCTCCTTATGGAAATGTTGGTATTGTTGCTGTAATTCCAATTGGGATGTGTCAAGTTTCGTCAGTTAATATGATAGCAACTCCAGGCTGCGATTCGTTAAAAGGGGATGAGTTTGGTTACTTCTTATTTGGAGGGTCGGACATTATTGTTCTATTTCAAGAAGGTGTGAACCCAACTATTGACATGAATGAAAATTACCGCAATTATGGAAATAAAATGGCCGACTGTACTTTATTAAGTTAAAGAGTTTAGTTCAGGTTTGTAACTAGTGAAAGGACAAAACGAACTAATAAATAACAACATGGTCATCTTTTATTCGGCCGCTGTTTTACCATATTCATCACAAGAATAATTTACACGTAGTAAGCCCATAAATAATACTATGAGCAGAAAATATTTTCATGAAATAATATTTAATCTCGTTTAAGAGAAGCCAATATAGGTGCCAAATCCATAGAAACTCCCTTGTATATTTAAATAGTTCGTTCCTATTGGGTCAGGCAGTCGTTACCATAGCAGAAAGGAAGCATATTTTCATTTCCTTTCCTTTTTATCTCCTCCAAACTTCAAGTCTCAGTAAGTCATAAGCAACATCAAATTATTCATTTCACTTAGAACTCTTCCTTTAAATAAAGATAACTTTTACATAAAAATCAACTCCGTGAAATGCTACAAGCGATATTCGTTTTAATGTTTACAATATGACTGGAGAATTGATAATGGATGTTTCTATTACTCAACAGCTAAAGAATATTGAAACTACCAATCTTCAAAATGGATTGTATTTTTATAAGCTGTAAAGTGGAAACAAAATAATTAGTTCAGGAAAAATTGTCTCGCAAAAATAAATTAAACTATTTAGTCGCCTCTCAAAAATTCTGTAACCCTTGCCATTATTGAGTTTGTTTAAAAAATAGTCCTATAAAAATCTACCAAAAAAAGTAAAAAAGGATTAAAAAAGCGGCAGATGTTTTTTAGTGCAAACTAAACCGCAATGCTGCGCCCGGGATAGAACGAAAAGCCTTGTTTAGGGCTTTGCGTAATGTTTGCGCTACGAGGAGACTCCGCTTTTTCAGCGGAGACCCCGCAGTGCGACAAACAT
>Ga0163149_10004803_pt1 | contig 14515 bp, 14 predicted proteins | sample OliLakLV19MP5G1_FD_148604 | JGI IMG/M metagenome (GOLD analysis project Ga0163149, IMG submission 148604) | Freshwater microbial mat bacterial communities from Lake Vanda, McMurdo Dry Valleys, Antarctica - Oligotrophic Lake LV.19.MP5.G1 | ecosystem: Environmental > Aquatic > Freshwater > Lake >...
CTCCGGCACCAAGAGGGCGCGCTCGGCCACTGCCCCCAGGCCGACCCGGGCATCACTGCACACCCCCTGGCCATCCAGGGTCAGGTTCAGGCCCACCCCCACCACCGCAATATCCATCTCGGTGCGCGGTGTAAAGCGCAAATAGGCGTCGCCCGACCGCGCCGCGCGCGGCGGCAGCAGAAACGAGGTGACGAACTCGCCCTTGGCAAGGGTGGTCTTGCCCGGCCCGGCTGCGATGTCTTCCACCGCGATCTCGCGCCGACCGGCGGGCCCAAGCACACTGGCGCACGCACCCGCGGCGATCAGGGCCGGCACACTGTCGGCCGCCGGCGAGGCGTTGCACACATTGCCGCCCACACTCGCGCGCCCCTTGACCTGGATCGAGCCGATCAATTTGACCGCGTCGGCCACCCCCGGCCAGGCGGCCACGAAGGCCGCATGCTCGATCAGTGCCATGCACGAGACCGAGGCGCCGATGCGAAACGCGCCGTTCTCCATCGCGATGGCATTCATCTCTTGGACACCCTTGGTGTTGATCAGCAGTTCCGGTGCCACAAAACCCGAGCGCATCTGGATTAACAGGTCGGTGCCGCCCGCCAGCAGGCGCGCCGGGCCTGCCGAACCCGCCAGCAGCGCCACCACCGCGGCTGCGGTAGCGGGTGCTTCATAGCGCATTTCGCTCATCTTGTCCCCTTGGTCAATAGTCAATCTCTTGTGCGAAATTGTGCGGGAATTCTATTCCATTGCCGGGGCGCGCCGCGCGGTCGCCTTGCCAGGTTACGGGCGGCGCGTGAAGCAGCGCTCGCAGCAACGGTGGCGCCGGGGCTGCCGCACGCTATTGGCCCTGCGCCGCGTTGCGCCGCGCAGCGAACTCGACGAAATACTCAAGGCTGCCGGGGTTGGCCATCGAATCCGGGTTGGCGGATTTGCTCACGCTGTGGCCGAGCAGCAGTTTCTTGATCGGCAATTCCATCTTCTTGCCCGACAGCGTGCGCGGCACTTCGGCGATCTGGAAAATGTCGTTGGGCACATGGCGCGCGGAGAGGCCGCTGCGTACTTGGTGGCGAATGTGTGACTTCAGCGCTTCGTCGAACGGCACGCCTGGCTTGAGCACCACGAATAGCGGCATGTAGGACTCGCGCCCGAGGTACTCCAGATCGACCACCACCGACTCCAGGATCTCCGGCATTTCCTCGACCACGCTGTAGATCTCGGCGGTGCCCATGCGGATGCCGTGGCGCTTGATGGTGGCGTCCGAGCGGCCATAGATGATCGAGCCGCCGCCAGGGGTGAAACGGATCCAGTCGCCGTGGCGCCACACACCCGGATAGGTGTCGAAGTAGCTGTCGTGGTAACGCTTGCCACCCGCATCGTTCCAGAAGTAGAGCGGCATCGAGGGCATCGGTGCGGTACACACCAGTTCACCCACTGCGTCGATGAGCGGCTTGCCGTCGTCGTCAAACGCCTCGACCTTGCAGCCCAGGCATTTGCTCTGCATCTCGCCTGCGACCACCGGCAACAGCGGATTGCCGCCGATGAAGGCGGTGCCCGGATCGGTGCCGCCGCTCATGGGCGCCAGCCATACATCGCTTGCCACCTGCTGGTAGATCCAGCGATAGCCCTCGGCCGGCAAGGGCGAGCCGGTGGAACCGATGCCGCGCAGGCGCGCTACATCGGCAAGCCGTTTGGGCTCGATGCCGGCCTTCATGCAGGAAAGGAAAAAGGCCGCGCCGGCGCCGAAGAAAGTCGCTTTCACCCGGTCGGCGAAGCGCCACAGCGCACCCCAATCCGGCCAGCCGGGATTGCCGTCGTAGATTGCAACGGTAGCGCCGACCAACAGGCCGCAGATCTGCAGATTCCACATGAACCAACTGGTGCTGGAGAACCAGTGATACACATCCAGGGGCCCGAGATTGTTGCCGATGCCCATCACCTTCACATGCTCCAGCACGATGCCGCCATGGCCGTGCACCATCGGCTTGGGAACGCCGGTGGTACCCGACGAGTAAACCACCCATAGCGGATGATCGAAAGGCACCGGTTCGACTTGCAGAACGGCGTCGCCGCTGACGATTTCGCTCCATGCCCGGGCACCATCCAGGCCGGCGGTTGCCACCCCGGGATCGAGATTCGGCACCACGATCACCTGTTCGAGCGAGGGCAGGCCTGCCTGCAGCTCGGCCACCACCGCGCGACGATCGAAAGGCTTGCCGCCGTAGCGATAGCCATCGACGGCGAACAGCACCTTGGGCGAGATCTGCGCGAATCGGTCGAGCACGCTTGGCGGCCCCATGTCCGGCGAGCACAGCGACCAGGTGGCGCCGATCGACGCGGCGGCATAGAAGGCGATGATGGTCTCGGGCACGTTGGGCATGAAAGCCACCACCCGGTCGCCCTTGGTCACGCCCAGAGCACGCAATGCGTGCGCGACATTGGCCACCTTCTGCTCGAATTCACGCCAGCCAAGCTCGATGCGCGCACCGGCTTCGTTGCAGGCGATGATCGCCGGTCGCGCATCGCTGCGATGGCGCAGGCCCTGCTCGACGTAGTTGAGGGTGGCGCCGGTGAACCACTCGGCGCCGGGCATGCTGCGCTTGCCTAAGATGCGCGTTGGCGGCGTGTGAAAGCGGATATCGTAGTACTTCGCGATCGAGTCCCAGAAGGCTTCGAGGTCGTCCACCGACCAGCGCCACAGGGCGTCGTAGTCGGGGAAATCGAGCCCGCGCGTTTCGCAGAGCCAGCGCATGTAGTGACTCAGCTTGGCGTCGCGCCTGAAGGTTTCGGAAGGTTGCCAGGCGGGTTGGTTGGACATGGTAGGCACAGTAGTCAAACGAGGAGAGGCCATCGCCCTGCCGCTTGCTGCATGCCGCAACGGCTATGCTGCGCCGCCACTGAGGCAGGTCACGGAAGGCATAGGGAACAGGCAATTCTGCAGCCAAATCGCCGGCGCGGCAACCGATCATCTCATGGCGTGCGGGTAGGATGTCCTTTTCGGCGCACCCGACGTGCTCACCATCCTCTACCGCGACCCGCAACTGATCGCCATCGACAAGCCCGCCGGCCTGCTTACGCACCGCAGCGACATCGATCGGCATGAAACCCGCTTTGCCGTGCAGATGCTGCGCGACCAGATCGGCCAACATGTGCAGCCGGTGCATCGCCTGGATCGCGGCACCTCGGGCGTATTGCTGTTCGCGCTCGATGCTGCAGCCAGGCGCGCGCTGGGCGCACAGTTTGAACGCAACGAAGTGCGCAAACGCTATCTGGCAGTGGTGCGCGGCTGGCCGGACGAATCAGGCAGCATCGACCACCCACTATCGCGCCAGCACGATGACTACGGCGCCCCCTTGAAGAACCAGGCGCCGCAGGATGCCCGCACCGAATATCGCCGGCTCGCCTGTGTCGAACTGCCCATCGCGGTCGACCGCTACGCCAGCGCGCGTTACGCATTGCTCGCCTTGAATCCCCTGACCGGCCGGCGCCACCAGTTGCGCCGCCACATGAAGCACATCGCCCACCCGATCGTCGGCGACGCCACCCACGGCAAGGGCATCCACAACCGTTTCTTCAAGCAGCGGTTCGGCTGCGATCGAATGTTGCTGGCCTGCACCGAACTGGCATTTCGGCATCCGTTCCGAGATGAATCGATATGCATTCGTGCGCCGCTTGGCGATCGGTTCGCCACTGTGGTCGAGCGGCTCGGCTGGGCTGATGACGCACGCCGCCATTGGGAATTGCAGAATTCATGACAAAAACATTCCTCTGCCGAGGTCACCTAGAACCACTTCGCCAGCTTCAGTCCGCGCGCCCCGGAAAGCGGCTCGAAATCCGCGTCGCCAGTTGCTAGCGTAATGCCCGCGTCCATCGCCTGCGCCGCGATCATCAGATCGAAATATTTCATCGTCAGCCCTTGCCGTCCCAGTTCGTACATCAACAATCCCGCGCGTCGCGCGGCCGGGGTTTCGAACGGCAATACCTGATACTTTGCGAACAAGCGTTCCAGGTCTTGCCGCGCTTGCTTGCGGCGTTGGGAGAGATAGATCCCGTGCTCCAATTCGGCAACCGCATGTGCGGGTATCAAAGCGTCACGGGATTTGAATGCCATCAACCGCTCAACCGTTGGCGCATGGCGGCGCAGAAAATCGATGCATACGCTGGTGTCGAGCAGAACCTTCATGCCGCTTTCTTGGCCATCTTTGGCTTGAACACGGGACCGCTTTGAGCGGCCCGCATCAACCCCTTGATGGTGCTGGCAGACACGTTGTCCAGCAATTCGACCATGTCACCATGCCCCGCCTTGCGCATGCGCGCCTTGAGTTCGGGCGTAAGCGGCGGGTACAAGATGGGAACGGTTTTGCGACGTGCGCTGGGCATGGTGGCCTCCGACTACGAATCGACACAAGATTGTAGCGCGCAGGCATGTACGACCCCGCCCTCCATTTCACCGCCGTCGGCGGCACCCTCGCCCGCTACGCGTGCGCCATCCAAGCCGCCTGGGTCGAGCGCAAAAGCCTCACCCCGATAAGAGCGCACGCCGCCCGAACTTCAATTCCTCCGCGCTGCCCTGGAGCTCACCGACACCTTTGCGCCGGCACTGCCGCTGGACCTCGTGGTGACTGCTTGCAAACCACTGTTTCGAAAATTCAAGACCAACCCGGGCGCATGTAATGACGCCCGAATTGAGCCCGGGTTTCGGTGTCGGGCCTACTTCGCCGCCTGCACCATGATTTCGACGGTGAGTCCCGGCGCTGCGAGCCTGGCTTCGACGGTCGCGCGTGCCGGCGTGTTGCCCGGCGCCACCCAGGCGTCCCACACTTCGTTCATCTGACTCCAGGTGTTGATGTCGGTCAGCCAGATGTTGGCGGAGAGCAGCTTGGTCTTGTCGGTGCCGGCCTGGGCCAGGAACTTGTCGATCTTGTCGAGAATCTGTTTGGTCTGGCCCTTGACGTCGAGCGTGCGGTCATCCGCGGTAAGCCCGGCGAGATAGACGGTGTTGCCGTGCACGACGGCCGAACTCATGCGGGTGCCGCAGTTGATTCGTTCAATACTCATGGTTATCGTCTCCTTGAAAGTGGAGCGTGAATTTAGCACGACGCCGGATTGTCGTGGAGTGGAAAACGCAGATTGGAAAACGCAACAGTGAAAACCGCCAGGCGAAGAGTGGGCGCACCGCCGGAGCACAGACCCAGCCAAAAAGTGCCTTCTTACACCTACAAGCCCGCTGCGCCGACGGTCGATCCCGGTGGCCATCGCCGTCACGGCGTTGCCAAAAATCGAGAATTGCATAGTGCCTGACAAAAACCACGCCTCTGACGAAATTGTCATGTTTTTGCGAACGATCGACAATCGAGCCTCAACCCATGATGCCAATCTGCCAAGGCACAAACTCATGATCGCCCAGCCCCAGCAACTCACTCTTCGAAGCCTCGCCTGAAGCGGTACGCAGGAACAATTCGAAAATCCGCTGCCCCATTTCCTGCACGGAGGCGGTGCCGTCGAGGATTTCACCGCAGTTGATGTCCATGTCTTCTTCAAGTCGATGGAACATCGGGCTGTTGGTGGCCAGCTTCACGCAGGGTGCGGGTTTGGAGCCGAACATCGATCCGCGGCCGGTGGTGAATGCGATCAGGTTGGCGCCGCCGGCGATCTGCCCGGTGGCCGACACCGGGTCGTAGCCGGGCGTGTCCATGAAGACGAAGCCTTTGGTGGTAACCGGCTCGGCGTACCTGTAAACCTCCATCAGGGGGCCGGTGCCGCCCTTCATCGACGAGCCCAGGGATTTCTCGAAGATGTTGGCCAGGCCGCCGACCTGGTTGCCCGGGCTCACCGTGCCGTTGATCTGCACATCGCGGCCCACCGAGTACTCGTCTTTCCACCAGCGGATGCGCTCGATCAGCTTTTCGCCGATCGCCACGTTGGCGGCGCGCCGCGTCAGGGTGTGCTCGACGCCGTAGATCTCCGGTGTCTCGGAAAGAATGCCGGTGCCGCCATGGCGCGCCAATATATCCACCGCCGCACCCAACGCCGGGTTGGCGGTGATCGACGAGAAGCCGTCGGAGCCGCCGCACTGCAGGCCTACGCACAGGTGGCTGGCCGAGACGGTTTCGCGCTTTACGTCATTCGCCGCGGGCAGCATGGCGCGCACCGCCGCTACGCCGGCCTCGATGGTTTTGCGGGTGCCACCGGTCTCCTGCATGATGAAGGTGTGCAGGTGCGGGCTGGCCGCGAGCTCTTCCTGCTTCAATAAGCCGGACAACTGGTTGCGCTCGCAACCCAGACCGATCACCAGCGCCGCCGCCAGGTTCGGATGGCGCACATAGCCTGCCATGGTGCGGCGAAGCAGTTGCATTGGCTCGCCGCTGGCCTCCATGCCGCAACCGATCGAATGACTGAAAGCGACCACCCCATCGACATTGGGAAATTCGGCCAGACGTTCCGGCGTGAACCATTCGGCAATTTTGTTGACCACCGTGGCCGAGCAATTCACCGTCGACAGGATGCCGATGAAATTGCGCGTGCCGACGCGGCCATTGGGCCTTACATAGCCCTGGAAGGTGGCGCGTTCGGCCACCGGCACCGGCGGCACCGGCTTGTACTCGCTGGCATGCGCATAGTCGCGGTCGAATTCGCGGAACTCGGTGTTGTGGTTGTGCACCATGGTGCCGGGTTCGATATCGACATTGGCGAAGCCGACGGTGACGCTGTATTTGAGGATCGGCTCGCCCTTCCTGATTTTCCGGGCGGCCACCTTGTAGCCGGCCGGCACCTGGCTGCGGCTGGTGAAGTTTTCGCCTGGCACCACCGTGCCGATCGCCAGATCAAGCCGTGCCACCACCACGTTGTCGTTCGGATGCAGGCGAATCACCGGGCCGATCATGCGCTTTGCGGAAATTTCGATCATCTCGGGCTCACTGGTTGGGGTTGAAAATCGAAGTCGGGTAGTCTACCCGGCGCGCAAATCCGGGCAGCGGCTTCCGGGGAGGCGTCGCTCATGTCGCGCCGTCCGGTTTCAACACTGCGAATGCCGCCTTGGGGCGCTGCCCATACACACCACGCCCCGGAACCCGCCGCGCTCGACCGTCCCGGCTATCCCATCAGGTAAGCCCGCAGCTGCTCCGGCACCGGCGTTGGCTTGCGCGTGGCGCGATCGAGCAAAACGCAGGTGGCCTCGGCGCTTGCCACCTCGCCGTTGGCCGCGTGAATCGCCTGCAGGAACTCGATCGAGGTGCGCCCTACGCGCGCGATGCGCGTCCCCACGCCCACCTTGCCCGGAAAAAACAGCTCCTTCCTGAAATTGATCAGCATGCGCACCACCACGATACTGGTGAGCGCGCGAATCGCGGCGATTTCCGCTGCCGCCAGAAGCTCGATGCGCCCGGCTTCGAAAAAGCAGGACATCACGCCGTTGTTGACATGGCCCTGCTTGTCTGTGTCGGTGTTGCGCAGCTTTTCCTCGGTCCAGAAGCGGTAGTCCTGCCGGGCCGTTGTACCGTCGTCTGCCGATTTGCTCATGGATTGCCCCTTGCCGAACAGGTTTTGCGCCGCTTGATGCAAGCGCCTTCAGGCGTATTCGGGCCGCTGCGGTGTGAACACATCGAGGTTGAGCACCGCTTCGTCGCCCACCACCTCGCCCCAGTGCATGGTGTTGGGGGGCACCACCAGCAGGCCGCCGGCGCCCAGCAGGGTTTGCCAGTCGCCGACATGAAAACGGATTTGCCCGGCCAGGATATAGACGATCTGCTCGTGCGGATGCTGATGCGGGCGCGGTTCATGCCCGGGCATCAGGCGGTGCAGCGCAAGGGTCGCGCCAGCACCGGAAAACGCCTTGCGCTCGACACCTTCGCGCACCGCCTGCCACTCGATCTTGCTCCAGTCGACTTGATGCAGGTTCATGCTGATCCTCCAGAAAGTTCAATGTGCCTTGCCGAACAATCCCGCCGGCCGCGCCAGCAGGAACACCAGCAGGATCGACAGCGCGGCCACGTTCTTGAAGCCGGCGCCGAACATCACGATCGCCGCCGCCTGCGCCACACCCAGCATGATGCCGCCTGCGAAGGCGCCGCCGGCACTGCCGAAGCCGCCCAGGATCGCGGCGATGAAGCCGCTGATGGCGAACGGTACGCCGACATTGAACGAAGTATATTGGGTCGGCGTGATGAGAATGCCCGCCACAGCGCCCAGCCCGGCGGACAGGGCGAACGAAAAGCCCAGCATGCGCGCCACCGGAATGCCCTGCAGCGCGGCTGCCTCGCGATTGATGGCGCAGGCGCGCATGGCGCGGCCGGTACGGGTGCGCGCGAAGAAAAGTGCCAGCCCGAGCACCAGCGCCAGCGAAATGCCTGCGATCCACAGCAACTGCACGCTGATCGCCACACCGCCCAGCTTGAACGGCGGCGCATCCGAAAATCCGCCGAAGGTGCGCGGCTGGTCGCCTGCCACCAGCAAGGTCAGGCGCTCGACCACGATCTGCGCCGCCAGGGTGGCCAGGATCATCACGAACATGGTGGCATTGCGCCGCCACAGCGGCCGCACCACCAGGCGCTCGACCGCCACGCCGATCAAGGCCACGATGATGATGGCAAGCAGGGCGGCGAGCGGCAGCGGCAGGCCGGCGCGGGTGAGAAAGGCGTGGGTCAGCATGCCGCCCAGCATGACAAACATGCCCTGCGCGAAATTGACAATGCCCGAGGCGTTGTAGATCACGCAAAAGCCGATGCCGATCAGGCCATAGATGCAACCGGTGCCGATGCCCGACACCAGGGTCTGCAGCAGAAAGGTGCTGTCAGGCATGCGCGCCCGCAGTCATGCCGGACGCGCCCGTCTCGACCCCGCCCAGATAGGCTTCCAGCACCGCCGGGTCGTTCTGCACCGCCTGCGGCGACCCTGCGGCGATCTTGCGGCCGAAGTCGAGTACCACGATGTGCTGGGCCACACGCATCACCAGGTTCATGTCGTGCTCGATGAGCAGCACCGTGACGCCGCGCTGAATCACCGCACGAATCACGCCGGCAAGATGCAGCGTCTCCTGCATGTTCAAGCCGGCTGCCGGCTCGTCCAACAGCAACAAGCGCGGCCCGGCCGCCATGGCGCGCGCCACTTCCAGCAGCCGCTGCTGGCCATAGGTCAGCGCAGCCGCCGGCATGTCGGCGCGCTCGCCCAGGCCCACAAAGACCAGCAATTCGCGCGCGATGGCCGCCGCTTCCGCAAGCTCGCGCCGGGCGCCGGCACTACGCGTGAGCGCGGCCCACACGCCGCCCGACCCGCGCAGGTGGCAGCCGGCCTCGACATTCTGCTGCGCGCTCAGGTCCGGAAACAGCTGCACCAGCTGGAAGGTGCGCACGATGCCCTGTGCCGCGATGCGATGCGGCGCCTGGCCGGTGATGTCGCGGTCTCCCAGGCGAATGCACCCGGACAGCGGGCTCTGGAAGCCCGAGATCAGATTGAATAGCGTGGTCTTGCCGGCGCCATTGGGACCAATGATCGCGCTGACCTGGCCGGCGGCGATGTCGAAACTCACGTTGTCGAGCGCGGTAAGCCCGCCGAAACGCTGGGTCACGCTCTCGACGCTGAGAAGGCTCATGCCGACGCCTTCTTGTGCGGCGCGGCTTCCACCGCGGGGGCCGCAGTTGCCGTCCTGCGCTGTGCCCACAAACGCGCCAGCGAGGTCAGCCCCTTGGGCGCATAGATCAGGATCACGATCAGCGCCACGCCATAGGCCAAATCCTGATAATCCTTGAAACTGCGAAAGGTCTCGGGCAAGAGGCTGATGATTAAGGCGCCGATCAACGGGCCGTAGACCGTGCCGATGCCGCCGACATAGAGCATGGTGAAGCCCAGCACCACCATGTGCAGGCCGAACACCTCGGGGCTCACGAAGCCCACAAAATGCGCGAACATCGAGCCGGCGAAGGCCGCATAGGCGGCGGCGATCACGAAAGCCAGCAGCTTGTAGCGCGCCACGTCGATGCCCAGGGCACGCGCCGCATCCTCGCTGCCGGCAATCGCCGCCAGGGCGTGCCCCAGGCGCGAGTGCTTCAGGCGGCCCGACACCCACACCGCCAGTGCCAGGGCCGCCAGCAATGCGGCCAGTTGCGCGCGTTCGTTGGGCAGTTCCCAGCCAAACGCACCCAGGGGTGGAATCGCCGCGATCCCGGTATAGCCCATGGTCACGCGGTCCCACTGCACCGCGATTTCCTGCACGATCATGCCCAGGGCCAACGTCGCCATGGCCAGGTAATGGCCGCGCAGGCGCAGGGTCGGATAGCCGATCACCAGCGCCAGCAAGGCAGCTGCGGCGATACCCAGCGGCATCGCAGCGAACACCGGCCAACCGTGCGTCACCGTCAGCACCGCCGAGGTATAGCCGCCGATGGCGGCAAAGGCATTCTGGCCAAACGACACCTGGCCGGTATAACCCATGAAAAAATTGAGCCCGGTGACGAAGATCGCGTACAGGGCCGCGAAACCCAGCACCGTGACCAGATAGCCGCCGGCGACGAAGGTATAGGCCAGCAACAGCGCGCCGGCCAGCCAGGGCAACCACGCAAGCGCGCGCCGCAATTCAGGCCGCCGCGAAGTAGTAGCGCGCCAGATCATGCGGCGAAGCGATCTGGTCCGGTGTCACTTCCGCCACCACCCTGCCCAGCGCCAGCAGATAAGCGCGCTTGGCCAGCTTCAGGGCCAGCGGCGCGCGCTGCTCCACCAACAGGATGCCCATGCCATGGCGATTCAAGTCGCCCAGGGTTTCAAGTATCTCGGTGGCCAGGCGCGGCGCCAGGCCGAGCGAAGGTTCATCGAGCAACAGCAAGCGCGGCCCGGCCATCAGCGCGCGGCCGATCGCCAGCATCTGCTGCTCACCACCGGAGAGCGATCCCGCCAATTGGGTCTGGCGATCCTTGAGCCGCGGGAACAGGGCGAACACACGTTGCAGGCGCGCGGCGATCTCGCCGCGCCGGCTACCCAGCAGGTAAGCCCCGAGGTCAAGGTTTTCACGCACCGACATCGGCCCGAAAATCCCGCGCCCTTCAGGCACCAGGATCACCCCGCGCATGGCCACCGCGCGGGCATCGTCGCGCGGCAGTTCAGCGCCCTCGAAGTGCACCCGCCCGGCACCCGGCGTCAGGCCGACGATGGCGCGCAACAGCGTCGATTTGCCGGCACCGTTGGGCCCGAGCACCGCCACCAGTTCGCCGCGCGCCACGGCGAGGTCGGTCGGATGCAGGGCTTCGACGTTGCCGTAGCGAGCCGACAGGCCGTGCACGGCGAGCAAAGCTTCCACGCAATTCTGCCGGGCGGATCGCTACTTGACGATCTTGACCTTGCCCGCCGCAATGGTGGCAAGCGCGAACGGGTTGACCGTGATGCCCTGGTGGTTGGCGGCCGAGAAGTTGTAGACCCCGGTGGTGCCCTGGAAGCCGGTCACGGTCTCGAGCGCATCGCGCACCTTGGCCCCCTCGAACGAATTCGCCTTCTGGATCGCCGCCGCGGTGATCATCACCGCATCCCAGCCGCGCCCGGCCCAGTTCGGATCGCGCTCGCCATGCCTGGCCTTCCACGGCACCAGGAAATCGCTGATCGCCTTCTTCAAGGCGCCCTCGGGTAGCGCATCGGCAATTTGCGACGGGGCTGCGACGAAAAAGAACTTGTCGCCGAGTACCTCGGAGACCGGACGAAACACCGCCAGATCCTCGATCGAGGTCAGCATCTGCAGCGACAGCCCCAATTGCTTGATGTTCTTGGCTGCGGTCATGGTGGTGCCACCCAGGCCGATCTTGAGAATGGCGCCGGCGCCGGCCGCGTTCATCTTGCCGATCTGCACCGACAGGTCGGCGTCGTCCTGCTTGTATTGATCCACGCCTGCCAGTGTCAGCCCGTAGGTCGCCGCGATCTTCTCGGCCACACCCTTTTGCAGGTTGGCATACGGTGTGGGGTCATGCAGCACGCCTACCTTGCGGATCTGCGTGTTCTCCTTCAGGTACTCGAAACGCTTCTCGACTTCGAAGCGTGCCGGCGGCAGGGTCGAGAAGGCCCACTTCACATGGTCTTCGACCTGCGGCAGGATCGAGCACAACACCATCGGAATCTGCGCCCGCACCACGATGCCGGCGGCCGCCAGATTGCCGGCCGAGACACAACCTGAAAGAAAGATGTCGACCTTGTCCGACGAGATCATCTTGCGATACACCGTCACCGCCTCCTGCGGCTCCGAGCGGTTGTCTTCGACGATGACCTCGAGCTTGCGGCCATTGATGCCGCCCCTGGCGTTGAGCGCATCGACCGCGACCCGCACGCCGTCGGTCCAGGCGCGATCGACCGTGGCGGCGTAACCGGTCAGGCCGGCGGAAATGCCGATCTTGTAGGGCTGCTGCGCGGCGGCGCCGCCGCACATGATGGAGGCCGCCGCCAGGGTGATGGCTGCCGCTGCTTTCTTGGTGATCAATCGCATCGCTTGTCTCCTGATTTGGTTTTGCTGGCTGAAAGTGAAACGTGTATCCCGTTGCGCGCGAACCCTGAGAAAACGCTGAACAAGTCCCTGGAATGCGGATTCACGAACGAAGAATCTTTTTAATGCAACATTTTGCAAGAGTGACTTTCTCGACCTGCGGACTGGTTCCGCGTTTCCCTAACTGCCCGGCGGTCCATAGCCGCCACCGCCAGGCGTTTCGAGCACCACCGCATCGTCCGGCTGCAAGGTGATCTTGCGCGCCTCGGAAACGTCGCGGCCATTGATGCGAAAGTGGCCGCCGGCGCCCGGCATGCCGCCGGCCAAGCCTTCGGGTCCGGCACCGAGCCGGCTCGGCACGGCGTTGAGCGACCACGGATGCGCGGTGCGCATGTGGAAACCGATCACCTGGCCATCGCCGCCGGCGCTGCGGCCGGCGCCGCCGCTGCCCAGCCGCAGTTCCTTGCGGTCGAACACGATCGGCATCGCCGCTTCGAGGATTTCCACCGGCACCGCCGCCACCCCGGTCGGGTAGCAGGTGGCCGAGGGGCCGGACTTGGTCAGCCGCGCCCCCATGCCGCCGGAGTAGTTGAACATCGAAGACGTGAAGGCCTGGCCATCGGCATGCTTGCCCTGGATCTGCATGGTCCACACAGCCCCCGAGCCTTCGGCCAGCACCCGCTCGGGCATCACGTGATACAGCGCCTTGAGAATCGGCATCGATACATACATGCCCACTACGTGGCGCGCATTCACCGGCGCCGGATACTCGCAGTTGACGATAGACCCTTTCGGCGCCGTCACCACGATCGGCGCCAGCGAACCATGGTTGTTCGGCAGGTCCGGATTCAGGCAACTGCGTATCGCGAAGGTGGAATAGGCGTGGGTGTAGTTCATCACCACGTTGATACCGGCGCTGCTGGCGCCGGAGCTGCCGGCGAAGTCGATCAGGATCTCGCCCTTGTCGATATCGATGGTGACCGCGCTCTTGAGCGTGATGATCTCGCCGCCGGGAACATCGAAACTGCTTTCACCGTGATAGGTGCCGGCTTTCAACTTGCGGATCGCGCTGCGGGTGGCCTCCTCGGAGCGACGGATGATCTCGTCGGACAGGGCTTCAATGTCGTCCAGGCCGTAACGCCCGCACATCGCCACCAGGCGCTCGCCGCCGGCCGCGCCGGACGAGACCTGGGCGGCCAAATCGCCGAACACATGGTCCGGGGTGCGTACGTTGCGGCGGATGATGTCGTGCAATGTGGCATTCGGCTTGCCTGCCTCGTAGAACTTGAGCGGCGGGATCCACAGGCCTTCCTCGTGGATGTCGCGCGCACCGGCGCCGATGCCGTAACCGCCGATGTCGGTGTGGTGGATGGTCGAGCCGACATAGCCGATCACCCGCTCGCGCTTGAAAATCGGCGTCAACAGCGTGATGTCGAAAAAATGCCCGGCCGACAACCAGGGGTCGTTGGTGATCACCACGTCGCCCGCGACCAGATTGCCGCTGAACAAGCGATGCAGGTGGCCCCCCGCTGCGGCCAGTGAATTGATGTGGCCCGGGGTGCCGGTGTTGGCCTGCGCCACCATGCGGCCGCGCGCGTCGAACAAGGCGCTGGCGAGATCGCCGGCCTCGCGCACGATCGGCGAAAAGGCGATGCGCTGCAGCGCCTTGGCCTGCTCGCTGACGATGCCGATCAGGTTGGACCAGAGGATTTCCAGTTCGATGCCGTCGAGCTTCTTGCTCATGATGATTTCTCCAGGCTTGCCACCACGCAGCCGAATGCATCGACCGTCGCGCTCCAGCCGGGTGGAATCACGATGGTGGTTTCGCGCTCCTCGATGATCGCCGGGCCGGCCATGGATTGCCCCGTTGCCAGCGCGCTGCGATCGTAGACCGGCACCTGCTGGTCATCTTGCCACAGGTGCACCGGCCGGGAGTGCCTGGGTTTGCCGGCACTGTGGGCCGTGACCGCAGCCGTATGGAACGGCACGTTGGGCCCGCGCACCGTCAGGCGCCAGCTGACGATTTCCACCGGCACATGCGAGGGATTGAAGCCGTATTGCGCCAGATAGGCG
>Ga0163149_10004807_pt1 | contig 14506 bp, 14 predicted proteins | sample OliLakLV19MP5G1_FD_148604 | JGI IMG/M metagenome (GOLD analysis project Ga0163149, IMG submission 148604) | Freshwater microbial mat bacterial communities from Lake Vanda, McMurdo Dry Valleys, Antarctica - Oligotrophic Lake LV.19.MP5.G1 | ecosystem: Environmental > Aquatic > Freshwater > Lake >...
CTCATAAACTTCTGGAATCTCCGCCGCAAGTCTCCTGATTCGGTGCTTGCCTACCTGTACAGGGTAGTAGGAATTGTTAACGGATGCGTAACACAGTCTCTAAACCGTTGCTGTTTCTGCACATATTAGCCTTGGTTGCCGTTCCTGTTTTTTCTGCCGAGGACGGGCTGAAGCGAAGTGTCTGGAGTTAGCTTTGTTGGCTTGCATCGTGTCAAGCTGCACGGTCTTCCAGCCTTCAGAAGCGGGCTTTTGATGGTCTTTATGATCTCAGCCCCTTCACAGTATGTCTACCGATGCGGTGGTCGAATGACCTCAGTGCGGTAGTTCGTTAGGCACAGTCTGTCTTCTGTAGAGGCGTAATGCCTTACGCTCCGACGTTTGGAGTTAATCCTGCCATTGAGTTTACTGTATGACTAGACAACCAACAAAAGCGATGCAACAGACCCTGGTAATTGAGGCGGGGCGGGCAGAGCGCCAGTATTGGAAAGATTTGTGGAAGTATCGGGAGCTGTTTTACTTTCTGGCGTGGCGTGACATTTTGGTGCGCTATAAGCAGACGGTCATTGGTCTTGCCTGGGCGCTCATTCGACCGTTTCTGACGATGGTGGTGTTTACGGTTGTGTTTGGCAATCTTGCCAAGCTGCCAGCCCCAGCCGGGATTCCGTATCCGATCTTGGTGTTTGCAGGGATGTTGCCCTGGCAGTTCTTTTCGGGGGCGATGGCTGAGTGCAGCAATAGCTTAATTGCTAACTCAAACCTGATTTCAAAGGTTTACTTTCCACGGTTGATTGTGCCGACGAGCGCGGTGATTGTCAGCTTTGTAGATTTTATGATTTCGGGTATGATTTTGCTGGGGCTGATGGCGTGGTACAACTTTGTGCCAGACTGGCGCATTCTCACGCTGCCACTGTTTATCTTGATTGCGTTTGCAGCAGCGATCGGTGTGGGGCTGTGGTTAGCGGCGTTGAATGTGGAGTATCGTGATTTTCGCTATATTGTGCCGTTTATTGTGCAATTTGGGCTGTATATTTCGCCAGTGGGTTTTAGCAGCAATGTGGTGCCGGAGCAGTGGCGGTTGCTCTATTCGCTGAACCCCATGGTAAGTGTGATTGATGGTTTTCGTTGGGCCATTCTGCGGGGCAGCACGACGATTTATTTGCCGGGGTTTGCGTTGTCGTTGGGGTTGGTGGTGCTGCTGTTTTTTAGCGGTATTTGGTATTTCCGCCGCATGGAGCGCACGTTTGCGGATGTGATCTAAAGCCAACAAGATCTAAAACCAATAGGATTGGAAGCCGCGATCGCACGGTACACTTGAGAGACATTTGGCGATCGACGACTGGTAAGTGTTCACAGGGCAGGCGTTTTCGTATGCAGTACCTATCCTCTGAGTTGCTGGATGAAATTGTGAACCGCCTGGTTCAGAGGTTCCATCCAGAGCAGGTGATTCTGTTTGGCTCTCATGCGTATGGAGAACCAACAGCGGATAGCGATATTGATTTACTGGTGATCGTTTCAGACTCTGATGAACCGCGCCATCGGCGAGCCCAAAACGCTTACAAGGCTCTGCGAGGGATGGCTGCTCCGACTGAGATTGTCGTGCTTACGCGCCAGGAGGTTGAGCGATCGTCCACAGTGATCGTCTCAATGGTGTACCAGGCACTCCATAAAGGAAAAGTGCTTTATGGATGAAGGAAAGCGGTATGAGGTGGCTCAATGGCTCATCAAAAGTCAGCGAGATTTGGGTGCAGTTCGCGTTTTACTGACAAATGAGGAAGCTTATCTGGATATAGCGGCTTATCATTGCCAGCAAGCGGTTGAAAAAGCAATGAAAGGGTATCTGGTTTACCAAGACATCGGTTTCCAGAAAACCCACAACTTAAGCCGTCTACTCATCTTGTGTTTATCGATCAATCCTGACTTCAGCCAGTGGGAAGCGATGGCAGAAATGCTAACGCCCTATGCTACAGAGTATCGCTATCCAGGTGATCTTCTGGAACCTGAACGCGCAGAAGCGGAGCAGGCATTCGCAATGGCTGAGGCGTTTGTGAATTTTGTGATTGGAGTGTTGCCGATTGAATTGGCATAGTCGATTGGCGGCACCAATCGGGCAGGATGAAGCCGAACTTTAAACTTAAAGGAACGCACATTTGCGGCTGTGATTTGGCTGGAATAGAGAAACCGCTGGTTCAGAAACCGGGTTTCTCTTGGCGAGGCTGCCTGTGTCGATCGCGTGAAGCCCAGAAACAGGGTTTCTTAGTATTGACGGACATTGGCGGTGCACTTGGGTGACACATAGAAACCCAGTTTCTCTCAGAGGAAAACTGTGCGTTTGTAAAGGTCATGACGGCGTTGATGTAGCTAAAGTTTTCGTCAAGTTCGTCGATCGCGTCTAGCTCACTCGCTTCTTCTGCCGTCAGAGTGTCGTCTTTTTTCTTGTCGAGGAGCGTTTGCAGGCGATCGCCCAACGCTTCGGTAAATTTGAACAGGGTGAGGTTGTTGACCTGCTGTACTTGCAATCCGTTAGGGATGAGCGTTGAGGGTTTGAGAACGGTGGTCATGGTTGTAGCGCAATCTAAGGAGCAATGATGAGATCGTACCAGTTTACGCCTTGCTTCATGTCGATCGAACAACAAACACTCTGAGTTGTGTGAAGCAACGAAGAAGGGTGCAGGTTTCTCGGTATTCTTCCTGATTCTGTAACGAAATGTTTGTACAACCTAAAAGACACAGGACATCGTACCGAACACGTTAACTTGATGAGGTTTTCTGCATGAGTGATACAGTAATTCGCGTTGAGAACCTGAGCAAGAAGTATGTACTGAGCCACCAGCAGGAGGGGCAACAGTATAAGGCGCTGCGGGATGTGATTGCGGATGGTGCGAAGTCTTTGCTAAAAGCAGTTAACCCTTTAACTCAAAACTCAAAACTCAAAACTCAAAACTCTTCCCGTGAGGAGTTTTGGGCGCTGAAGGATGTGTCGTTTGAGATTAAGCAGGGCGACAGGGTTGGCATTATTGGGCGCAATGGGGCGGGAAAATCGACCTTGTTAAAGGTGTTGAGCCGCATTGTAGAACCAACGAGTGGCAGCATTAGCATTCGGGGACGGGTGGCGAGTTTGCTGGAGGTGGGGACGGGGTTTCACCCGGAGTTGACGGGACGGGAAAATGTTTACCTGAATGGTGCCATTTTGGGCATGGGGCGCGAAGAGATTAAACGCAAGTTTGATGAAATTGTGGCGTTTGCAGAAGTAGAAAAGTTTTTGGATACGCCTGTGAAGCGCTACTCCTCCGGAATGTATGTCCGTCTGGCGTTTGCAGTAGCTGCTCACATGGAGCCAGAGATTTTGATTGTGGATGAAGTGCTAGCAGTGGGAGATGTTCAGTTTCAAAAGAAGTGTTTGGGCAAGATGGAGGAAGTTGAGAAAGAAGGACGCACCGTATTATTCGTAAGCCACAACATGGCAACTGTTACCCACCTATGCAATAAAGGACTTTTTCTAGAGAAAGGTAAGTTATTGCTGCAAGAAAATATTAAAGCGTGTATTGATGCTTATGTGGATAAAGCGGGTGCCCGTCTAGGAAGGCTTTTAGACCATCAACGGGTAAAAGATTCATCCATTAAAGTAATTGCTGCCACCGTCAATGGTTCACCCAACGATCTGATTAATCTTAGTGCAACTGATAACTTGCTTGAGATTGAAATGGAAATTGTGGCCCAGCAATCATGTCGAATGACAATGGAAGTGATCTTGAAAGATCGGGAGGGAAATAGTTTGGCAGCATGTGTTCCTGGACATGTAGATGCAGAAAAATATATCTACAAAATTACTCCTGGGAATCATATGATGCGAAGCCAGATTAGTTTGCCCAAGCTTAATAAAGGTACGTTTAGGTTAGAGATATCACTAACCGAGCCAGGATTTCGAGAGTATGTTGGATTTCCTTTTGGAGTTGAGCTTCAAGTGGATGGCTTTTGCACTATTACAGGACACGTATTTGAGCAAAGTTTGACTGGTGCTGGCTTTCAAATTTTAGATGGTGTTATTGCAGTTAAGTCTGCTGAGATGCCTACTTATTCTTAACGTCCCTCCTTAACAACTTGAGTTTTATGGCAAAGTCACCTCGCTTCAACTACATCATTACTATTCATAATAAGCAGGATTTAATCAAAGAAGTCTTGACTTCTATTTTGATGTGCTGCCGTGACAACAGCCATATTTATCCTGTTTTAGATGGCTGCACCGATCAAACTGAATCTATTATTGATGATATTTCTGCAACTTTTTCCCATGTACCGATTACAAAGGTATATGCACCTGATGTGCATGAGATCCTTTCAATCAATGCCGGATTAAGAGCAGCCGACCAAGCAGGCGAGGGATATAATATTATTTTGCAAGATGATGTTATGCTACGCGATTTCATGTGGGAATCCAAAGTTTTGAAGCTATATCAGTGGACCGGAGAGAAATTGGGATTTGTTTCGTTCCGACTGGGCGCAAACTTTATCAAAGATGCAGCAACTTCCGAGAGTGTAGAGCCATTTACAGAGCAAGTTGAAAATGCGTATGGACATGGGTTGAAAACGGCGAGTGTTCTTCTGCCAGGGCAACTTACCTACCGCAGTATTGCCATTAAAAGTCCTGTTTGTATTCCATTCAAGCTAACTCAAGAAATTGGGCTATTAGACGATCGGCTTGCACCTTACATGTGCGATGACATTGAATATTCAATTCGCTGCCTCAAAGCTGGCTATCAGAATGCGGTGTTTGGGTTACGGTTTCAGTCGGATGTTGATTGGGGCAGCACAAGAACTAACCCAAGTCCTCAGCTTAATGAACTGGAGAAACGAAATATTAGGCTGATTAGAGAGTGGCACCATTCAACGATCGCAGATATTTGTACGAGAGAACAACCAACGGCTGTGGTTGAAGTGCCAGATACCAGCAGTGAGTTTGAGAAAACTCATGCAATAGAGGTTTGGGAGAAGAACTGTCAGCTACTGGATGAGTTTATTGATCGGCAATCGAAAGTTGATATTCTTAGTCGGGTAAAACAATCCTTGAAAAAATCTATAAGCTCTATGAGGAACGAATTCGCACATTAAAAATATTCAAGCCTGTTAGTTTTTTGTTGTAAAAACATTTTTGGAGATGAAGAGGACTAAGACTACTTAGCCTTGGAGATGATTATGAAGAAATATTTGGTTAGCTACGCTACCCCCGATCATCGAAAAAATCAAAGAAGATTGAATGAATCGGCATTGAATTTTGGAATTGACAATGCTATGCCTTACTCTTCCAAAAACCTGAAAGAGACGCTTTTCTATCAAGAGAATAAAGCGACTTTAACCCAAAAAAGGGGTTCTGGATATTGGTTATGGAAGCCTTACGTTATTTTGACCCATCTTGAAAAGATTCACAATAACGATTTGCTGATTTACTCAGATGTGGGTATTGAGATCATCAAAAATATTTCTCCTCTGGTGGATTTATGTATTTCTCAAGGAGGGATTCTTTTATTTAGAAATCATGAAAATCTGAATCGAACTTGGACAAAACGAGATTGCTTTGTTTCAATGGAGTGTGACGAGGAAAAATATCATAATAGTGAGCAAACAACTGCCTCTTTCCAGATCTATGTTAAAAACTCGTGGAGCCTAAGTTTTCTAAAAGAATATCTGCATTACTGCCAGATGGGCGATGTCATCACGGATTCTCCGAATACATTGGGGATGGATAATTTCTCTGATTTTATCGATCATCGTCATGATCAATCTGTCTTGTCTTTGTTAGCGGTGAAGCATGATATAGGACTTTTTAGAGATCCCTCTCAGTTTGGCAATCACAGGAAGTTGCCAGAACTAAGAGAGCAAGATGAGTGGCTTTCAAAGCCTTATAGCAATTTACCTTGTGCGATATCTCTATACCCTACCTTGTTGAACCATCATCGTGAACGACCCGTCAAGTTTGATCAAAGAGTAAAAGGTAAGCTCCGGAGACTTTATCACAAAGCTCAAAAGCTCTTGAGTAGATAATCCACTAATCAAGCTGTATAGGCTTTAACATTGGCTCTCCCGGCTTTGCGCTGATAAGACAACCTTATATCAAACTATCACTGGGTTTCAGCCGTCGATCGGGCGGCATTTTGTAGCCTTTCATACGATTTCAACCACAGATCCGGAAGAGCCTAACATTTAGCTTTCAACGCTTGCTTCGCTCTCTGTTCTCTAGCTCTACCAAATGCATAAATACTTCACAGGATCATCATGAATAAGCGCGCACTGATTACAGGAATTACAGGTCAAGATGGCTCTTACTTAAGTGAATTTTTACTGGAACGGGGCTACGAAGTGCATGGCATTATTCGCCGCACCTCCACCATCAATACCGATCGCATCGATCACCTTTACGAAGATCCCCATACCGAGGGAGCCCGCATGTTTCTGCACTATGGCGACCTCACCGATGGCACCACTCTGCGGCGCATTTTAGAAGACGTTAAACCGATCGAGATTTTCAACCTGGGTGCCCAATCTCATGTGCGCGTCAGCTTTGATTCGCCCGAATACACGGTCGATGCCGTCGGTATGGGAACCTTGCGGTTACTGGAAGCCGTGCGCGACTACCAGCAGCGCACCGGGATTCAAGTGCGCTTTTACCAGGCCGGCTCTTCCGAAATGTTTGGTTTAGTGCAGGCAGTCCCTCAATCGGAAACCACCCCCTTCTATCCCCGCAGTCCTTACGCCTGCGCCAAGGTATACGCCCACTGGCAAACCATCAACTATCGTGAATCTTATGGCTTGTTTGCCTGCAACGGCATTTTGTTCAACCACGAATCGCCTCGTCGGGGTGAAACTTTTGTGACGCGCAAAATTACCCGTGCTCTGGCTCGTATTGTGGCTGGGCAACAGAAAAAACTCTATATGGGCAACCTGGATGCCAAACGAGACTGGGGCTATGCCAAAGACTACATCAAAGCCATGTGGTTGATGCTGCAACAGGACGCACCGGACGATTATGTCGTTGCAACAGGCGAAACTCATTCGATTCGAGAGTTCCTGGACACGGCGTTTGGGTATGTCAATTTAGACTGGCATAGCTATGTAGAGTTTGACCAGCGCTACCTGCGCCCCGCCGAGGTAGAACTGTTGATTGGCGATCCAACCAAAGCAAAAACAAAACTAGGGTGGGAACCTTCTGTCACTTTTGAACAACTGGTTCAACTGATGGTAGAAGCTGATTTGAAAGCACTGGGATTGGTGCCGCTGAATGGTCATGTGGCTCAAGCTGTATCAGATACAGCGACGGTTCGTCAGACGATCGGTAGCTCATTGTCTTGACGGCTGAATTGACAATAAAGAGGTAGTTACAATGACGATCGCAGCGTTGGATCTCAAAGACAAGCGCATCCTGGTAACGGGTGGAGCAGGCTTTTTAGGGAAACAGGTGATCAAGCAACTGCAACTGGCTGGAGCCGATCTCAATCGGGTGACGGTGACGCGATCGCGAGAGCATGATCTGCGCCAGATGACTGCCTGTCAGCAAGTGGTTAATCATCAAGATATTGTGATTCACTTAGCGGCGCATGTGGGTGGTATTGGGCTAAACCGGGAAAAACCCGCTGAGTTGTTTTATGACAACCTGATGATGGGCACTCAGTTGATTCATGCGGCGTATGAAGCTGGTGTGCAAAAGTTTGTCTGTGTTGGCACCATTTGCGCCTATCCGAAATTCACTCCTGTGCCATTTAAGGAAGATGATTTGTGGGATGGTTATCCCGAAGAAACCAATGCGCCCTATGGGATTGCCAAGAAAGCCTTACTGGTTCAGCTTCAAGCCTATCGCCAACAGTATGGGTTGGACGGGGTTTATTTGCTGCCCGTCAATCTCTATGGACCAGAGGACAACTTTGATCCACGCAGTTCCCATGTAATTCCGGCTCTGATTCACAAAGTTCATGAGGCACAGCAACAGGGCGATGATTCCCTTAGCGTCTGGGGTGATGGCAGCCCGACAAGAGAGTTCCTGTATGCCGAAGATGCGGCTCGTGGCATTGTGATGGCAACCCAGTCTTACAGCGATCCTGACCCTGTAAATCTGGGTACGGGCTACGAAATTACCATCAAAGACCTGGTTGAACTCATTTGCGACCTGATGGAATTTAAAGGCAAACTAATCTGGGAAACCGATCAGCCTAATGGACAGCCCCGTCGATGCTTGGACACAGAACGCGCTAAGCGTGCCTTCGGCTTCAGTGCCCAAATCGATTTTCATCGGGGTTTGAAAAACACGATCGCTTGGTATCGGCAATACGCTACTTCAACTGAAAAAGCTGTCTAGTTTTTTGGATGATATGTCTCCAGGTAAACTTTCAGGATTTGATTTTTTACGAGCTATCTTTTCTGTAATCGTAGTTGCCGTTCACTCAAACGTACTTTTTTTTCTCACTGGAAAGTTGCAGCTAACTACAATCGCCGACATTTTCAATCTTAATGTTAGCTATCTTGCAGTCCCCATATTCTTCCAGCTTTCCTTATTCCTATTCTTTCTGAAGAGCGAGAATGAGCCTCGGTATTTTCTAAAGAAACGATTGGCTAAGTTAGTTTATCTATACTTATTCTGGGTAATTCTAAAACTGGTATTTGATGCAGTTGTGCTTCGCAAAACAGATAAACTTATAGAGGAATTCTCATCTGGAGAGAACTTTATATCTTTTGTGATTAGCGGTGGAAGTTCTGCTTTCTACTTCTTTTTCTCTCTGCTATTTTTGACCGCATTGGCTGAAGGTTTTAGATTAGCGCTTTTCAGAATAAAAAGTGACTTATCAAAAGACAGAATTAGATATTTTTGCTTAATTAACTCGTGTATTTTAGTATTCTCTTTTCCAGTGATTGTTGCTATGACAGGGAATCATAATTGGCTAACAGCCATTGGAAATCCCTTATGTTTCCTGTCCTTTATCTTCACAGCCTCTATTAGTCAACAAGAATTTAGCAAAGGAGGTATCAACCTTTCAAAGAAATCATTCAAGCTTAAGCTATGGACATTAGCATTTTTGTTTCTGGTTTTCACCTTGTTAGAGTGGATCTTTTACACAAAATTTCCTCACTATGCCAGAGTTTCTCTAGTGTTTGGCTCCTGGCTTTTACTATATTCAGCTCTTCTTTCCACTCAAAAAGTACCAAAGCTTATTAGGTTTCTCTCTGGCTGCTCGCTTGGCATATACGGATTCCATGTGTTCATTTTGGATATTACTCCTTCATTTGAATCATTTTCAGAAGTTCTTCCTGGCTCGGGTCCGCTGATTAGATTTGCCATTGGTCTATTTGGATCTATTGCTCTAACATTAATTTTGAGACGAGTCAAGATACTCAAAACTGTCCTTTGAAATGATTACTAACCGCTCACATTATTCTCAATTAATTGAGGTAATAAACGTTTTACATGCAAACGGAACCAAGCTTTATTAAAATTTACAAAGCTGTATATTTTCTACACAAACCATCCGGTTCTTGTACGATAGCATAGAAGATTATAGTAGGAATACAGAGACAGTCGAATTGTCTTACAACGAGATTTCTATGAGCAGTCCCAGGTTTACTTTTTGTATTCCCAACCTAAATAAGATTCAATATCTTCCAGCCTGTATCGAAAGTATGCTGGCTCAAGACTGTGAAGACTGGAAATGCATTTTTGTGGATGGCTACTCCACCGATGGCAGTTGGGAATATATGCAGCAGTTTGCCTCCGATCCACGATTTTCGATTCGACGGGGAATCAAGCAGGGAATGTATGCAGACTGGAACGAATGTTTAAAGCATGTGGATACAGAATACTTTTACTTTTTGACCAGTGATGACACTTGCTTTCCAGAATTAGTTTCTACAACAGTCAACGCTTTAGATGCTTATCCCGATGTGGATGTTTGCCACTTTCAGTTTTGCTTGATTAATGAAGCGGGGAGAGTAGTCCAGTCGTTTGAATCAATTACTCAGCAACAATGTGCTTTATATTGTGAAGTTAATCAGTATCCTCACCTTCGTTCTGGTATCTGTGAGTTTATGATGCATTTCGCCTATCGGGCAATTTATACCACTATTACCTCCCTAGTTTTTCGCCGCAAGCTGCTGAAAAACCTGCAAGGCTTTAACACAACTTATGGCTCGATCGGTGATTATGACTGGACAATGAGGATGGGGCTATTCACAGATGTCCTATACATTCCGAAACTGCTAGCGACCTGGCGTACTTACAACGAGCAGGCAACAAAGTTAACGACTCGCTTGAAAAGGGCAGAACAACTTTTAGATGTTGCGGAAGGGAATTTAGCTTTGATCTTGCAGGTAAATCAATCAAAAAATCTTAAAGAAATCACATCCCAGTACCTACTATCAGACTTTTTTGATGACCATGCATCGGCATTATATGAGCTTGTTTTTTCGTCTCAATCAATTGACGAACAAGCAAAGTATCTATCGCGATCTTTTTCAAACTATCCGTTTTATCCTATTAAAAAAGTCTTAAATCGATTGAGTGGGAACAACCTATATGCCTATCCTAATCGGCTTGCTTTAGCAGAGAGATTCATTAAAACCTATGGCTTACAGTGGCCTTCCGCTCAAGTATCCATTGGAGTGGTCAGTTAGTTCGTGATTACAATGTATCAATTCCTATCTTAAGAGGTGTTCTAATGACAGCTCATGAGCATGAAAAAGTCTTTTTCTATTGTTGCCCTCCTACTTCCAATTATGCAGCTTTTCAACATCATCTAATTTGTTTGGGCGAGGGATTTAAGGCTTTAGAAATTCCAATTTATTCAGATATTGATCACTGGAAGCTATCCCCTAATCAGGATGAGTATCTATTTCAATATGATCCAAAGATTGGCCCTGAAGATTGTTCTATTGTGATTATTCATGATGAATGGTTGTTAACAGGCAGGCCCCTGCCAGAAAACCTATTTCATCCTCAGCGTAACTATAGAACGGTCTATTTAGATGCAGCCGATGGAGTCAAGACTGATGCTTTTACACCTGAGTTCAGGCAGTTTGATTTTATCTTTAGGACTCATTTTAATGGTAATACTTGTTACCCCGAAAACTTCTATCCTTGGGCATTTGGACTTTCCAATCGCATCCTGAAGCAAACAGAATTTCCGCTCGATTTTCAGCAGCGAAAACCACAGATTCTGGTAAACTTTAGAGCGAATAAGCATCCCCATAGCGTCAGAAAATTTGTTTATAACAGCTTTTTTGAAAAAAGTCAAAAGCTTTTTTCCGTTGAAAATTATACTGATCGAGATAATGCACAAACATTAGATCCTGATGATGCACTTCAGTGCATTCAAACTGGCGGACGGCACTTTCCGGCTTACTACAAACGCTTGCAAGAATCGCTTGCCTGCGCCTGCTTTGGCGGTTTTTTTGTTTCGCCATTTCCCAAAGACCAATCACTTTTAGTGAGTCGCCTGACGAAACGGTTTATTGCTGCTGCTGTGATTAAAACAAACCGAATTGTCCAGTGGGATAGCTGGCGCTTTTGGGAAGCTATTGCTGCTGGAAGCGTTGTATTCCACATTGATCTGGATAAATACGGTGCCGTGCTTCCAGTTTTGAGGCATAACTGGAAGCACTATGTTGGTGTTGACTTAGACAATATGGATGCAGCGATCGCCAAAATTGCCAACAATCCAGAAATTCTAGAAGCCATCTCTATCCAGGGCAGGGAATGGGCACGAGAGCACTACAATCCTGCATCTACGGCTCTGCGCTTTCTGGAAACAGTGTCTCAAAAGTCGGTGTCAACTCATGTTTAGCTAGGAAGCCATCTATGCCGCGCCAAGAGACAATTCATCACTGCTTTGATTTAGCAAACGCATCCGGCGGTGGGATTGAGACCTACGTCGAAACGCTGTTGAAATTTCATCCGTCTGGAGTCAGCGATCGCTTGCTTAGTTCTCTCACAGATATTGATCAAAGCCAATATGAGCTACTTCATGTCCATCAGCAAAAACTCCTTTGGGAACTTCGGGGCGAATGTCCAACTGTCTATACGGTGCACAATCATGGCCCTTACTGCCCTAGCGGCACCAAGTTTTTGCGTACAAGCGGGTGTGGCTGCGATCGACAGGTATCAACCTTCGGTTGCATTTGGGGCCATCTGATAGATGGTTGTGGGAGTCGTAAACCGCAAAATATCTTACAGGGCTTTCAAAACGCCCATCAAGATATCGCTACGCTGAAGCAGCTAAACGTTATGACTGTGGCAATAAGTGATTATGTCCGAAACCAACTCATTCGTCATGGTCTTCCCGCTCAACAGGTTGTCACTGTGCGAAATAGCATTTTGATGCCTGAAACTTTGGCTGAACCACTGACGCGAGAAATCCACCAACAGCGCAGAATCTTATTCGTTGGGCGGGTTGTTCCTTATAAAGGCTTGGAATGGCTGCTCAAAACTTTACCTCATACTGACCCTCGCATTCATCTAGATATTGCCGGAGACGGTTGGGATCGCCCCCGAATGGAGCGATTCGTTAAAACCTCAGGGCTGAGCGATCGTGTTACCTGGCACGGATGGTGTAACAGTAGAAAAGTTGAAGAACTATACCAGCAATGCTTCACCTTGGTCTTTCCAAGCCTCTGGCATGAGCCTGCTGGGCTAGTTTCTCTAGAAGCCTATGCCCATCACCGCCCTGTGATTGCCAGCCACATGGGCGGCATTCCAGAATATGTGCAGCACGAAAAAACTGGAATCTTAGTTCCGAGTAATGATGTGAAGGCACTTGCTAGTGCGATTGACAACCTCGCAGAAAACTACTCAAAAGCAAAACAAATTGGTGAGCAAGGACACGCCTATCTATTGCAGGAGTTGACGTTGAATCAACACATCCAGCAATTAAAAAGAGTTTATGAAGTCGCAATTCAAAACTTTTATACTCAAAAGACTTACAACTTATCCTGATTCAGTTCTTAGAGACTGAACAACTAGATTAAGGAGGACGCTGGACTTTTCCGAATGCAGCATGTGCCAGTTGGAGGATTTCTAATGCAAATGACTGTTGTCATTCCAACCTATCGCCGACCTCGTGATCTTGTTCGTGCGTTCGATGCCCTTAAGCTACAAACTCGTCTAGCCGATGAAGTAATAGTCGTCGTGCGAGAGAGTGACACTGAAACCTGGAAATTTCTGGAAAATTACAATTTTGAACCGCTGCCTTTGAACTCTATTACAATTACTGTCCCAGGAGTTGTAGCGGCTTATAATGCCGGGCTTGACGTGGCGCAGGGAGACATCATCTCAATCATGGATGATGATGCTGCCCCCCACACCGATTGGTTACAGCGCATTGAAGTGCACTTTGTGGAAAATTCTCAACTAGGTGGGTTAGGCGGTCGTGATTGGATGTATTTCAATGATAAATTGCAAGATGCATCCGCATCTCCAGGTGCATCACAAACAATCGGTAAACTTCAATGGTTCGGACGCACAATCGGCAATCACCATATCGGTGAAGGGCTTCCCCGTGATGTAGACATCCTCAAAGGGGTTAACATGAGTTTTCGCCGGGATGCGATTTTAAAGACACGCTTCGATCCTCGACTGCGTGGCACTGGAGCACAAGTAGGCTGTGAAATCGGATTCAGTCTCGCTTTGAAGGAAAAGGGTTGGAAACTGATTTACGATCCTGCTGTCGCCGTAGATCACTACCCCTCTCAACGTTTTGACGAAGACCAACGTAATGCCTTTAATGCGATCGCTTGGGCAAACAAAGCCCATAACGAAACGGTTGGGTTGCTCGATCATCTGTCATCACCTCGACAAATCATTTATTTGGCTTGGGCATTTTTGGTCGGTACACGCGATGTCTTAGGGTTCGTTCAACTATGCCGCTTTTTGCCTGTAGAAAAAGATCTGGCATTCCGCAAGTGGCTAGCATCCATACAAGGCCGCTGGCAAGGAATACAGACCTGGATGCAGCCTCTTCCTCAAAGTGAAGGACAAGACACCAGTTGCTAGCAGTTCGATGTAGCGCTCCTATTGGGTTAGGGGAAATTAGATCTCCGGAATCTCAAAAATTCTGGGGATCTAAGATGACAAGTAACTTGTGAATGAGACACTAAAGAGATTTACTAACGCTGATGCATCTAAGTAGCCAACGCACACGCAGTTTTCACTCATTCTTTCAGCCTGCGATTGCCTGGATGGCGATCATCGGGTTTGCAGGATTCTCAACTCTATGTGCATTCGCTGGTTTAAGCGAAGTTTTGAACCTGATCTTTCCAATTGGAGCCATTGCCGTTGGACTTTTACTTTATTTTCGTGCTCCTCTGCTATACATCGGCTTTACCTGGTGGCTTTGGTTCCTCTCTCCCCTCATTCGCAGATATATAGACTATCGCAGCATCTACACTGAACCAAGCCCGATTCTATTGACACCTTTTTTAGTCACACTCATCACACTCATCACGGTTTTCCAGAATATTCCTAAAGCAAAACAGCAGG